>OJBX01000216.1_pt1 | contig 37008 bp, 32 predicted proteins | sample 1590751 | NCBI WGS metagenome assembly OJBX01 (sample SAMN05416780, study PRJEB24817) | seawater metagenome | isolation source: Sea water | place: Canada:Atlantic | collected 2013-07
TACACGTAAGGAGTCGTCGGCAGCGTCAGATGTGTATAAGAGACAGGTATACAGGCTGTCAAAATCCAGTGGATGGCGTCCGGCCTGCACCCGTTCTAGCGCCTCGGCATCCCAGAAAGGTTTGAGTTCGCGATAGACCGCGGTAAATTTTGCCGCCAGCGGTGAATCGACAATGACCTGCAGCTCTCCCCAGGCAGCGTCCTGTGCGTCTTTACCGGCCTGAATCAGACCTTCAAGCTCGTACAGCAACTCTTGCGTGCGCCCGATACTGAAGGCCGGGATCATCACCGTGCCGCCATTTTCCAGAGCATGGCTGAGTACGTCGCGTAAGCGCTGTTGCCGGGTTTCCCGGTTCTCGTGCAGACGATCGCCATAGGTACTTTCAATAACGAGGGTATCGGCACATGCCGGGGATTCGGGTGCGGGCAGCAACGGTGCATGCGGTGCGCCCAGATCACCGGAGAATACCGTACGGTGCGAGCGGCCATCCAAATAGACCGCGTCAATCTCGATATAGGCCGAGCCCAGGATATGGCCGGCGCGTTGCAGACGGATACGAACCGCGACATCAGTGGTCTCGGCGATGGTGTGCCACTGCTGGTAAGGCAGCGGTACCAGTTGCTTGTCCACAGTATCCAGAAACCGCTGAATCAAATCCGTATCACGGGTGAACCCCACTTTCAACGCATCTTCTATGACCAGCGGCAACAGGCGCGCCGATGGTTCGCTGCAATAGATGGGGCCGTCAAAACCGGCAGCCAGCAGATAGGGCAGCCGCCCGATGTGATCAATATGCACGTGGGTGACCAGCAATGCCCTGACCGTGGAGATATCAAAGTCGATGCGATGGAGGTCCAGCGTATCGCCGCGGGCTTCACGTCCCTGAAACAAGCCGCAGTCGACCAGCACATGCAGATCTGGTGATGCCAGTAAGCGATGGCAGCTGCCCGTCACACCCGTGACGGCACCGTGGTGCTTAAACCTGGGATAGTTTTCCATACCCTAAGCTTAGACTATAAGAATGGGGACGGAGGGAATACTTTTTGACCATATATAGTATGGTCAAAAAGTATTCCCTCCGTCCCCATTCTTTCTAGAGCATCAGAGGCTGATGCTGTAGCGGATGTAGTAGTCGACGTCGTTGCGCTTGCGCACGGCGGTGCTGCGCTGGATCAGGTCCTCGCGTTCACGCAGACGGAACTGAAACAGGTGCCCGGACATGGGCCGCCAGTTGTAGCGGAACTCGGTCAGCGACTGGTTGTTGGTGAAGTCGGTGGACAGCAGCCAGCCGGCGTCGTTTTCACCGTGCACCAGGCCGATGCTGTGGCCCGGCGCCAGGTCCATCACGTTCAGCGAAATCTGCCAGGCATTGCCGTCACTGTCGCCAAAACCGGGAAGGCCCATTGCTGCCGATGTGGGCGTGTCAGGCGCATGGCCGACTTCAACACCGGCGACAAAGCGGCTTTCGCCGCGCAGTGCCCATTGCAGGCCCAGACGCGCTGACACCGCCACGTAATCAGTCTTGTCGCCTGCCGCGACCCCGTTGTAATACAGCGCCGAGGGAATCACGGTGACATCAACCGAGCGCTGCAGGAACAGACCGTCTTCATCAGACTTGTCGACTGACGCATAGTACGTTGCCCGACTCTGCGACGATTGGTAATTCAGCGGCGAGCGGCGCACGGTGGTCGGGCCATCTTCGGTGGCATGCTCGATAATGAAGTTGTATTTCCAGCCATCGCCTGCGCTGAACTGGCTATGCAGACCGTCGGTCCAGCTGACATTCCAGCTGTTTGAGTTCATCCGGCTCATGGATTTGGCTGGCACGCCGACCAGTGCATTGCTGAACTGGAAGCGTCCTACCTTGTGATCCCAGTTGCCATAACGAGCACGCACATAGAGTTCGTCGATGGTCATATCACCTGGCTCGATGCTGGACGCCCCGGCCGGCAGCTCAGTGTAGAACTTCAGGTCGCCACTGAAATCGCTGTCATTGCCAGTGGCAGCAACACGGATTTTGGCACTGTATATCTCGGAGATATTCCATTGCATGCCGGCTCTGACACGCAGATTAAACTGACTGTCATCAGAGTTCAGACCATTACGGTCTTCGCGATCAAGACTGGCAAACCCGAAACGCAGGTCTCCCGAAAAATCGACATCCTGAGCAAATGCCGTACTGCTGAGCACAGGCAACAATGCCAGTCCCAGCCATGATTTATGAGTCACTAAAGTTCTCCCCTTAGCGTGATATTTTTGAACAGTATCGTAATTGTCACATGTCAAATTAAAGACAGTTACAAGACAACTGTGTGTCATTTTAGCAACAGCTACATGACATTAATGTGACAATCACTCAATCAGACAGGACAATCCGCGAATACCACAATAACCCGCAGGGTTTTTCGCGAGATACTGTTGATGATATTCCTCTGCGTAATAAAAATCGGCCAGCGGCGCAATTTCTGTAGTCACGATGCCGGCACCTGCCGCATCCAGCCGTTTCTGTGCCTCTGCACGGCTGGCATCAGCCTGCATTTTTTGTTCGTCAGACACGGTGTAGATGGCAGAACGGTACTGCGTGCCACGATCGTTGCCCTGACGCATACCCTGAGTCGGATCATGGGAGGCCCAGAATGTTTTCAACAGCGCGGCAAAGGACGTCACTGCCGGATCAAACACCACCCGAACCGCTTCGGTATGGCCAGTGGAACCACTGCAGACTTCTTCATAGGTCGGGTTCGGCGTAAACCCGCCGGCATACCCCACCGCCGTGCTGTAAACGCCCGGCAGCTTCCAGAATACCCGCTCCGCACCCCAGAAGCAGCCCAGCGCAAAAACCGCTTCCTGCAACCCTGCGGGCAATGGCTGTAACATATTGTTACCAGTGACGACGTGCTGGCCGCTTATCTGCATCGGGGAATCGCGCCCGCGCAGGGCACGATCCGCTGAAATCATTCTGTCTTTATCAAATAAACCCATTGCTTTCTCCTTCCTCCAACGGCTGATACGACTGCGTTGAAAACAGGCATTTCACCGCCACGCGTATACAAGAACCTGACTGACGCCTAGAATATCACACCAACGATTTCAGCTACTCATTTACACATAACCATCACCCCAGGATTTAGTAATGACTTCAGCTTTGATGGCCAACTATGGTCACCCGGAACTCCAGTTTGCCCGTGGCCAGGGCGTTTATCTGTACACGGCAGACGGCGAGCGCTATGTCGATTTCACCATGGGCATCGCCGTGAACTGCCTGGGCCACTGCCATCCCCACCTTATTGCAGCGCTCAAGCGCCAGGCAGATACGCTGTGGCACACGTCCAACCTGTTCAGCAATGAGCCCACGGAAACACTGGCAAAGCGCCTGGTTGAGCTGACCTTTGCTGATCGTGTGTTTTTTGCCAATTCCGGCACCGAAGCGGTGGAATGTGGTTTCAAGATGATGCGTCGTTACCATTACCATCATGGACGCAAGCAACGTGTGCGTATCATCTCCCTGACCCAGTCCTTCCACGGTCGCACACTGGCGCCGGTCGCTGCCTGCCTGAATCCCTTGCATACCGAAGGGTTCCTGGTCGGTGATGCCGGTTTTGACCAGGTACCGTTTGGCGATCTCGACGCCCTGCGCGCTGCCATCAGCGACAGAACCGCCGGCATTATCCTTGAGCCGGTACAGGGCGAAGGCGGTATTCGTACGGTGTCGGTGGAATATTTGCAGGCTGTACGTCAGATTTGTGACGAACACGGCATTTTATTGATGTTCGACGAGGTACAATCAGGTATCGGGCGGACCGGTTATCTGTTTGCTCACGAAGCGCTGGGAGTGGCCCCTGACCTGCTGGCCTCGGCCAAGGGACTGGGCGGCGGTTTCCCCATTGGTGCCTGCCTGTCCAGAGAACACGTGGCTGAAGTCATGACGGCCGGCACTCACGGCAGTACTTTTGGCGGCAATCCGCTGGCAACGTCCGTGGCAAATGCGGTACTGGACGTATTGACCGAGCCAGGCTTTCTGACCCAGGTGAACCAGCGTGCCGGTCAGTTGCGGGCTGGCATAGATGCCCTCAGTGAACAGTACCCGGGCATTCTCGCCGGTCATACCGGACTCGGACTGATGGTGGGGCTGCGTTGCGCCGGCAGCAATGCTGATCTGCTGAAGGCGATGGCAACACACAAGCTGCTGGCGGTAAAAGCCGGCGGTAACTCAGTCCGGCTGCTACCACCGCTGAATATCAGCGCTGCAGAGGTGGACGAGTCGCTGGCATTGCTGGCATCTGCGTGTGCCGACCTTGCCAGTCTGTAACAAAATGTCATAAGCTATAACAATTACGTATAACACTCATAATAATAATACGCCGGATAGCCACACATCACGGTCGACTGTAGTTGGAAGATTATGCTGCCCACAAAAAATGTCACCCGGCTGGGAGAAGTCGCGCTGCGCCCTGCCGTCCCTGGCTCGTTGCAGCAGGTCGTGTCGCTTTGCACCGACCTGAGTTGGCAGGAAGATGACAAAGGCTTCTGTACACAAATTGACAGCCACAGCGGCAAAACCACCTCAGTAGCGCAGCTGTTGTTCCAACGAAGACTCATTGATCTGGGCGACGCTGACAGTGTTGCCAGCGAAGACTGGCCCAGATACCTGGCCAGTGTTGGCGCACGGCAGCCCTTCCGCCAGATCAAATGCCGCCTCAGTGGCGATGAGCGAAACGTTTACCTGCAGATCAGCGGCGTCCCCCAGTTTGATGACAATCAGGTGTTTCAGGGCTACGACTGTGTCGCCATCGACATGAGCCATGAACATCACAGTGAAGCCAGCCTGCTCCGCTTCCGCGCCGCCATGGACATGTCCATGGACATGATCTACCTGGTTGATCGGGACACCCTGACCTTCCTTGATGTCAATGACACCGCCGCTCGCGCCTATGGCTTCACCCGAGAAGAAGTGCTGGCCATGGGCCCCTCGGAAGCGCTGGACCTTCCACCTGAAGAACTGATTGAACGCTATGATCGCCTGATTACCCAGGGCGGCAGCAGTCGTATCGAACGTCGTGTCACACTGAAAGACGACAAACCCGGCATTATCGAAGTCTACAGCCGCGCCACCTGCCTGAATGGCCGCTGGATCATCATTGGCGTCAGCCGCGACATCTCCGACCGCAAAATGGCCGAAACGCGTGCGCTGCATCTGCAACACATCTTTTCCACGCTGAGCAATATCAACGGCGCCATCATTCGGGCAGAAACAGTTGCCACGCTGTATCAGGATATCTGCGCCGCTGCCGTCAATGAATCCCTGTTTGCCATGACCATGATTGTGACGCCTGATGCCGGTGGTGAACTCAACGGCGTTGCCATGATGGGCGATGAGACTTTCGAAGCGCAGCCGCTGCAGATCAGTGCCGACGCCGGCACGCCTCAGGGCCAGGGGCTGGTTGGCAGTGCACTGCGGGACGGCGTCGCCATGATCAGCAACGACTATATCAATGACCCGCGCTCCCTGCCCTGGCGTGATCTGCTGACAAGTCAGGGGCTTAACAGTGCCGCCGCCATGCCGTTGTTCCAACGTAAACAGGTGGTCGCGGTGATGCTGTTTTACAGTCGCATCAAGGACGCTTTTGACAGTGAAACCCAGGCCGTGATGCAAAGCATGGCCGACAACATTTCATTTGCGCTGGATAATTTTGCCAGCGCAGAAGAACAGGCCCGCGCAGCCGCGTTGATTCGGGAAAGTGAAGCCCGCTTCCGCAGTCTGACCAACCTGACATCCGATTTTTACTGGGAACAGGATGCCAACCTGCGTTTTACCAAATATGAAGGCCGGGTTGTCGGCGAAGCCAACCAGCGCGCGGTGAAGGCCATACTGGGACGGCACCTGTGGGAAATGCCCGGCATAAAACCGGATTCGATGAACTGGCGGCAACTGCGCCGGCTTTTAAAAAAAGAACAGCCGTTTCGCGACTTTGAATTTTCATTCACCAATGAAGACAGCGTCCGTTACCATTTTACTCTGGCCGGCGAGCCCATCGTCGACAGCGCCGGTGCCTTTGCCGGATACCGCGGCATATCACGGGATATCACCGAGAAAAAGCGTATCGCTGACCGCATCAAACACCTCGCCACCCACGATACCCTGACTGGCCTTCCCAATCGGGTGATGTTCAGTGAATTGCTGCGCCAGTCCATCCGCACCGCCAATCGTTATAAAGATCAGCGTTTTGCCGTCATGTTTATTGACCTGGACCGATTCAAAGCTGTCAACGACACCTATGGCCACCACACCGGTGATCTGTTGCTGTCCGAGGTAGCGCAGCGGCTCCGCAAACCTCTGCGCGACAGCGACATCGTGGCACGGCTGGGCGGTGACGAGTTCGTCGTGCTGCTGCACAAAGTGTCGGACAAGCAGCAGGCCGGTCAGATTGCCGAAAACGTGTTAAAGATGTTTAAACAACCCATCGCACTGGCTGAGCGCGAGTTCGCCGTCAGCGGCAGCATTGGCATCAGCCTGTATGGCATTGATGCCAACGATGAAGAAAGCCTGATGAAACATGCGGATACGGCCATGTATGCGGCCAAGGAAGACGGTCGCAACAGTTACCGTATCTATTCCGCCGATCTGCATCAACATACCCAGGAACGTGCCGGTCTGGCACTGGAACTGAGGCATGCGCTTGAGCGAGGCGAGCTGGCATTGCACTATCAGGCCAAAGTGGCACTCGACAACGATGAGGTGGTGGGTGTCGAGGCACTGCTGCGCTGGCACCACCCCGAGCGGGGCGACATTTCGCCCGTGCAGTTTATCCCCATTGCCGAAGACAATGGTCTGATCATCCCGATTGGCGAATGGGTCATGGAAACTGCCTGTCAACAACTGGTGGCGTGGCAGGCACAGGGTCTGCCGCCGCTGGCACTGGCCGTTAATCTGTCGCCGCGCCAGTTTAACCACCCAGACCTGCACAAACACATCAGCGATGTACTGGCGCGCACGGACTTCGCCGCTAATTTGCTGGAGCTGGAGATCACCGAAAGTCTGGTCATGCAGAATCCGGAGCGTGCCATTGAACTGATGACCCAGATCAAGCGCATGGGAGTACGATTTGCCATCGATGATTTTGGCACTGGTTATTCTTCGCTGGGACAGCTGCGTCACTACCCCATCGATACGCTGAAAATTGACCGCGCGTTTATTCGCGACCTGGCCAGCAGCAAGGAAGACCAGGCCATCAGCAAAGCCATTATCTCCATGGGTAAAACTCTGGGTCTCACCGTTGTCGCCGAGGGCGTGGAAAACGCCCGCCAGCTGGCATTTCTACGTGACAATTATTGTGACCAGATCCAGGGCTTTTTCTACCACCGGCCCTGTTGCGCGGATGAATTTGTTAGCTGGTACCGGGCCACCGGATTTCCCGCAAACGTCATCAGTACCTGAACAAAACCGGGGTTCTGGACTTGGCGTTATTGCTTAAAAATTTACAGATCCTTCACTCAAGTTAAACTGGCCATCGCCGCTATTGTGTATGTATACCTGACACGCAAGAGATTCGGCCATGTCACAACGCATTAAGTTCTCCGCATCGGAAAAACTGGTTTCCACCACGGACCTCAAGAGTACGATCAAATACGCAAACCCGGAATTTATTGCCATCTCGGGCTTTACCGAGAAGGAACTGCTGGGTGCCACCCACAACGTCGTACGCCACCCGGATATGCCCAAAGACGCATTCAAGGCGTTGTGGGATACAATCCAGTCCGGGCGCCCGTGGATGGGCATGGTCAAGAACAAGTGCAAAAACGGCGATTACTATTGGGTCGACGCCTACATCACACCGGTGCTGGTTAACGGCAAAGTGACCGGCTATCAGTCGGTACGCTCGAGTCCGGATGAGAGCGATGTCGCCCATGCGGAGTCTTTGTACAAAAAGCTGCGATCAGGGGCGTCCGTGCGTATGCAGTCGCTGTTGTCGTGGCGACAATCGTTGCTCGCGATTCAGGCGGTCAGCGCCGCTGCCGTCATTGCCGCACTCAGCCTGTTATCGGGACCCCTGGCTCTGGTTCTGGCGCTGGTTGCTGCCGGTGCCGGTGTTGCCGGTTGCGCCATGCAGCTGGCGCAGATGAATCCGTTGCTGCAGCGCTGCGAAAGCATCAGTCAGGATAAACTGGCACGCGCCGTGTACACCGGTCACAAGAATGAACTGGGCAGCATTGAGCTGGCACTGAAATACCAGAACGCACAGGCCAGCACCATTCTCAAGCGCGTTGACGAATCTGCCACACGCCTGACGGCACTGGCGAAGCAGGCCACTGACTCCGTTGAAGTGACTGATCAGGCCATCAACCAGCAACAACACGAACTCACTTCGGTGTCATCCGCCGTCACCGAGATGTCCAGCGCGATTGTGGAAGTATCCAGTAATACCGCGCGCACCTCGACTGCTGCTGAAGAGGCCGACAATTCCGTCGAACAGGGTCACAAATCGATTCAGGAAAGCCTGTCAGCGACCACCCTGCTGGCTGAGAACATTGATGACATTACCCAGCTTATCAACGGCCTTGGGACCGACAGCAAGGCCATCGGCTCGGTCATTGAAGTGATCAACGCCATTGCCGAACAGACCAACCTGCTGGCCCTGAACGCAGCCATTGAGGCGGCCCGTGCCGGCGAACAGGGCCGTGGCTTTGCCGTGGTCGCCGACGAAGTGCGTACATTGGCCCAGCGTACGCAGAATTCCACGGTCGAGATCAAGGACATCATTTCACGCATCCAGAACAGCACCAACAGCTGTGTCGACAGCATCAGCGATGCCCAGAGTAAGGCACAGCAATGTGTCAGCTACAATCAGCAGGCTGGCCACTCCTACACCTCCATCAGCAAGGCGGTGTCCGATATCCGCAACATGGCCTTCCAGGTAGCCACCGCCGTCGAAGAACAAAGCGCAGTCGCCGAGGAAGTAAACCGCAACATCGTCAATATTCAGGGACAGTCTGAGAAGACCAGCGAGGCCTCCAAAGTCAATGCTGACAGCAGCACTCGACTGGCCAAGGATATTGCCGCCATGCGCGAGATGGTGAAGCAGTTCAGCGCATGAGGCGCTTGTAGAGCTTAGGATAGGGGTTAGCACGAGCCTGGATAAGAATAGAGATTGGCATGCGGATGGCGACGGCGTCACCCATGATGTGAATCCATTCACTTTTGGTTTAGAATCGGTCTGTTGATATATTCGGCAAAATCAAGCCGCAGAATAACAAGAGACTTATTCCATGCATTACCCGCAATTGAGTTTTGACCTGGACGAAACCCTGACCATGCTGCAACAGCAGGTCAGACAGTTTGCCGACCGCGAGATCGCCCCACGTGCCGCCGGGATCGATCAGGACAATGAATTCCCTGCCGATCTCTGGCGCAAAATGGGTGACCTGGGTTTGCTGGGTATTACCGTGTCTGAAGAGCACGGTGGCTCGGGCCTGGGTTATCTGGCGCATGTTATTGCTGCCGAGGAAATCAGTCGTGCCTCGGCCAGCGTCGGCCTCAGCTACGGCGCGCACTCCAATCTGTGTGTCAATCAGATCTACCGCAATGGCAATGACGCGCAAAAGCAGCGCTACCTGCCCGGCCTGGTCAGTGGTGAAGCCATAGGCGCACTGGCCATGAGCGAACACAATGCTGGCTCTGATGTGGTGAGCATGAAGCTCAGCGCCCGCAAGCAGGGGGATGTGTATATGCTTAACGGCAGTAAAATGTGGATCACCAACGGGCCTGATGCCCATGTCTATGTGATCTATGCCCGCACCGATGCAGATGCCGGTGCCCATGGCATCACTGCCTTTCTGGTGGAACGTGACGCTCCCGGCTTCAGCCGCTCTCCCAAACTCGACAAACTCGGCATGCGCGGCTCCAATACCTGCGAACTGGTGTTCCAGGACTGTGAAGTGCCGGCGGAAAATATTCTGGGTGCGGAGAACGGCGGCGTACGCGTGCTGATGAGTGGCCTGGATTATGAGCGCGTGGTTCTGTCCGGCGGCCCGCTGGGTATCATGCAGGCCTGTGTTGATGCCGTGCTGCCCTATATTCATGATCGCAAGCAGTTCGGTGAACCCATCGGCAACTTTCAGTTCATCCAGGGTAAAGTCGCTGACATGTATACCAATCTGAACGCCGCCCGCGCCTATGTCTATGCCGTGGCTCGCGCCTGTGATCGCGGGGAAACCACCCGCAAGGACGCCGCCGGCGCCATCCTGTTCAGCTCCGACAAGGCCACACAACTGGCGCTGGAAGCAATACAAATACTGGGTGGCAACGGTTATATCAATGACTACCCTACCGGGCGACTGCTGCGTGATGCCAAACTGTATGAGATCGGCGCCGGCACCCAGGAAATCCGCCGCATGCTGATAGGCCGTGAGCTGTTCCGGGAGACGCAGCCATGAGCGAGAAGACAGCCATGAGCGAAAAGACAGCCCTGAGCGAAAAGACAACCATGAGCGAGGTAAAGTGCAGATGACAACGCTGACCTCCGCCATCAGTCCGCAGAGCGAGGCGTTCGCGCACAACTATCAGCACCATTCCGCGTTGCGTGACGAATTACAGGCACTCACCGCCACACTCGCGCTGGGCGGTGACCAGCGCTCACGTGAGCGCCATCAACAGCGCGGCAAACTGCTGCCACGCGAACGCATTGAAGCACTGCTGGACACCGGTTCGCCGTTTCTTGAACTGTCAGCACTGGCGGCGTATCAAGTGTATGACGACGACATTCCAGGTGCCGGCATGATCAGCGGTATCGGCATGGTGTCGGGACAATGCTGCGTAATCGTTGCCAATGACGCCACGGTCAAAGGTGGTACCTATTATCCGCTGACCGTGAAAAAACACTTAAGGGCACAACAGATTGCCGCCGAGAACCACCTGCCCTGCATCTATCTGGTCGATTCAGGCGGTGCCAACCTGCCGCATCAGGCAGAAGTGTTTCCGGACCGCGAACATTTTGGTCGCATCTTTTTTAATCAGGCACGGATGTCGGCAGCCGGTATTCCACAGATTGCCGCGGTAATGGGATCGTGCACGGCCGGTGGCGCTTACGTGCCGGCGATGGCCGATGAATCCATTATTGTCCGCGAACAGGGCACCATCTTTCTGGGTGGCCCACCCCTGGTAAAAGCCGCCACCGGCGAAATCGTCAGCGCCGAAGACCTGGGCGGCGGCCTGGTACACAGTCAGATTTCAGGCGTGGCCGATCAGCTGGCTGACGATGACATGCATGCACTGGCATTGATCCGGCGTAGTATGGCGCGCCTGAACCGGCCCGCACACACGCTGGACCTGACTGCACCCGCGCCGCTGTTTGACAGCGACGAACTGCTCGGCATTGTGCCCGCAGATGTACGCCAGCCCTACGATGTACGTGAAGTCATTGCCCGCATTGTGGACGGCTCGGTGTTTGATGAATTCAAGCCCCTGTACGGCGCTACGCTGGTGTGCGGGTTCGCCGACATTCTGGGGCAAAGCGTCGGCATCATCGCCAACAACGGTATTCTGTTTTCCGAGAGCGCACTAAAAGGCAGCCACTTCATTCAGCTGTGCTGCCAACGCAATATTCCGCTGGTGTTCCTGCAGAACATTACCGGGTTTATGGTCGGCAAAAAATACGAACACGAAGGCATTGCCAAGAACGGCGCCAAACTGGTCAACGCCGTCGCCACCGCCAATGTAGCCAAAGTAACGGTCTTGATTGGTGGCAGTTTTGGCGCCGGCAACTATGGCATGTGCGGCCGCGCCTACGATCCGCGTTTTCTGTGGACCTGGCCCAATGCCCGCATCTCGGTGATGGGCGGCGCGCAGGCCGCCGGCGTGCTGGCACAGATCAAGGCCGAGACACTGGCTGCAAAAAAACAGTCATGGACGGCCGAGGAAGAGCAGCAGTTCAAGAAACCCATCGAAGACAAGTACGAACACGAAGGCCACCCCTACTACGCCAGTGCGCGCCTGTGGGACGATGGCGTTATTGCGCCGACGGACACGCGCTTTGTACTTGGGCTGTCGCTGTTTGCCGCGCAACATGCACCGCGTCAGGACACGCAATTTGGTATTTTCCGGATGTAGGCAAATTCTGCTATAACCGCGACGTAAATCCATAAAAACAATAAGGCATCGTTATGACCACTGACAGCATTACCGCACCGCTGGAGATAAGTCGCCCGCATGACGGGGTCACTGTGATCTGGCTGAACCGACCCAGAAAACACAATGCCATGACGCAGGCACTGATTGCTGATCTGCATGACGCCCTGACCACACTGGCAAAAGATGACAATACCCGCGTTGTGATTCTGGCGGGCCACGGCAAAAGCTTCTGCTCCGGGGCCGATCTGAATTACATGAAGTCGATGGTTGATTTCAGCCACGAAGAAAATGTTGATGACGCCTGTCGTTTTGCTGCCATGCTGCAGGCACTGCATCAGTTCCCCAAACCGGTCATCGCTGCTCTGCATGGCAACATATTTGCCGGTGCCACCGGGCTGGCGGCCTGCTCCGATATTGTGATCGCGGCAGATGACGCCCGTTTTTGTGTCAGCGAAGTCAAGCTGGGGCTGGTACCGGCGGTGATCAGCCCCTATGTGGTTGCCCGTATTGGCGCGCACCAGGCACGACGTTACTTTCTGACCGCCGAGGTGTTCAGTGCCGACGCTGCCGAACGTGCCGGCCTGGTTCACCGTTGTGTGCCGGCAGACACGCTGATGAACGAAGTCATGGACACCGCGATGATGTTGTTGAACAACGCACCCCGCGCCATGACCACCACCAAGAGCCTGATCAATTACCTGGTGCCGGTACCGTCCTCACGTGAAATAACCGATTACACCGCAGCGCTAATCGCACGCGTGCGTACGGGTCAGGAGGCCCAGAATGGTCTACAGGCATTCCTGGACAAGCAACCAGCACCATGGGCTGAACATCAAGCCACGGGGAATCACACCACCACAGGCTCCGACCGGACGTCGACCGCTGCGGATAAAAGCAAACCATGATAGAACGCTTATTGATCATCAATCGCGGTGAAATCGCCTGCCGCATCCTGCGCACCGCTCAGCAGCTGGGTATTCGATGCGCAGCCGTGTATTCACCGGCAGACCGCAAGGCCCTGCATGTGCAACTGGCCGATGATGCCTTTGCGCTGCGCGGCAATGCCGCCAGCGACAGTTATCTGGACGCTGAACAGATACTGGCCATTGCCGCTAACTGGGGCGCCGACGCCATCCATCCCGGTTACGGTTTTTTGTCGGAGAACAGTGAATTCGCCCGCGCCGTAACAGCGGCCGGCATACGCTTTGTTGGGCCGGGTGCCGATGCCATTGCCGCCATGGGTTCCAAGGCGCGCGCCAAACAGTTGATGACTGACGCCGGTGTGCCACTGTTGCCGGGCTACCATGGTGACGATCAGAGTGTGGATGGCTTGCGCCGCGAAGCAGACAAAGCCGGGTATCCGGTTTTGCTGAAAGCGGTATCAGGTGGCGGTGGCCGTGGCCTGCGCGTAGTGAATTCGGCGGCAGAAATGGAGGAAGCTCTGGCTGCCGTGCAGCGCGAAGCACAAGCCGCCTTTGGCGACAGCCGCGTGTTGCTGGAGAAATATCTGACGCAGGCTCGGCATGTGGAGATCCAGATTTTTGCCGACGACCATGGCCACTGTGTGCACCTGCATGAGCGCGACTGTTCGGTGCAGCGTCGGCACCAGAAACTGATCGAAGAAGCCCCTGCCCCCGGCCTTGATGACAGCACTCGCGATGCCATGGGCGCGGCAGCGGTACGTGCCGCAACCAGCATTGGTTATTCCGGTGCCGGCACGGTCGAGTTTCTGTATCAGGACGGCGCGTTCTATTTCCTGGAAATGAATACCCGCCTGCAGGTGGAACACCCGGTAACCGAATGCATCACCGGACTGGACCTGGTGGCCTGGCAATTGCGCGTGGCCAGTGGTGAAACCCTGCCCCTGGCGCAGGCCGATATCCCGCGTCGGGGCTGGGCTATTGAAGCCCGCATCAATGCTGAATCCGGCGCCCCGGATTTTTTGCCATCAACCGGCATGATCAACGAACTGAACTGGCCTCAGGGTGAGACATTGCGGGTGGATTCCGGGTTTCGCAGCGGCGATCGCGTCAGCGTATTTTACGACAGCATGCTGGGCAAACTTATTGCCTCAGCACCCAACCGCGCAGAAGCGATTGAGGAACTGTCGCAGGCATTGGCGCAACTGCAGATTGCCGGCATCAGTCACAATGCCGACTTCCTCGGTGCCGTCCTCGACACGCCCGCCTTCAGGCAGGCGAGCTTGCACACTGGATTCCTGGCAGAGCATCAGCAAGACATCGCGGTCGCGCTGGTGCGACGGCAGCGCAGCAAATCAGCGTCACTGCCGCACCGCAATTCTGCCTGGGGCGCACTGAGCGGCTGGCGGCAGAATCAGGGTCAGCGTCAGGCCTTTGTGCAGCATTACCATCTGCGACCGCTGTATGCCGGTGGCGCGGCGTCGGCGGCGACTGATATCAATACCCTCTTTACGGGAACAGGCGGTGGTCCGGGTGCAGCCCAACAGGCCCTGAAAGCCCCCCTGCCCGGTCGTGTTATCAAGCTGTTTGTTAATGCAGGCGACCCGGTAGTGGCGGGTCAGCCGCTGCTGGTCATGGAAGCGATGAAGATGGAACATACGTTACGGGCCAGCGCCGACTGCAACATCGACACAGTACAGTGTGAAGCCGATGCAATGGTACAGCCGGATCAACTGCTGATGACCTTTACCGCAAACGATGAGGCCAGTGGAGCCGCCAATGAACACTAGAGCGGACCTGGCACTGTCAACGTTGCAGGGACAACGCGTCAGCATTGTCGAGATGGGCGCACGCGATGGTCTGCAGAATGAAACCACCCAGCTGAGCGCAAACGTCAAGGCGGGTCTGGTGGATCGTCTGGCTGCCTCGGGCCTGCAGCGCATCGAGACTGGCAGTTTTGTCTCCCCCAAATGGATTCCGCAGATGGCAGACTCTGACCAGGTATTTGCTGCTATCACCCGTCTGCCCGGTGTGCGCTACAGTGCACTGACACCCAACATGCAGGGTTTTGAACGCGCAATGCAGGCCGGCGTCGATGAAGTGGCAGTATTCGCCGCGGCCTCTGAAATGTTCAGCCAGAAAAATATCAATTGCAGCATTCAGGAAAGCATTCGGCGGTTTACCGAAGTCTGCGCAGCGGCGAAGTCAGCGGGTATTCCGGTACGGGGCTATGTGTCCTGTGCCATGGGCTGTCCTTATCAGGGCGACGTATCGGCAGAGGATGTTGCCATGGCGGTGCGTGAGCTGATGGCACTGGGCTGTTATGAAGTGTCCATTGGCGACACCATTGGCACCGGCACACCTCACCATGTGCAGTCGGTGTTGTCACGCTGCCTGCAGGAAACCGGCCCGGCGCAATTGGCCATGCATTTCCATGATACTTACGGGCAGGCACTGGCCAATCTGACAGCCGGCCTGCAACTTGGCCTGCGTACCATTGATGCCTCGGTGGCCGGTCTCGGTGGTTGCCCCTACGCTCAGGGCGCCAGTGGCAATGTTGCCACGGAGGATGTGCTGTTCATGTTGCAGGGCCTGGGCATGGAGACTGGTATCGACCTGCCACGTCTGATTGATACCAGCCACTGGATCTGTACGCAGCTCAATCAACGCAACCAGTCCAGGGTATCATTGGCCGGGTTACCGGTGGCACGCGGGATCTGAATCATGACAACAACCACAATCAACAGCGCAGAACGGATGAGCCCGGCGCGGTTCACCATAAAAACAGCGACACCCGGTGACTGTCACCTGGTCGATTTTATTCACTGGCTGAATAAGACCCAGCGGCTTCAGCTTGACAGTTATGCCGCCGTCCATCGCTGGAGCGTGCAGAACCGGGAAGCATTCTGGCACGCCTGCCTGGATTTCACCGGCATTGAAACTGACGCCCCCGCCAATGCCAGAACACTTAAACCCGATCAGCAGATATGGCTGGACCAATGGTTTCCCGAGCATCAACTGAATTACGCAGGCAACCTGCTGCGCTTTCGTGATGACAAAACGGCCTTGATCTTCAGTGACGAACACAACAACCGCCAGTCATTGAGCTATGCCGAGCTCTATCAGCAGGTGTCGCAGCTGCAGCGCTGGTTGCTGGCCCAGGGCGTGATTGCTGGTGATCGGGTCGCCGGTTTTGCTGCCAACCGAATTGAAACCGTGATCGCTATGCTGGCCAGCGCGTCGATCGGTGCGATCTGGTCATCGTGTTCACCGGATTTTGGTGTCGGCGGCATACTGGACCGATTCACTCAGATTGAACCGACAGTACTTTTTGCCGTCAGCAGTCACTGTTATGCCGGGCGCATCAACAGGCATCAGGCAGTGCTGGAGAAACTGATGGCGGGTCTGCCATCGCTGCGACAGGTGGTATTGCTACCTGACCTGTACGAGGCCGGCGCTGACGATCCCGTGGGACATAGCGACGTTGTGCACTGGCGTGACGCCCTGGCCGGAGAACTGGCAACCGAAATGACCTTTGCTGCCCTGCCGTTCGCGCATCCACTGTTTATCATGTATTCGTCCGGCACCACCGGCGTCCCCAAATGCATCGTGCACAGTGCCGGCGGTACGCTATTGCAGCATCGCAAGGAACATCACCTGCACCTGAACCTGCAGCGTGATGACGTGCTGTTCTATTTCACCACTTGCGGCTGGATGATGTGGAACTGGCTAGTCAGTGGTCTGGCCTCAGGCGCAACGCTGATGCTGTACGATGGGTCGCCGTTTCATCCCAAACCCTCAATACTGTTTGACCTGGCAGAAGATACCGGCGTCACGATTTTTGGCACCTCGGCCAAGTACCTGTCGGCAGCAGAAAAAGCCGGTGTCCAGCCACAGCAGACTCATGCCCTGCCGCATCTGCACACCCTGCTCTCCACCGGTTCGCCGCTGAGTGCAGAAGGCTTTGATTACGTTTACCAGCAGGTGAAGGGCGACATCAGTCTGCAGTCGATTTCCGGCGGCACTGATATCATCTCCTGCTTTGTGCTCGGCAGTCCGTTGTTGCCGGTATACCGTGGCGAGATTCAGTGTGCGGGCCTGGGCATGGATGTAAAGGTCTACAACCAGGCCGGCAAACCGGTGTCGCAGGAGAAAGGCGAACTGGTGTGCCAGCAGTCCTTTCCCAGCATGCCCACCGGTTTTTGGCAGGATCCGGAGCATGAGAAGTACCAGGCGGCATACTTTGCGCGCTTCGATAACATCTGGACCCACGGCGATTACGCTGAACAGACTGCGCATGGCGGCTGGATTATTTACGGTCGTTCAGACACGGTGTTGAACCCTGGCGGCGTGCGCATTGGCACTGCTGAAATCTATCGCCAGGTGGAACAATTACCACAGGTACTTGAGAGTGTAGCCGTGGGTCAGGAGTGGGAGGGCGATGTGCGCATTGTGCTGTTTGTACGCCTGCAGGCCGACGCCACACTGGACGATGAGCTGATTGGCACGATCAAGCTCAGTATTCGCAACGGCGCGTCACCGCGCCACGTACCTGCCGTCATCCGTCAGGTCACCGACATTCCCCGCACCCTCAATGGCAAGATTGCCGAGATCGCAGTGCGCGAAACCCTGCACGGCCGCCCCGTCAACAACAGAGATGCTCTCGCCAACCCCGATGCACTGAAAGAATTTGAGGCCTAAAAAGAAAGGGGACGGAGAAAGAAGAAAGGGGACGGAGGGAATACTTTTTGACCACCAGTGGTAAAAAAGTATTCCCTCCGTCCCCTTTCTTCTGAAAAGTATTCCCTCCGTCCCCTTTCTTTCTCTATAGTTCGATTTCGCTGAAGGTGTTGACGATGGCATGTCGGGTTTTTTTCGGCGCCACAGTGCCTTCCTGGGGCCGCACCACCCAGATGGTGTTGAGACCCGCATCGGCGGCCGCGTCCAGTTCACCTTCGATGTCGGACAGGAACAGAATATCCTTGGGCGGCAAGGCAATCTGCTCGGCCAGGTTAAGGTAGGACTGCACTTCCTGCTTGGCGCCGATAGTGGTATCAAAATAACCGGCAAACATCAGCCGCAGATCACCGCAACTGGAGTAACGGAAGAACAGGCGCTGTGCTTTTTCCGAACCCGACGAATAAACATACAGATTGATACCGTCGTCCAGCCACTCCTGCAACTTGGGTGGCACGTCGGCATACACGTGTGCCTGGTATTCACCGCGCTGGTAACCACGCTCCCATACCATGCCCTGCAACGCCTTCAGTTCAGTTACCTTCTGGTCCTCGTGCATCCACAGCCGCAGCTGATCAATCAGCGCTTCGGTATTTTTTTGCGGAATGCCAGTACTCTCACTCATGCTGCGCAGCTGTCGTGCCACGTCGCGCTCTTCCTTGTGCTTGCGCACAAATTCCGGCAGAAACCGCTCCGCGTAGACAAACAGCACGTCCTTAACAAAACGGATGGAACTTGTGGTGCCTTCGATATCCGTAACAATGGCAATCGGTTTCATTATGACTCCAGTCGGGAAAACGATTCAGCAATCGGACTGCCCGTATAGTTGGCAACCCAGCCTTCGGTGTTGTTAAAAAACCGGATCGCCACGAACGACGGTTTCGGACCCATGTCGAACCAGTGTGGCGTATTGGCCGGCACTGAAATCAGATCTCCTTTCTGACACAGTACTTCATAAACTTTATCCTGAAGATGCAGACTGAACAGCCCCTGCCCATCAACAAAGAAACGCACTTCGTCTTCGCTATGGCAATGTTCACTGAGGAATTTCTGACGCAGTTCCGGCACTTTGGCTTCCACCTCAGGATTGGACGCATCCAGACTGATCACGTCCACGGTCTGATAGCCCTCTTCGGCAACCAGTTTGTCAATATCGGTCTGGTAAGCAGCCATGACATCTTCGCTGCTGTCGCCGGCCTTGGCCGCGGCCGTTGCCTGCCAACGTTCAAAGCGGATACCGACGGCTGCCAGCTGCTCTGCAATCTGCAGGGCATCAGTGGCCTGCCACTCAACGGTGGCGGGATCGGAGTCCGAATATATCGTTAACGCGCTCATTTTCTATCCTCAATCAAATCGCTACTTCAGACGTGTCAGGTCGGGCGTGCCAATAATACTCAAGCAGAAACTCCAGTGCCTCAAGATGGCGCAGAGTTTCCGGCAAATCGCGGCCCCAGGTGTACAGACCATGCCCCCTGATCAAATATGCATGTCCGGTGCCATGTTGTTGCATCCAGGTTTCGACATCACTGGCCAGTGCTGCAATATCCTGGGTATTGTTGAACACCGGAATACGCAGGGTGACCTGATGACTACTATTGCCGGCAAAAGCTTTGAGCAATTCCAGGCCGCTGAGTTCCACGATGTTCGGGGCAACTGTCGACACCAGCGTCGCATTCATCGAATGGGTATGCAAAATCGCACCAATCTCGGGGTCATGCCGGTATAACTGCGTATGTAACAGGGTTTCGGCCGACGGCTTTTTGCCATCCAGCGCCTGCCCCGCCAAATCCACTTGCATGATGTCTTCCGGCTGCAGGTTGCCTTTGTCACGGCCCGACACGGTAATGGCACAGCTGTCCGGCCCCAGACGCTGGGAAAAATTACTGCTGGTGGCCGGACACCATCCCTGCTGCCAGAGTCGCGCACCCGCAGCGATCAGGCCTGATACGGCATGAGCGTAGTCTGCTGCGGAGCGGGTTGAAGAGACATTTGTCGAGGGTGCTGGCTTCATGGCGTGAATTATAGCCCGATTTGTTCAGTCAAGCACACACACCAACCCTTTCAGATACAGTGCCTCCGGAAACGGCAATGCCACCGGGTGATCTTCAGCCTGATGCAGGTAATGCGTTATGCGGCCCTCGCGCCCGGCATCCAGCAGCGCATCCGCGGTAATTTTCTGAAACAGCGCCGGATCGATGGCACCGGAGCAGGAAAAACTCACCAGCGTGCCGCCGGCACTGAGCAACTGCGCCGCCTGCAACGCGATATCCTTATACGCTCGCGCCGCTTTTTTAAATTGATGTTTTGTCTCGGCAAACTTCGGTGGATCCAGCACGATCAGGTCATAAGACGTATTGCTGGCTTTTAACTCGCGCAAATACTCAAAGACATTGGCCTGCACCAGCTCGGCCTGATCGGCATCAAAGCCGTTCAGCTCCAGATTCTGGCCGGCCAGTTCCAGCGCCGGTGCCGAGGAGTCGACATTGGTGACGTGGGTGGCGCCGCCCTTGAGCGCGGCAATGCCAAACCCGCCGGTATAGGAGAAGCAGTTGAGCACGGTTTTACCGGCGCTCAGTTGTTGCACCAGGCTGCGGTTGTCAAACTGATCCAGATAGTAGCCGGTTTTGTGGCCCTGCTGGATGCTGACCATGAACAGGCGATCCTGCTCCTGGATCTGCACCCATTGCGGAGGCTCCTGCCCATGCACCAGACCCTGGCGCTGTTCCAGACCTTCGTGTTTGCGCACTGCAACGTCGGAACGCTCATAAATACCCAGGCACGGGGACAATTCCGCCAGTGCAGCGATAATGGTGTCTCGCCAGAACTCGGCGCCACTGCTGAGAAACTGACAACTGAGATAGTCACCATACCGGTCCACGATCAACCCGGGGAAACCGTCCGCCTCTGCGTACACCAGCCGGCAGGCGGTGCGTGTCGCACTCAACAGGCCGTCGCGCCGGGCAATGGCGCGGCGCAGGCGTTCGCGAATAAAGTCAGCATCAATCACCGTGCCCGGATCAAACGACCACATGCGTGCGCGAATCTGTGATGCCGGCGACCAGGCAGCAACGCCGAGGGCTTTGCCACTGCTGTCTGCAATGGTCACGGTGTCGCCGACACCAGGCGTACCCTCTACGGCGGCAACTGCACCAGAGAAAATCCACGGATGATGGCGCAACAGCGAACTGTCACGGCCCTTGCCCAGCTTTACAATGTTCATTGCTTAATGACACTCATGGCAGTGGTATAAATTCCTTGTCATCCCCCGGCACCCGGGGAAACTCGCCATTGTCCCAGCGTTTGCGCGCCGCATCCAGTGTGCTGCGCTCATAAGCGACAAAATTCCAGTGTATGTGTGGCACGCGGTGGAATTTTTCACCGCCCAGCAGCATCAGACGACTGTGTTCGAGGCTCTCGATTTCCAGATCATTGCCATCGAGCAACACAAAATCACCGGCATTAAATACCGTATCACTGACCTTGATGCTGCCACTTTCAACAAACAGCGCTGCCTCCTGTTCGGGATTCGGATGTTCCAGCGTGGCGCCCGGCTGCGCCAGAATGTCCAGGTAAAACATGGGGGAGAAGGTTCGCACCGGCGAACTGCGATCATAGGCCTCACCCACAATCAGCCGCATCATCAAGCCGGGACGATTAATGGTAGGCAGCAGCGACTTGTTGATGTGCTGGAAATCAGGTTCAACGGTCTCGTGCTCCGGCGGCAGTGCCACCCACAATTGCAGACCATGCAACGGATGCTGTTGCGCCCGCACTTCATGGGTTTCCCGCTCAGAATGCACAATGCCTTTGCCGGCTATCATCCAGTTGACGTCACCGGGGAAAATCTCCTGCACCGAGCCCAGGCTGTCGCGGTGCAGAATGCTGCCGTTAAACAGATAGGTGACCGTGGCCAGACCGATATGCGGGTGCGGTCGCACGTTGATGCCCTCACCGGCTGGGAAATCAGCCGGACCGATGTGATCAAAAAAGATAAACGGCCCGACCATTTTTTTATCCTGGTTGGGTAAAACCCGACTGACGGTGAATCCGCCCAGGTCTTTGTCGTCTGCCTGCAGTATCGTTGCCATGGTTTACTCCGGCCTGAGTGAGTCAAAAGTAGGATGACGCCCTGTCACGTGTTATCTACGCAACACCTCGCTGAGCGGTTTTCGCGGTGAGGGTTTCTCCTTGGCAGCCAGTTCGTCAGGCAGGATCGATGGTGCAGCCGCGACACCAATGGCCAGGCCGCAGACGACTTTATGATCGTCGTCCAGCTTGAGGTAAGCGGCGACTTCATCATGCTTGATGCCGCCCATTCCATGCGTATACAGGCCCATCTGCCGCGCCTGTAAGGTCATCGCCATCCACGCAGCGCCGGCATCGTATTCGGCATAGGCGTTGGCTTTGCCGTTATGGGAAAAGGTCTTTTTCACCACGACAAAACCCAGCAAGGACGCATTTTTGGCCCAGGCCTGGTTACCTTCAACCAGCAGATTCAGATAATCATCAAAGGTTTTGTCAGTGGAAACGTAAAACTCCCAGGGCTGGGCGTTGAAACAGGAGGGTGCCCAGCGGGCCGCCTCGAACAACAAGGCCACATCGGCTTCGGCGATGACCGATTTGGTAAATGCGCGAGGCGACCAGCGACTGACCTGCAATGGATCAACACCCTGCAGAGCGTCGCGGGCGGAAAAATCGGGATGAATTGAATCGGGGTACTTCATGGGCAACTCCCTTTTGACACGATGGCGCGTACATTAAGAGAGAAGTGTACCGTTGATGCGCTAACCGTGCCAGCGACAGCGTCCGGTCACCAGAACCCGCTTGGCCGGCAGAAACCCGTTTGGCCGGCAGAGAAAAAAGGGCACCTTCCCGTGCCCCTCTCCCCCCACGGCCTGCAGAACGCCAGCCCTACAATGTGAAATCCGTTTTCACACCATTAACATTGACAGAATATTCACCGGAAGACAGATCTTCAGTCGGTAATGTCGTGATTACGTAATACTCAACGGCCAGTTCGATACACACATCCGAGGTCGGTTCAGACACGGGAATGGCGACCATGAATTGACCATCATGATAGGAGACCGCTGCCGGTTCGATACTGACACAGGCAGAACGAAAGCCCTCGGCCAGGACGTCAACACGATCAGCGTTTTTCAGAATCTCCACCGATTCAACTTGGGCCAGATTGCCCGGTTCAGACGCAGTAATGGCAAAATTGCCGTTAGCTCCCTGAGTCAACTCCACATTTCGAAAGTGACTGAAGTCGTCGCCATCCATGACCACGGCCTGCGGCAGGGTCAGCACATCATCGCGCAACACGACGGGCGACTGCTCCGCCCACACGGCGTGACTGCAACCCAGCAACATGGTAGCAGCGACATAGTTTTTCAGATAAGTCATCGTATCCTCCTTTGCATTAAAGCTCATTTATCCTACGACTTCTCTATCACGACTTTTCTGTCACGACTTTTCTGTCACGACTTTTCTATCAGAGTACAACTGTCCAAATGGCACTGTTCGCTTTGTGCCCTACAACAGCGTCTTTGATTTTCGCAAACGACCGGCATGCCTATCAACCATTGATCACGCTGCCCCCATTGAGATGCAACACTTGCCCTGTCATGTAGCTGGAATCATCGCAGGCCAGATACACATAAGCAGGCCCCAGGTCTGATGGCTGGCCCGGTCGACCCAGCGGCGTGTTGGCACCAAAGGTACTAACGGTATCCTCATCAAATGTTGACGGAATCAGTGGCGTCCAGACTGGGCCCGGCGCCACACCGTTGACACGAATACCGCGCTCGGCAAGGTTCAGAGACAGCGACCGGGTAAATGAAGTAACGGCGCCTTTTGTTGCCGAATAATCGATCAGGACCGGGTTGCCTTTGTAGGCAGTGATTGAAGTGGTATTGATGATCGATGCACCACTACGCATATGTGGGAGAACCGCCCTGGTCAACCGGAACATGGCGAGGATGTTGCTACTAAATGTTCTTTCCAGTTGGTCGTCGCTGATATCTTCCAGATTCTGTTGCGGATGCTGTTCGCCCGCATTGTTAACCAGAACATCGACCTGACCAAATTTTGCCAAGGTCTGTTTTATCACTTCTTTGCAATGTTCAGCATCGGCGACATCTCCGGCAAGCATTAAAGCCTCACGCCCGGACAGTTCGACTTCACGGCGGGTAAGTTCGGCGTCCTCATGTTCTTCCAGATACAACATCACTACGTCTGCGCCTTCTCTGGCGAAGTACACGGCAACGGCGCGGCCAATACCGCTATCAGCACCGGTGACAATGGCAACTTTGCCGGTCAACTTGCCTGCAGGTCTGTAAGCACTGGAGTAATAGTCGGGACGCGGTTGCATTTTTTCCTCGCGCCCGGGGCGTTGATTCTGGTGCTGCGGAGGAAGTGTTGATTTATCCATAAAAATCTCCTTGTAATATCCTTTCCATCTGTAAATTACGACCGGAATTGTGGGCAATAGTTTCGCATTCAGGAAAATCCGGTGAACGCCGTACGTCTCATCAAAGCGCCCTCTTTACTGAACTTTTCACACCCGCTACAGTCGTACATAGTAAGTACGTGTGGGCCGGTAGCGCACGCGTGTGATGCAACGGATGAATCAACGGAGGATACGATTATGCCGCGTGGAAGCAAAGACAAATACACCAAGAAGCAACAACGACAAGCGGATCACATAGAAGAAAATTACGAGGAGAAAGGTGTATCTCCGGAAGAGGCCGAAGCCAGGGCCTGGGCGACCGTCAACAAACAGAGCGGCGGCGGCGAACGCACGGGCGGCTCCGGGCAAAACAAAAGCGCACGGGACAAGGAGCGCGACCGCAGTGACTCCGCCAAACAGGCAAGCGCCACCCGTAAAGGCAAGACCAAACAGGGAAAGCTGGAAGCCAAAACCAGAGATGAACTAATGCAGGAAGCGCGCAAACGTGATATTCGAGGTCGCTCAACAATGCGTAAACAGGAGCTGGTGACTGCATTGAAAAAGAGTGCCTGACACGGATTATCGCAATCATACCGCAGCACAAACGCCAGAAAATATCGTTACGAATTCCAGTCAGCATTAGGTGCCCACGCAAAACACACAGTACAATGATAACGAACTATCTGACTGCCTTGGCGCGGGTCGATTTATCAACTGGAAACCAGGATTCTACGCAATGGAAGACCAACCCACACTGGCCACCGAACGATTGTTGCTGCGGCCATTTCAGCCAACTGACGCCGAACGCGTGCAGTTACTGGCTGGCAACCCCAATGTTGCCAGAATGACCACCAATATCCCGCACCCGTATACCGACGGCGAGGCTGCCAACTGGATAACGGCACATACCGACGACTGGCAACGCGGCAGCGCTGCCATTTTTGCCGTGTGTCTGCGACGCGACGGCGAACTGGTTGGCGCGGTCGGCCTGATGAATATTCACCACCATGACGCGGAACTGGGCTACTGGATTGGCGAACCCTACTGGGGCCAGGGGTTTGCCAGCGAGGCTGTGGATGCCATTATCGGTTTTGGAATAACCTCATGCGAACTGACACGGCTTCATGCCCACCACTTGTCACGTAACCCCGCCTCTGGCAAGGTATTAACAAACGCGGGTCTGACGCGCATGGAAAAACGCCGCGTCACCGCTCGCGACGGCATTACCCAGGAAGACGCTGACTTTTATGAAATGCTGATAACGGATTGAGGACATCATTCGGAGGTCTAATCATGTTGAATCACAGAACCCTGCTCTATCGTCTGGTCACGGCTGCGGCACTGCCGATGGCACTGACCGCGTGTGCGTCATCGGGCCCCAGTACGCAGGATGCCATTATGGCCGGCATGCTGGGTGAAGAAGAAAATTCGGTCTGTTTCACCCGCAACATTCGCAGCTGGCACGATTTTGATGACCGCTCAATTGTTATTGAAACGCTGCGTGACGAGTACTACAAACTGGAACTGGCCGGCGGCTGCAACACGCGCAATTCGTTTATGCAGATTGCCGTAGAATCACGCGGCGGTTCCTGTCTTGGACCGGGAGATCGCATCAGCTTTGATCGGGACCAGGGCCTGTCCTGTGCCATCACCCAGATCAATCGTTGGCATCTGGCTGACGAGGAAGAATTAAGCTTCTGATATCAGGATGGCAGCATCATCGCAGCGCCCCCGACAATCATCCAGATAGTGATTACGGTGGCGCTGTAGCCGAACAACGCCAGCAGTCCGTCTCGAGTCACCAATGCGACGCCAAACAGAACCAACACTGCGCCGGCCACCGAGGACGAGAACAGGATCAATTCCATCAGGGGCAACACACAGGCAATTGCCAGACAGATGACAGCAATGATGTAAATGCTCGGGCCGCGCACCAGCACCGTCATTCTGGGCATGGTGATGCGATCAACAAACGCTGCCGGACGTTGCAGCCAGCAAAGCGCTTTTTGTAATTTCTCGCATGGCACTTGTACGTTAAGCAGTCGGGCAGGCAACCAGAAATGTTTGCGCCCGTACAGCATTTGCGAGGTAACCAGCAGAACAACGCAGGCAACCATGCTAGGAAACGTGGGCACACCGCTCAGCGGCGATACCAGCAACATGCCCACCAGCATCAGTAGCGGGGCGAACGAGCGATCGCCAACCACATGGATGATGTCACCGACGCTGACATGCGTGAGATCGCTTTGGTCCTGGTCTTTAGTTTGGTTCTGGTCCGGAGCACCCTGTGTACACAACTCAGACAAATGATCCAGCAATGCCTCCAGAGGAATTTCCGTTTCCGCGTTATGCGAAGAATTCGTTGTTTTTCCGTTCATAAAACCTCGTCCGGGAGTGTCAGCGTTGCCACCTTGCAACTTGAACCTTTCAGTACTAAGCTGGTCCTAGTTCTTACCACGTTCACAACCAGTCGCTGCTGAACAGTTCAAGGTAGATCGCACCCACGTTCAGTGTCGAAGGAGGGATCCGCCATCGACCGGAAGAGCAAACCAGAAGAGTCTTCAACGGCTGAGAAGCCAAAAGAGTCTTCAACAGCTGCAAAGCCAAAAGAGTCTTCAACGGCCGCAAAGCCCAAAAAGCCTTCAACAGCTGCAAAGCCGAAAAAGCCTTCAACGGCCGCAAAGCAAAGTCAAAAGCAAGGTCAAAAGCCAGCTAAGCAGGCAAAACCAACCAAGAGCGCACCCAAGCCTCTGGTTGTCATTACCGGTTCCAACGGCAATATTGGAACAGCTCTGCGGCAAAAACTCAAATCTGACTACCGTGTTGTCGGTCTTGATCGCGACGATAGCAAGCACACTGATATCGTTGCCGACCTGACATCACCTGATTCGCTCGCGCTCGCATTCCGCGAGCTGCGTGATCGCCACGGCCAGGACATTTCCGCCGTTGTGCACCTGGCCGCCTACTTCGACTTTACCGGTGAAAAATCACCCCTTTATGACAAAGTGAATGTTGAAGGCACAAAGAACCTGCTGACAGCACTGGCCGATTTTGAGGTCGCCCGATTCATCTACTCAGGGACCATGCTGGTGCATCAGGCTGTGTCGCCAGGCGAACGCGTCACCGAAAGTACGCCGATAGCTCCCAAATGGGCTTACCCGGAATCCAAGGCGGAAACCGAAGACGCCATTCGCGAGCATTGCCAGGACACGCCTTTCACACTGTTACACCTGGCGGGTCTTTACGATGATCACACTGCCGTACCAACGCTGGCGCACCAGATTGCCCGAATCTACGAACGCGATATGAAGGCGCATCTGCATTCGGGCGACCAGGATGCAGGACAGTCGTTTATCCATCTGGATGACATGCTGGAACTGATCAAACGCTGCATTGACTGTCGCAATGCCTTGCCTGCAGACAACGTCATTCTGGCTGGCGAGCCGGATGTGATGAGTTACCAGCAGTTGCAGGATGAACTTGGTCGCCTGATACATGGCGCGGACGTCTGGCGCACACTGTCGCTGCCACAGCCACTTGCCAAGGCCGGTGCCTGGCTGGAAGAAAAAGCCGAGCCGGTGGTACCGGACGCAATCGACCACGGCGAAAAACCCTTTATCCGTCCGTTTCTGATTGACCTGGCCTGTGATCACTATGCGCTGGATATCAGCCATGCCAAGTACCTGCTGGACTGGCAACCCAGACACAGCATACACAACAAGCTTGAGACGCTGGTCAGCAATCTGAAAAAAGATCCGGTCGCGTGGTATCAGAATAACGGTATCCGTGCGCCGGAGTGGCTGGTGGAAGCCGACGAAAAAACCGATAAACCCGAGGCCATGCGGCAACGTCATGAAACCTGGTACCGGGACGAACACGCACGTAATCTCTGGGGTGCCTTTTTTAACATTGCACTTGGCGCCTGGCTGATCGCTTCGGTGCCGCGGCTGGCATACGAATCACAGGCCATGGTTTACAGTGACATCATCTCTGGCATTGCCATCATGGTATTGGCGTCGCTGTCCCTGTCCTGGCGCTTGCCGTTGGCCCGCTGGGCTACCGCGGGCGTGGGTCTATGGGTGATGTCAGCGCCTCTGGTGTTCTGGGCACCCAGCACCAGCGCCTACCTGAACGGCTCCGTGATTGGTTTTCTGGTGGTAGCCCTGTCGGTGCTGTTACGACCCGCGCCGGGTATTTCTCCACTTGCGGTAATGAGCGGCCCCACGATTCCGCCGGGATGGCAGTACTCGCCCTCCTCCTGGCTGCAGCGTTTGCCTATTATCATTCTGGCCTTTATCGGTTTCTTTATTTCCGCGTATATGGCCGCATATCAATTGGGGCATGTCGACACCATCTGGGAGCCATTCTTTGCCGGCGCCATTCCCGACGATGGCAAAAACGGCACCAGCGAGATCATTACCTCGTCAATTTCCGAAGCCTGGCCGGTGCCCGATGCCGGCGCCGGCGCGATGGTCTACCTGCTGGAAATCCTGGTCGGAGTTATTGGTTCGTCACAACGCTGGCGCACCATGCCCTGGCTGACACTGCTGTTTGGCATTCTGATTGTGCCTCTGGGTGCGGTTTCCATCACCTTCATCATCATCCAGCCCATCCTGCTCGACACCTGGTGCACCTTGTGTCTGATGGCGGCCGCGGCGATGTTACTGCAGATTCCGTTTTCAGTGGATGAACTGGTCGCCACCTGTCAGTTTCTGCGTCGCCGCAAACGCGCCGGGCATTCATTACTGCGCGCCTTTATTTTTGGCGATACTGATGAAGGTGGCAAAAGCATGACCAGTGTCAAAGCCCTGAATACAACGGATGATTTTGAGCGATCTCCTGTTGCCATTATCCGGGACATTTTCACCGGCGGCGTGCGTCTGTGCTACGGCCTGCTGGGTTGTATCGTATTAGGTTCGCTGTTGATGCTGAGCCGCTTGTTGCTGGACGTGGAAGGCAGTATGGCCGATGCGCATCACCTGATCGGCGCGCTGGTGCTCACCATTTCTGTCACCTCGCTGGCGGAAGTGGCCCGACCTCTGCGCTACCTGAATCTGTTCCTGGCGCTGGGGTTGATAATCTGTGCGCTGGTACTGGACAGCACCTTGCTGGTCACTGGCGTGACACTGCTGATCGCGGTCCTGATCATGGTCACCAGCATTCCGCGCGGCCCGGTTAATGGCAAGTACGGTAATTGGTCACGGTTGATTGTATGAGGCTGGCTGCATTAGGCTGGCTAACGGAGTGCACGCCGCCGAGCCATCATGAGTGGCCCGGCGTGCAATACGATCAGCCTGCAACCATCAGCTGCTGCTTGCGTTCCTTGATCTGGCTGCCGACCGCAACCAGATCTATGTCAGCAGAGCGCATCAAGGGAAACATTTCCTTTTCCTCCTCTTTGACATGATGATCGATGTACTCAGACAGGACTTTCACCCTGGCATCAAACAGCTCCTCGTCGCCCTTCATATCAAGGATTTCTCCGATAAGCACTTTGGCACTTGAGTGCTCTACCACAGCTTCGTTAACCAGAGGTTTTTCCTTCTTGATATTCTTGACAAAAACCGGATAAAGAATCTCTTCTTCTACCTGGGTATGCACCAGTAGCTCCATGCAGATTTCGTCCGCCAGTTTCTTTTTGCTGACAAATGCTTTATCACCCAGTTCTTCAAATTGCTTGAATGCAGCTTTCACCTTCTTGTGATCAGCCATCAGAATCTTGATTGCGTCGTCCTTTGCATTACTATTAGCCATCAGTACTACTCCTTGTTTAATCAAAAGGTCCAACATTAAAGTCAATCGTAGCTAGCGTCCGGAAAAACCCCATCCAGGGCGCCCCAGCCACTGCTTTCCACATACACAGCCAGAACTGTTTCGAACGACTGCGCGTGAACTCCACGGCGTAACATTGCCATATCTTCGTTGAGTGCATCTCTTATGCGTTTGTCGCGAATCAGAGACGACCAGTGACTGGTGATGGCGTTCACCGCCAATGCACGAACCAGGGTCAGGCTAACCTGACATTGTGCGATAACCTTTAGCGGGTACGCCTGTCTGTTGGCCAAAACCCGAGTCAGGAACGTTGTCAAACGTTGAATATTAACGGGCAGACATACGCGCGCCGAGCGTTCGCTGAATGCTTGAATCACCGGATAGGCAAGGTATTTTTGCGCGGCGCCCGCCACCGCCATGTCGAGCGAAGCAAGATGTCCCGAAATAAATTCCACGCTTTCCTTATCGCACTGCGCCGATTGTTGGACGCTGAAGCGGATCTGCTCCATGGCATCAATCATCAACGCAAGCCGACGATTCTCCACCACTGCCGTCAGCACCTGAATACTATAGGTTATCGCCAGTGTGAGCAGAAAAAGACCGTTGAAGCCAGCTATCGCAGAGGCAAACTGCCCCCGGGTGTCCAGTGCCTTAAAATCGCCGTAGCCAACCGTGGTGATGGTATAACCTGTGTAATAAATGCGTTCTGCCAGCGTCGAGGGCAGGCCCGATTGTGCATTAACCAGTGTAATCCCCTGCCAGGAAAATACCAGCACCCAGCCTACCCAGATGCAGACAACCCAGAACAGAATCATGACCACCAGAACGGCTGGCCCACTCATGATGCGTCGGCGCGCACCACTGGACCGGCCCTGCGGTCGAAACCAACGCCACATGAAGTGACTCACCGGATTGGACACCGGCCCCGCACCTTCCATGGTCAGGGTCGTTACAATCAGGTCCACCATGGCGACCAGAATAATTAACAGGCCGATGATCAACAGCACAACTGACATATTAGGGCTCCTGATATCCTAAAGGCACGAATTCCAGTTCACCCGTAGCCGGGTTGGCGGGAAAATAAAAACCCACGCGTCGCGTCGATTCGGCGGCCAGATAGTCAACCTGAGACGTGGCGCTTAGCGTGTCTTCATTGGCTCGGACCAGACGGCTCTCCAGTTGCAACGCTGATGCAGTCTGGTCTCCCCGGTTACTGACGTCCACGAGCACCAGATAGCGCTGCATCACAGGTTCGACCGACACCACGTCAAATTCAATATCAGGCGGCTGTTCACCTGCAGTCGCAGCCAGCCATGCCAGGTAAACGATGGTAGAACAGATCAGAACAAAGCCCGCCAGCCCTACGAACCATTCCCACAATGGCGTTGTTGATCTTCGATGCCCGATCAAATTAGCCTCCCTGGTTTCAATCGTTCTGGCGTTTGATGATTGTCGCCCGACATCTAAATAATAAATCGGGCCGCAGCCGCCCCAATGCCGGCCGGAAACAATAATACAACCACATTGGCCAGAATCTGCGCACTGGCCAGCCCATCAAAGTGATCGAATACCCACAACATCAATGCACTGGCTGCCAATGCCACAACAAATGCAATACAGGTGTAACGCAGGTAGTCGATATGAGTTTGTTGCTTGCCACCCTGGCTGCTCTTGCTTTCCTTAGCTTCCGTATTGTCCTGCTCGCTCTGGTAACTGTCGGGCTCGCGCGACTCCGCAACACTGCTCGCCACCGTAAAAATATACATGACGAGCAGAGTCGTTGAAAACAGCGCCAGCTGATGCCAGGGCGTCATACGGTTGGCAATGAGATGTATCTCTTCCGTGGGCGCCACGTTGAGCGCAAGAAACAGGGCACCAATGGCCAGCACCACAAGCCGGTCAATTGCACTTTTTCCCGCGGTCCTGTCGTGCTCCCCGCGACCCAGTTCACTGCGTGCCAGCAGGGCCCCCAGACTGGCCGGAACGGTCTGCAGCATCACCGCTGTAAAGTTGATACCGGCAGGATAATCACTGGCGGCGACACTGAACAGGTAAAGAACGATACCCGACACCACAAAGCCAAAACCATAGGCCACAAAAACATCAATGATGTTATCGGTCAGGTTCCGACTCGCGGTAAAACCGATCAGACTGGAGACACCCACCAGCAACGGTAAACTGACCACAATGAGCACGATCAGCCTGACCGGATCAATATAAAAACCCAGCCACCACATCTCCATTGTCATCATCAGCGGCAAGCCAAAAACAACGGCACCCCCGATCGCCCTCCCCACGCCCATCCAGCCTGGCTGGGGCGCTTCAGTTTCCGGGGAATCACGGGTCGGGGACATCGTTTCGTTGCAGCCTGAAAGACTCTTAACCAAAAAACGCTTAATGCGCGCTGCTGGCGTCCTGCCGTGCTTTCAGCTCATTGGCCATATGCAGGTGTTCATGCAGCTTGGGCAATTTCTGACGAGCAAATGCGCTGATTTCAGGAATCTCAGAGTGACTCGCTCGTTCAAACAGATTCGTGGTTTGTTCGTGCGCGTTAATTTGATTCTTGATATAGGCCTCGTCAAAGGATTCGCCACTACGGACACTGAGTATCATTGCTTTGGCTTGATCCATCAGGGTGGCGTCGTCTGCGATTTCCAGATTCGCGCGGCGGGCAATGGCTTTCAGCTCATCATTCGCTTCCGTGTGATCGGCAATCATCATGCGGGCAAAGGCAACCACGGAAGGACCTCCTTCTTCCAACGCCATTCGCGCCGTTTCAATCTCTGCAATACCTTTCGCAGAGGCTTTTTCTACAAAGTCTTTAGCATCAATAGTATCTTTACTCATATCATCATCTTCCATGTTAAAAATATTAGTACATTGATATCCGTATTCCATAACCTTTGAAATACGTTGTCTTGCAGGAGCACTATGCTCCTGACAGTTTTGACCTGTCAACCCTGAAGAAGTTCATACGGAACACTAGAGCCTGTCGCAATTGTTCTGAAACGAGTGACGACTTTAACCTGGGTTAATCCGCAAACCTTTATTGCTTCTGGAAATCTTGTCATATTATTATCTGGCTGGTCATGCATTTTACGATGTGGAATTTTCGGCAATATTTGTAGTCTCAATGTTTGCGCTAATTGTTAGCGAAACTATCCAGATAAATTCAGACTATTTTTTTCATACTGATAAAGATAGAACGCAAAGAAGGAGATCCAACGAGACAGAATCATTACGAATTGCAGCTAAAGCTGAAAAAGGAGGTAGTATGAAGGACGATACCACTAACACCACTCGCGGCACCGGCGGTGAGCTTCATCAACAGGCGGGTGATGGTGCCCCTACCCTGACAACTCAGCAGGGCGGTCCCGTGGCGGACGACCAGAACTCTCTTAAGGCGGGCATGCGAGGCCCCACCTTGCTGGAAGATCATATTCTGCGCGACAAAATTTTCCATTTCGATCATGAACGCATCCCTGAACGCGTGGTTCACGCGCGCGGTTTCGGCGTTCACGGTTTCTTCGAAACCTATGATTCGTTATCAGACATTACCTGTGCAGACTTATTCCAGCGGCCAGGAGAAAAAACGTCAGCGTTTGTTCGCTTTTCCACAGTTGCTGGGAGCAAGGGCTCACCAGATCTGGCACGCGATGTCAGGGGGTTTGCGGTCAAGCTGTACACCAAAGAAGGCAACTGGGACATTGTTGGTAACAACATTCCGGTGTTTTTTATCCAGGACGCGATGAAATTTCCGGACCTGGTTCATGCCGCCAAAGAAGAACCAGACAGCGGTTTTCCACAGGCCCAGACGGCTCATGACAACTTCTGGGATTTTATTTCCTTGACCCCGGAAAGTATGAACATGGTGATGTGGATCATGTCAGATCGTGCCATACCACGCTCTTTCCGTTTTATGGAAGGCTTTGGTGTGCATAGCTTCCGGATGATCAATGAGGAAGGCAAAGCGGTCTTTGTAAAATTCCACTGGAAACCCAAACTGGGGCTGCAGTCTGTACTTTGGGACGAGGCGCTGAAGATTAATGGCGCCGATCCGGACTTCCACCGGCGCGATCTGTGGGATGCCATCAATAGAGGTGACTATCCCGAGTGGGAGCTGGGTTTGCAAGTGTTCGATGAAGAATTCGCCGAACAATTTGAATTTGATGTGCTCGACGCAACCAAAATAATTCCCGAGGAACAGGTACCCATTCAGCCTGTGGGCAGACTGGTACTCGAGCGAGTGGTCGATAACTTTTTTGCCGAAACTGAACAGGTTGCCTTCTGCACGCAGAATATTGTTCGTGGTATAGATCATTCGGAAGATCCGTTGCTGCAGGGACGCAACTTTTCCTACCTGGACACGCAAGTAAAACGCCTGGGCGGACCCAACTTCACGCACATCCCGGTGAATGCGCCCAAGTGCCCGGTGAATCATTTTCAGCAGGATGGGCACATGGCCATGCACAATCCCAAAGGGCGCGCCAACTACGAACCCAATAGCTGGGGTGAACAGGGCGGGCCGCGAGAATGTCCGATGAAAGGCTTCACCAGTTACCGTCAGCCAGCAATGGGAGACAGACAGCGTGTACGTTCAGAAACCTTTGCTGATCACTACAGCCAGGCACGCCAGTTCTACATCAGCCAGACCCCCACGGAGCAAAACCACATGGCGAAAGCGCTGGGTTTTGAGCTAAGTAAGGTTAAAACCGAACGCATCCGCGAACGTGTCGTCTCGCATCTATTGAACATTGACAACGAGTTGGCAAAAAACGTGGCTGCCATGCTTGCCATTGACCCATTGCCAGACCCGGCCGAGGCTGCCATGCCGACGCGGCAGGACCTGCCCCCTTCCGACAAACTCAGCATCATCAAAAATGGTCCCGATAGTTTCAAAGGTCGCAAACTTGGCGTGTTAATGAGCGCGGGTGCAAACGCCAAACTGTTTGCTGCGTTACAAACAGCCTGCAAGGAAGAAGGCGCCATGCTGGAAGTCATAGCACCCATGACCGGCGCATTAAAGCTCAGCGATGGCAATAGCGTCAAGGTAGATGAGAAAGTTGATGGCGGCCCATCAGTGCTATACGATGCAGTTGTATTGCTTCCGGGAGACGAAGGTTCGGAAGAATTGAGCAGAATCCCGGCAGCGCAGAACTATGTCAAAGATGCATTTGACCACCAGAAATTTATTGCTTACGTAGACGCCGCAGCAAAGCTGATGGACAGGGCCGGTATCGGCAAGGCGCTCGATGAGGGTTGCCTGAAGTTGGATACCCAGACCTCAGCCGATGATTTTATCACTGCTTGCCGGCAAATACGGTACTGGCAACGACAGTAGTCTGGACTCCGGGGGCGGGCCAGGAAAACCCTCCCCCGGGTAATACCTAGAGCGAAACCCTGACTGAAGGATTCAGAAATGGCGCCTCGCGACACCGCTAGTCAGAATCAGGCACAAGCCCATACTCAGGCCAAGAAACCCGACCATCACCGTCATCATGATCGTCGCTGGTGGTCTCGCCGTGTGCTGCTGATCGTGGCGATCCTGGTTGTGCTGCTGGTGGTCATTCGCCTCGCCCTGCCCTCGATAGTCAAATCCTATCTGAACCGCAATCTCGCTGAAATTGGTGACTATCGCGGTCACATTGAAAATGTTGACCTGGCCATCTGGCGCGGCGCCTATGTGATCAGGGAGCTGGACGTGGTCAAACTGGAAGACAATGTACCGGTGCCTTTTTTTCGGGTGACGGCGATTGATCTTTCTGTGGACTGGTCGGCTTTGTTGAGTGGCGCTGTTGTTGCCGAAATCGATTTTCTACAGCCGGAACTCCATTTTGTGGATGCCAACGATAACGCTGAACAGGCCGGTGCCGGCACCGATTGGCAACTGACGTTACAACAGCTGGTCCCCATCACCATCAACCGGCTCAGTATCCAGCAGGGACAACTGCACTTTCACAATTTCCAGTCCGAGCCTCCGGTGCACATTGTGGTGACCGATCTTGGTGGGCAGTTCACCAGTCTCAGTAATGCCAACCGAAGCGAAGCTGCCGTAAATTCGGAGTTTTCGTTTAACGCGCAGGTACTGGGCGCCGCGCGTGCATCGGTCGAAGGATATCTGGACCCGCTTGGCGATTTCCGAGATTTTGATATTGACCTGCGTGTTCTGGGCATTGACCTGACCCGGATAAATGACTTCGCCGAAGCCTACGGCAATTTTGATATAGAAACAGGCGAAGGCGATTTCGTTATGGAGCTACAGGCGGAAAATGGTCAGCTGGAGGGCTATGCCCGACCGGTACTGGACAATGTCGCCATTCTGGACCTGAGTGAGGACGGTGAAGAGGGTGTGCTCAGCGCTGCCTGGGAAGCAATCGTCGGTGCGCTTGGGCAAATCTTCCGCAACCAGCCAGAAGACCGGATTGCCACCGAAATAGAAATTAGTGGCAATCTGGATAATCAGGACGTCAGTGCGTGGCAGGCCTTTGTGTCAATCCTGCGTAACGCGTTTATTGAAGCCTATGATGCACAGTTTCGCCCCAATGAGCCTTGAGGTTTTTTTATTCGCTGCCATCAAAGACCGAGTCGCTTCAACAACCTGCTAAGGTTGCCCCGATCCAGGCCCAGGGCTCTGGCCGCTTGTGACTGATTGCCGTCGCACTGACGCAACGCATTAGTGACCATGTCCTTCTGAAACGTTTCAGTGGCCTGCCGCAACGTTAACCCGGGCTTCGTATCAGGCGGCACACTCGGCGGCAAGGTAATTGTTGCCTGGGAGACGCTGTCAGGCAGATCCAATACATCACAGGTAATCGTCAGCAACCGGCGCGTATCCGATATTCCTGTTTCTGAAGCGCGGGCACGCAGTGCCGCCCGGCTGATCAGATGCTCCAATTCACGCACATTGCCGGGCCAGTCGTACGCCAATAACGCGTCACGCGCTGCGCTTTGTAATCGAATGCCTCTTAACCCTGTCTCTTATACACATCTCCGAGCCCACGAGA
>OJBX01000217.1_pt1 | contig 36989 bp, 31 predicted proteins | sample 1590751 | NCBI WGS metagenome assembly OJBX01 (sample SAMN05416780, study PRJEB24817) | seawater metagenome | isolation source: Sea water | place: Canada:Atlantic | collected 2013-07
TACGAGATTTCTGCCTGTCTCGTGGGCTCGGAGATGTGTATAAGAGACAGATGATTGTGTTGGCGGCGTTGTTCTCGATCAGACTGCCGACACGCGCTCAGGCTGCGGACACTTGACTGGCTGTTGGCGCTTGATTCGCTGTTGGCACTTGATTGGCTGTTGGCACTTGATCAGGGCCTGAGTTCATAAACACAGAAACCGTCTTCGGCCAGTAGCAGCCGGCATTGGGAAAAATAATTGCCGGCATGCTTTTCCAGCGGCACAAACTGGTTCACCACAAATATGGCCCGTGTACTACGCCGACTTAACCGGGTCGCCGCTGCCAGAAATTTGTCGGTCAGCGTATCGCTGACGGCGAAGCCCTGATGGAAAGGTGGGTTGCACAGAATCAGATCAAAGCGGCCACGTACCTCGCTGGCACAGTCATCGGTAACGCAGTCAACGTTCAGTCCGGCATCGGCAAAATTCTTTTGCGCCGCGTCGACAGCGGCAATATTGTTATCGGTTGCGCACCGTGTTTCCACGTCCCACTCTTTTGTGGCCAGCATCAGGTAACCCCAGCCACAGCCCAGGTCGAGCACACTGCCGACAGACTTCATATAGCGCTTGATGGTCGGCAACACACTGATCAGTAATTCACTGCCGCGGTCGACCTTCTCCCAACCAAACACGCCCGGTTTGGAATGGAACCTGACACCTTTGTGTTCCACCTGACGCAATATGCCATAGTCGTTGCAGGGCAACTGCTGTTCAGCATTCAGGCTGGCCGGTCGGGCGAGAGTAGCCACGTATGTATTGCCAACCTTTTTTGTATTGCTTTTCTGACCGTAAGTCTGCGCCGCGTTTTTTGCGATTGATTTTAGCCCGTCCTGCTTGCCGCCAATCAGTATGAGTTCGCCGCCTTCGTCGAGGTGTCGGATGGCCTGATTGATGCAGTGATGCGCCACCAGTTTTTCTTTGGATATGCGGTAGACAATACGACTGAATTTTCCCAGCGTGGAAAAATCGAAATCACTGAGAATCGTATCGACCTGTTTGGCCTGCAGATCGGTATAAACATCATAACGATTGGTCAGCGCGGTGAGTGAGTCAACTCCGGGGAATGTCATCACGGAAGTCACTGGCAGGCTCTCGTCAACAATCCACAGGGTTCTTTGATCGCCTCCAGAAACAGCGGCGGCCGCATCTGGCGCCAGTAGTTGCAGAACCAGATTCAGATTCTGGTCTTTCGCAGCTGACAGGCTCATGAGGTCACGGCCTCGATTTCGTCCCGGGTCAGTTCGCGATAGTCGCCCGCTGCCAGCGCGGCATCCAGCACGATGCCGCCAATGCTGACACGGTGCAGTTTTTCTACGTGACGGCCGCAGGCGGCAAACATGCGTTTAACCTGGTGATAGCGCCCCTCACTGATGCTGACTTCAACCTGTTGCCCCTGAACCGTTTTGAGTAGCGCGGGCCTGGTTGGTTTGACTTCATTGCGCAACGTGACACCCCGGCTGAAGTGTTCGACCACAGTTGCGTCAATGCTGTCGTCGAGGTCGGCCAGGTAGGTTTTCATGCACTCGCGACGGGGCGAGATCACACTGTGTATCCATTGGCCGTCGTCACTGAGCAACACCAGCCCGGTGGTATCCTTGTCCAGCCTGCCGGCGATGGTCAGATCAAACCCGTCCTCGCCCATCAGATCAAGCACGGTGGGGTAATCGGCATCGCTGGTGGCGCAGACGTATCCCATTGGTTTGTGCAGCATGAAGTAGCGCGGACCGCGCAGAATGACAGCTTCGCCGTCCAACAGCACGATATCGTCTGCGGCGATGCTGAGTGAGGTGCTTTTGACGATATCGCCATTAACAGTGACCCGTTTCGCTCGCAGGGCGCGACGGGCGAGCTCGCGGGACAGTTCAGTAGCGTGGCCAAGGAGTTTATCCAGGCGCATCGGGAATTTGACAGTGGACATGTGCAATGACTTAAGTGGCGTGGCATGATGATTCTGGAGTGATAGCATAGCAGGCGACATCAGAGGCAACAAACCGTAATTTGGCTGGGCGCTCACTGACTAGACGCCTGAGCAAGCCAAATGCCGACTGCAGTCGTATACCCGATACTGCCAACTTTCTGCGAGGAGCCGAACATTGACTGTACCGATATCCGGATTGCCATTCCCTGCACTACGACGCTGGCCCGCTCTGCTGCAGTCCACGCTTTACTCAGCGCTGTTGATCGTGTCCATGCAGAGCCAGGTGCTGGCGCAGCCCATGGCGCGTGCCGACGTTGTCGAGGCTCTCGACCCTGATCGTCTGGCGCAACAGGCGGGCAACCTGCCCAGGATACACAGCCTCCTCATCAGCCATCAGGGTGAACGCATCCTGGAGCAGTACTATAGCGGCCGTACCGCCACTCAGCCCGCGAACATGAAATCGGCTTCCAAGAGCGTGATCTCGGCGCTGATCGGCATCGCCATCGATAAGGGCTATATCAACAGTGTTGACGAATCTGTCGCCACTTTTTTCCCCTCATTTATTCATCCTCAGTCACCAGAGATCTGGCAGACATTAACAATTCGCGACCTGCTGACCATGCAGGCGGGCTTGCAAAGTACCAGTGGTCGCAACTATGGCCGCTGGGTGGTGAGCGAAAACTGGGTGGACACCGCTTTATCACAACCATTCGTGTCAGAGCCTGGCTCTGACATGATCTACAGTACCGGCAGCACCCACATTCTTTCTGCCATTATCACCGAGGCCACGGGCGTCAGTACGCGCGAATTTGCGCAACAACATCTGGCCTCGCCTCTGGGCTTCCGTATGGCATACTGGAGCCAGGACCCACAAGGTGTGTTTTTTGGTGGCAATGATATGGAGATCACACCAAGACAGATGCTTGCCTTTGGTGAACTCTACTTAAACAACGGTCAGTACAATAACACCCAGATTGTATCGGAAGCGTGGGTGGAAAATTCACATCAGTCGCATGCAGTATCACCTCGAGGTCAGGGACGTTTTTATGGCTACGGCTGGTGGCTTCGCGAGATGGCCGGCATGTTGGTACCACTGGCTTGGGGTTACGGTGGACAGCTGATTGTAGTCGTCGAAGAATACGATCTGGTCATTGTCACGACCTCCGACAGCACTCCCGGAAGCGGTCGTTCAAGCCATTTGCGACAACTTTACGACTTTGTTGAAAATAATATTCTTGCAGTTTTACAGGCTGACAGGGCCACAATGCACTGAGACCTGCCCTGTACATTAACAATAGCGTCGGGCAGGCCCGACATGCCTTGATATCCTTACCAGTGACTTAGGGATTTCCGGGAGAAAGTGTCTGTTTTGGACGACACTTTTTTGGCTTTTTTTCCGACCGCTCGCTCGTAAAGCCTTGTAATTAGAGGCTTTGCTTTTTGGTATGAACTTTGCGATGATGAATTTGTACAACAAGGAATCATCTGACACAAGGTGTCTCAGGAGGATAGCAATATGCTGAGTTGGGCAATTACGTTTTTGATTATCGCCGTTATCGCCGGCTTACTTGGTTTCACAGGTATAGCGGGCACTGCAGTTGGTATTGCTGAAGTATTGTTCTTTATCTTTATCATTCTGTTTATCGTCGCAATGATTGCACGCGCAGTTCGCGGCAAACCACCGATGTAGAGACTTTTTGATACACTGTTAGATGTTTGACACATGGACTGTGTTAAACAAAGGACTGCGCAAAGCAAAGGAATGCGAAAAGGATGATCAGGAAGTGATCAACCTGACGTAAAGAGAAATGGATTTTTTGCAAGCCAGTTGTGACATGCGTCACACTGGCAGGGAAGGTGAAGCCACCTGTATTTGGCGACACTGTTTACTAATGTCCAGGAGGATATATGACTAAGCTTTATTTGTTATTTTTAGTTTCTGTATTGGGTTTGGCCGCTTGCGACCAGGGCCCTGCTGAAGAAGCCGGCGAAAACATAGACGAAGCCATGGAAGAAGTCGGTGATGAGATCGACGACGCTACTTGATAGTTGATTGATAGTAGTCGCTGTGTTTGCGCTACTGCTGAGCCGCTGGCTTGATAAAGCGGCTTAGCAGGAGCGGCAGCAAACACAGGTCTGCCAGCAGCGCCAGCAACATTGCCAGCGCTGTCAGCAGTCCGAACACCACACTGGGTACGAAGTCTGAAAACGCCAGCATTGAAAAGCCGGCACCAATCAATAAACTGGTATACAGCATCGCCATTCCCACGGTTGCATGCGATCGTTTCACCGCCTCTGCCGCATCCCCTTCTTTTTTCAATTCTGCCAGGTAACGATGCACGTAATGTATGGTGTCATCCACGGCAATGCCCATGACAATCGCCGCGATGGTAATGGTCATCAGGTCAAGTGGTAACCCGACCCACCCCATCACGCCAAAAATGGCTGCGGTGGACATTATATTAGGCGCAATGGCGACCAGCGCCACACCCAGGGATTTAAATATCAGCAGGAAAGCCAGCGTTAGGGCGATGTAGACAATAGCCAGTGTCGTCACCTGCGAGTCCGCCAGTTTCTGCATGATGTCCTGATACAGCATGAACAGACTGGTCAACTGATACTCGGATTCGTCGATACCCAGTTCTGACATGTCATTTTTTACATTCTGCAGTAAATCTGCACGGTTCAGCCCTTCGGTCAGGTCTTCCACCCAGATATTGAACCTGACTTCATTGTCGTCTTCGTTAAAAAACGAACCAATGAGGTCGTCTCGAAACGATTCATCCATCATCCAGTACAGCGCGGTCAGTTCATATTCGGTCAGCGGCCGGTCGTTGTTTACTTCGCGCGCCAGATCAGTCAGGTTGACCGGTGACAGAATGCGACCGGTGGCCTCGTATCGCTCCAGGCGATTCTGAATCTGCTGCATGCTCAGTACGCTGCCAGCAGTCATCACAATATCGGCATTATCGGGTTGTTCAGGTAACTGGTAGATCACATCCAGCGGCGTGGTACCGCCGAACTCCTGATCAATGTAGGCCAGTTCCTGGTATATCTGGGTTGAGGGTTTGAAGTAGTTGATGAAGCTGTTTTCCACACTCAATTGCATCGCGCCCGATACGCCAACACCCAGTATCAGCAGACACAACACAATAACAACCGCTCTGAATCTGAGCACCATGGCCTGAAACAGTTTTACCAGCCCTGTCAGGGGCGACAGGTCCTTGCGAACTTTTTCACGTGGCAACAACTCGATCAATACCGGAAACAGAATCAGGCTGACCACAATCGACACCGCCATGGCCGTGATCATCATCCAGCCAAAGGATATGACGGGCTGTATACCGCTGAAAATGAGCGCAGCAAAGCCCACGGAGGTGGTTATGCCGGCAAAAAAACAGGGGCCCATCTTTTCCTGTAGCGTCGCCCGCACCAGTTCACGCTGTGTCAGACTGTTGTCACCTTCGGCAAACTGACGGTACTGAACTATCAGGTGTATCACGATGGCGAGCGTCAGAATAAGCTGTAACGCAATAAAGTTGGCCGAGATCACCGTTGCTTTCATGCCCAGTAGCGCAAACAGTCCGATGGTTGGTAACACACTGCAGATGCAGCACACTACCGGGATCAGAATCCAGCGCACACTGCGGAACAGAATCAAAAGCACCAGACAGATCATCAGCGCAATGGCGGCGCCAAAAACCGTCAGGTCATTACTGATGATCTCAACGAGCTGATAGGCAATGACGTGCACACCACCCAGCCGGATATTGGCTTCGTCAGCGTATTCCGCTGCAATGGCACGCAGTTGATCTATCTCTTCGATTCGCGTTTCCTCAAGCGCCTTTTCAAGCGGCTCACGCTCATCGACCAGAGACTGTCGCTCCTGCTCTTCTTCGTCGCTCAGCGTTCGTTCGACCGATGCGCTGTTCAGGTCGTTGATGCGACCGTTGATTTCCTGCAGCCGCTCATCGCTGCGAAACAGAATCTGTAATGCCGTTGCGGTCTGCTCGCTGTTGACCAGCAAATCCTCATAAACAGGATGATCGGCAAATTCCTGCTGAATCTGCTCGATGGTGAATTCACCTGCATTGATGGTCATGTCTTCGAGATCGCCACTGACGTCCCGGACCGTGTCGACATTGGCGAACAGCGGCACATTGAGCATGTTGCGCACCGACTCAACGCGCTCCATCGCCTGCACGGCGTCAGTCAGCGCCCGGACATTGTCAAAGGTCTGCTCAGAGTAAAGCGGATGCGCCGTGGGCTCGTACGTCAGCAGCAGAAACTCCTGCGGCGCGTAGCGCTGATTCACGTCTTGCGTCTGGATATAAAGTTCGTTGCCCTGCGTCAGCAGGGTGTCAGGTGAGGCATCAATTTCGAAGTTACGTGACTGCCAACCCAGTAAGGCCACCAGAATCAGGAACCCTGTCAGGATCAGTTTGGGCCAGTTCAACATCAGGTCAATGAAAGCTGATTTCAGACGGTTGGTGGCACCTGGGGGCTTTGGTGATCGGTTGCGTGAAGCCTGGTTATCAGGGGTCTGGCTGTCGCCGGCATTCGCCTGGTCTGTTGCTTCCTGGTCAGACCCGTTTTTCTCAGATCCTGCGTGTTCAGACTTAGGGGATGGCATCCTGCGACTCCTGACTACGTTGGGCGTCCAGAATAGAATTATTGTTGACCAAAGTCTACGTTCCACAGCGCAGCGTGTGCTGTGCATTGCTATCAGCGCCCAGCTTGTTTATGCTTTTCCGGTACTTGCATCTTCGATAATAACTAACATAAAGAGGGAATTTTTATGGCAGGTCGTCTACAGCACAAAGTTGCACTGATTACCGGTGCCACCAGCGGGATTGGTGAAGCAACGGCACGCGTTTTTGCCGCTCAGGGTGCGCAGTTGCTGATTGCTGCGCGATCGACGGAAAAAGGTGAAGCGCTGGCCGCACAGTTAAGCGAAGAGTTTGGTGTCCAGGTCATCTTCAAACGCACAGATATCATGATCGAATCCGATATTGCTGCCGCCGTTGACGCCACAATGACCGCCTTCGGTCAGCTCGACTGCCTGTTTAATAATGCCGGCGCCGGTGAACGCAGCAGTGCCGAATCGGTGACGGAAGACGAATTTGCTCACGCCATGCGGTTGCTGGTCGGCGCACCGGTTTTTGGTATCAAACACGCCGCCCGTGTCATGAAATCCACTGGCGGCGGCAGTATCATCAATAATGCCAGCATCGCCGCCCATCGTTACGCTCAGGGCGGGTACCTGTACTCAGGGGCCAAAGCCGCTGTCTCCCACCTGACGCGCCTGGCCGGTGTCGAGCTGGGCCCCTGGAATATCCGTGTCAACGCCATCTCCCCGGGCGCCATTGCGACGCCCATTTTCTGGGGCGGTTCTGCCCGGGCGCAAACCTTGAGCGATGCCGAGAATGAGGCCAAAATGGCCAAGCTGGAAGGCAACCTGGCGAAGGCGACACCCATCCCGCGCTCCGGTCTGACCCTGGATATCGCCAATGCCGCCCTGTTTCTGGCCAGTGACGAAAGCAGCTACATCAACAGCCACGACCTGGTTGTTGATGGTGGCCGTATCGCCATGTTCAATGAGAAGTCCTCATGACGCCGGCAAAACCGCTGTGGCGGCCATCGGCCGGACGCATCGGTGACGCTGGCATCACGCGCTATCAACAGTGGCTGAAAGAGACTCACGGGCTGTCGTTTGCGAATTATGAAGCGCTCTGGCAATGGTCAGTCACCGAAATAGAAACGTTCTGGCAGACCATCTGGGACTATTGCGGTGTCATTTCTCATACCCCCTACGACCAGGTACTGGTCGAACGCACCATGCCCGGCGCGCGCTGGTTTGAAGGTGCGACACTGAATTACGCTGAACACAGCCTGAGCCGGGCTCACCTGGCAGTGGCTGCGGACGAACCGGCGATTATTTTCCAGTCCGAGCTGGTCGACCGAGCGGAAGTGTCCTGGCAAACCCTGAACAATCAGGTCGGGTCGATCGCAGCGACATTAAAAACGCTTGGCCTGAAAGCCGGCGACCGCGCCGTGGCCTACATGCCAAATGTACCGGAAACAGTCGCCGCCATGCTGGCGGTCACCAGTCAGGGTGGCATCTGGTCCTGTACCGCCCCCGATATGGGTGCAGTGGGCGTGCTGGATCGCTTCCGCCAGATAGAACCCCGTATTCTGTTTGCCATCGATGGCTACCGCTATGGTGGTCGCGATTACGATCGGCGCGACATTGTTCAGCAACTGGTGCGGCAATTGCCCAGTGTCGAGAGTGTCATTTTTGTGCCCTATCTTGACCCGGCCGCCGAACTGACGCTGGAATTCCCGGACGAGCCAACGCGCCAGGTCAACGTTATTGATTTTGAAACCGCCACCAGCCAACCGCAACAGGTCGAATTTGTGGCGGTGCCGTTTTCTCACCCCCTCTGGATTGTTTATTCCTCGGGGACAACTGGCATGCCCAAGCCGATTGTGCATGGCCATGGCGGCGTGGTTATTCAGAACCTCAAGGCCGGATTGTTGCATGGTGACTCCCGGCCCGGCGATCGTGCCTTCTGGTTTACCTCGACCAACTGGATTATGTGGAACTCTGTGGTCAATGGCCTGATGAACGGTGTTACCATCATGCTGTTCGATGGCAACCCCGGCTACCCGGACTGTACCACCTTGTGGCGTTATGCCGAGCGCGAAAAAATGCATGCCTTTGGTACCAGCCCTGCGTTTATTGCACTGTGCATGAAGGCTGGCATCAATCCGGCAGAACAATTCGACCTGACCTCACTCCGCTCCATTGGCTGCACCGGCTCACCGCTGAGCGAGGAAGGCTACCGATGGGTGTATTCCCATGTTAAACAGGACGTCCGTCTGGGCTGCATTTCCGGTGGAACAGATCCGGGCGCGTGTTTTCTGACAACCTGTTCCATATTGCCGGTGTATGCCGGTGAGATGCAATGTCGTGAAATGGGGGTGGCGACGCAGGCCTTTGATGATGACGGCAACGCTGTCATGGATGAGGTTGGCGAACTGGTGGTGACCGAGCCGATGCCTTCCATGCCCCTGTTTTTCTGGGGCGACACGGATGGCTCGCGTTATTATGAAAGTTATTTTGAAACCTATGCGGCAACCCGACCCGGTGTCTGGTGCCACGGTGACTGGTTGCGCCTGATCCCGCGTGAAGAGTCAGTGACCGGTATCATTTACGGTCGATCCGATTCCACGATCAATCGCCACGGTATTCGCATGGGCACCAGCGAAATCTACCGCGTTATTGAGGAGCATGATGAGGTACTTGATTCACTGGTGATAGACCTGGAATATCTGGAGCGGCCGTCATATATGGTCCTGTTTGTTGTGCTGCGTACACCCGGCGTCACTGACGTTGTGCTGAGCGGCCCGGCGCCAGACGGTGAAATCGCGGGTGCGGCATCCAATGGCCAACCGACGCCGGAACAGACCGGGGTTTGCACGGCCCTGCGCACGAAACTGCTGAGCGCGATTCGCACCACCTTATCGGCACGTCATGTGCCGGACGAGGTGTTTGCGATACCGTCGGTACCACGCACGCTGTCCGGCAAGAAACTGGAAATCCCGGTGAAAAAGATTCTGTTGGGCAAGGATATTGCCAAGTCCGTCAACCTCGACTCCATGGCGAACCCGGCATCCATCGACTGGTTTGTCGACTTTACTGCATCACGGGGTTGATCACTCAGCTTCTGCGCGTTCCTGCGCAGCGTAGGCGGCATCACGCTGAATGCCCTGAATATGCAGATTGCGCATAAAGATATAAGGATCTTCGCTTTCCGCTGTGATGTCGGTATAGGACTGAATCACCGGCGCATAAAGCTGAAAGTTGTCGAACACGCGTACGACTGTGGATTCAGGATCATCAAGCAGGTATTCGAGCGAGTTCAATGGCATCTCCAGTAACATGCCACCAGCATTGCGCAGATTTGATGAACCAATAAACGGCAGCACCAGATAGGCGCCGTAACCGACCCCGTACCTCGCCATGGTGTCCCCGGCACTGGTCACCTGTCGCTCCATATCCAGCCAGGATTCAGCCGGATCAAAGATGCCGGCAATGCCCACCGTGGTATTCACCAGAAAGCGGCCCAGATCTCTTGCAGTCTGATCCGGTTTACCTTGAAACAGATGATTCAGTGCGTAGATAGGCGTGCGCAGATTATAGAAGAAATTGCCTATGCCTTTCTTGACAGGGTCAGGTGTTACATTCAAATAGGTGCGGGCCGCAGGTATCAGCACATAACGATAGGACACATCGTTAAAAGCAAAAACAGCACGATTCAGACGAATCAGGGGGTCGCGGTAGCCAGCAACCTCGACCATATTGGGGCCAAAACCTTGTGCGTCCCCATTGGCATCGGTCGCCCGTTCAATATTTGGCACCACGTTGGGTTCAACATTGTCATCAACGGGCGGTGCCGGTTGCGCCAGTACCAGTGAGCCGGGCAATGCCAACACGAGTGCCAATGTCAGGGCCATGCTGCGAAATTTTACCAAATCAGTTCCCACTGTCGTCTCCTTTTCGCCGGCACCTTTGCATGGCCAGCTAACAGCTACATCGGTGATTTTGTTCCTGATCTTCCAGCGCTCAAGCATACCCACTGTCCGGACACCATACAATTTAAATCTGATCCGGTTGCCGGGTTGGCTATCCTTGCCGCAGTGGCGCGGCTTCGTTAGAATTCGCCAGCATCGCCATTCCAGTGCAGTCCGCTGCCAATACCCCGAGACTTTCCATGGACGCTTTTTTTGTTTCTACAGGCCTGGTAGCACTGGCAGAGATGGGCGATCGCACGCAGCTGTTGGCATTTCTGCTGGCCGCCCGCTATCGTAAACCCATTCCCATCATCCTCGCCATCCTGCTAGCGACCCTCGCCAATCACGCCTTTGCCGGCCTGCTTGGTACCTGGCTCACGACACTGATGGGGCCGCAGACATTGCGCTGGGTGTTGGGGCTGTCTTTTATTGCCATGGCCATCTGGGTGCTGATCCCTGATGATCTGGATAATACAGATACCCACGCCACTCGTTACGGCGTGTTTGGTGCCACCTTGATCACATTTTTTATTGCCGAGATGGGAGACAAAACACAGATCGCGACCGTCGCCCTCGCCGCGCAATATCAAAATCTGCTATGGGTGGTTCTGGGGACCACGCTGGGTATGATGATTGCCAATGTGCCAGCGGTCTATCTGGGTGACAGGCTGGCACATAAATTACCCATCAAGGCGATACACATGGTCGCTGCTGTCATCTTTCTTGCGCTGGGTATCGCTACTTTACTGGGTATCGGCGGCGATTTCGGCCTGACCGACAGCGGATAACCGAATATGACACGCGCTGATGCGCCACTGCCCATTGATGCGGTCCTTCCCGCACTTCGTGCCAGCCTGCAGCAGCAGGCTAACTGCGTGCTGGTGGCGCAGCCCGGCGCCGGCAAAACCACCCGGGTTCCGTTGGCCTTGCTGACGGATACACCGGACCAGAAGCGCTGGCTTTTGCTTGAGCCCCGGCGGATTGCCGCCCGGCTTGCAGCAGGGTTCATGGCCGAGCAACTGGGGGAGCGTGTCGGTGAGACCGTTGGCTATCGGGTCAGGGGCGACAGCCAGGTCAGCGCCAACACCCGTATCGAAGTCGTCACGCAGGGCATTCTGACCCGGATCCTGCAGGATGACCCCACGCTGGACGGGATCGCCGGGCTCATCTTTGATGAATTTCACGAACGCAGCCTGGATGCCGACCTGGGGCTCACGCTGGCACTGGATGTGCAACAGGGGCTGCGGCCGGACCTGAGAATACTGGTGATGTCTGCGACGCTGGATACTGACGCGCTGCTGCGCACCCTGGGCGAAACGACCCCGATTATCGATTGTCCGGGCCAAAGCTGGCCGGTTACCACCACCTACCGGCCGGCGCCCACGAATAACAATCGCCATGACAACGCAGCCAGTCACCAGACTGCTGTCATCCGCGAAGCCTTGTCTGCGCAGGACGGCGACGTGCTGGTGTTTCTGCCCGGCCAGGCCGAGATTCGTCGCCTGCAACGCCAGCTCGACAACCTTGCACCGGACATTGATGTTCATGCACTCCACGGACAGCTGCCGCTGACCGAACAGCAACAGGTATTGCGCGGCAGCCTGCGCAACCGTCGCCGGGTCATTCTGGCCACCGCCATTGCCGAATCCAGTGTCACCGTGCCCGGCGTGCGCATTGTGGTGGATGCCGGCCGCGAACGGGTACCGGTGTTTCAGCCCCGGTCCGGGCTGACCCGGCTGGACACCCGAACCGTCAATCGCGCCAGCGCAGACCAGCGCCGGGGCCGAGCCGGCAGGCAGGGACCGGGCCTGTGTTATCGCTTATGGTCTCAGGAGCAGGTGCTGAACTCCCATCGGGAAGCAGAAATGCTGCAGAGCGACCTGTCATCTCTGGTGTTTGAGCTGGCGCGCTGGGGCGTTACCGATGTCAGCACGCTGCGCTGGATGACACCACCACCGGCCGCGGCGCTGAGTAGCTGTCGCGACATGCTGTTATCACTGGACCTGCTGGAGCCCAATGGCAGTCTGACTGTGCTGGGACAGCGCTGCGCTGAATGGCCCACACATCCACGGTTCGCGCTGATGCTGGAAATCAGTCGCCAACAGTCTGCCATGGTGGCGGCGGCCTGTTGGTTGGTGGCCTGGCTGGAAGAGCGTCCGGGTGAGTCAACTCTGGACATGGCCTTGTGCCTTGCCTCGCGACCGCCGCAGCAGACGCACGGCAGTGCCGGCCGCTGGCGCCACATGGCACAACAATGGGCACGTCGGATGCGGTGTCAGCTGGACGATGCCGACCTGAACCAGGCACCGGCATTGCTCGCACGCAGCTTCCCTGAACGGATTGCCCAGAACCAGGGTGATGGCCGCTTCAAACTTGCCAGCGGCGGCCAGGCCCTGCTGCCCGAACACCATGCCCTGCACAACCAGGACCTGCTTGTCGCCATCGACCTGGACGGGCAGGCCAGTGCCGCGCGTGTGTTCCACGCCATTGCCATCAGCAGGGATGTTTTGCTGCAGACATTGCCTGCCGCTGCTGTCTGGCAGGATCGGGTGTACTGGGACGACAGATCCGGCCAATTGATTGCCGAACAACAACAGCGCCTGGGTGAACTGGTATTGGCGACACGTCAGCCTGTTGCGGGCCCCGGGAATTTGTCGCCTGACGTGGTCAGCCGGGCCTTGCTGGAGGCGCTGCGACGTAACGGATTGCCCTGGACAGACGACGACAGGGCGCTGATGGGTCGCCTGCGTCTGTTGCACAAGACGCTGGGCAAGCCCTGGCCCGAGGTGACTGATGAGGCCCTGCACGCTGACCTGGAAAACTGGCTGCTGCCACACCTGAGCGGCCTTCGCCGTCTGGACCAGGTCAAGCGCCTGCCCCTGTCCCGGTTGTTTGTTCAAAGTCTGGACTGGGCGCTGCAGGCACAACTGGATCAACTGGTACCCACCCACCTTCAGGTGCCCAGTGGCTCCAGCATCCGGCTGGATTACAGCGGGGATGAACCGGTATTGGCGGTAAAACTGCAGGAAATGTTCGGGCAGACGGATACCCCCACCATTATCAACGGCCGGGTGCCGCTATTGATTCACCTGCTGTCTCCGGCACGCAGACCCGTGCAGGTCACCCGGGATCTGGCCGGATTCTGGGCCGGTAGTTACTTTGAGGTCCGCAAAGACCTGCGCGGCCGCTACCCTAAACATCCGTGGCCGGACGACCCGTTGCAGGCGCCGGCCACACGTTTTACCAAAAAACGTTGATGTCAGTGATCGCGTGACCTCGTTACAGCCCCAGTCGATTGCGCAATTCATCGGCCGCGCTGCGAGCTGTCTCTTCAGCCTGTTGCAGTTGTTCCTGTAACGCTTCAACCGCCTGGCCTGCACTGTCCCGCAATTGTGATGCCGGCAGGGATGCAAAGGCCACCGCTGCGTTGCGTGCCAGCTGCGTTATCAATGGCCGTGCGACCTGCTTCGCCAGTTCCGGGGGCGTGCCTTCAGCGGCCGGCAGCTCTACGTCGCCCAGATTGACATTGACCGCCGTTGGCAACAGATTCGATTGTAATGATGCCTGTATGCCGCTGATGGTGACAGCGTCCAGGCCGATGACCGGTTGCGGGCCGGCCTCTGGCTCCGGTGCCGACTCCTGAGCCGGAAAACGCGCCCTGATCACATCGATATTGGACTGCGCACCCTGCAATTCGTACAACACATACGGGTTAACGGTATTAATGCTAGTAATCCGGATCACATCGGAGCGCAGACTGCTCAGATCGATGGCAACTCTCAGCTCATCAAAGCGCACCATATCCTGATTGCTGAAGCCTTCCGGGTTGGCAATGCTGAACCCGGACAGCGTGGCGACGCCTGCGGTCAGATCAATGGAGACGGAGTCCACCCGGACAGCAGTCCCCAGGGCCTCGGTGCCGTTGCTCTCAATACCCTGCTTTACCATCGAGTCCAGATTGCTGACCAGATAGAACAGGCCTGCGCCCACCAGCAATGCTATTACCAACAGTCCGATAAATAGTTTTTTCATACGTCCAGCTCCTTTGCTTTTACGTAGACCCAACACTATGAGTGCCAAGCACTTATGGCGTCAAGATACCTTTATTAGATGCCCGTAATCCATTAGCATGGTCGGCCCGAGCTGTCCGATTTCAGGAGAATAACAATGTGTGACCTCGATACGCTTGAAGAAAACAACGAGTTTTTACGCAAGTCCGGTCAGATCAGTCGTCGTCAGTTCAATACCCTGACGGCCGGCGCAACCCTCGCCATGATGCTGCCGGCCGTTGCCAATGCCCAGGACGTGGTTGAGTCAGACGTTATGATCGAAACCCCGGACGGGGTCGCCGATTGCTATTTTGTGCACCCCGCCAGCGGCAAACATCCTGCTGTCATCATGTGGCCCGATATTCTCGGCCTGAGACCGGCCTTTCGCGAAATGGGCAAGCGCCTTGCCCAGTCCGGATACTCGGTATTGGTTGTGCACCCGTTTTATCGCAGCGCGCCCTCGCCCGTAGTACCCGAGGGGGCCAGCTTTGGTGACCCGGAAATCCGGAATCTTGTGCTGCCGATGGCACAGGCCCTTAACGCAGAAACCCATGTCACTGATGCACGCACCTTTGTGGCCTGGGTTGACCAGCAGGCGGCTGTTGATACCAACCGCAAAATTGGCACCATGGGTTACTGCATGGGCGGCCCGATTGTGATGAGGACGGCGGCGGCATTGCCCGAACGTATTGGTGCCGGTGGGTCCTTCCACGGTGGTGGCCTGGTGACGGACAGCCGTGACAGCCCGCACCTGGGTATCCCCACGATGGATGCGCATATGCTGATTGCCGTGGCGGACAATGATGACGAACGCGACCCTGAGACCAAGCATGCCCTGCGCGCCGCCTTTGAAGCTGCCAACGTGCCTGCCGAAGTCGAAGTCTACGAAGGCGCCATGCACGGCTGGTGCGTCATCGATTCCACGGTGTATCACGAGGAACAGGCCGAGCGCGCGTGGGGACGCATGCTGGCCATTTTTGAATCGGCCCTGTAACGGTCGAGGGCTCACGCCCTATTTTTAAGTAAATATAAATCAATAACATAGATGTTTATTACAACAGAGGTATCTGATGAACAAGAAACAATCCTTCACCCGTCATCGCTTGCTGCTGACCACGGCGCTTTCCGGCGCCATGGCCCTGCTCGCCGGCACCACACTGGCCCAACCTGGCGCCACCGGGCCCGCCGAGCACGCGGACATTACGCCCATCAACAACCTGCCCAACCCGTATGAAACCATGCGCGACTGGGGCACGCTGCCCGACGATCGCGACTGGGGCTCAGTCAGTGCAGTGCATGTGGATGTCGACGGTGTTCATATCTGGGCCGGTGACCGCTGCGGCGCCAACTCTTGTGCGCTGTCGGATGTGGATCCGATTGTAAAGCTGGATCCCGAAGGCAATGTCGTGCAGAGCTTTGGTGCCGGCCAGATTCTGTGGCCGCACGGCATGGAAGTGGATCATGAAGGTAACATCTGGGTAGCCGACGCCCGATCCGCCAATGCACAGGAACTGGAACAGAACCCGGACGCCTACGGTGGCCATCAGGTGGTCAAGTTCAGTCCTCAGGGCGAAGTCTTGATGGTGCTGGGTACACCCGGCGAAGCAGGCGATCTGCCCACGCATTTCACTGAGCCCAACGATGTACTGGTTGCGCCGGACGGCCATATCTTTGTGTCGGAAACACACAGCGCACAATTCCGCGACGAAGACGGCCCGACGTCAATGAGCCGTATTGCCAAGTTCGCGCCCGATGGCACCTTTGTGAAGAGCTGGGGCAGCTGGGGTTACGAAGATGGCGAAATGCGTTCTCCGCACGCGCTGGCGATGGATTCACAGGGCCGTCTGTTCGTTGCCGACCGTGGTAACCGTCGTATTCAGATATTCGACCAGGAAGGCACGCACCTGGACACCTGGTATCAGTTCAGCCGCATCAGTGGTCTGTTTATCGATGAAAATGATGTGCTGTATGCCATCGATTCAGAGTCTGACAGCAACTACAATCCGGGCTGGCGCAAAGGCATGCGCATCGGCAGTGCACGTACCGGCGACGTCTGGTACTACATTCCCGAGCATAATTCCGAGCGTCCTACCGGCATGGGCGGCATTGGTGCCATGGGTGAAGGGGTTACCGTGGACAGCGACGGCAATATCTACGCCGGCGAAGTCGGTCCGGTACAAGGTATGACCAAGTTTGTACCACGACTGCTGCCAGACAACTTCCCCACTCACTAACAACCTGAGTGGCGCTGAACAGGCTGTTGAAAAAGTGTTTTCAACAGCCTGTCAGCTTAGCAAGTCGAGGATGACAGGCACCATCGACAACACCAGCAACCCCGCCATCAGATAATTGAAGCGCCGCAACCATAGCGGATCTGCCAGCAGTTTCTGCAACCCTACCCCGAACAACAACCAGGTCCACGCGCTTGGCACTGCCGCGAGTATAAATATCAACGTCATGTTGATGACTTGCTGGTTCATGTTACCGGCTGCCGTGGTAAAGGCAGCTATTGCCCCTGTCGCCATGACCCAGGCTTTTGGGTTGACCCACTGAAAAGCAGCAGCCTGCAGAAACGTCAGCGGTTTGATATCCTTGACCTGTTGCGGTCGACCACTGCGGGCAATACGCCAGGCCAGATACAGGAGATAGGCAATACCAACCACGGAGATGACCGTGTGCACCTGTGGATAACGCTGAAAGATTGCGCCCAGACCGAGGCCGATGGCAACAAACATTGCTGGAAAGCCAATACACACACCCAGCAACAAGGGCACACTGCGGCGAATACCAAAATTGACGCCGGAACTCATCAGCATGACGTTGTTGGGACCGGGTGTTATCGCCGCCGACAGCGCGAACAGAAAAACCGATATCATGAATTGTGTGGTGATATGAATGCCCCTGCAATCTTGTAAACTGTTCGACAGGCTATGGAATGACTTAATTAACCCGTTGTTAGTCCGGGCAGTATACTAGCTGCCCCTGTTTAAGGAGAAACACTGATGAAAATATCCTGCCTTGCCGGCGCTGTCGCGCTGGCTTTCAGCACCTGGAGCAGCGCACAGACCTTTACCGCCGGTGAACCACTGGCAACTGTCAACGAAGCTGGCGAAGCCACACCGATGTCGAGCAACGTCAAAGTATTCGGCAGTTTCCGTTTTGCCGAAAGCTGCACCTTCGACCCTGAGCGCAACCTGATTCTTGCCATGAACGCAGGTGTACCGCAGGCCATGGAAGAAAATGACGGTTATGTTTCACTGATCAACCCTGATGGCTCGGTGCATACCGCCAAGTGGATCGGCAACAGCCGCGACGGCCTGACCCTGAATCAACCGCTGGGCAGCGCCGTCCATGATGGTGTGCTTTACGTGGCGGATACAGCGACGGTGCGTACATTTGACCTGGCCAGTGGCCAGCCCATCGCCGCACACTCTGCCGCCAGTGCTGGCGCCAATGGCCTTAACGGCATCGCGGTCGCTGAGGATGGCACCATCTATGCGTCCAACACTCGCGATCCGCAACGGGTTTATCGAATACCACCGGACGGCGAAGCATCCGTCTTTATTGATGGTTCACCTTTGATGCTGCCCAATGGCGTGGCCGTGGACAACGATGGAAATATCGTTGTCGTCAATATCGGCAACAACCATGTAATGACGTTCAACACTGACAGCGATCTGGTCAACACGGAGTTTGCAGCGGAAAGCGGCAATGACGGCATCGTGGTGACCGAAGACGGTACCAAGTATGTCAGCAGTGTGCGTTATGGCAGTATTTCGAAAATTGTGCCTGGCGAGGAGGCCGAAGTGATTGCAGTGGGCATCCCCAGTGCGGCGTCGATCTGTTATGACTCGGTACAGAATCAGATTGTGATTCCGATGAATAACAATAATGCGCTGGGGTTTTTGCCGCTGGATTAAGGGCTGACCTGTCAGAACTTGAGACTGCAGGGCCAATGCATGGAAACCGATGGGGTATGGCCCAAGCCAATTGGGGCATACGCCCACCGGTTTCTGTCATGGCCAGCGTTTCCTCAGGTTAGTATGAGCCCTGTCAGTGCGGTTGCGATGACCACCAGCCAGGGCGGTATTTTCCAGGCCATGAGCGCGATCAACGCCACCAGAGCCATGGCGAACTCTTTGGCACCGACAATGGCGCTGGTCCACACAGGATCGTAAAGCGCGGCCAGTAGCAGTCCCACGACACCGGCGTTGATACCCATCAGTGCCGATTGCATTCGCGTGCTGGCACGCAGTTGCTGCCAGAATGGCAGTGCGCCAGCGATGAGCAGGAATGACGGCGTGAAGATGGCGAGCAGACAGATCAGGCCACCCAGCAGCGCAGTCGGCGGTTGCGTCATGGAAGCACCCAGAAACGCCGCGAAGGTAAAAAGTGGACCTGGCACAGCCTGAGCAGCGCCGTAGCCGGCCAGAAACATGTCTTCCGGTACCCAGCCCGGCGGCACCACTTCGGCCTGCAACAACGGCAGCACCACATGCCCCCCGCCAAACACCAGCGCACCCGCACGGTAGAAAGAGTCAATCAATGCCAGCGTATGCGATGGAAATAGATTCAACAGAATGGGCAGCGCCAGCAGCAGGAAAAAAAACAGACCTAACCAGAACGCACCAGCGCCACGTGTGACCGGCACCTGCCAGTCGTCAGCGAAGTTGCCCGCTGCCGGTTTGAACACAATCAGGCCGACGATACCGGTCGCTACGATAACGCCCACCTGGGCATAGACCGACGGCAGCAATAGCACCAGACAGGTGGCGACAGCCATCAGGGTCAGGCGCGGGGTGTCAGGGCACAGATTTTTTGCCATGCCCCAGACCGCCTGCGCCACCACGGCTACCGCCACGACTTTCAGGCCCGATAACAACCCTGACGCAACCGTGCCCTCGGCAAACCCGTAAATGCCGACCGCCAACAATATCAAAGCCAATGCCGATGGCAGCGTGAATCCCAACCAGGCAGCCAGCGCGCCACGATACCCCGCGCGGGATAATCCCAGTGCCAGCCCGACCTGACTACTGGCAGGACCGGGCAGAAACTGACACAGCGCTACCAGGTCGGCATAGCTATTTTCACTGAGCCAGCGCCGGCGACTGACAAACTCATCACGAAAATAACCAATGTGCGCAATTGGGCCGCCAAATGACGTCAGCCCCAGACGCAGAAACACCAGGAACACCTCCAGTGCGTTCACCTTTTGCTGGTTTTCTTCTGCCACCACTCAATCACTCCTGTTGCCAGCACTGCCCGGGCAAAGTTCAGTTGTTCTGTGTCGCCAAAAACTCTTTGACGGCACCGGCATTACCGCTGAATATCACGCGCCCGGTATGTTTCTGCGCCTGAAAATCATACATCGGATCATAATAGTCTTTCAGCAGAGTGCGAATCCATATCCGATGTTCGCCCGGGTCACCAGCCTTATGGTTTTTTATGGCTTGTTCCATCTGTGCCGCCACGGTCGCATATCGCTCTCCGCCCAGACGTTTGCGCACGCGGAACAGTGAGTCGCGCAGATCCTCTATAAACAGTTCAAAGCCGGGCTGCGCGCCGGCATGTTGCTGCCATTCGGCTGATTTGCGCAGAATATAGTTGACGTAGGAATGCTCGGTTCGCGCATCAAGATCGCTTGTCAGTTGTATCAGTGGCGCTTTGGCCATGGCATCCCGCAGATTCTGCGGCAGCGCACAACGCCCGATCAGACGGCTCTCGTCTTCCAGTACGATGGGCTTGCCCGGGTGTTTATGCACATGCCTGAGCATGGCGATAATCATCCGGTTCTCAAAATCTATCTGTGACGGCTGTCCGTCTGCACGCTTGCCAAAAGCGCTGCCCCGATGATTGGCAATGCCCTCCAGGTCAATAGCGTCAGGTATCTCAACTAAAAGATCGGTTTTGGCAGAACCGGTATGGCCGGCAAGGATCTGTATTTCCTGCTCATCACAGATCTGCTCCAGCGTTGCCAACAGATACTGTCGCATGGCTTTGTAACCACCGTCCACTTTTGGGTAATGCAGACCTGCTTCTGCTATCCATTGCTGACAGATCTGTGATCGTAGCCCGCCGCGAAAGCAGTACAGATACCCTTGCGGCGTTGCCCGCGCGCGCTCCAGCCAGGCGTCGACACGCTGCGCTTTGGTGGCGCCATTAACCAGTTGATGCCCCAGTGCGATGGCAGCCTGCTGTCCCTGTTCTTTGTAACAGGTGCCCACCGCAGCACGTTCATCATCTGTCATCAACGGCAGGTTGACGGCATTGGGGAATGCCCCGCGAGCAAATTCGATGGGCGCCCGGGTGTCTATCAATGGCACGTCATTCAGAAACAGGGACTGGTAATCCCGGGTATCGGCTCGCATGTCAGATGAGCCTGACACGAACGGCCGATTTATTGACCGAAGCATTTGTAATCGATTTCATTTCCCCGATAGGCGAACACAATTCCTCTGGTACGCCTTGCTGGCGCAGCACTGTCTCGACCTCGCCACGGCTCTCAGGCTCCACGGCAATCAACAGACCGCCACTGGTCTGCGGGTCACATAATAAGTGTCTGAGATCATCAGCCATCGGCGCCAGTTTGTGTCCGTAGCTGTCATGGTTACGTAGCGTGCCTCCGGGTATACAGCCCTGCGCAATATAATCTGGCACGGCTGGCAGCACCGGCACGCGGTCGGCTATCAGGTCTGCATAGAGATCACTGCCCTCACACATTTCCAGCAGGTGTCCCATCAAACCGAAACCGGTGACATCAGTCATGGCTCTGACGCCGGCTATCTGCGCCAGCGCCAGCCCGGGCGTGTTGAGCTGACACATGACATCACGCGCCAGGAATTCATGTTCAGGTTTTAGCCGGTTCTTTTTTTGCGCGGTGGTCAACACACCCACGCCCAGCGGTTTGGTCAGGTACAGCAGGCAGCCATCGGTGGCGGTATTGTTCTGCTTCAGGTGGTCACGCGCAACCAGCCCGGTGACCGCGAGACCGAACACCGGCTCCGGACAATCAATACTGTGCCCACCGGCCAGTACCATGCCGGCATCGGCGCAGGCCTGACGGCCGCCATCAACCACCTGACCAGCGATCTCCGGTGGCAGCTTGTCGACGGGCCAGCCCAGAATGGCAATGGCCATCAATGGCCGTCCGCCCATGGCATAGATATCACTGATGGCATTGGTGGCCGCGATACGTCCAAAATCAAACGGATCGTCAGCGATGGGCATAAAAAAATCGGTGGTACTGAGGATGACCTGGCCATTGCCAATGTCATAGGCAGCAGCGTCATCACGGGAACTGTTGCCCACCAGCAAGGCGGGGTCAGGCGCGAACTGGCGCTGAGAAGTCAGAATGCGATCGAGCACGGCCGGCGCAATTTTGCAGCCGCAGCCGGCGCCGTGGCTGAAGGCGGTGAGGCGAACCGGCGCCTCAGTTTCCTGATAAGACATAGCGTACGTATCCTTTTGAGTTGTCTGATTATAGCGCGCCTGTCTGCAGGATGCTCTTCACGGCGGTATTAGTTGACGGTTTGTGGACATTGTTGCAAGCTGCGACAGCCTGTCTGATTCTTATGCGTCTATAAAAAAATGCTTTCAAGGAGTCTCGACTATGTTCAAGCACGTACTTTCGCTTGCAGGTGTCGGCGCGGGTTTACTGGCCGCCACGTCAGCTTTAGCCCAGCCCGGTGGCAATAATGCACTGCCGGACGGCCCGGGCAAGGAGCTGGTGGAAATTGCCTGCACTACCTGCCACGGTCTCAACTATATCCAACGCTCCGCGGGCTATGCTTCTGCCGCAGACTGGCACCGGGTGTTTTCCACCATGGTCCGGTTGCCTGAAGCGCAGGCCGAGACCATTGCCACTTATCTGGCGACACACTTCCCGGAAGACACCAGCCGACGCCCCAATCTGATTGCCGGGGATTTTGATATTGAGATCACTGAATGGCAGGTACCCACGCTGGGCCAGCGTTCCCGTGACCCCGCCGAAGCACCCGATGGCTCCATCTGGTGGACCGGCATGTGGGCGAGCCTGGCCGGACGTCTGGATCCGGAAACCGGCATGATGGAGGAATTCAAACTGCCACCCAGTGCGCGCCCCCACACCATTGTGCCCGATGACGATGGCAATATCTGGTACACCGGCAACAGCAACGGCACCATCGGGATGCTTGATCCGGAAACTGGCATGATCACCGAATATCCTACCGAGGCACGGGATCCGCATTCTGCGGTTTTCCACCCTAACGGTAATCTGTTTTTCACGTCACAGGGCGCCGGCATGCTGGGTCGTCTGAATCCGGAAACCGGCGAAATGCGGGAAATCCAGACCGAACCCAGACCCTACGGCATCAAGGTCGATCAGGGCGGTGACGTCTGGGTCGCCTACAACGGCACCAACAAGCTGGGCCGCATGGACCCTGAGTCCATGGAAGTGCGATATTATGACGTGCCTGATGAGCGCACCCGTATCCGTCGCCTTGACCTGGATAGCGAAGGCAATGTCTGGTTCGTCAATTCCACCATGGGCAAAATCGGCAGACTGGACCCCGACAGCGGCGAGATCACGCAATGGGATTCACCCAGCGGACCCGACTCGCACCCATACTCGATGGCCGTCATTGATGATGTGATCTGGTACAACGAATCCGGCATGCGCCCCGATGCACTGGTGCGCTTTGACCCGGCGTCCGAGCGTTTCCAGAGCTGGGCCGTGCCTTCAGGCGTGGGCATCATCCGCCATGTCTGGGTCACCGAAGACAAGAACCTGTTGATTCACCAGAGCAGCAGCAACCATATCGGGCTGGTCAGGATTCCCTGATGGTGATTCGAACCTGCATGGCGGCAACGTCCCTGACGGCCGCCGCGCAGGTTCTGGCCATTGTCACCAGGCCAACAGGGCGGTGGACACCCAGAGCAGGATTGACTATAGTTCTGCCGCATCACCACCCACTCCACCCGCTGACATCGCAGTCCCGATACCACTATGGCCCGAGGCACGCTTTACACAATCTCCGCACCCTCGGGCGCCGGTAAAACCAGTCTGGTCAACGCCCTGCTCGCCGATGGCGACAATGCCCTGTGCGTATCGATATCTCATACCACCCGAACCATGCGGCCCGGCGAACAGAACGGTGTTAATTACCATTTTGTCTCCCTCGAGCAATTTCAGAGCATGCGAAACGCCGGCGATTTTCTTGAATCAGCGGAAGTATTCGGCAATCTGTACGGAACGTCGCGCATCTGGGTACAGGAGCAACTGGATCAGGGCATGGATGTGATACTGGAAATTGACTGGCAGGGCGCCGAACAGGTCCGCAAGCTGATCAAACCGGTAAAAAGCATCTTTATTCTGCCACCGTCGCTGCCCACGCTGCAGGAACGACTGACCGGTCGTGGCCAGGACGATGAAGCGACTATCTCCGGTCGCATGCAACTGGCAAAGAACGAAATATCGCATTATGGCGAAGCTGACTATCTCGTCATCAACGATCAGTTTGATTCAGCATTGGACGACCTTCGCGCGATTATCCGGGCTGCCCGCCTGGAGCGCGAGCAACAGCTGCGCAACAACGGAGCCCTGCTGCAGGACCTGTTGGCCTGACTGTTATGTTGAGAATACGCCTTGCGGCAGACTTTACAGGCGTTTTTGTCGCCGTTTCACGGAATTTGCATGCAAGCCGTGTATAAATTCAGTATCATACCCGGTCCTCTGTTATAAGCCCCGATGTGCGCTGGCCTGGTATCCACGGTCGCGATGCGTCAAATCATGGCGTAACTGGCTCCTGGCAACAGAGTCAAGCAACAGATTCAAGCAACAATTTTGAGTTCAAAAGGCAGGTTTTATATGGCACGTATTACCGTAGAAGATTGTCTGGACAAGGTAGACAATCGCTTTCAATTGGTGATGATCTCCAGCAAACGCGCACGTCAACTGCAGACCGGCGGCAAAGATGCGCTGCTGCCAGAAGACAATGACAAACCCACCGTGATCGCGCTGCGCGAAATCGCTGACGGTCTTGTTGATGCCAGCATTCTGAAAGTGCGCCCAGCACCTGCCCGGGAAATGGCAGAAGCGGAACTGGACGCAACCGCCGCTATGATGGGTGCCATTGTTGCAGACCCGGAAGCCGAGCCTGCAGAAGAGCCCCTGTCCGAGGACGATTAAGCAATACAGGAGTCGGCTGGTGACATTAACAATCGACTCGCTTGCCGGTAGCCTATCGGGCTACCTGGCATCCGACCAGGTGGACAGTGTACGCCGCGCCTATTTCTATGCGGAGCAGGCGCACGATGGCCAATATCGCCGCAGTGGCGAACCTTACGTCACGCACCCGCTTGCCGTTGCCAATATCCTCAGTGAAATGCACATGGACCATCAAAGCCTGATGGCTGCCATGCTGCATGATGTGATTGAAGACACCGGCGTCAGCAAAACAGCAGTGAAAAGCCAGTTTGGCGAGACCGTGGCCGACATGGTCGACGGCGTCAGCAAGCTCAACAAAATCACCTTCAGCAGTCACGCCGAGGCTCAGGCCGAAAACTTCCAGAAAATGGCATTGGCCATGGCCCGCGACCTGCGGGTGATCCTGGTGAAGCTGGCCGACCGCCTGCATAACATGCGCACGCTGGATGTACTGAGCCCGGAGAAACGCCGGCGCATCGCCAAGGAAACCCTCGATATCTACTCGCCCATCGCCGCCCGCCTGGGCATGAATGCGGTGCGCGTGGAATTTGAGGAGCTCGGTTTTGATGCAATTTATCCGATGCGGGCGCGACGCATCGATGCGGCTGTCAAAGCCATTCGCGGCAATCGCAAAGAGATTGTTAAGCAGGTGCAGAGCGCGATTGAGGCCTGCCTGGAACGCGAAGGCCTGCCCGGGCGTACCATCGGTCGCGAAAAACACCTGTACAGCATCTACGACAAGATGCGCACCAAACGAAAATCGTTTTCCGAAATCATGGACGTGTACGCGTTCCGCATCGTGGTTGACTCGGTCGACACCTGTTACCGTGTGTTGGGCGCTGTTCACAATCTTTTTAAACCTGTTCCTGGCCGTTTCAAGGATTATATTGCCATCCCCAAGGCCAACGGTTACCAGTCCCTGCACACCACGCTGTTTGGTATGCACGGCGTGCCGATCGAGATTCAGATTCGTACCGAAGAAATGGAAGCCATGGCCAACAACGGCATTGCCGCGCACTGGTTATACAAATCATCGGACGACACGCCCAGCAACGCCCATATCCGGGCACGGCAATGGGTCAACGGCCTGCTGGAAATGCAGCAAAATGCAGGCAACTCCCTCGAATTTATCGAAAACGTCAAGATTGACCTGTTTCCGGACGAGATCTACGTGTTTACACCCAAAGGCCGCATCATGGAATTGCCAGCAGGCTCGACGGCGGTTGATTTTGCCTACGCGGTCCACACTGACGTTGGCAACAGTTGTGTCGCCTGCCGCATCAGCCGTCGCCTGGCACCACTGAGCGAACCACTGGAAAGTGGCCAGACCGTGGAGATCATCACCACACCGGGGGCACAACCCAATCCGGCCTGGCTCAGCTTTGTCGTCACCGGCAAGGCGCGCAGTAATATCCGGCATTACCTGAAAAACCAGCGTGAGTCCGAATCCATCTCCCTGGGCCGCCGCCTGCTAAACAAATCCCTGGCGGGCCATGGCACCCAACTGGAAAAACTCAGCGCCGAGCAAATGCAGGAGCTGCTGGAACAACTGAATGTCAGCGAGTTGAATGTCCTGCTCAGCGACATTGGCCTTGGCAATCGCATGGCCCACATCGTGGCGCAGAAGATGTTCCCGGAAGAAGCCAAGGAAATACCCAAGGCCACCAGCAAGGACGCCAAGCAGGCATCGCTGGCCATCCGCGGCTCGGAAGGCATGGTGATGAGTTACGCCAAGTGCTGTTATCCGATACCTGGCGACCCCATTGTCGGCCACATCAGCTCCGGTCGCGGCATGGTCATCCATACCGAAACCTGCAACAACATTGCTGAGATCCGCCAGAATCCGGAAAAAGTGGTGTCGGTGCGCTGGGATCCCGATGTGGAAGGCGAGTTCGCTGTCGAGATTCGTGTCGAGCTGGAAAATGAGCGCGGCATCATTGCCAAACTGGCAACCGCCATCACCAGTAAAGAGGCCAATATCGAACGCATCAGCACCGTTGAACGTGATGCCAGGTTCAGCATCGTTAATTTGCTGCTGAATGTGCGTAACCGAATCCATCTGGCGCGAGTGATGAAACACGTACGCCTGATCAAACCGGTAACACGAGTGGCACGGGTGAAAAGCCGGAAACTGGTAAAACCCATCAAAGGCAGCATCGCCCCAGAGAGTTTGAAACGACATCATTGAAAGTAAGCAGTCACTGACCAACTCATGTCGCCTGAAAACAGGCGGCACATCAGGAACAAGGAACGCACATGGCTGACAAACACGTTATCTCCACTGACCGCGCACCGTCTGCCATCGGCCCTTATTCCCAGGCCATCAAAAGCGGCAACATGGTATTTCTGTCCGGGCAGATTCCATTGGATCCAGTCTCCATGGACGTTGTCGCCGGCGACGTGGAAGCCCAGGCCCGCCAGGTACTGGAGAATCTGTCCGCGGTGGCAGCGGAAGCAGGCGGCACGCTGGACGATTGTGTAAAACTGACGATCTACATGACAGATCTCAACAACTTTGCCATCGTCAACACCACCATGCAGCAGTATTTTCAGACCCCCTATCCGGCACGTGCGACCATTGAGGTATCAGCATTACCGCGTGGCGTGCAGGTCGAAATCGACGCCATCATGATTCTGCCCGCGACGGCTTGAATGCAACCACCATGACAGCTCCGGCGGCGCTCAGCGACATACCGGTAACGCAACTCAAGGGGGTCGCCGCACGGCTGGCCGAACGGCTCGCCACCCTGCATATTCACACCGTACAGGACCTGTTGTTTCACCTGCCCTCGCGCTATCAGGATCGCACCCGAATTGCCGCCATCGGTAGAGTCCGGCTCGGTGACGACGTCATGCTGGAGGCCGACATCCTGAGTTGCGAGCTGGATTTTGGCCGACGCCGCAGCCTGGTGTGCAAGATAAAGGATGCCAGTGGCATCATCAGCCTGCGGTTTTTCCACTTCAGCGCGGCTCAGAAAAAAATGCTGGCGCCGGGCAATCGCTTGCGCTGTTACGGTGAAATCCGCAGCGGTAAAAACGGATATGAGATCTACCACCCTGAATACCAGGTACTTCGGCCCGACGAGATGTCGCCGGTTGCTGACCGGCTGACACCGATATACCCAGCCACCGATGGCCTGCAACAAACCCGTTTGCGTAAACTTATCGATCAGGCATTGGCGTATCTGCAGTTGCCGGCATCCCTGCCGGACTGGATCCCGGCTGAGACCCTGCACCAATTTGCCTACCCCAGCCTGGCCGACGCGCTTGAGTACCTGCACCACCCGCCGGTGCAGGCTCCGGTGGCGCAACTTCTCGCCGGCGAGCATCCGGCGCAACAGCGCCTGGCCTTTGAAGAACTGCTCAGTCATCGCCTGTGCCTGCGCCGTCTGCGCCAGCAATCGGCGCAACTGCTGGCACCCGTCATGCGTGCGCAGAATAAGCTGAGCCAGGCTTTCCTCAAACAACTCCCGTTTACTCTGACCCAGGCCCAGGCGCGCGTCTGTGGTGAAATCAGCCAGGACCTGACGCTTGATCAACCCATGCTGCGGCTGCTGCAGGGGGATGTGGGTTCGGGCAAAACCGTGGTGGCAGCCCTGGCCGCGCTGCAGGCCGTGGACAGTGGCTACCAGGCGGTCATCATGGCGCCCACTGAAATTCTGGCGGAGCAGCATCTGGCCAATTTCACACAATGGCTGGCGCCGCTGGGTCTGCAACCGGGCTGGCTCAGCGGAAAGGTCAAGGGCCGCCAGCGCCAGCAAACGCTGCAGGCCCTGCAAGACGGCAGCAGCAGAATTGCCGTGGGCACTCATGCTCTGTTTCAGGATGGCGTGGAATTTAACAGACTGGGCCTGATCATTATTGATGAGCAGCACCGGTTTGGCGTTCATCAGCGCCTGGCACTGCGCGAAAAGGGCAATAACGGTGAGGGCATTCCGCATCAACTGGTAATGACGGCAACACCGATTCCGCGCACGCTGGCCATGAGCGCCTATGCCGATCTGGACTGCAGTGTGCTCGATGAATTGCCGCCGGGCCGGACGCCCGTCAATACCGTGATTATCTCCAATGAACGCCGCGATAACGTTATCGAGCGTATTCATCAGGCCTGCCTGCAAGGCAATCAGGCCTACTGGGTGTGCACCCTGATTGAGGAATCCGAGAGTCTGCAATGTCAGGCGGCAGAAGCAACGCTGGCCGCATTGCAGGCGCAGTTGCCGGATCTGGCCATTGGTCTGGTGCACGGCCGCATGAAAGCCACCGAGAAAAGTGCAGTGATGTCCGCATTCAAACAGGGAGGCCTGCATTTGCTCGTGGCCACCACGGTCATCGAAGTTGGCGTTGACGTGCCCAATGCCAGCCTGATGATTATCGAGAACCCCGAGCGACTGGGGCTGGCACAATTGCATCAACTGCGCGGCCGGGTTGGCAGAGGCGCCAAGGCCAGCCATTGCCTGCTGTTGTACCAGACACCGCTGTCACAGATTGGCAAGCAGCGTCTGGGTATCATGCGTGACAGCAATGATGGCTTCTACATTGCCGAGCAGGATCTGGCCATTCGCGGGCCCGGGCAGGTACTGGGAACCCGACAGACTGGCTTAATGAGTTTCCGGATTGCCGATTTGGTGCGTGACGCTGCCTTGCTTGATCCGGTAAAATCCACGGCAGATAAATTTGAACAAGAATATCCTTCACATATCGACCCGCTGGTAAACCGCTGGCTCGGCGACCGGGAACTATACGGCAATGTCTGATTACAAACCTGCAATCCGCTGCGTACTGCTAAAAGACAATCGCACATTGGTGCAATGTATTTTACCTTTCAGTTCGCTGCTGGACCTTCGTACACTGCAAAGTGTCACTGACCGCGGGTTTGTACCCCTGTCTCAGGAAGACATCGTCAGCGCCAGTCGCAATCGACACCTGCAACCCCTCGAAGGCTGCCGCGATGTTTTTGCCCTGCCCACGTTAATCGACAGCAGCCTGAGTGCCGAAGACGCACTGGTTGTAAATGAAAGCGGCATGACACTGTCGGCGCTGCGCGCCACGTTACACGAACGCGAGATCAATATCCGCCATATTGCCTTTACGCTGAACGCTTCAGAATTAAAGCACGACCTGCCTGAGGCAGGGAGCGACACCCAGCAGATCAGTGATTCCATCCAGAACTTTACTTCTCTGCGAATTCGCCAGCGTCTGGACGAAACACTGGAGATTCCGCCTCTGTCGGCTACCGCTGACCGCATCATGGCGCTGCGCGCCAACCCCAATGCAACGGTGTCCGAATTGACCAGCATTGTGGAAGCCGACCCCAGCCTGGCAGCCCAGGTGGTCAGCTGGGCGTCGTCACCCTACTACGCCGCACCGGGCAAAATCCGCTCGGTGCAGGATGCCATCATCCGTGTACTGGGCTTTGATCTGGTCAGTAATCTGGCCATCGGACTGATACTGGGCAAAACCGTGGAAGTTCCCAAAGACCAGAGTGCCGGGTTCACACCTTACTGGTTGCAGGCAGTGTATTGCTCCACTGCCGTGGAAGCGATGGCCCGCATGGTGCCCGGTAACAAACGCCCCCGGCAGGGTATGATTTATCTGTCCGGGCTGCTGCATAATTTCGGTTTTCTGGTATTGGCACATACGTTTCCTGAACATTTTTCCACGATCTGCCGCTACACCGAAGCCAACCCCGAAATCAGTCACGTCGCCATCGAAAAACACCTGATCGGCATCAGCCGCGAGCAGATTAGCGCCTGGCTGATGCAATCCTGGACCATGCCGGAAGAAGTGTCTGTTGCGCTGCGTTACCAGCAGGACGGTACTTACAATGGCCCGCATGCGATTTATGCAAATCTGATTTTTATTGCCATGCGCCTGTTCCGCGCGCATGGTATCGGCGACGCTCCGCCCGAGCCGGTGAGCGATGCCATGTTCGAACGTTGTGGACTGGACCGTGTGCGCTGCGAGGAGCTTATCGCAAAACTGGTGCTGTCAGCGGATATCGCGCTGATTGCTGATCAGATGTCGATCTGATCGGAACCCGGGAGTACGCATGCGACCGACCGCTTTTATGAATGATCATTTGAAAAAATATTTGCCTCGGGTCCACGCGCGTTTACCAGCCTTCATCCTGTTGACCCGCCTGAACAGACCCATTGGCACCCTGCTGCTGTTATGGCCAACACTGGGCGCACTGTGGCTGGCAGCCAATGGCTGGCCATCCTGGCAACTGCTGATCATTTTTGCACTGGGCACCTTGTTGATGCGCTCTGCTGGTTGTTGCATCAATGACTTTGCCGACAGCCATATTGACGGCGATGTCCTGCGCACCGAGAATCGTGCCATTGTGACTGGCCAGGTCACCCGCACTGAGGCGATGCTGTGTTTTGTGGGACTTTGTCTGGCCGCCTTGGTGCTGTTGTTGTTCACCAATACACTGACCATTGCCATATCACTGGGCGCCGTTGCGCTCACCGCAATCTACCCGTTCATGAAGCGCTACACCCACCTGCCACAGCTGGTGCTGGGCATGGCGTTTTCCTGGGGTATCCTGATGGCGTTCACGGCACAGACCGGCACCTGGCCGCCCACTACCGCCTGGGTGCTGTATGTCGCCAACTGTTTGTGGACGGTCGCTTATGATACTCAGTACGCCATGGTTGATCGCGAGTACGACCTGAAGATTGGCGTAAAATCGACCGCCATTCTGTTTGGTGATGCCGATGTCGTCATGATTGGTGCGCTGCAGGCGATGTTCCTGTTCGCGCTGTTTCTGGCCGGCGGGCAGTTTCAGTTAAGTGCGGTTTATTACCTCGGCCTGATCGTCGCTGCCGGACTTTTTGTTTATCAGCACTGGCTGATCCGGAACCGAGAAACCGACGGCTGCTTCAAGGCCTTTCTTAATAATCACTGGGCGGGGTTGGCGATATTTGTCGGGGTTGTACTGGGCGTTCAGTAATACCCAGTATTACTGCCCGTCCATTTGCAGATGCCGGTACAGGAACTGTGTGCCCTCGCGCACTGCGCTGCCACGAAATATAAAACTGGTGTAGTGCCCCCGCAAATGCTGAAGGTAGAGCTCTGTTGTGATATCGAAGGACTGCAGGGCGTCGTTAAAATCGGTGGCGTGATGGGTCGGTACCAGTTTGTCCCAGGTGCCGTGAAAAATAAAAAAAGGCGGCGCATCGGCGTGCACATGCACGACCGGTGAGGCCAGGGCGTAGGCATCCGGCATTTCTGCCTGTGTGCCACCGATAAAAGACTCGACCAGCAACCCTTCCTGCCATTTCCGCAGGTCCGTGGGTGTGGCGCCTGCCACAACCGCAGCCGGCCGGGTGCGCACACCGCCATATTCTTCATCCAGCTCCCCGCCCTGACCTGCCACCAGCGCCATCAGGCTGAGCAAATGCGCGCCTGCAGAGAATCCAAAAGCACCTATGCGATCCGGATCAATCGCCAGACGTTCGGCATTGTCGTGGATCCAGTGCATGGCCTGTTGGACATCGTGCAGTTGCGCCGGAAATCGATATTCAGGCGCAAAACGATGTTCTATGTTTACGACCACGAATCCGTGTTCGGCCAGGTATTTAGCAGTACCGTCAATCGACTCGGGAGAGAAGCTGCGCCAGCCGCCACCATGCGACAACAAAACTGCTGCATGGGGTCCATCACCGTTGGGCTGAAACACAGTGGCGTGCAAGGCTTCAGGCCAGTCCGGCGGAGTAAAACGTTGTGCATCCATGACCCGATAACCTGAGGTCGGCATATCTACATCGATACCGGGATCACCCCGGTGCGTGGAACAGGATACCAACACGCAGTTGGCCAGTGTAAAACCCAGAAGCCTGGTGAGTCTTTTAAAGCGTCGTCCTTGGGCGAGATTCTTCCGCACGCTGCTTACCTCCCTGGAAGTCTTCGTGGGCAGGAGGTTCCACGTTAGCAATATGCATGCTTGAGATCAACAAAGGCCTGCGCGATAATCGATACAGCAGCGTCACTTCCGACGCTACCCAATTCCCACGACTTTTCTGGATTTTTTATTATGAACAAGACACTGTTCGCTTCATTGCTGTTGCTGGTGCTTGCCGCCTGCGGCGAGCCGGCAACAACACCGGCAGCGCCGGAGACCGCTACCACAGAAACAGCTGCACCGGCAGAGACCACCCAAACCGAAACCGAGCGCCTCAACGCCTGGTTTGACGAGAAATACGAAGAGCAGCTGAATTTTAGCCCCATTGGCATGACTTTCCAGGGCATCAAGGATCGCTACGGCGAAATTGACGACATGTCCGTTGAAGCCGAGAACGCCCAAGTGGAATGGATGCGTCAAAGCGTCGAGGAAATGCAGCGCGAATTTGACTACGATGCCCTGACACAGGAAGCGCAGACATCATGGGATATCTGGACCTATCAGTACGAACAGGCCGCCCGTGCCGCAGAGTTTCAGTACAACGGTCTGGTATTTGAACAGATGAATGGCGCGCAGGGCTTTCTGCCCACGTTCCTGATCAGCTTCCACAACGTGGCAGATGTGTCGGATTACGAAGCGTTTGTTTCCCGTCTGTCGGAATCAGGACGGGCACTGGATCAGCTGATTGAGCGCGCTGAAGAATCCGCCGAACGCGGCGTGATCACGCCCGGCTTTGCCCTGGAAAAGGTCATCGACCAATCCCAGAATGTGATTACCGGTGCACCGTTTGCTGACGGCGACGACTCCGCCATCTGGGCGGCGGCCAAGACCAATCTGGCGACCCTGGTAGATGCCGGCCAGCTGGAGCAACCGGATGCGGATGCCCTGCTTGGGCGAACCGAGACTGCATTGACCCAGGAATTTGGCCCCGCCTTTGAGCGCGTCGTTGCCTGGGCCGAGTCGGAAATGGACAAGGTACCGGACGTATCAACCGGCCTGGTGTCTCAGCCCAATGGCGAGGCTTATTACGAGTTCCGCCTGGCCAACCAGACCACCACTGACCTGACCGCTGACGAGATCCATGAAATCGGCCTGGCTGACGTGGCACGTCTACGCGACGAGATGGAAGCAGTCAAAGACAGCACCGGCTTTGATGGCACTCTTCAGGAGTTTTTTGTCATGCTGCGCGAAACCCGCGATGACGAACGCTTCTACTATCCCAACAATGATGAAGGTCGTCAGGCCTATATCGATGATGCCACGGCAGCCATCGAGAACATCAAAGCGCAGCTGCCCAACTACTTTGCCACCCTGCCGCAGGCTGACCTGGTGGTACGTCGCGTGGAAGCCTTCCGTGAACAGGATGGCGCCCCACAGCATTATTACCCCGGCACGCCCGATGGCTCACGTCCTGGCGTGTACTACGCGCATTTGTCTGACATGAATGCCATGCCCAAATCGGAGATGGAAGTGATTGCCTATCACGAAGGTCTGCCAGGCCACCACATGCAGATCTCCATCGCGCAGGAGCTGGAAGACATGCCGCGCTTCCGCACCCAGGCCGGTTTCACTGCCTACTCAGAAGGCTGGGGTTTGTATTCCGAGCGTCTGGCCAGCGAGATGCCGGACACCTATGAAGATCCCTACTCGCAGTTTGGTCGTCTGACCTCGGAGATGTGGCGCGCCATCCGTCTGGTGGTTGATACCGGCCTGCATTCCAAAGGCTGGACCGAGCAGGAAGCCATCGATTATTTCGCGGCAAACTCTTCTGTGCCGTTGGCGGCCATCACCACCGAAGTGCAGCGCTACATCGTGATGCCGGCGCAGGCTACGTCGTACAAAATCGGCATGATCAAGATCCTGGAGCTGCGCGAAACTGCGCGTGAAGCACTGGGCGACGATTTTGATATCCGCGAGTTCCACGACACCATCCTGCTGGGTGGTGCCATGCCGCTGCATTTGCTGGAACGACGCGTGAACCAGTGGATTGACGAGGTACAGGCGCGCTCCTGACGCCTGCCAACCCATACTCAGGCTACAGTGTGCCAGGCCCGATTTATTCGGTGCCTGGCTCCTGCAACGCTAAAAAGCCCCGCCACACGCCGGGATCCACTTCCGGAAACCTGCCCAAACCCTCCCCGTTTTATTCTCAACTCTCCTGATAGGCCTATCTACAGGGCATACAGCCTGCCTCGCCCCGTGTTTGTGCGCGCTATAAAAGTGCGCACCATTACAGTGCACCCCTAGTGGCCAAAGCACGCAGAATGTCCGTCAAAGCGCGTATATCACGGGCTTTCACAACATTGGCCCGCTCTTTGCAAAACACTCCAGCAAGAAAGTCGTTACTTTCGAAAATGAAAAAATAACGCAAAACAGCTTACTACTAAGCATAGATCTATCCTGGAGAAAACATATGAAACGATTGACCCAACTCGTAGCAGGCCTGACACTGGTATCAGGTGCCGTAGTTGCTTCCACAAGCGCATCAGCAGACGTGTCTTACAACATCGGTTATGCCTCTGAGTACTACTTCCGTGGTGTTCTGCAGAAGAACTCTTCTGCCAGCGCCGGTATCGACTTCGAATCAGAAGGTTTCTACGCGGGCAGCTGGGCAGCTGACGTGGGTGACGGCCTGGAAGTAGATGGTTATTTCGGTTACGGCATTGAAACTGACTCTGGCCTGACTGCCAGCATCGGTTACACCGGCTACTTCTACACCGGCGAATTTGATGACACCTACCAGGAAGTCAACTTTGGTCTGGGTTATGGCATGTTCAGCCTGGGCTACTCCGTTGGTGAGTGGGACGGCTTCGGTGCATCGCAGGATTATGACTTCCTGGACCTGACCATCACGGGTGAATCAGGCCTGTACGGCACAGTCGGCTTCTGGGGTGACGAGTTCGACGGCGAGTACCTGGAAGTAGGTTATGGTTTCAGCTTTGCCGACTTCGATATGGGCATCGCAGGTATCATCAACAGCGAAGAGCTGTCTGACGAAGTAGGCTCTAATGGCAGCCCAAGCACAGGCGAAGCCATTGTCTTCACCATCGGCAAATCCTGGTAAGACCGGGCAACTGCTGGCACCTGCAGACCCACATCTGCAGTGATACAGAAAGGCTCCTTCGGGAGCCTTTTTTGTGTCTGAATTAACGCCGCTTATTCAGGTATTCTCTCCATTCACAAACTGTCGGATGCCTGGCCCGTCAGGCTTTGATGAACTTGAGCGCAGCACCATTACTGCAATAACGCAATCCAGTGGGTGGCGGGCCGTCTTCAAAGATGTGACCGTGATGACCATCGCAACGCGCGCAGCGATACTCGGTGGGGGCACGGAAAGCGTAGATGGGGCGGCGTGTGGTGAGATGTTCGTCAAGCGCCTGCCAGAAGCTGGGCCAGCCGGTGCGGCTGTTGTATTTCCAGTCGGATTTGAACAGGGGCAGGTCGCAGCCGGCGCAGACATAGGTTCCGGCCCGGTATTCATGGTTAAGCTCGCTGCTGCCGGCAAACTCGGTTTCACCGAAGCGCAACACCGCGTATTGCTCGGGCGTCAGTCGCTCGCGCCAGGCCGCGTCACTCAGGTAGAGTTTTTCTACCTCTGGGGAGGTTGGCGTAGCCGCGTGCAGCTTGCTGAACCAGCCAGTGGTGACGGCGATGCCTGAGCTGACGGCGAATTTAAGAAAGCTGCGTCTGCGCAATTGTCTGGCCTCCATAGTCTCGGCAACAGGTTATCGAAAAACGGTCGGTGTTTCCATGACTGCTTCTGCTGGCGAACTGGTTTATACTTTTTGCGCGACATCAAAAGAAATACGACGTTCCACCATAAAGGAGTAAATCATATGTTGAGGAAAATGTTATCTGGCATGGCGCTGTTCTGTGCCCTGGGACTGTCTGGCTTCAGTTCAGCTCAACAGCCCCCTGCACTGACCCTGGAGATGGCTGAACAGGCAATGGCAGCAGCGGAAGCCGAATCGCGAGCCAACAACTGGAACCTCACCATTGTGATCGCGGACGCCGAGGGCGTGCCTGTCATGATTCACCGTATGGACGGCGCCTCGGCGCGGACCTTTGACATTGCCATGCGCAAAGTGCAGGTGGTAACGGAAACAGGCTTGTCGTCTGGTGAATACGGTCGCAGATTGCAGGCCGGTGAGATCGAGGAAGTGGAGAACGGTGTTACCTTCGCCGGCGGCGTGCCGATCATGCAAAACGGTGAAAGAATCGGCGCGATAACCTCCAGTGGGGCACGGGGTATTGAGGACGAGCAGGTTCTGTCTCTTATACACATCTCCGAGCCCACGAGACAGGCAGAAATCT
>OJBX01000222.1_pt1 | contig 35294 bp, 34 predicted proteins | sample 1590751 | NCBI WGS metagenome assembly OJBX01 (sample SAMN05416780, study PRJEB24817) | seawater metagenome | isolation source: Sea water | place: Canada:Atlantic | collected 2013-07
CCCGGACAGCGTAGCCAGTATAAGAGCGGCACCAACGTATTCGGGCGATCCTGTAGTAGCAACGCCTCCTAACGCAGAGGCAGTCATCAGGGACGCCACCGCAACCGGCCCGACAGCCAGAGTTGCACTGGTGCCGAATAAAGCGTAGACCACCAGTGGGATCATACTTGCATACAACCCAACTTCAGGCGGCAGCCCCGCCAACAAGGCATAGGCCAGGGCCTGAGGAACGAGCATGAGTGTGACGATAACCGCCGCAAGGCCATCACTGATCAGCGTGTCAGCGCGATAGCCTTTCAGCCAGTCAACGATTGGCAGGGCTGAGGCAAGTTTCTTCACGGTCGCTCCTTACTCAACTGACCCTGCTCAGGATTGGCGCTCTGCTGGCTTAGCCAACCATTCGCGCCCTTTCAGCATTCCATTCCAATAGATCCAGGGAAGCTGTTTGGCTTTTAGAAACCAGGCCTGTTTCGTTGCTTTCGTCCCATCATTAATCCATTTGGGAAAGGTTGGTTGCAGGGCCCCGCCATATCCAAACTCAGCAAGCACAATGCGCCCTCTCTCGACGGTCAGAGGACAGGAGCCGTAACCGAGATAGGCAGCACGCAGCGGCTGATCATGAAGTGACGCCAACAGGTTTTCAGCAACAACGGGGGCCTGCTTCCTGACGGCCGCCATTGTCTTGGCATTCGGAGTACCACTGGCATCTCCGAGGCCGAATATGTTGGAAAATTGCGCGTGTTGCAGCGTTTCATGATCCAGGTCCAGCCATCCCCCAGAGTTGGCCAGTCCCGACTTCTCAATAAAGACGGGGGCATTTTGCGGAGGCACCGCATGGAGCATATCGAAATTGACCTCGATTTCTTCCTGCCCACCTTCTGAGGTTGCCCTTAAAAACGTTGCAGTGCGATTCGCGCCATCAACACTGGCCAGTTGCTCACCAAAACCAACATCGATCCCATAGAGATCAATGTAGTGCTGCAGCGCCGGAACGTAGTCCTCTACTCCGAAAAGAACATTACCAGCCAGACGAAAGGATACGTCGATGTCTTTGAGACGATTTGCCTTGCGCCAGTAATCTGAAGAAAGGTACATAGCCTTTTGGGGGGCTCCCGCGCACTTGATTGGCATCGGTGGCTGCGAGAAAACCGCTTTTCCACGATGCAGCCCCTGCACCAACGACCAGGTGTAGGGCGCAAGATCATAGCGATAGTTCGAGGTAACGCCGTTTTGCCCCAGGGTTTCTTCAAGCCCTTTTATGGCTTGCCAGTTCAGCACAAGGCCGGGTGCAACCACCAGGCGGCTATACCCTACCGAAGCGCCATCTGAAAGAGTGACGGTCTGGGCGTGGGGGTCTACCTGCTCGGCCGATTTCTGGTACCAGGAGCAACTCTCCGGAATAACAGATTTCGTCTTACGCCGGGTGCTTTCCGCAGAAAACACACCTCCGCCGACCAGGGTCCAACCGGGTTGATAATCGTGAGTGTCGCTGGGATCAATAATTGCGATAGCAAGATCTTTCTGACGCTTCAACAGACTGGCTGCGACAGTAACGCCAGCTGAGCCTGAGCCGATAATCACAACATCGTATCGTTTAATCTGTGTGGTGGTGGTACTTGTATTTGGAGCAGACATTATTGTTGGTCTCCATATGCCCGGGAGTTGATTTTTTTGTTCGGGTTGAGTTCTTTCTTAACTCTCCAGAATTTCTTTGACCAGCTGCGGGTCATGGCCCGCAGCCTGGGCGGCATCAATCAACATAGTGATGCTGCATAGCGGATCTCTCGCCTTGCTCTGGGCCCACATATGTACAGCCCGACGTCCGGTTCGACAGAACCCCAGGACCGGGGAAGCCGAGTTTTCGAGCGCTTCGCTGAATGCGTCGACGTCAGCTTTGGAATACTCTCCTGAAGGAACTGGAATGCTCACCCATTCAAGGCCCTGACTTTCTGCCGCTCTGGCATAAACCGATGCGCCCTCATAATCATCCTCGCCCTCACGGCGATGACAGATAACAGCCCCAAATCCCTGTTCTTTAATACTGGCCATGTCTGCCGGTTTTACGGTATCGGCAACGGCGAACCCTGATTCAAGGAAGTGAATTTTCATTGCGGACCTCCGCTTAAAACTGGTTGATCGGAATTTTCAGGTAAACCTGTCCGTTATCTTCGGACGGCGGCAGCTCCCCAGCCCTCATGTTGACCTGAACGGCCGGCAGTATCAGTCGAGGCATTCCGAGCGTGGCGTCACGCTCTGAGCGAAAGGCGACGAAATCGTCTTCACTCATGCCTTTACCCACATGGATATTGCTGGAACGTTGTTCGGCGACAGTCGTCTCATGAATAAACTCATCGCGCTTTCCTCCTGCTCCGTAGTCGTGGCAGAGAAAAATGCGGGTGTCTTCAGGGAGTGACAGCACTTTCTGAACGGACTTGTAAAGCGTGTGGGCATCGCCACCAGGAAAATCGCAACGAGCCGTTCCCGAATCTGGTGCAAAGAGCGTGTCGCCGACGAACGCAGCATCGCCAACCACGTAGGTTAGACAGGCCGGTGTATGTCCGGGCGTGTGAAGAACGCTCGCCTCAAGATTTCCGATCATGAACGTGTCGCCCTCCTTGAACAGACGGTCGAACTGGCTGCCATCCCGAGCGAAATCTGTTCCGGCATTGAAAGCTTTGCCAAACACCTCCTGAACGACAGCGATCTTTTCACCAATGCCTGTTTTTCCGCCGAGACGCTCATGGAGGTAGGGTGCAGCAGAGAGGTGGTCAGCGTGCACGTGGGTTTCCAAAACCCATTCCACACTCAGGTCATTGCTTTGAACGTACTCAATAATCTTGTCAGCGGAACGGACATCGGTCCGGCCCGCGGCATAGTCGAAATCCAGCACAGAATCGATGATCGCGCAGACCGAGCTATCAGGATCCTGAACGATGTAGCTGAATGTGTTTGTAGGCTCGTCAAAGAAATGCGTGACCAGCGGATGTTGCATGGCGTCACCCTCGTCGCAAAGAGAATTGATCTGATTTCAACATATCAGATTTTGTGTTATAACGATAGAACGTTCAGTTATATAAAGTAATAAACGCTATAGATTTCAGCAATCTCTCCGTATGTACCTGTTATTGAGGAGTAAAATTAACTTCATGGTGGAGTGGTGGAACTTATCGGCACCATAAGGGACTCAATGGCCATTACCCGAATATTCCCGGAGGACAGAGCCCCCTATGCAATTACTGCTGATTGAAGACGATGAACTGGTTGCTTCCGGCCTGGTCGCGGGACTTGAACTGGATGGGTTTGTGGTAGACCACGTGAGCAACGGTCGGCAAGCGAGCCACGCAATGAGTCTCTTTACCCCGGATGCGCTCATTCTGGATCTCGGACTGCCCGATGCTGACGGTATGGCCATGCTTCGACAGTGGCGCTCCGAGGGTCTCAATGCTCCCGTCCTGATCCTCACCGCGCGTGATGCGCTGAATGATCGTGTGGCTGGCCTTGAGGCGGGCGGCGATGACTATGTACTCAAACCTTTCGAACTGGATGAACTGGTCGCCCGCCTTCGTGCACTTGTGCGCCGTGCTGCCGGCCGGTCCGTCTCTGAAATTGTCCATGGCGACTTGATCGTACGCCCCTCAGAGGGTGAAGTACGCCTATGCGATCAACCTGTGAGGCTATCGCGTCGCGAATTAACATTACTGGAAAAGTTCCTCAATGCCCGTGGCACCGTGCTTACTGAGGATCAGCTTAAAGACAGCCTCTACGGTATGACCACCAATGTGGAAAGTAACGCGCTGAATGTGCACATCTATCACTTGCGCAAGAAGCTGGGGCGCGAGCTGATCGAGACGGTGCGCGGCGTCGGGTATCGGCTAGGGCCGCCGCTAAGCGTATCGGATCAGGCAGCGTCATGAGTCTGCAGCGTCGCCTCCTGTTACTTCTGGGTAGTAGCTTTGTTCTATTGTGGTTGTCGGCCGCAGGGTTGCTCTATGTTGATCTCGACCGTCAGGTCTCCGAGACACTGGATCATCGCCTGGCCGCATCTGCGACCATGGTGGCTGGACTGATCGCACGGCAGCCCGAGCTGTTGACGGCGCCCGCTGACAATCCGCTGCTGGTCGAACCTGAAAGCGAAGGCGTCGCCTGTCAGATCCGGTCAGCCGGGGGGCAAGTGCTGCTGCAGACAAGTGGCGCCAAGAACTTGCTGACGAATAAGGCCAGCACCGGGTTTGATACGCGCACAATCGGCGAGACGCAATGGCGCCTTTTTACGCTTAACCATGAAGGTGTACTCATCACGACGGCCGACCGCATGACCGAACGCTCCTCGCTGCAGAATGGCATTATTATTGTGATGGTTGTGCCTTTTGCGCTCGCGTTTGTCGGCAGCCTGCTGGCGCTGTGGCTGGGTGTGAGGCAGGGGCTGAGCCCATTGAAACGCCTGTTTCGGGCTCTCGATAGCCGCAAACCGGCCAACCTTGAGCCGGTGAACATCGGTGATGCGCCGGCGGAGCTCAAGCCAGTCGTAGAGACACTCAACAACCTGTTTGTCAGAGTAGACCGTGCTGTGCGCCGAGAGCAGCGCTTTGCCAGCAATGCAGCCCACGAGTTTCGTACGCCCCTGACCGCTATCAAGACACACTTGCAGGTAGCGCAAAAAGTTCAGGGCGAGCCACAGCTGCAGGCGTTAATTAATGCCGAATGCGGAGTGGGCCGCTTGCAACGGGTTACTGAACAGCTACTGATGCTGGCCCGTCTTGAGCAAGGCAGCGAATGGCCTGGCGCAGCAGAGTCCCGCGTCGATCAGGTGATCGCGGAGGCGACAACCGATCTGCCACAGGCTACTCGGCTGAAGGTTGAACCGGGTACGGAGAATCCGGTAATGGCCGTGCCGCAGGTCTTGGCGGGTGTGGCTGTGAGAAATCTCATCGAGAACGCGCTGAAATACTCTGCATCGGACCGCCCTGTTGAACTGCGGGCATTCAGAGGCTCTGAACATGTAACCTTTGTCATTCGTGACCATGGCCACAACGATCAAGCTTCTGAACGGGCTCAAATCAACGATGTGACGGGAAGCAGCGAGATCCGTGGCCATGGCTTGGGGTTAACGATCGTCGAGACCATTGTTTCAAGATTCTCAGGGAGCCTTGACGTCCAACCCAATGCGGCGGGGGGCCAGGACTGGATTCTGGAGTTCCCGGTGGAGGGCTGAAATGATGCGCCGGTATCTGAATTTTTGCGATCAAGGCCCTGGGTTTACCGGCCCGGTTTTAAAGTCTAGCCTGAAGAAGGCTTGGCCATAGTAACGTGGAGAGTAACCTTCGGTTGGGAGATAAGCCATGTTCATTGAAACAATCAAGTCAGAAGGACTATCACAACTTTCGTATCTTGTTGGAGGCGGTGGAAAAGCGATCGTGATCGACCCCCGTCGCGACTGCGAAATATACATCGAAAAGGCCGCCCAGCTTGGCTGTCGGATAACGCATATCTTCGAGACCCATCGTAACGAAGATCTTATCTCCGGTGCGCCGGTCCTCGCGTCGCTCACCGGTGCCGGGGTCTACCACGGGCCTAATGCGGCCGGAAAGGTGGCATACGCCAACACGGTGTCTGAAGGTGATAGCTATTGCACCGGGGAGGTACGCATCGATGTCCTCGAAACACCCGGCCATACTGATGATAGCGTGTCCTATATTCTGTCTGATCAGGCGTATGGCGAGGAGGCTGTTGCGGTATGCACGGGTGACGCACTTTTTGTCGGAGACGTTGGCCGCACGGACTTTTATCCAGAGCGGGCGGAAGAAGTAGCCGGGCTGCTTTTTGACAGCCTTCGGAAGCTCCTGACCCTAGGTGATCACATTTACGTCCTGCCAGCGCACGGGGCCGGTTCGGTGTGCGGTGATAACATGGCAAACCGCGATTTTTCATCGATCGGTTATGAGCGAGCGCATAACAAAATGCTCCAGATTACAGATCGCAACGAGTTCATCGCTGCCAAGCTCGATGAGCATCATGACCAACCGCCTTATTTCCGGCTGATGGAGAAACTCAATCTTGAGGGAGGCAGGCCCGCCGCCCGCACACTGGCGCCGATGCCGCTGGATATGGCTCAGTTCCAGCAACTTTGCAAGCAGTCGGTACTGATTGATGTCCGCTCTGTGAGCGCTTATCTCGGTGCGCATGTGCCCGGCAGTCTTGCGCTGCCAGTGGGGATGCTGGCGTCGTTTGCTGGTTGGCTACTCAACCCTGGAGACGATATCACCTTGATCGCCGAAAATGACACGCAAGCCGAAGCAGCGGCTCGACACCTTGCCCGCATCGGGTTCGATAACGTTCAGGGGGTCTTTGCCCTGCCAATGCCGGAGCAGGTTGCCAATGTGCTGCCGTTCAAATCGGTCCCGACTCTAGGGGTGGAGGACGTGGCGGGTCGAGTCAACGATCAACCGGACAATTGGCAGTTGCTGGATGTGCGCAGCCAGTCAGAGGTAGCGGGCGGTGTGATCGCCGGTTCAATGCACATCTATGTTGGTCACATACCCGTCAAATTGGATACCTTGCCATCTGATAAGCACTACACCGTGATGTGCGCCAGTGGCGCCCGAGCGACGGTTGCTGCATCCGTACTACTCAATAGCGGTTTTAGAAACGTCGATGTATTCATGGGATCCATGGGAGCCTGGAAGAATGCAGGCCATTCGGTGGACTGATTGATATCGGGATGTAGATCAGCGCAGAGGTGAAAAAATGGAATGGGGTTCGTATATTCAAGGTGCTTTGGGGGGCCTGTTGATAGGCTTGTCTGCGGTGACGCTTATGGCCTCGCTGGGACGTATTGCGGGCATCAGTGGGATGGTATCCGGTCTCATTTTTGATCGGTTTACTGCAGAATCCGCGTGGCGACTGGCATTTGTGCTGGGCCTTCTCAGTGGGCCTCTGTTGTTGGTTGTTCTGAATGGTTCGTTTGGAAATGTGGCGGGCAACCCGGAGGCCGTGGTCGGCAACCCCATTGGTGGCGTGCCGCTGATGGTCGTGGCCGGCTTGCTGGTGGGCTTGGGGTCTGGTATTGGCAACGGTTGCACCAGTGGACACGGTGTTTGCGGTATCGCCAGGCTATCCCCCAGATCCATACTGGCAACGCTGGTTTTCCTCCTAACGGGTGTTGTAACCGTCTACGTCGTCAGACTCATAACAGGACTCTCTTGATGAAACTGATTTTTGGTTACCTGGCTGGTTTGTTGTTTGGCCTGGGTCTGGCCATCGGCGGTATGACTGACCCCCATCGTGTTCAGGGGTTTCTCGACGTCTTTGGTAACTGGGACCCAACGCTCATATTTGTGATGGGCGGAGCCGTGATAACAACGTTTATCGGCTACAGATTAGTGTTCCGTCGTCAGGGCCCTCTTTTCGCAGAAACGTTTATCGTGCCCACACGTCGTGATATTGATACCCGTTTATTGATTGGTGCCGCTTTGTTTGGGATAGGCTGGGGTCTATCAGGTTATTGTCCGGGCCCGGCCTTTGCGTCAATAAGTGGTATAACCTGGCCTCTCGTGGCGTTGTTACTGTCGATGGTCGCTGGCTGGTGGTTGGCAAGACGGATATGAAGTGAAACCGAGAAATATATCAGCGGTGTGCGAGGACAAGTATTTGATATAATGGCCCATTCTAAAAAGATAAATTAAATCATTGAGTTATACTTCTTTATCCTGTTTTCCCAGTCTGTCTGCTGAGCATTCTGCTTGGCTCTTAATGCTGACTTAATCCTCGAGCCTGAAGCTCCCGTCTGCGCCCCAGATGATCCATTATCAATACAGACGGGAGTATTGCGTGCGAGTAATCCGACTCTGGATACGAATCTTATCGGCTTTCCTGGCTTTGACTGCCAGTTGGCCAACTGTCGGCCAGTCCTTGCTTGATAGTAATGATGACTTCCTGCCGGCCCAAGAGGCCTTCCAGTATGACATTCAGGAAAATACTGACGGCACGCTGACGCTAGCCTGGGAGATCGCACCGGAATATTATCTATACCGCAAACGCCTCGCCATTGAGGGCTCAGGCGGTGACCTGGGAGACATCCGTTACCCCACCGGCACGGTTATTCATGATGAATTCTTCGGCGAGTCAGAGGTGTTTTACAACCACGCCGAAATCCTGATCAATCCCGGTAATGCCACGGCTCTTGAACTTACCTGGCAGGGTTGTGCTGATGCCGGCCTATGCTACCCGCCACAGATGGCAACTGTGGATTTCAGCGGCGCTCCCACGAAATCTGCTCCCTCAACCGTCAACAATGTTACCCCTGTCAGTGGCCCAGACGGAGGACAGGGCGAACTGGCTACCGATCAATCACTGACTCAACAACTGGCTTCCAGCGGTCTGTTATTGAATCTCGCAGTATTTTTTGGGTTGGGCCTGCTACTCGTATTTACTCCCTGTGTGCTACCGATGATTCCGATATTGTCGACCGTGATCGTCGGCAATCAGGCGGGACGAGGCAGGGCGTTTGCTCTATCCGGCGTTTATGTTGTGACCATGGCGATCACCTACTCGCTATTGGGTGTCGCTGCTGCACTGGCAGGCGCCAATCTCCAGGCAATGCTACAGGCGCCGGTGTTCATCATTCTTGTTGCGGTGGTGTTTGTATTGTTGGCGCTATCCATGTTCGGTCTGTACGAGCTGCAACTTCCCGCTTTTCTACGTGATCGGCTGGCCAGCGTCAGTAACCGTCAGGAGGGTGGCAGTCTTGTTGGTGCCGCAGCCATGGGTGTGGTTGCCGCACTGCTGGCCAGTCCTTGCATGACCGCTCCATTGGCCGGTGCGCTTATCTACATCGCAGACACTGGCAATGGAGTGCTTGGCGGTCTGGCGCTTCTGGCACTGGGTCTGGGCATGGGGACTCCGTTGATTGCTCTGGCAACCGTTGGGTCCGGATTTCTACCCAGACCCGGAAAATGGATGGACAGTGTAAAGGCAGCGTTTGGCTTCATTCTGCTTTGCACCACAGTGTATTTTCTCGAACGCATTCTGGATGATGCCCTGGTCCTTGCACTCTGGGGGGCACTCACTCTCGCTCTGGGGCTCTCACTCTTACACATTGCCCGCGTGGTTTCAGAAACCACACCGCTACGCTCTCTAGCCGCCAGTGCGGGCGTGGTGACCATGTTCTGGGGTGCCTTGATGATGACCGGTGCGGCTGCAGGGGGTATCCAGCCCTGGCAACCACTGAAGGCGTTTGTCGCTACGGGCAGTGACAGCAGAGCGAGCGAAGAACAACATGCAGCCTTCGAAAGTTTCAATTCCGTGGGTGATCTGGATCGGGCGCTTGCTGAGGCCGGAGCCAACGGCCAGTGGACACTGGTGGACTTCTACGCCGACTGGTGTGTGTCCTGCAAGATCATCGAAGAGGAAGTGTTTGGCGATACCGCCGTAGTGTCCGCGCTATCTGACATGCAGCTGCTTCGCGCCGATGTTACAGCCAATGACTCTCTGGATCAGGAACTTATGAAACATCTGGAAGTGGTTGGCCCACCCACCATCCTTATTATCGGGCCGGATGGCCAGGAGTACCGGACACAACGCACCACCGGAGAGGTTTCCGCCGAGGTGTTTCTCCAACGCCTGACCCAGGCACGTCAATCCTGAAGGAGCCCCTATGCCAAGCATTAACCTTGGTCCGTTTGCTTTGTCACTGGACCAGGCGCTGTTGATGATTGCGTTTGTCATTGCCCTGATCGTCGGTGGCATTGTCGGCCGCAAGGCGCGGATTCCCGTTGCCGGACCACTATCCGATATCTTTCTGACGGCCATGGTGACCGCGCGCATCGGGTTCGTTCTGCGCTATTTCGAGTACTACCAGACGGATCTGTTGGGAATAGTCGATATTCGGGATGGCGGCTTTGACATGATCGCCGGGCTGATCGGTGCCTTAGCTATGCTGGCGTGGAAACTCTGGCGCAATTCTGCGATCCGCTTCCCACTGGGCAGTGCAGCCGCCGCCGGGTTATTAACCTGGGGTTCTGTTTCGCTGTTGATTGTCCTGATGGAAGGCCAATCCCGGCAGCTCCCCGACTCGCCCCTCTCTCATCTGGACGGCAGACCGACCACATTGCCACAAGTGGCTGATGGAAAACCCATGGTGGTGAACCTCTGGGCCAGTTGGTGCCCGCCTTGTATTCGCGAAATGCCGGTGCTGGACAAAGCCCAGAATGAAAACCCTGACATTACCTTTGTTTTTGTTAATCAGGGCGAACAGCCTGAAACCATCAAACATTTCCTGAACCAGTACAGTCTATCGCTCCGCAACGTGCTAACGGATATTCGCACCAACATGGGTCGGACTACAGGCAGTCATGTCTTGCCGACCACCCTTTTCTACAATGCCCAGGGACGGCAGGTGAACGCCCATACGGGCGAACTGTCTGCTGCGTCGCTGGCCCATAACCTTGAACGCTTTGAACGCACAGAAACTGACTCCGGAGGCTAATATGAAACCTTTGAACACCCTGCTGAAAAGCGCCCTGTTGAGCGCAACCCTGGTCACCACCGGTTATACCCTGCCAGTGGCCGCAGAAAGCTATCCACCTGCGGTACAGCAGGTGATAGATCGTGGTGTTTCGATAAAGGGCACCTTTGATGCTCCCGGCGGCATGACCGGCTATGTCGGTAATATGCAGGGCCGTGGAGTTGCGTTTTACCTGACCCCGGACAAAGAACACTTAGTCGTCGGCCCCATGCTCGACGAAAAGGGTAACAATCTGACCGAACCAAAAATTCAGGAGTTGGTGCTCGGGCCGCAAAACGAAAACGCCTGGCGCCAACTGGAGGATGCTGACTGGGTACGCGATGGCGACGCTGATGCACCGGTGGTGATATATACTTTCACCGACCCCAACTGCCCGTATTGCCACCGTTTTCGACAGGCTGCAGAGCCCTGGATTGATGCTGGCCGGGTACAACTTCGCCACATCCTGGTTGGTATCCTGAAGCAGGACAGCCTGCCGAAAGCCGCCACTATCATCGGATCGGAAAATCCGAGCGCTGCGTTGGCTGAAAATCAGGAAAGCTACAGCGAGGGCGGTATCGAGGTAGACCGACAGGTAGTCAGCAATCATGCCAAGCAGATTCAGGGTAACAATCAACTGATGACCAGTCTCGGCCTGAGCGCCACACCGAGCACCTACTACCCCAACAGCAACGGTAACGTGCTGAAGAAGCAGGGGGCACCTCGGCCCGACGAACTGGAAGAAATCATGGGTAGTAAGATGCCCTGACCTTGGCAGCGCGCAATAGAGGCGCCACGACGTCGGGTTAAAGGTAGACATCAGTCGCTAGTGGTAGCGACGCAGTAGACTGTGCGCATGTCTTCGATGTTTTTTAACAATTAGAAAAATAAAATATATAGTAATAACCTAAAATTAGTTTGGTGGACAAACATTGTAATTGCGCACAGAGGAGGCAACGATGAAGACTTTCAGCCTGTCACCTGCAAAACATGCCGGCACTCCGGATGTCGCCGGTTTCTTTGATCCTCGCACCTTCAGTGTTCAATATGTGGTTAGCGACCCTGAGACCAAGCAGTGCGCCATCATTGATCCAGTGCTGGATTACGATGAAAAGTCCGGAGCCACGGCGACTCATCATGCGGATGAGCTATTGACTTACGTAACTGAAAACGGTTTTAACGTACAGTGGATTCTGGACACACATCCCCACGCCGACCACTTTTCCGCAGCACAATATTTGCGCAAAAAAACCGGGGCACCGACGGCGATCGGCGGTTATGTGACTGACGTTCAGGAGCTTTGGAAAGACATCTACAACTGGCCAGATTTTCCAGCTGACGGCTCACAGTGGGATCATCTGTTTCGGGCAGATGACGAACTCAAGATTGGAAACCTGCGGGGTCAAGTGATGTTCTCGCCGGGCCACACCAAAGCCTCAGTCACCTATGTGATTGGTGATTCAGCGTTTGTGCATGACACGATTTTTCAGCCCGACTTCGGCACAGCCCGTGCAGACTTCCCCGGCGGTGACGCTCGGCAACTGTGGGAATCCATTCAGAGCATCCTTTCATTACCGGATGAGACTCGGCTGTTTACCGGGCACGATTACATGCCTGATGGCCGAGACTCTGAATGGGAGAGCACCGTCGCGGAACAGAAAAGAACCAACAAGCATCTGGCGAACGCCTCGCAATCCGAGTACGTTGAATTCCGGAATACCCGCGACAGTGAATTGCCCATGCCCAAATTGATCCTGCATGCATTGCAGGTGAATACCCGAGGCGGGCAACTGCCAGAGCCGGAGGAGAACGGCAAGCGATACCTTAAAATTCCGCTGGACGCACTTGAGGGCCCAGCCTGGGGATAGAGATCCAAACCGAATGCATACCTTTTCGCCGGGCCGAACAGCCCGGCTTTTTTATGGGCGCAACATCTATCGACCTGGAAAAGTGACTTTGTCACTGAAGCTCACGTTTCTGGCGGGATACCTTAAACTGGAAATCAGTCTATGAACCAGAACGGAGTTTCAATCATGATCAAGTCATTCAAGACCACGGCAATTGGCGCGATGATGACGACGTTGGCGTCATTCGGCGTCCAGGCAGACGTTCACAAAAGCGGTGTTGAGGAAGTGCTGGTCATTCTTTCCAGTGACTCCTTGCAAACTCAGGGGATGGCGATGGTACTTTCCAACACCATGGCCAAGCAGGGGGCCAAGGTAAATATACTGCTGTGCGACGAAGCCGGTGATCTGGCACTGAAGTCCTACGAAGCGCCGACGCTAAAGCCAAAAGATGTTACTCCGGGACAGATGCTACGAGGCCTGCTAAAGCGGGGTGGTCAGGCAAAAGTCTGTGCCCTGTATCTCCCGAACAGCGATCACGGAAAGGATGAGTTGATCGACGGCGTCGGCGTTGCCATGCCGCCAGAAATGGCCGGCCAGATGCTAATTCGTAAGATACGAACTTTCACTTTTTGAATCTGAGAATGCCCGGAGTCCTCAGACGCCGCGCATTCTCTATCCAGTCTGCTAAAATCTCGCAAAACTCCGGTTCAGGGGCGATAGATCTTTTCAGGGTTGAGATTCATGGACCACGGCAGTCCTTCGTTCTGCCAGCCATTCACGATTCTCATATCTTTTTTCTTTCCTTCCTTAGCGCCATTGCCCTGAAAGCCGTGGTCAATGTACCTCACATTAGTGAAGCCCTGTTCCATCAGGTATTCCGCGCTCGGCTTGCCACGGCTGGAACCGGAGCGGCACATGGTGATAACCAGGCCATCCTTGGTAAGCCCTTTTGCTTTCAAGGCTTCCTCTACCTGCGCGGCGAATTCCGGATCGGTGCTCATCGCAAAGCGGCCCTTGTCGGCAAGAAAGTTCGAGCGATCGGCCAGTTTGAACGGAATATTCTTGTCGATAACGTCAGTGAAGCCAATGAACATAATTTCAATCGGATCGCGGACATCCACGAACAGGAGTTGGTCTGCCTGTTTCTGGATCAGGTCATAGGTTTCCTGCGGCGTTAGAGCGAGCGCTTCCTGAGCCTGAGTGTGGGGCGACTACCGCTATCAGTATCTGTCGCATGAGTGTCTCCTGTTGAGACGAGGTTTTCTTTAAGTGCGGGCAGAGCAAAGCGCTCACCGAGTGGCAAGCGCTCGCAGATCTAGAAACCCGCCTAGAGTTTGGTAGTGCGGAGGTACGGACGGATTTCGTTCCAGCCGTTCGGGAACAGGCCCTTGGCTTCTTCATTGGAAATGGAAGGTGGAATGATCACGTCTTCACCCTTGCGCCAGTCTGCAGGCAACGCACATCTATTGGCGTCGCCGGTCTGAAGTGCATCGATGACCCGCAAGATCTCGTCAAAATTTCGGCCCACTGCCATTGGGTAAGTCATGGTCAGGCGGATTTTCTTGTTCGGGTCGATGATAAACACGCTGCGCACGGCTGCAGTCTCACTTTCACCGGCGTGGATCATTTCATACAACTCGGCCACTTTGTGGTTGGCGTCAGCGACGATCGGGAACTGGAGGTTACAGTTCTGAGTGTCGTTTACGTCGTTGATCCATTTCACGTGTTCTTCGACTGTGTCTGTGGACAGGCCTAGCGGCTTGGTATTGCGCGCTGCGAATTCTCCGGCTAGCTGGGCAGTGCGGCCCATTTCGGTGGTGCATACAGGAGTAAAGTCAGCCGGATGGCTGAAGAAAAACACCCAGGAATCGCCGGCCCAGTCGTGAAAATTGATCTTTCCGGCGGTGCTGTCGATGGTGAAGTTCGGGGCGGTATCGCCAAGCAATAAGCTCATGTTTTGTCTCCATCAGAAGTTCAGGGGGCGTAGGCGAAAAGCCTCGCAAGCTCACTTGCAGACTAAGCGCCTATTACTTTGTAAGTCTATTTAATTATAACTATATTCCAAATTAAGCTAATGTATTTTCGTTGTAGTTTTGAGTCCGCAAACTTGGAGCTGCTTGCCTCAGGGTTTTCGTCTGCAGGTATTCAAACCAATGAATGAATAGGCTGGGCATCTCCCCATCATCGCTGTGGCGAGCGGTATGATGCCAATCCAGCCCCACGGGGTTTGTGGTCCTATGAATACAAGTGCAAGCAACCCAATTCCAACAATGGTTCTTGCACTGCGGTCTATGGTTCCGATGTTTTTCAGCATTGTCCGTCTCCGTAATGTGCTGGCCTTGTGGTAGCCAAAATAGACTGAGCGGAATGGCGGGTTCAGTGACAAAGTCACAGTTGACGGGCCGCTGGCTATCAGATAGGTGTAATAAGATGTTGAGTCACAACATTCTTGATCGTCTTGAAGAGTCTCGCCGCCGTGCGATTCTGGGAGCGCTTAAGCCAATTTAGATCCCTGCCGGCCAGGTTCTGTTTGGCGCTGGCGACCGTTGCAAGGGGTTGCCTCTCATCTTGAGTGGTCGGGTTAAGGTGCAAATGACAGACGTGTCCGGTAATCGCATCGTCCTCTATCGGATCGACCCGGACGACGTCTGTACACTTTCCATCGGGTGCCTTATGACTGGAAGGTCGTACCGTGCAGAAGCGATTGTTGAGGAGGCCGCCGAGATTTTGCTTATCCCCGGGGCGTTGCTTGATCAGCTTATGGGGCAGTCCAAAGATTTTCGGCTTGGCGTGCTGGAGTCCTACGGGCGTCGCCTGGATGATTTGATGTTGCTAGTGGAAGAAGTGGCTTTTCGTCGCATGGACCAGCGTTTAGAGGAGTGGCTGACATCTCATATGACTGATGGATCCATGGAGGTAACTCATCAACAGATAGCCTCTGAGCTTGGTACTGCACGAGAAGTGGTGAGTCGTCTTCTCAAAGAATTTGAAAATCAGGGAAGGGTTGAACTGTCGCGCGGACATATTCGGTTGATTGCCTGATCTTGTTTGCCATAAGCAGCATGGCGGTACTCTCTCTGTTATCGATGATTCTTCTTACGGCAGCGAAGTGTCGCCCGCATTTGAGCTGTCTTGGGTCGGGCGCACAGGCCAGTATGGCAGCGGCTGTTCGAGGCCCGATGCCAGGAGATGGGCGAGAAGCGTATGTTGGTCGATCCGCGGCTTTACAGATGGCCTCGGCATCATTGTCGTCGTTCTTGCTGCTCTTGCGGTAAGAAGCGTCAAAGCAGGGCGCAATGATCCGGGCATTGTGGCCGAGCCGGGTCAATTGCCTAGCCCAGTAGCGAGCGCCGGAGCAGGCCTCCATGCCAATCAGGCACGGTGGCAATTGCGCAAAGAACGCCAGCAATTTGGGCGGTTCAAACGTTTGCGAACCACGACCTTGCTGTGTTGGTTGGTGCCATGAATACTGAGCTCAGTTTTCGCCAGATCAATGCCAATGGTTGTAACATTCATGATGACTCCTCCTGCTTCAGATTGAAGATGTCAGACATTTTCAGTGTGGCACATCGTTGATGTCGAGGGACCGGGGTAGAGCCCGGAGTGTTTAGTGGGCCGAGGTAAGTCTACACCGTTTATGGTCGGCGTTAAGTTCGACCAAGCCTTAAATTAAACCATTGAGAGGATTGAGAAATGACCAATATCGATATAGGCATTGATGCTGAAGATAGAGTGAAGATCGCTGAAGGCCTTAAACGCCTTTTAGCCGATTCATATACTCTGTACTTACAAACACATAATTTTCATTGGAATGTGAGTGGCCCCCAATTTCGCGAGCTACATTTAATGTTTGAAGAACATTACACTGAGTTGGCTATCGCAGTTGATGATATTGCGGAACGTATTCGTACTCTGGATGTAGCTGCTCCTGGAACCTACAAAGAATTTTCAAGACTTAGCTCTATTGAAGAAGTTGAAGGCGTTCCGAGCTCAGAAGAAATGGTTGATTTGTTGACCAAAGGGCATGAGCAAGTAGTCAAGACCTCTAGAGATGTATTGAAACTTGCGCAGTCTGCGGATGACGAGTCAACAGCGGCATTGGTCTCTGACCGTATGCGCATACATGAAAAAACATCATGGATGCTGAGAGCTACTAGAAAATAAGTTGTGGCTCCAGAACTTACCAAGGCAATCAGCCGACCGCAAAACGCGGCGGCTGATTGCCGCGCTATCTCTAAATCTGAATGTTCGCTTTGCGACCATCGCATCCTCTGAACTCAGCTAAAACGGTGGACCTTCTCCCCAACGAGGTTGGCTATGAGGTGGGCCTGAATGTGCTCCAGTTGATGAGATGTTCTATTTTTTTGAGCCGCACCACATTGTACTCACGCCCAGACAATGGAAAGTCATTGTGCTTTCAATAGCGGACTCCCTTTTCACATCATGTTCCCAGCTCCGTCCTCAAGGATCATGTCAGCGGCCTTTTCGGCGATCGCAATCGTGGGCGCATTCGTATTGCCGCTGATCAGCTTTGGCATAATGGAAGCGTCCACCACCCGCAAACCTTCCAGGCCGCGCACCCTGAGCTGCGGGTCTACCACCGCCATCTCGTCAGTACCCATTTTGCAGGTGCCCACTGGGTGGTATACGAGACCAACTTTTTCCTTCACCTTTTCAATGATTTGCTCGTCGGACTGGTAATCTGCACCCGGGTGGATTTCCTCACCCCGGTAATCTTCAAACGCCGATGCTGCAAGAATTCGTCGCGCCTGGCGGATCCCGTTGACCATCACTTGGCAATCATGGGGATCGGCGAGGAAGTTGTAGTCGATTTCTGGTGCCGAAAAGGGGTCAGATGATGTGATGGTAACCGTGCCTGTGCTTTTGGGTCTCAGTACGCAGACATGCACCGAATAACCCGGGTTGGACATGAGTTTCAAATCACGTCCACTGTCATCAAACAACAACGGCAGCATATGGAGCTGAACATCCGGACGATCGACGCTGTCACTGGATCGGATAAAGCCTCCGGCCTCGGTGATAGATTTGGCCAGCTTGCCGTCTTTTTTGCCGATATACCTGATCGTGTCTGGCAGCATTTTCAGCATGCCGCCAATCGAGGAGGTAAAGCCATTGTTCTTTTTGCTCGATACCAGCACGCAGGCATCTACGTGCTCCTGAAGGTTTCTGCCCACGCCTGGTAATTCATGAAGGCAACGAAGCCCCAGATTTTCGAGCGTCCCCCGGTCTCCAATGCCTGACAGCTGAAGCAGCTGCGGTGAATGGATGGCACCGCCACTAAGAATGATTTCCCGATTGGCTTTTAATACCAGGTCTTTGTCCTCGTGGCGAAGCTCTACGGCCACGGCCCGGCTGCCTTCGAGAACCACTTTTTTCACCTGGGCTCCCGTCAGCACTGTCAGATTGGTGCGATTCATGGCGGGCTTGAGATAGGCGTCGGCGGCACCAAAGCGACGGCCATTCTTGATATTCAGATGGAAGTACCCCACACCCTCTTGCTCGGCGCCGTTGAAATCATTGCTGTAGGGAAAGCCTGCCTGCACGGCCGCTTTAACGAACGTTTCAGACATCGGATATTCCGCTGTCTCAGGTGCGCTGATATGAAGATTGCCACCTTTGCCGTGGTAAGGATCGCCGGCAAGCTTCTCGTGGTGCTCCGATTTTTTGAAATACGGCAATAGATCCTGATAGCCCCAGCCTTCGTTGCCCAGCGCCTCCCACTCGTCGTAGTCCTGTTTCTGGCCACGCACGTACAGCATACCGTTGATGGAAGAGCTGCCACCCAGCCCTTTGCCCCTGGGAGTAAACACAGGCTGACCACCACGCAGTCTCTGGTCGGGCTTGGCGTTGAATGCCCAATTGTATTTCTTGAAAAACATATGGGCAGCAAAGGCGCCGGGTGTTCGGACAGTGACCGAATCTCCGCCTGGCCCCGCCTCAAGAACGCACACCGAATATCGGCCGTTTGCTGAGAGTCGATTGGCCAGTACGCATCCGGCCGAGCCAGCGCCAACCACAATGTAATCGTATTGTTCGTTCATTCAGTTCACCGGCTCGATAATGGGAAAGTCGGCGGACGGCTTTTCAAACATCTGCAACAGGCCGAAGAAGGCTTCCGTGGATCCATCGATTTGAATTTGACCTGCCTGCACCGCCTCCGGAAAGGTCGTTTTCTCCAGCAGGATGCTGTCGAGTACGTCGCGGGTCATGCGCACGGTGGCGTCGGCCTTTTCGTCCAGCTCACCGGAGCGATAGGTCAGCGTGGCGTTCTGGAGATTCAGGCGATAATCTTCTTTCTGGTCCGTCACCGACCAGTTGATCACCAGGTGCTTTCCAGCCGCTTTGTTCGGGTTGAGTCTCACCGCCATGGCATCGAAAAACATGCTGGTTTCCAGCGCCTGCATTAGATCAGGTTGCAAACCCACGTGTTTGGGGGTGTCGACGCCGTTGCGCAATTCATGGGCGCCGACCAGATAGGCGCTCCGCCATGTTCCGGCCTCGGCCTGGTAGCCCAGTTGCTCAAGGGCGTCTGCTGCCAGTTCCCGGGCTGCCTGATTGTCGGGATTGGCATAGATCAACTGGCGCGTCACAGACGCGACCCAACGATAGCCGCCCGCTTCAAAATCCTTGCGTGCCTTTCGCAGGACTTCTTCCTCGCCACCCATGTAGTCAATCGTCCTTGCGGCTTCTTCCCGGGGCGGCAGCGGATTGAGATTGGCGGGATTAGCGTCGTACCAGCCCATATAACGCTGGTATACACCACGCGAGTTGTGGCGCACCGTGCCGTAGTAGCCGCGGGCCGACCATTCCTGATCCAGGCTTGCGGGGAGCTGCAGATTTTCAGCGATATCACCGGGCAGCATGCCCTGGTTCATCATGCGCACGGTCTGATCGTGGATGTGCTTGTACAGGTCTCGCTGTACGGCCAGGAAGTGCTTAATCTGATCTTGTTCCCAGATCGGCCAGTGATGCTGGGCCACCAGGATGTCCGCGCGATCCGCGAAGCGCACAAGCGCCTGATCGATAAATTTGGACCATGCGTTGGCATCACGAATGCCGGCTCCGCGGATGGTGTAAATATTGTGTAGATGCTGGCTGGTGATCTCAGCGGTATTCAGAACCCTGAACTGCGGAAAGTACATCATCATTTCCGACTCGGCTTCTGAGCCGTGGGCCATCTGGAATTCGATCTCAATGCCGTCGACGGTCAGGGTCGCGTTATCCGGAACCGTATCTGTCGGCGCAATCAGACTCAGCGGACCACTGCCCAGAGCCTTGCCCAGGCCGGTGTCAACGTGTCCGCGCTCTCCCGGTGGCAGGCCGGCACCAAACTGGTAGGTGGCGCGCCGGGTCATGGCGTTACCGGCGATAACATTCTCTGCGATCGCGTGCTCCATAAAACCTTCCGGCGCATAAACCTGCACCTTGCCGGCACGCACATCCTCCTCACTGATCACACCTTTTACGCCGCCAAAATGATCGGCGTGATTATGGGTATAGAGCACGGCCACGACCGGTTTCTTGGGCCGGTGCTGGTAGTAAAGTTCGAGACTGGCCCGGGCAGTGGCAGGGGTAAGAAGTGGGTCGATTATGATCAGTCCACTGTCACCCTCGATGATGGTCATGTTGGCAAGGTCCATATTGCGAACCTGATACATGCCTTCGACCACCTCAAACAGCCCGTGCCTGGCATTGAGTTGCGCCATGCGCCAGAGGCTTGGATTGACGGAATCAGGAGCCTCATCCTTTTCCAGGAAAGCATAGGGCGACATGTCCCAGGCCACATGCCCATTCTCGTTTAACACTTTGCCGTCCGGCAGTGAGCCCACAAAACCCCGTCGGGCATCGTCAAAAGACCGGGTATCCGCAAACGGCAGTGCATCCAGCACCGCCTGATTGGCTTGCGCCGTCACGTCGCTTGCCGGTTTTGGAGTGTCAGCCTGGGCCAAAGCGGGGAAAAGTAGCGCTGCGCTGAACGCAAGTATCTGAATGGCGGATCGCATGATGGACCTCTGGAATGTTGTTGTGGGTTGTTCAGGGGTTCCTTACCTGTGAATTTCAGTCTGCGCCCTTGTGAATAAGTACTCAAATGCATTCTTTATTGACAATCCATGCGTATTGCGCATGAATAGTGGGATGGATACACGACACATTCGACACTTCCTGGCCCTGGTCGACTCCGGCAGCTTTGCTCGCGCCTGCGAGATAGTGCACCTGTCTCAACCGGCTCTAAGCCGCAGTATCAAGCAGCTTGAACACCAATTCGGCGCCACCCTGTTCGAGCGTGGGCGCTTTGGCGCGATCCTGACCGCCCACGGACGGGCAGCCTTGCCTCACGTCCGTGGCCTGCTGGCGGCGGCAGAGTCATTGCGTCAGGAAGTCGAGGCCATTGATGATCTCGAGACCGGGGAACTCAGTATCGGGACCGGTCCGTATCCCGCGCTGTCACTATTGGACCGGGTTTCTGCCAGATTCGTGGAACGGTATCCGGGTATTCGTCTGAACATCCGCACGGATAACTGGCAGGGATTGCGTCTTGCCTTGCTGGATCATGAACTGGAGCTGTTCGTGGCCGACACCGGAGCCCTGTCGGACGATCCCGATCTTGAGATTACCCATTTGCCCCAACCTGAGGTGGTGGTGTTCTGTCAGTACGGTCATCCTCTTACACAGCAGAGTGAATTGGAATGGCATGATTTGCTGGACTATCCAGTGGCCATGACTCGATTGCCTGAAGACATGGAGCGCCAGATCCAGACAATGAGCGCGCCACGAGGAGGGCTGCAAAAGAGAATTGAGTGCGACAACATCGCCATGCTCGTCGCAATAGTGGCTGGCAGCCAAGCGGTTAGCATTGCACCCAGAGGCGTAGTGGCTTCCTCTTTGGCCACCAAACAGGTGGCCACGCTTAACGTTAAGGGAGTAGAGGCGTTACGCACCCGTTATGGTGTGGTGCAACGACATGGCCGTCCGCTCTCCCCGGCCGCAGCGGCTTTTTGTTCTCTTATTCTCGACGAGGCTTGAACGCTATACATGGCTGTCGTTGAGCGCGCATAGCTTCAAAGATCCGCTTTGTGGTCGATCTGAACGTTCGCTTTGCGACCGTAGCGCACTCAATAGATCTTCTTTTCCGGAGGTGCTTTGGTTTCGTTCAGTGCAAAGGTCAGATTGCGATCGCCCCAATCTCCTTCTGAATTTCTGCGGACACACCATGGACACAATTTGGACACAGGCTCAATTTCATGTGCCAAACAGGACAATTTTAAAGGTAGGGCAAAGGTAACTGCCTGATTCGAAGCTTGGGGAGTGCAGTTTCGAAGACTGAGTGTGACCGGAAAAGGTTGCAGCATGTTGATCTGCCATCGAAATGGCCCGCCCGTCAGGATTCGAACCTGAGACCTCCGCCTCCGGAGGGCGGCGCTCTATCCAGCTGAGCTACGGGCGGTTTTCAACAAAGTTGGCATGTTTGACCGTTGCCTTCGGTTCCGGATTTTTTCAGTGACCCTTGCCTCCGGAGGGCGCCGCTACTACCCGATAGCAAGTGGTCTTAATAGACCAAAAATCTGCATGATAAATTACTTACTCCAAAATTTGTTGCCATAAAAAATCCCTATATGTCAGTATTTTGACCGATTAACGCCGATTTCGGGCACAGGACTGATAGGATTTGGATGTCCGGAAACAGGACATTTGATCGGTGCCCCCAGCTAGCTTTTGACCTTAGTTGAGCGTAGTTTACTCTCCCATAATTCGACCGCAACTGTTAGGAAATGAGTGTCCGGAAATCGGACAGCGACTAGGTCGTTGGCGTCTTCTAATCTTTTTCATGAGATAACGGTAGCCCCCGCTTCCCGGGGCTATAAGGCGCCAGTTTTAATCCCATTGGATCGGTCTGTGTATCAGCAGCTGTCAGGAGTTACGATAGACCCTATTAGTGCTGGTGGTAATCCCCCCGGAAACTTTCTGATCCACAAGACTCGAACAGCGCCGTCAATGATCCTCGAAGCCGTGCCCCCTTGACTAGCACGCTTAGGGTGTTTTCGGAAGGACGGGCCATCGCCGATGACGTTTAGGACGCCATTCGATTGCCCAATTTATCAACTAGGTGCCGCGCAAGACGCAGCGTCAGGGCGAGCACGGTGACGGTCGGATTGGCCCAGCTAACCGTGGGTAAAACGCTCCCACCGGCGATGTAAAGGTTGTCGATGCCGTGGACTTTGCAGTTTTCGTCAACGACGCCATCGCGCGGATGCTTCGACATCCGGGTGGTACCCAGCTGGTGATTGGAATGAAGGATCTCGTCGGACACACCAACTGAGCCCGTGAGCATACCGATGCCGTTACGCAGTAAGCAGTCGGCAAGCAGGTCGCCGAAAATTCGGTGTGACCGTCTGTCGATTTCTGAAAGCTCCCAATGCAGGCGCACGCGCGACAGCCCGAATCCGTCTTTCTCGCTCGTCAGGGTCAGGCGACTGCTGGCGTTCGGGGCCTGCTCAAAGAATAGCCCGACTCTCGGCGCCGCATTCGCGTCCATGGCGGGTGTCCTGTAAAAGTGCGCCCTTGCGTTCAATACGCCGAGCCGTGCCTGCGCGTCGGCACGGAGTCCAGCACAATACGTGAATTTGCGGCCATCTCTGGTGCTCGCTACTCCAGTCCACCTTGCGAGCGCAGGGTTCGGCGCCAGCTCTATTCCTTCAACGGAAACGTGCGGATGCTCCATGAACCATCGGCCGACATTATCGTGTGCGTTTCCTACGCCCTCCGGGGATCGGTCTTTCGATGCGAGCATCAATCGTGGGGTCTCGATGCCTCCAGCGGCGATAATGAAATACTTCGCGGTAATGGTGCCGGAAGCACCAGCGAGAGTGCGCACGGTGAGGCGGGCGACAGTATCGCCGTCGTCAGTTAATTGGATGCTGGTCACGCATCCGTTGATCAAAACATCTATTGAGTCGGAGCGCTCCAGGAAATGTCGATTCTCTCCGGCAAAGTCAGCTTTAGGCTCGCCGAATCGCCAGATCCCTGGAAGAAAGTTATTATCGTCAAGTCGCAAGAAGACGTACTCACCGTGCGCCTCGAAGGCATTCGGGTCGAAACAGCCGTCCCGTACATGAAGTCGTTTTGCCGCTTCCCAATAGTGTTCAATAAGCTCGGCTGCGTCGAGCGGCCATCCGCTGTTGACGACCCACGGTCTAGTGTCGAAGTCGATAGGGTCGAACACCGCGCAATACCCGGCCCAGAGCGCGGTGGCGCCCCCCAGCTGCCGAGCTCGCGTTTCGGTCAATGGATAGTGGAGGCCGCTAACATAACCCGCCAGGCAATCGTCGCCGGCTGAGCTTGCTTCGTTGCCGCCTGCTTCCAGTAGCAGCACGCTGTAATGGGCGCCCAGAGCGCGTGCCAGAGTGATGCCGGCAGGACCCGATCCGACGATGGCGATGTCGGCATTTCGATTCAGTGCAACGGACGGATCCAACGCATCGTAGATCATGGCTCTGCTCCTTTGCAGGCTGAAGTTGCGTACAAGGGGCTGCTTGGAATCTTCCGGAATCGGCGCGGGAAACGATTGGCATCGCCCACACATCCATATGTTTGCGCGGTTGATTTACCTTCCCGCGTCTGCAACTATTAAATAGATTACCGTGGCGCAATATGCAGCGCGTCTGCTTTCGGAATCATCGTAAATTCTATCACTTTAGCTCAAGGAGAGATTTATGAATTCGAAATATCAGCTTGCGTCACGTCTTGCGAATGCTTCGGCTTTATTGCACAAAGGATCTGTGAAAGCGGTAAGACTGACCGACAAAGCCCGAGCCGACGGTAAGGTGCAGGCCAGCTGGGGCTCAGCAATGCGGCGTTGACACTCTTTCATTCTGGTTGGTGTTCATGACGATCGATTTGCGATCGTCATGACCCCACCTGCGAAGCTAAGGTGCTATCGTGGCCCCCCTCAGCAAGTTCAATCTGAAACCAGTAGAGCAGCTCGTTCTACAAGGCACGTCTTTCTGCAATATTGACTGTACCTATTGCGATCTCAGCCCAGAAAGCCGACGAACTAAATCCCAAATGCCGATCGATCTGGCCCTGAGACTGGTCAGCGAACTTATTGGCGAAGGATTGCTCGGGCCCGAGTTAGTCGTTGTCTGGCATTCCGGAGAACCGTTAACCCTTCCGCCCGACTATTATGCGGAAGCGATTGAAGCGATTACCACTCTTTGTCAAAAGCATGCGCCCGAAGTGTCAGTGACGTTCGATTTTCAGACCAATGCCACGCTTATCGACGATGCCTGGTGCGATTTTTTCGAAAAGTATGCCTCGGTGGTCAACCTCGGTGTCAGCTGCGACGGACCTGAAGAACTTCACGGCGCCTTTAGGGTCGACAGAAAGGGGCGGAGTACCTTTGATAGCACGATGCAGGGAATGGATGCGCTCGATCGCAGGGGAATCAAATACAATGTGATCGCTGTCGTTACGAGAAGGACATTGGCGAACCCCGAGGCATTCTTGGATTTCTTTTTCAATCGGCGCCGTTCCCTGACCGATTTTCATATCAACGTGTTGGCCAGTCCCATTGCTGACGGTGGGGATTTGCAGTACGGTTCGACTGACAGAAGCACGTTTTGCCAGTTCTATCGCCGCATGTTCGCTTGGTGGGAGGCAAAGCGAACGGCGGGTGAAGACTTCCCGATTCGGAATCTGTCCCAAGCTCTCGAACGGCTTGAGATGTACGGTCGACCCAATGCTCCGTGTTACGTGCGCGAGACGAGTGCGCCACTGCGTTCGCTCAACTTGGATACAGCAGGCAACCTGACGACTTTCTATGCGGGTCTGGACATCGCAACGGAGGCGGACCGCTATGGCGACGGCGCAGGGCTATCGCTCGGTAACATTAGATGCTCCTCGCTTGCTGACATGCTTCGTTCGTCAAAACTCGCGATGATGATGGACGATTTCAACAGTAGCCATCGGTGGTGCGCCGAGAAATGCGAGTACTTTTCCGTCTGTCCGGGGGGGTTTGAGCTGATACAGTGGCGCGATAAGGATAATGTTGGCCGCGATACGCCGGAAACGGTGGAATGTGTCATCCACGCGAAGGCTTTGACCGACGCCGCGCTGGATTTCATCGATTCCTCTGACCGTAGCTAGCACACCGAGTTGTATGGACGCAGTCAGTCGTCAGTCAGTTGAGTCGCCGCGGTCCGTCGAGGCGGCCGACCCATCTTTAATGTACTCGTTCAGAGCATTTAGGAGCCAGTTCCAGTGATGGGCGCAACAGAAGCCCGGAGAGGTGGCGATGATCCAGCGTTCGACTTTGGCTCCAGTGCGGGCCAATGCCTCGAAGAATGTTTCCATCCGTTCGGATGCCCGCCCGCGCAATGCGTCGATGGATAACGCAGGCACAGCACCAAGGTTGCCGTTGTAGTCGTTGATGAAGTAATCCAGATCTATATGGACGACAAGTCGGCCTTCGGGAAGTGAACGCAAAAGGCGAGTTGCATCGTCACTGCAGACGTATGTGCCCAGTTGATCCGCTGATTGCCGTGTTCGTTTTTCAATACTGGCAAAACGGGCATTCGGGAGCAGGGGGTGTGCAACTGAACGGCTCACGACAGCGGACCGTTTTTGGCGGCTGTCGGCTACATTATTTAAATGCAGGACGTGAACTGGTTGCGGAAGGTAGTAGAGCGCGGTTACAAAGCTACCAATTCCGACTGCGCCGCTGCGAATGGCAGCTGGCCAGTCGGCCGGCCTGGCTGGATTGAACGGCTGGCAGGCACCGGGGTCAATGAGGCCATCGGGCGTCAGCACCAACAAGGTGTCCATCATGTCCGTATGGTCATCGAGATGGATCATTACGAGCGGTTCCGGCGAATTGCTTGCCGCCAGACATTGGGAGACGAAGTAACCGGTCCAGCTATCCTCCATGCATAAATCGTAGTCGGCTAGTCGCGCATGGAATCGAGCGAATTCGCCTTCAGTCACCGAGGCGGGAAGCGAGTAAGCGTTGTCGGCAAGATGTGGGTCGGCATCATGGTGCCCGAGATCCGTCCCAGACAGCACCAGTCGCAACCGATCAAGGTCAACGGTTATCTTCGTACTGCGGGCAAAGACCTGTAATTGGTCATGAACCTCCACCTCACCGAGCTCGCGATAGGCATCGCGATCCAGCGTCAGGGCAGACTCGATTGCCGCTTCGGATTTGTCACAATAGGTCATACCCGAAAGGCTCCATCTAGAAGTCCTTGTGAAACCGCAGCGCCACTGCTGATCATTTCGGGCCTTGGATCATCCACCCATCGGGGGAACGCCTGCCGTACCTGCCGGTACACAACCCGGCACGTCTGGCGCAGTTTGCCGCCGCAACCCAATACGTCGTCGCCGTGTTCGATCAGCGTCCAGTTTGGCCAAACGGGATCTCTGGCTGCGCGTACACGCCGGAACGCCTCGGACGGTGAGTACCCCAATCGCACGAGAAGGATCGCCGCTGCCGCCGCCGAGCGCGAGCGCCCCAAGTGACAGTGCACCAACAAGTGTGACAACTCCCCGTCGTCCAATGCATCCGCGTAGCGACAGAGCGCCATGGCGTCTTCTCGCCCCGGTGCGCGCCTGCCTTCGGTTGAATCGAGCGCGTCGTGTAGTTCCAGAACTAAGTGACGGCCTTCGCCGTGAACCTGGGCGGTGCGCGGCAGCACCGTGCCCGGGTCGACGAGCGAAACGACATGGCTTACAGCCGTTGGCACCCCTTGGTTAATTTCCTCCAAACCGAGCACGGAAAGGCGGAACTCGGACGACACGCGCGACATTGTCGCTTCTTTCACTTGGACCACCTCCGGCTGGTTTACAATTGAAGTCCACCTGCATGAGTCGTATAAACCCGGAGCATTAAAAGGTCTGACTTGAATTGCACTTAGTTAAACATAAGTATCTATTTTCCATAAAAAAAGAACTGGAAGAGGATAGGCTTAAAATTGCGAGACCCTACCGGTTTATCCCCTCAGCCTATATCAATGCATGCTACTTGCACATACTTCCATCAGCAATTCAATCGGGCAACGCCCACCGGGGCAGCTGTAACCGCTTTCACAGCTGCCGTCGGGTCTATTTGCTTACCCGCAACACATTGCTTGAGGCAGTGGAGGAATTATTGCCGACTTACCGAGATGGCACGGAAGAAATCTGATTGTATTTGTTAGGCTACAATTGAATTTGGCTGCTGGTGGTTCAATCGGTCTTCATGGCGGACATCACGTCGAGAGCCGAGAAACAAAGGCCAAAGCTTTATCCGCACCTGACTGAGCGCAGAACTCAGGCGCGAAAAAAATAATGTGGAAATATAACTGCCCTAAAAGCAAAAGGCTTAACTAAGTGCCATTCAGATCGGACTTGCCCACTCCCTTGTCAATCGCTAGATATCGTTTCGGCTTCGCTCTAATGGGGCCGATCCTTGCTGAATGTTGCCATACTTTATACACCTACCTTCGTGCAGCTGCGGATGGTGACGGTTCGCGTGCTTTGTACTGCGCGCGAGGCGGATTGACTTTAAAGCGTGCTCTGGAGTTATTCTTGGCTCGTATCGAGCGGGCACCACCTATCGCCGGTACAGATTTCATGGTGTCACGGCTCGCCGCATCGCGACTGGCGCTTGAAGTCTGTCCACAAAGGGCCGCGCCGCTGCTTGCGCTGGAGTTCGAAGGGAGCAGCTGTGCGATGGTGGCTTCCGTGCTTTCAGGTACGGCCGTCCCGAGCCGCGGTGTCTGGGCACAGCCGTACCAATATGAGCGGCTGTTCGAGTTAATGTCTGTCGATCCATTGGGACGCCGCGCGCGCGCAGCGATGATTGAACAGGCTACATTGCTGCGGGCACATATTGCGTCTATCAGCGGCAATGCCCGAACGCTGCACGTCGTCGATACCGGCGTGTTTGGGTCGATCGGCCATTATCTGGCGCTCGGACTGTCGGATAAAGAGGTGCGTCCGGTTATGCTGTTCCGTGCAAACTACAAGCGGCGCGCCGGATTGGTGCTTCCACCCGCCACCGGGCTTGTGTGCGATCAGGACGATTATACTCCTTGGAAACCCAGAAGTGTGTCGCGTCTCTACTGGCCTCTTATCGAGGCCTTTTTCGAGCCAAGTTTGCCGAGTGTCCGTCTCTACAGGCGAGCCGACGACGGAGAAGTGCTCTCCGACCTGCAGAAACCGGACTGGCAAGCGAGTCTATCGTCGGACAGCGATTCGATCAGGGCCGGCGCGTTCGACTATCTTCGGACCCTCAACCCTGGCTCTGAAGCGGCGATCCTTGAACGATCGACCAGGGCTTGGCGCGCTCTTCGCAGGCGCATTGTGTATCCTACATCGGAAGACGTTCTCTTGCTCGGCGTCAGTCCGCGCAGCCTCGATTTCGGGGTCGACGATCTGGTGATTTTCGGGGAGCCTGTTTCAAACGCGAGCCCATTGCGCCGGATCGCCGAAGTGCGGGACTCGATCTGGCCTGAAGGTGAAATTCGAAGACTGTTTCCGAAGACGGCTGGTATTTGGTTACATCTGATCGAGGTGAGTCGGACGATCGCCAGTGCCTACCGCGCTGTGCGATAGTTAACGAGGACTGAGGGTTCTAGCGTTACGCTCGAACAGCACTCAATTTTCAAAGCCACGCGTGACGGCATTGCCTGTTTGGCATTATCCGCTCCCGCGGTGATGATGGCGCGCAAATTGATTGCGTACAAATGCTTTTGGAATACTCGATTTTTGCAAACTATCGATTTATTCTGACGTCATTGATCGTTATGAGCTTCTTTCCGGGCCTCCAAAAGTGTGGGTCGCCGCTAAAATGCTCCTCGTAAGCCTGGAAGAAAGCAGAGCGTAACTCTTCCGAATCTTTTTCTGTGTCTTCTGCCTCAAACCAGTGGATTGGCGGAGCCATTCCATCCGGCAACTTCGTTTCCCCGCATCCAAATTTGACTCCGTACGCCGAGTCGAGCATTTTCGGAGTAATATTCGTGTCACTTAAATCTGCTCCTCTCAGTATGGCCCCGTATAATAGGCATTCGTGAAAATCTGCGGACTGGAATTTCGCCCCCTCCAGCGAAGCTTGACGAAGATCAGTGTGTTGCAGCCTGGCATATCGTAAATCTGAGTTGTCGAAATCTACGAAAGGCAATCGCAGCGCATTGAGATTGCTTTTACGCAACACTGAATCAGAAAAGTCTAGGGGAACTTCTAAATTCATTTCATACACGATTCGTTCTTCGGGTCTCTTTCCCAGCATATAAAGAGCTGCTTGAATGTCGACCTCTGGCGGATAGCTTTCGCCACCGTCATCGCCGACCATTTGACTCAGCGAATTCAGTCGCACATAGGCACACATGGTTTCAACAACTCTGACATGATCTGGCAGGCTATCTTCAGAGATGCGTTGCAAAGTGTAAAGCCCGCCCAGGCGAACCTCAATGTTAGGCTGCTCCTCTTCCCAGTTGACCCTCTCATCCCCCTTGGTCACCGTCTGGCTCCGCGGAACGCGCCGCACAGCACCTATCTGATCGACCGCTTTCGAAAATCGATCTGTAATCATTCGCTCCTGCGCCGTTTGAACCTGGTCAAATGCGATCTTTGATCGCCAGACAACTAAGGGTGCACCTAGAAATGCAGCCAATACGAGACCTAAATTCCGAATTATTGCGCTTTTGTCATCGGGATTCATGCCATCGGGGTCTTTGGCTAGAAGAACTTCAAGAAATTCTTTCGCCACCAGGCCCCCCACGTACAAATAGAAAAGAAATGCTCCGACGGCCAGCAGACACAAGAACGTGCTGACAACGCTCCAGTAAGGAGGGTGCTCATAAACTTTGATAAGAAATTTACTTATGTAGTTGCCCTGCATTCTTGATCTCCCTGATCGCCAAAGTGGACTTACCCCGGGGCGGTGGGGGCAACTACATAGCCTATGAGTAGAGCATAGGAGGAGGCGCCATAAATAGCTAAAGTTGCACTGCGGAATTCACGAACGAAGCGGTCCGACTAGTAATGGAAAGGCAATATCGAAGTGTTTTATAACCATATCCGACGTCATGCGCATCTGCGGGCGTCCACCCATAGGCGCATGCAATGGCCTTCGTTTGAGGCTAGGAAGTGGTGGGCGCTTGTCGGCATAAATCCAATCGCTCCCGCCGCAAGCAGATTTACTATGTGTTATCCGCTCTCAGCGACCTCCCCCCGCGATACTCGACCGATGTCAGATTCGTCGAAATCCCTTAGTTTGACTGCCAGTTCAAGCTGCAGGCCGTTAGGGTCCTGTAAGAAGACGGCCTTGGCGTTACCGAGGTCGGTAACCTCAGAAACTGCGATGCCGTGGCGGGAGATGGCCTCGGCTTTAGCCGTCAGTTCTTCCAGGGATGGGATTCTTAGCGCATAGTGATACATGCCAGGCGGCACGCCTAGGGCGCGGTTAATACTTGTGTCGTAGCTGTCGTTTATGCCGTCGACGCCCTTGGCCTCCATGAATACGAAGTATTGTCCCTCGCCGACATCGAAGCTTACCTGCCTGATGACGCCAGCCTTGCCGATTTCAATACGCTCGTCCGCGACGCGCCGACAGCCGAGGACATCGCAATAGAAGTGGATTGTAGCTTCCATGTCATGCGTTGAGACTCCGACGTGTGCAAACCCTGCATTCATGGCTATTTCCTTATTCGTTTTAGTCTGTGTAGAGCCACATAATATTACATCGACGTGGCGATGCTCTGTCGTTTTAAACGCTCGCGCGCAGCGGCCAGCTCGTGCAGTAGCGTAATCTCCCGGCAAGACAAGAAGTTGTCGAGGCAGTTGGCGGGAACGGACAGTTTCGGAAGCAGCTCGTGCGATTCCTCGCGGACATAGAAACGGTTCAAGCCGTCGAACAACGCGAACAGATACCCTTTGGTTAGCAAGCGGGGCTCCCAATCGTACCAGGTGGGTTCGCCGGTGTGTGGCGAGACTGCCTCAACAGCTAGCACCAGCGGGCGGTGCGCGTCGAAGTCCGCACTTCGAATCACGGCCGCTTCGAAACCCTCGACATCGATTTTTAGGAAGTGGATCATTCGGTCTTTTGCGTGCTCGCGCAACAGGCGATCCAGTCTGGCAGCCCCTACCATATGTTTCACCGGCTCTGCATAGTCAGGGATGCTGGGTTCCAGCAATTCCGGCCGGCATGTTGCAAGCGCGGAGTATCGAGGCACCCAAATCGGCAGCGGCCCCGGGCAGTCTGATACCGCAAGCTGTAGGTTTATGTCTCTCGGTCGCTCCGCCAGGAAAGCCTGCATTCGGTCGGCTTGTGGTTCTATATTGATTCCTGACCAGCCGCGATCGTAGAAGACCTTCGTTACGCTGTCGTCGTTGGGGTGCCACGCACCCACATCCACGTAAAAGCCCCGTTTGACATGCGAAAGTGCTCGTAGGAGCACGATGTCCTCCGCATTCTGTGCGTACGACACTGTAGGCGCAGGATTCTTTTCCATTAAAGACCCTTTTAGGGCTTGCCTGACCGGATGCTTTCTTCTGTTGGTCGGCTGTACGTATTGGGAATATAAAATCCCTTCTCGTTATCCATTTTTGCTGGCCGCATAGCCCGTGAAAATGGCAATAACTAGTTGGCACACTTTGATGGTAGTCAACGCCTTAGTGCTAATCAATGCAGCGATGTACGGTGCGACTAAAATAGGGAATGGTTACAGGGTTACCGTGCTTCCTGCGCAGAAATGATAGGGCTGGTCCAAGTGGCACACTATGAGTCAAGAGGGGCTGCGCCACGCCTTGAGAGTGTAATGACGTCCAAATCGCATTGGCGAGCTACGGCCCCTGGGGATGGCAGATTTAGTCTAGACTTTTCTCGAAGGCTTGAAGATCCTCTTCCTTCCAACGAGTAGTATCTGGACAAATTTTGATGGGTTGGGAAAATTTCCCCCCTCTGACCCAGCGCTATATTGTTTTAGGAGAGAACTTGTAGCGACTACTGACGTCGTGGACGGTGTAAAACATGAGCTATACCTTCTTTGTGATTGAAAGATCCCGGACGTGCTATCGGGCTAAATAAGGACTGCAACTAAGGGGTCTTTGGTTTGATCGATGAATTTTGCGAGTCGAAGGCGCAGCGCGCGCTTAGCGGATCAGGGGTTTCTTGAGACGGGTTCTGTCCCTTTACTGCGGACATTTCTAAAAAGAGGCGGAAATTTTTTAAGGAAAAGTGTCTGTCTATCCGTCTGAACATTCGCTTTGCGACCAGGGCATCCTCTGAACTCAGCTAAACAAAAGCGAACGCTCGCAACGCAGCTCCGAATCTGAAGCTGCCCGCCGTTTTAAAACAGGCTGTAGAAACGGGTAGAACCCAAGCGCGGCCCATCCTGAATGTTGCTCACGGCAAGCAACGAAAGATGCCTTGTGGTGATTTTTTGAAAACCGGGGCTATCGGAGAACCCCGCCTATCAGGTTAAAGCCGTTCAATAACATTTACGCCGACGTGAGCGACTCAACAACGCTGCTAAGCCAAAACCCAACAAACCCAGCGTGCCCGGCTCTGAAACCGGTCTCGGATCGGTTGGGCTCGACAATTCTGCGGTAAAACCAATGTTCTGGAAATCCACCTGGCGATTGGATCCTGTTAGAAACGCTGTCACGTATTGAACGTTTAATGGAGCCGCGAGAGCAATATCCTGGGCAGTTATGCCTGGAGCCGTGCCTAGATCTGGCAGAACATCCAGAATGCCCACCTGAGAGTTTGCGGAACTAAAGAACGTAAACGCAATGTTGTCTACATCAAAGTTTTCACTTGTGTAATTCCAGAAGTGCAGGGTGTTTAAATCGTACTCCTGTCCAAAATCAAATAAGAGCTCTAACCCCCCGCCGATCTCATCGGCTGTGTACCAAATATGTGTCGCTTGATTGTGGAACTCTTCAGAGGTCGCGCTTGGCGCGTCAATCACTTTGTTGATCGTTTGGCCGCCTGAGAAAGTGTTGTTAAACGAACCGGGCGACGTGCCCGAACCGACAGAAACCGATATATTTGCCTCGTTAAGGTAAATAGGCGCTGCCACAGCATTTACCGCGCCCCAGACAAAGAATGCCACTACACTGTTTAGGAATAGTCTTATTAGCATCTTGATGATCCTCTCCATTGGTGGGTCGGGATAGCATCGAGGCAAATTTGACGCCAGAAATGGGAAATCTCAATTATTCAATGATCTGTCTTTGACGTCGTCTTTACTCGTGTAAAGAAAGTTGACGACGCGAACGACAATCGACCTCATCGCCAGAAGAGTTCTTAAACAAAAGCGAACATTGGCCAAAACCAGTAAGCTGTTACTTTGGGGTTTGCCTCGAATCGCAGAAAGCCCGGAGAGCTTAATGAAATACGTTCGTAACATAAGTGGGGCGTTTACAGGCGGAGCCTTAGGCGGGCTTTTGGACAGCTTCAATATCTGGTTTATGGGGAAGGTAGGGTTATCAGATCTTATTGGTATTTCAATGAAACCGGATTTCACCGCACCTTGGTTGTATCAGCGAATGATCTGGGGTGGGTTGTGGATGCTGCTGTTACTAATACCCGTTTGGAAAGATCGCACCATATTACGTGGCATGGCGGCTAGTATCTTTCCTTCAGCAATGGTGCTCCTTGTTGTTTTTCCTTCAATGAACAAGGGTGTACTGGGTTTGGAGTTTGGCATCGCTATGCCAATGGTTGTGATCACCTTGAACTTCATTTATGGGATATTTTCAGCTTACTGGTATGTGGCGACTTGCTCCAATGAAAACCATAAATAACAAGTCAGGTCAGCGACCCCGTGAGACGCACTGCTGCTTTCGGCGTTATAAGTTATTGCTATGCCTTGCGTTTATTTGAATCAAAACGAATTATCTGACATGAGAGAGCGTGCCCTTTCCGAATCTCATGATGAGGAAAAGAGGAGGGCGTTCACCAGGCTGCCCTAGATGCAGCGGCTGCCACTAAGCGTGCGCCGCCTTTTTCAACATTCAGCAAAACAATGTATTTGGGCATTGGCCCTCACGACGCTCCCACTGAACGGTCGTATGCTGGATGCCAAAGTGCTGATTCAGCATTTCAGCGGCCTCACTGATCACCTGGTCGTCACTCTCGGGGTCGGGTTTCACCAGGTGAACGGTTAGCGCGTTTTCGGTGGTACTCAGAGCCCAGATGTGTAGGTGATGGGCCGATATTACTCCTGGCAAACTTTCAAGACGCTCATGGACAGCCGAAGGATCAATCCCCTTGGGGACGGCATCTACCGCCAGGTTGACGGAGTCCTTCAGCAACTGCCAGGTGCCCACAAAGATCACAACGGCAATAACGAGACTCACAATCGGATCAATCCAGGTCAAGTTGGTGAACATCAGTATCGTGCCGGAGATCACGACGCCGACCGACACTGCGGTATCTGCGGCCATATGCAAGAAAGCACCCCGGATATTGATGTCACCTTTCTGCCCTTTGAGAAAGAGCATCATGGTTGCGCCGTTGATCAGTACGCCAATGCCAGCCACGATCACCACGGTCAGCCCGGCGACGTCGGCAGGATCTGTCAGGCGCTGAAGGGCTTCCCAGGTAATGCCACCGACAGCGGCGATCAGAATCAGAGCGTTAAACAGGGCCGCCAGAATCGTGGTTTTCTTCAGGCCATAGGTCTTGGCGGAGGTTGCCGCTTTGCTGGCCAGCCAGCTGGCCGTCCAGGCCATGATTAATCCCATAACATCGCTGAGGTTGTGGCCGGCATCGGCAAGCAGCGCCAGCGAGCCGGAGATGACCCCGTACACCGCTTCGATGACGACAAACAGCATGTTGAGGAACACAGCAATCGCAAAGGAGCGGTTATGGGTGTCGAAGTGATGGCTGTGGTCGTGACCGTGACTGTGATCGTGCATTTTTGCCTCTATCAATGATCAAC
>OJBX01000228.1_pt1 | contig 34506 bp, 37 predicted proteins | sample 1590751 | NCBI WGS metagenome assembly OJBX01 (sample SAMN05416780, study PRJEB24817) | seawater metagenome | isolation source: Sea water | place: Canada:Atlantic | collected 2013-07
TTCAACCGCTCTGCCACCCCTCCGCAGCGCGAAGCGGCATGTTACTATAATTTTGTAATCAGTCAACTGTTGATTGGGCTGCAGATGACAACTCTACCCTCTTGCGTCGATATTCATTGATTTTGCCGGACTGCACGGTATGATTATGTTGTGAAAGATAACGGTGTTGTCACCGATCTTCTATAGAGTCGATGTAGCGCCCATCCGGGTGTTATTGGATGTGTAGCCGGAGGTTTACCTGTATGAGTCAGTACCAAGTCAATGCCACGCAGTCACGCGAGTCTGCGGTTGTTGTTAACAAGGTTCTCAAGAATACCTATCTGTTACTGGCATTAACGCTGGCATTCAGTGCGTTGACTGCGAGCTTTGCCATGGCCAGCAATGCGGCCCCGGTCAACATTTTTGTCATGCTGATCGGCTTTTACGGCTTGTTGTTCCTGACCCACAAACTGTCCAACAGTGTCTGGGGTCTGGCAGCGGTTTTTGCCCTCACCGGCTTTATGGGTTACACGCTGGGACCGATTCTGGGTTTCTACATGGCGACTGCTAACGGCAGCCAACTGGTCATGACTGCGCTGGGCGGCACAGCCTTTATCTTTTTTGGTCTGTCCGGATACGCGCTGGTGACCCGCAAAGACTTCTCATTCCTGAGCGGTTTCATGATGGCGGGTTTCCTGGTCATCGTGGCGGCCTTTATTGCCAACCTGTTCCTGCAGTTGCCGGCCCTTCAGTTGGCACTGTCCGCTGCCTTCATGCTGTTCTCCAGCGCTGCCATCCTGATGCAGACGGGTGCGATCATCAACGGTGGTGAGCGTAATTACATTCTGGCCACAGTGACTTTGTACGTGTCTCTGTACAATATCTTTATCAGCCTGCTTCATCTGTTGACCGCCTTTGGTGGAGAAGAGTAACGCAGTCATCGCCAAATCTGGCAGCAAGAGCCCCGGCCTGGTCCGGGGCTTTTTTGTTTCTGGTAGTCAGTTTGCGGCATAATGCCGCTATTGCTGCTCAATTCATTGTCAGAGGCTCTATTTCAGGTGGTTATCAGTTTGGTCATTCATGGCGCGCCGGGCACGGCTCAGGGGGCTCAGTCCGCGCTGAACTTCTGTCAGGCGGCTCTGCAAAGCGGGCACCAGATATATCGCCTGTTCTTCTACGAGGACGGTGTTCACAATGCGCATGCGCTCGCCGTCTGGCCGCAGGACGAGCGTGACCTGAATGCCGACTGGGCTGCCTTGATCCAGGAACATGAGCTGGATGCCGTGGTGTGTGTGGCCTCGGCACTTAAACGCGGTGTGTTGAATCAGGAAGAATCATCGCGCTACGACAAGATGGCTGTCAGCCTGGATCCAGTCTTTGATATTTCGGGGCTGGGCCAATGGGTGGATGCCTGCCTGCACTCCGATCGTGTTGTAAGCTTTGGAGTTTAGCCTATGAAAACCCTGACCTTCCTGGCGCGCAGTGCTCCTCACGGCACCGGCAAGGCAAAAGCCCTGCAGGATATGGTGCTGTCTGCAGCTGTCTTTGAGCAGAAAATCCAGCTTGTCTTTCTGGACGATGGCGTCTACCAACTGCTGGCAGGTCAGGACCCGTCAGCTCTGCCTGCGAAGAATGTCAGTGCTGCCCTGCCCGCGCTGGAGTTGTACGGCGTCGACCGCGTATTCCTCGACGCCGATTCGTTGCAAACCCGTGGCCTGGGCGACAGCGAGCTATTGATCCCGGCGCAATCCTGCACAGCGGACGAAATCCGGTTGCTCATCGCAGATTCCGACATGGTGTTCAGCCTGTGAGCACCTTGCATATTGTCAGCAAAAGCCCCTTCCGTACTGATGCTTTGCAGCGCTGTCTTGCTCTCGCGGGTGCCGGGGATAGCATCATCCTGATCGAAGACGGTGTATTGGCGGTTAATCAGACGGCACTGACAAACGCGATTGCCAGCTTGAATATTCGCTGTTTTGCGTTGTCTGACGATCTTGCTGCGCGCAGCCTCGGCACCGACGGCACGGCGGTTTCTGCGACAGATATGGCGGGTTTTGTGCAATTGGTATGTGAGCACAGGAACAGTCTGACGCATGCCTGATTCAGTCCTGCAATTACCTGAGCGGTCACCCGTGACGCTGGATAAAGACGGTTATCTGCGTCACTTGCATGATTGGGACACGGAGGTGGCGGAAGCGCTCGCCAGCCGCGAGGGAATTCAACTGACCCCGTCGCATTGGGAAGTGATCAACCTGGTACAAAAATTCTATCAGGAGTTTGAGATTTCCCCTGCTACCCGCGCTCTGGTCAGGTATGTCTCGCTACACCTGGGTACAGAAAAAGGCAAAAGCCTGTATCTGATGACACTGTTTGGCGGCAAACCCGCACTAACTATCAGTCGTCTGGGTGGGTTGCCTCGACCGGCAAATTGCTTCTGAGACACGTTTTGCTTCATGTTTCGAGTGGCTGAATCTGTTATGCTTCGCGACTTGCAGGCTAAACATTTAATCTATTTGGGGTCTTCCTTTTTATGCGTCCTGCCGACAGTGTGCTAGCGGTCAACAATGACCTCCCCATCCGAACCGACAAAGCGGTTCACAGCGGCAAGGTACGCTCAGTGTACTGGCTGACAGATGAAGACAGTGCGCGTCTGATTCGAGAGTTCAACTACCCGGTGCTGCCCGATGCCCCGCTGGCCCTGATGGTGATCAGCGACCGCCTGTCGGCCTTTGATTGCGTCTGGCATGCTGAAGGCGGCATGGCAGGTGTGCCTGGAAAAGGCGCTGCACTCAATGCCATCGCCAGCCACTGGTTTGACCTGTTTCGGGCCAATGGCCTGGCTGACAGCCACATACTGGATCGTCCGCATCCGTTTGTCTGGATAGTGCAGAAAGCCCGTCCGGTGCTGATTGAAGCGATTGCGCGGCAGTACATCACCGGTTCCATGTGGCGCGCGTACAGTAACGGCGAACGTGAATTCTGTGGCATTACCCTGCCCGATGGCCTGCAAAAAGATCAGCGCCTGCCTGAGCTGTTGATGACGCCATCTACCAAAGGTATTTTGACGGGGATACCCGGTGTGCCGGAGGCCGATGACGTCAACATCAGCCGTCAGGATATCGTTGAGCATTATGCCGCCTTCAACCTGCGGTCCAGCGAGGATGTTAGCACTTATGAAAAGCTGCTTCGCGAAGGCTTCGACTTGATCAGTCAGTCTCTGGAAAAACTCGACCAGGTGTTTGTTGATACAAAGTTTGAATTCGGTTATGTCACTGATCAGAACGGTCAGGAAAAATTGATTTACATGGATGAGGTCGGCACGCCAGACTCATCGCGAATATGGGACGGCCCCGCCTATCGTCAGGGAAGCATTATCGAACAGTCGAAGGAAGCGTTCCGGCAGTTTCTGCTAAAACATTTCCCTGACCCTGATATTTTGCTGAACAAGTCACGCATGCCTGAACGCATTGCACTGGCCCGCGATAACGCCTTGCCTCTGGATGCCATGATGCAGGTTTCTGATACCTATGTGAGCATGGCGGAAAAAATCACCGGTGAAAAAATAAGGCTGCCCGACAATCCCAAGGCCGAAATTATCGAAATTCTGCACAGCCGATATGGTTTGATAGACGAGGCGCAACTGAGCTAACAGGAGTCAATATGAAGGATTCTATACACGATTTGCTGCCCGAACTGTGTGACCATTTTCCTGATCAGGTGAGAGTGGCCGAAGCCATGTTTATCAACTTTGGTGGACGCGAAGCCTTTGGTGGCGAAATCGTTACCGTGAAAGCCTGTGAAGACAATTCCCTGGTCAAGGATCAGCTCAGCAAACCCGGTGTTGGCAAGGTACTGGTGGTTGATGGTGCCGGTTCAATGCGTCGCGCCATGTTGGGCGACATGATTGCTGAGTCGGCCGTCGACAACGGCTGGGAGGGCGTCATCGTATATGGTTGTATCCGTGACGTTAACGCCATCAGTCAGCTCGACCTTGGTGTACAGGCGTTGGGTGCACATCCGCTGAAAACCGTCCGTAAAGGCGTCGGCGAGTTGAATGTTGAAGTCAGCTTTGCGGGTATCACGTTTGTTCCTGGCCAGTATGCCTACGGTGATAACAACGGTCTGCTGGTGTGTGCGCAACAACTTGTTTTGCCGGGGTTGCACTAGAGTTATGAAAACACCTTCACGATTACAGCCTTTGATGGATGATGGCCTGATTGATGAGGTAATCAGTCAGTTGATGAGCGGCAAGGAAGCACAGGTTTATGTTGTGCGATGTGGCGCCCACTTGCGCTGTGCAAAAATCTATAAAGAAGCCAATAACCGCAGCTTCAAGCAGGCGGCGACCTATCAGGAAGGGCGCAAAGTTCGCAACAGCCGTGATGCCCGGGCCATGGGGCGACGCAGTAAATATGGTCAGCGTGGCCACGAAGAAGCCTGGTTGAACGCGGAAGTTGACGCCCTGCGCCGCCTCCACCAGGCCGGCGTGCGAGTGCCCAAAACCCATGGTTTTGTTGATGGCGTGTTACTGATGGACATGATTATTGATGCTGACGGTGATGTGGCGCCACGTCTCAACGATGTTGAACTGACTAAAGAGCAGGCAGAACTTTATCATGCCCGGGTGATGCACGATGTTGTGAAAATGTTGAGCGCTGGGCTGATTCACGGAGACCTGTCCGAATTTAATGTCCTGTTGGCTGACGACGGCCCGGTGATTATCGATCTGCCGCAGGCAGTCAATGCTGCCGGCAATAATAACGCGGCCTCCATGTTGATCCGCGACGTCGAGAACATGACGCGTTATTTCGGTCGGTTTGCGCCCGAGCTTCGCAGCACCTATTACGGTCCGGAGATATGGGATCTGTATGAACGCGGTCGCCTGCGCCCCGACGTGACCCTGACCGGGCAGTTTGAACGCCGCGCTGAAAATGCCAATATTGACGAAATTCTGCTGGTCATAGAGCATGCGCGCGCTGAAGCCGAGGAAGCCGAAGAACGCCGCCTGGCAGCCGAAGCGGGCGATGAGTGATATCGACGCCACGCCGGTAACGTTGCTACGGCATCGTGAAATTCTGCGCCGTGCCTGGCCAGTCATGCTGGCCAATGCCTCCGTCCCCCTGCTTGGCCTGTCCGACACCGCCGTTATCGGCAATACCGGTTCGTTGTCGGCACTGGGTGCCATTGCCTTTGGCGCCATCATCTTCAGTTTTGTTTACTGGGGGTTTGGTTTTCTGCGCATGGGCACCACGGGTTTCACCGCCCAGGCAGTAGGCGCTGGTGATGAGGCGGAAGTACGCACGGCGTTGTGGCGTGCCCTACTGCTGGCGGCGGGTCTTGGTCTTGCGCTGATTGCCTTGCAGCAACCAATCAGCGCGGTTTCTCTTGCCTTGATGGATGGCAGTGACAGCGTTAATGCATTGACGCGTGAATACATCGCCATGCGCATCTGGGGTGCGCCCGCTGCCCTGGCGCTATTCGCGTTGATGGGTTGCCTGATAGGGCTTGGGCACAGCAAAACGCTGCTGCTGGTACAGCTTTTCCTGAACGGTCTTAATATTACCCTGGACATCTGGTTCGCCGGCTTTCTGGGCATGGGCGTTGAGGGCATTGCGCTGGGCACTGCGCTGGCAGAATGGAGCAGTGTGGGTCTGGCCCTGTTTCTGGTATTACGTATTCTGCGTCAGCGTCACCGCGACACGGAGCCCTTCGTGCCGCTGTCCCGGGTGCGAGACTGGGCGCGTTTGCTTCATACCTTGAGTGTCAACAGTCATATCATGATACGCACCCTGCTGCTGGTGTTCAGCTTCGCCTGGTTTGTCAGGCATAGCGCCCAGTTTGGTGACGATGTATTGGCCGCCAATCATATTCTGTTGCAGCTGATTTCGTTCTCGGCATTTTTCCTTGATGCCTATGCCTACGTGACCGAAGCACTGGTGGGTGAGGCAGCCGGTGCAAAAAATGTCAGACGCTTCGACGACGCAGTTCGAAAAAGCAGTGAGCTGGCACTGCTAACGGCGCTGATGCTGGCGTTACTGATATTGTTTGGTGGCGACGCAGCAGCCCGGCTATTGAGCCATCATGAAGCAGTCTGGGAGCAGGTGTCACTGTCCCTGCCCTGGGCAGCGCTCTACGTGCTGATGGCGGTAGTGGCTTTTCAGCTTGACGGTATTTTTATTGGTACCACACGCACGCGTGACATGCGCAATGCGGCCATCGTGGGTACCGCCATCTTTCTGCCGTTGAGCCTGCTGGCGATGAATTGGGCGGGCAACAAGGGTCTGTGGTTGTCTTTTGTGGTTTATGTCTGTCTGCGCGCGCTGTGCCTGTCTTATTATCTGCCGGGCCTGCGGCGCAGCATCAGTGACCGAACCACGCCAGCTCGCGGTGCAGCTTGACAACCTGACCGACGATGATAATGGCCGGTGCTTTGACCCCTGCCGCTTCCACTTTGCCCACGATATCCTGCAAAGTGCCAGTGACAACCCGCTGTTGTGGCAAGGTACCCTGCTCTACGATTGCCACCGGCATGGCGCTGTTCATACCATATGCCTGCAGCTGTTCGCAGATTGCTGGCAATGTGATCAGCCCCATATAGATGACCAGCGTCTGATCTTCTTTGGCCAGCACTGGCCAGTCGAGATCGGGCTCGTCATTCTTCATATGACCGGTGACAAAACGCACCGATTGTGAAAAATCACGGTGAGTCAGCGGTATGCCGGCATAGGCAGCACAACCGGAGGCTGCTGTAACACCTGGCACAACCTGGAATGGCAGGCCCGCTGCCGCCAGTTGGTCTATCTCTTCGCCACCGCGACCGAAGATGAAGGGATCGCCGCCTTTCAGGCGCAATACTTTTTTGCCTTCCCGGGCTAGCCGCACCAGCATGTCATTTATCTGTTCCTGTGGCACCGGGTGATGTTTGGCTTCTTTGCCGACAAACACTTTGTCTGCGTCCGGTCGGACACGTTTCATGATCTCGGGAGACACCAACCGGTCATACAGGACCACATCGGCGGCGTACATCAGGCGCAGGGCTTTGAGTGTGAGCAGATCGGGGTCACCAGGACCCGCGCCAACCAGATAGACTTCGCCTTGTGACTGATCGTCGTCGGCCCGTGCCAGACTGGTTTCGAATAATTGCATGGCTTCCTGTTCCCGGCCGGACAGCATCAGCTCAGGCAAGGGACCGGATAACAGTTTTTCCCAGAAACGTGTGCGTCGACTGAAATCCGTCACCCCCAGTTTGACCCGGTCACGCAGACTGCCAAGCATGTCTGCAAGCCTGCCGTAGGCCGCAGGCAGCATGATGTCTATTTTTTCCTTGAGCTGGCGGGTCAATACCGGTGAGCTGCCTCCGGTAGAGATGGCGACCACGACCGGTGAACGGTCGACAATGGCGGGCACGATAAAACTACACAGTTCGGTCTGGTCGACAACATTGACAGGTAAATTGCGTTCGCGGGCCAGCTCCGAAACGTGTCTGTTTACTTTGTCGTCGTCGGTGGCTGCAATTGCCAGCACCACATCGTTCAGATCATTGTCAGTAAAACCACGTTCATGAATCTCGCCGCCATGCTGGTTAACCAGGTCGCGTACGGGATCGCTGATCCAGGGGGCGACCACGATCAGCGTCGCACCAGTACGCACCAGCAGGGCTGCTTTGCGACTTGCGACTTCCCCTGCTCCGACCAACAGGCAGCGCTGGCCGCGCACGTTCATAAAAATTGGTAGGTAATCCATAAACCTGATGTCCTTTGTTTCCAACCCCGGCTTCGCAATTACAGCGTGGCTGCCCCACCCATGTACGGCACCAGTACAGCCGGTATCTGAACCGAACCGTCTTCCTGCTGGTAATTTTCCATGATGGCAACCAGGGTGCGACCAATGGCGAGTCCGGAGCCATTCAGGGTGTGCAGCAATTCCGGTTTTCCGGTTTCCGGGTTTCTCCAGCGCGCCTGCATGCGACGTGCCTGATAGTCTTCAAAGGTGCTGCAGGAAGAGATTTCACGATAACAGTCCTGAGATGGCAGCCAGACTTCCAGGTCGATCGTGCGCGCAGCACTGGCACCCATGTCACCACCACACAATTGCATGGTGCGGTAAGGCAACTCCAGCAGTTGCAGAATGCGTTCGGCATGGCCGGTCAGCTCTTCCAGTGCGGCGTCTGAATCCTGCGGCCGAACCATCTGTACCAGCTCCACTTTTTCGAATTGATGCTGGCGAATCATGCCGCGCGTGTCGCGGCCATAGCTGCCCGCTTCGCTGCGGAAACAGGGCGTGTGACAGACCAGTTTGAGTGGCATGCTTTCCGCCGGCACGATCTCGTCACGTACCAGATTGGTGACCGGGACTTCCGCCGTGGGGATCAGATAAAAATCCTGTTCACCTTCCAGATGGAACAGGTCTTCAGCAAATTTTGGCAGCTGGCCGGTGCCCATCAGCGAGTCACGATTAACCATATAGGGCACATAAACTTCCTCGTATCCATGCTGCTGCGTGTGCTGGTCCAGCATGAACTGAATCAGGGAGCGGTGCAGGCGTGCCATACGGCCGCGCATGACCACAAAGCGGCTACCGGTCAATTTGGTGGCGGCGGCAAAGTCCATTGCCGGGCCGGTGGCGGCTTCGTATTCGCCCAGTTCAACGTGATCACGGGGTTTAAAGGTCATTTCCCTGGGTGTACCCCAGCGTCGCAATTCGACATTGTCATTCTCGTCCTTGCCAGCCGGCACATCCGCCTGCGGCAGGTTGGGCAGTTGAATCCAGACATCATTAAACGCTTGCTGCACGTCAGCCAGCGACGCTTTGGCGGCATCCAGTTTATCGCCGAGGCCGCTGACTTCGGCCAGTAAAGGGGTCACGTCTTCCCCCGCTGCTTTGGCCTTGCCAATATTTTTGGCTCGAGTATTACGTTCATTCTGCAGCTGTTCAGTTTCCTGCTGCAGGCGTTTGCGTTGCTCATCCAGCGCCAGAAGATGACTCAGATCGACGGTGACACCGCGTTTTGCCAGGGCAGCGATCAGGTGATCAGGGTCAGTTTTTAACAGGCGTGGGTCTAACATGGTGTTGATGTCCTTGTTCGGATTGGGTTAACGGGTGCAATTTTACGTCAGCAAACGCGCAAGTGCCATGCCGAGCCATGTCGCCAGCACACAAACCAGCACGCTGGCGAGCATGTAGCCGACAGCCTGCAGCCACCAGCCTTGCTGGATGAGCAGTAACGTGTCGAGTGAAAAAGTGGAAAACGTGGTGAAGGCACCCAGAAAACCGACAATGAGCAATGCCCGGGCCGCTTCTGACAGCAGCAGTTTTTCGCTGATGATGACATACAGGATGCCAATGAGCAGCGCCCCGAAGATATTCACCAACAGTGTGCCCCAGGGCAGGCGGCTGTCGGTGTGGGTGGCGATCAGTTCCATCAGTGCATATCGGGAAAGCGCACCGATGGCACCGCCAACTGCAATGGCCAGATATGTCATCATGACTTGCCCGGGTATCGTTTATCCGCGCTGTTGGCATCGCGTTGCCGCAGATAGTTCAGCTTCTCGCTGATCTTTGCTTCAAGACCATTGTCGCCCGGATGGTAGTATTGTGTGTTTTTAAGAGCTTCCGGAAAATAATTTTCACCGGCCGCATAGGCGCCTTCTTCGTCGTGGGCATAACGGTATTGAGCACCGTAATCCAGATCTTTCATTAACGCTGTGGGTGCATTGCGCAAATGCAGCGGTACATCGTGCGACGGTTGTCGCGCGAGATCGGCTTTGGCGGCATTAAACGCCATATAGACGGCATTGCTTTTGGGTGCACACGCCAGATAGATAACCGCGTGAGCCAGCACCAGCTCGCCTTCCGGGCTGCCCAGCCGGGTCAGCGCATCCCACGCCGACAGTGCCATCTGCAGACAGCGCGGATCGGCGTTGCCAATGTCTTCACTGGCCATGCGCACGACCCGGCGAGCGACGTACAGTGGATCGCAACCCCCGTCCAGCATGCGCAACAGCCAGTATAGTGCGGCATCGGGTGATGAACCTCGTACCGCTTTGTGTAGCGCTGAAATCTGGTCGTAAAACAGATCTCCGCCCTTGTCGAAGCGGCGTGGACTGCCGAGCAATACCTGCTCCAGGATGTCGTCGCCGATATCGTCGCCGTCAGTGACCAGATCCGACGCTATTTCCAGCAGATTGAGGGCTTTGCGGGCATCGCCGTCGGCGGCTACAGCCAGGCGGTCCATGGCGCCGTCGTCAATCTGCAGGTGACGTTGCCCCAGCCCTCTGAGTGGGTCCTCACATGCCTGAGTCAGCACTTCCACCAGCTCGGCATCGGTCAGGCTTTTTAATACATAGACGCGGGCACGCGACAGCAACGCGTTATTCAATTCAAACGATGGATTTTCCGTGGTGGCGCCAACAAAGATCAGCGTGCCGTCTTCAATGTGGGGCAAAAATGCGTCCTGCTGGCTTTTGTTGAAACGGTGCACCTCGTCAACAAACAGAATGGTGGCCTGACCGTTGTGCTGTTTGCGCAGTCGAGCGCGTTCAACAGCCGCCCGGATCTCCTTGACGCCGGACAGAACGGCAGAAATGCTTTCAAAGCTGGCATCACTGGCGATGGCCACCATTCGTGCCAGGGTGGTTTTGCCGGTACCCGGAGGCCCCCACAGAATCATGGAGTGCGGCAGGCCGCGGCTGATGGCATCACGCAGCGGTTTGCCTGGCCCCAGAATATGTGATTGACCGATATAGTCTTCCAGTGTGCGCGGGCGCATTCGTGCCGCCAGGGGTTGAGAAGACAGCGCCCCTTCGGCGGTCTCTGTCACATCGTCAAAGCTGGTCTGTTTCATGAGTGTTGTCGGCGCGGTTGTCGATCACGTCAAGAAAGTCGTCGTCCGGTGCGGTGAAGTTGAATGTGGTGTCAGCGATGGGTTCATTAACCTGTCGATTAAAAAATTCCCACAGAGTGCGCTGGCCATTGGTATTGATCAGCAGAATCGATTCCAGCAGATCGTCGACAAAATACAGCACCACGCGCTGATAGAGACTGGCCTGATCCAGTGGCCGCAGTACAAATTCCCAGTCATTGGTTGCCACCTGCACCGCTTCTATGTCGTATTCCTCAGCAATGGCGGCAGTTTCTCCGCCCAGTAGTTGCGCCGCCAGTTCCGATTCATCAGGGTTCCAGTCCTCAATGCTTAGCTGCAAAAGATCGGGCTGGTAATTCCACAAGGTATCGCCATTGGTGACGATGAGCTCAGGGAACGGTGACAGCGTTTCCCAGTAGAAACCGTGGGGCCGTTTCAGCATGAACAGGATATCGCTCTCCTCCAGCACACCACCGCTGGATTCGGTAATCAGCTGTCTGACGTCCGCGCGGAAGGTGCTCAGGTCGGCCAACAGGCGGGTCAGGTGCTGGGTTGCGGAGTCAGTGCCGATTGTTGCGCTGTCACTGTTGTTGGCCTGCTCAGAGGACGCGCCCTGCGCTGCAATCGAGACCGGTGTTGCCGCCAGCATGAAGCTGAGCACGCACATTGGGAAAAACGATTTCACAGGCAGCTCCTTCTAAAATGGCTTGATTGACCGCGATGTTAACTGTTAGCGGGTGAACCGTGGCTTAACGCGGTGGTGGCGGTGCCAGTACTTCCCGACTGCCATTGGTGCCCATCTCCGACACCACACCGGCGGCTTCCATGGCTTCAATCATCCGCGCGGCGCGGTTATAACCGATGCGTAGCTTGCGTTGCACTGCGGATATGGAGGCTTTGCGAGATTCGCAGACAAACGCCACGGCCTCGTCGTACAGCGCATCGTCCTCCTCGCCACCTTCACCGGAGGAGCCACCCCCCATGTTCATGTCGCGCTCTTCAACACCCTGGGTGATCTCATCAATGTAAACCGGTTCGCCGCGAGACTTCCAGTCAGCGACAACACGGTGCACTTCCTCGTCGCTGACAAAGGCGCCGTGAACCCGCTTGGCCAGGCCGCCACCGGGTGGCAGAAACAGCATGTCACCGTTGCCCAGCAACTGCTCAGCGCCGCCCTCTCCCAGAATCGTGCGTGAATCAACCTTGGACTGCACCATAAACGACAGTCGGGTTGGGATGTTGGCCTTGATCAGGCCGGTAAGCACATCGACTGAGGGGCGCTGTGTCGCCAGAATCAGATGGATACCGGCCGCTCGGGCTTTCTGTGCAATACGGGCAATGAGCTCTTCCACTTTTTTGCCAACGACCATCATCATGTCGGCGAGCTCGTCCACCACCACAACAATATTGGGCAATGCCTCCAGCGGTGGTGCTTGCTGATCATCCTGCAGCGCCATGGGATCAGGACGCCAGATCGGATCAATGATGGGTTCGCCGGCCTTGATCGCGTCCTGCACCTTTTTGTTGTAACCAGCCAGGTTGCGTACACCCAGCGCCGACATCAGCTTATAGCGTCGCTCCATCTCTGCGACACTCCAGCGCAGCGCGTTGGCGGCGTCCTTCATGTCGGTTACCACAGGTGTAAGCAGGTGCGGAATACCATCGTAAACAGACAGCTCCAGCATCTTGGGATCAATCATGATCATGCGCACGTGTTCGGGTGTGGACTTGTACAACAGGCTCAGAATCATGGCATTGATGCCCACGGATTTACCTGAACCGGTGGTGCCGGCCACCAGCAGATGCGGCATCTTGGCGAGATCGACAATAACCGGCTTACCAACAATGTCGTGGCCCAGCGCCATGCTCAACGCGGATTGAGCTTTGTCAAATTCCGGCGATGCCAGCACCTGGCCAAGCATGATCATTTCCCGGTGCTCATTGGGTATTTCAATACCAATCACGGTCTTGCCTGGTATCACCTCCACCACACGCACGCCCACAACAGCCAGAGAGCGCGCCAGGTCACGGCCCAAACCGGTGATGCGACTGGCCTTGACGCCGGGTGCGGGTTGTACTTCGAACCGTGTGATTACCGGGCCCGGATGTACTGCAGTGACTTCAATCTCGATACCAAAATCTTGCAGTTTAAGTTCCAGCAGTTTCGACATGGCTTCAAGGGACTCCGTTGAATAACCCTTGTTGCCAGCATTCTTGTGTTCGTCCAACAAACTGACGGCGGGCAATTCACCCGGTGCGCTGTCAGTAAACAGCTTGGTTTGTCGCTCTTTCTCTACCCGCTGGCTTCGTTGTGGCGGCGCACTGAGAACGGGTTCAATACGTGGTGGCGTGCGTTTCTTTTCTTTTTCAATGCGGACATCGAGTGCCTTTTTTCTCTTCTCCACACCCTGCTTCACCTTGTTGGCTTCTTCTCTTTTCTCCTGCCATGCACGCATGGCGTCATTGGCCCGTGCGACACCGTTGATGGTCCAGTAACCGATACGATCGACCAGTTTAAGCCAGGAGATTTCAAAGGTGACAGTCAGACCGAACAGGAAAATGCTGAGGTAGACCAGTGTACTGCCAAATATCGCCAATACGGGAACACTGGCATCGGCCATGGCAGAGCCAATCAGGCCGCCGGCAGGCCAGGTATTGTCATCGGAAATGGCGAAATGCAGCGTTGCCAGCGTACAGGCACCAATGACCAGCAGGACAATGCCCATTACCTTGAGCGATACCACCATCCAGGAAAATTCCCGTTCCCGCGACGAATCCCGGAACAGCGAGAATACCTTGAATCCCAACGCCAGCGGGAAGATGTAGGCAAAATAGCCGAACATGTGCAGCAGAACGTCTGCCAGCCAGGCCCCCATGTGACCAATGGCATTATTAACGGGTTCGCCAGATCCGGTGGTGGTGAAGCCGGGATCCTGGGGAGAATAGCTGAGCAGTGCCACCAGCAGCACAATGCCGAGCAAAAACGCGCTGATCAATGCCCCTTCACGCATGATGCGTTGTGACAGGCGATTCAGCCGGTCATCCGTTACCGTTTTTTGTTTCGACGCATTTTTCAAAATTTATCAGTTGCCTGCGTAGTTAAATTAAATCTTTTTCAAGGTAAGTAAGCGCTATCATAATAGATTTATGCCGACAATCAAACAGCCATCAACGGTGCCTGTGCGAATCTGTGCCAAGTGTGGGTCTGTGTACTGTCAGGCCGTTGCTGAGAATAGCACATTGTGCCAGAGCGTGACTGTATCTCCGATCACAGCTTGATTATCAAGCAGCCCGACCCTATTGACTGTATAATGCCGCGCTTGCGTTGCCCTCTACGGGGCGCCCGCGCATCCACACCATACGATACACGCTTGCATGGGGAAACATTGATTTATGAGCGCACCTGCACACCATCGCCTGATTATTCTGGGATCCGGCCCTGCCGGCTACACCGCCGCGGTTTACGCTGCACGCGCCAACCTTGAACCTGTGCTGATCACGGGCATTGTTCAGGGTGGGCAGTTGACCACAACCACTGATGTAGACAACTGGCCCGGTGATGTTGAAGGTCTGCAGGGGCCTGCCCTGATGGAGCGCATGAAAGAGCACGCCGAGCGTTTTAATACCCAGGTGGTGTTTGACCACATAAACAAGGTTGAGCTTGAGCAGCGACCATTCAGGTTGCATGGCGACAGCGGCACGTTCACCTGCGATGCGCTGATCATCGCCACTGGCGCGTCAGCGCAATACCTTGGTCTGCCATCGGAATCCGCGTTCATGGGCAAAGGCGTCAGCGCCTGTGCAACCTGCGACGGCTTCTTCTATCGCAACAAGCCGGTGGCCGTTATAGGCGGTGGCAACACCGCTGTCGAAGAGGCGTTGTACCTGTCCAATATTGCCTCCCAGGTCACACTGGTGCACCGACGCGACAGCCTGCGTGCCGAGAAAATTCTGCAGGACAAGCTGTTTGCACGCGAAAACATCACCATTGTCTGGGATCACACGCTGAATGAGGTTAAAGGTGACGACATGGGCGTGACCGGTATTGATATCGTCAGTACCAAAGATGGCAGCACCCAGAGCGTGACCGTAGACGGGGTTTTTATTGCGATCGGGCACAAACCCAATTCTGATATCTTTGAAGGTCAATTGGAGATGAAAGACGGTTACCTGAAAATCCACAGTGGCACCGAAGGTAATGCGACACAAACCAGTGTTGCTGGCGTTTTTGCTGCCGGTGATATCGCCGATCACGTTTATCGGCAGGCGATAACGTCAGCCGGTTTTGGTTGTATGGCGGCACTGGATGCCGAGAAATTTCTTGACCAGTAATCGCCAATTAACCGGCGACCGGTAAACCGGCAAGCAATGATATCTATTACCTGGCTGCACCCCGACAACCTGGACTTCCCACCGGTCGGCCAGGCGCTTGATGACCCGCCGGGGTTACTTGCCGCCGGCGGCGATCTGCGTCCCGAGCGTCTGTTGAGCGCTTACGCCCGGGGCATTTTCCCCTGGTACGATGACGACAGCCCCATTTTATGGTGGTCACCCGACCCGCGTATGGTATTGCGCCCTTCCGATGTCCATGTATCACGTAGTCTCGCCAAACTGATCCGACGGGGTCGTTTTCGTATCACCATGGATACGGCGTTTGCCGATGTCATTCATGCCTGTGCGGCCTTGCGCGCCGCGCGTGAAGGCACGTGGATTACGGATGAAATGCAGAATGCCTATATTGCACTGCACACGCTTGGTCATGCGCACTCTGTGGAGATCTGGGACGGAGACCAGCTGGTCGGAGGCTTGTACGGTGTTGCCATGGGCAAACTGTTTTTTGGTGAATCCATGTTCAGCGTGGCGCCCAACACGTCTAAAATAGCGTTTGTGGCGCTGGCCACGCAGTTGCAGAATTGGGGGTTTGCGCTAATTGACTGTCAGATGCCAACCGATCACTTGCAAAGCCTGGGTGCTCACGAAATGTCGCGGGCAAAATTTCAGAATGTTTTGCAGCGATGGTGTGAGCCTGAGCCTGCTAATGTACCGTGGGTTTTCGACAATAAATTGCTGTAAACCACTAATGCTTTGCCAAATCAGCTGTAATCAGGCAAAATATGCGCTTAATTTTCGCAGTGAGATATCCTTTTAGATGGCTAAAGAAGACCAGATTGAGATGGAAGGCGAAGTGGTAGATACCCTTCCCAACACCATGTTCCGTGTAAAACTGGAAAACGGTCATATTGTGACCGCGCACATCTCCGGCAAAATGCGTAAGAACTATATCCGTATTCTCACCGGTGACATGGTGAAAGTGGAGTTGACTCCGTACGACCTGACCAAAGGCCGTATCACCTACCGCGCCCGTTAATTCCGGCATCAGCCCTGCCGATTTTGGCGGCAGCGAGCTGCCGGCAAGCGCTGGCCGGGCAGCAGCCTAAACCCGGCAGCGTAAGCAGCAGCGCTTATAAAGAGCTTAACTTCCCGCTGAGCTCAGTTCCTTACCTTCTGATTTTTCCGCTTTGCTACGGATCTCCAGTTCAACTTCATTGTTGCGAATGGAGACTACGGCCTCGCCGCCACTGCTCAGACGACCAAACAGGATTTCCTCGGCCAGTGCCTTCTTCAGTTTTTCCTGTATCAGGCGGCCCATCGGGCGAGCGCCCATGGCCGGGCTGTAACCATGCTCTGCGAACCACTCACGGGCACTTTCGTCGACATGCAGCGTGACTTTTTTGCTGTCGAGCTGTACCTGCAGTTCAACCAGGAATTTATCAACAACGGTGCGGATGGTTTCCATATTCAGCGGACCGAACTGGACAACGGCATCCAGACGGTTGCGGAACTCGGGCGTAAAGCTCTTTTTGATGACTTCCATGCCGTCGCTGCTGTGATCTTGATGCGTAAAGCCGATGGACGCCCGTGACATTTCCTGAGCACCGGCATTGGTGGTCATGATCAGAATGACATTACGGAAATCAGCCTTACGGCCATTGTTGTCGGTGAGCGTGCCATGATCCATGACCTGCAGCAGGATATTGAACACATCCGGGTGCGCCTTTTCGATTTCATCGAGCAACAGCACGCAATGCGGATGTTTGTTAACCGCTTCAGTCAGCAGCCCGCCCTGGTCAAAACCAACATAGCCGGGTGGCGCACCAATCAGTCGCGACACGGTGTGGCGCTCCATGTATTCAGACATATCAAAGCGCAGTAGCTCAATGCCCAGAATGCGGGCCAGTTGCCGACTGACTTCGGTTTTGCCGACGCCGGTAGGCCCCGAGAACAGGTAGGAACCAATGGGTTTGTCGGGCGTGTTCAGGCCGGCGCGAGACAGTTTAATGGCGGTGGCGAGTGAGCCGATTGCTTCATCCTGACCAAAAACCACCATTTTAAGGTTGGTTTCCAGAGTCTTCAGATTCTCAACATCCGATGAAGTGACATGTTGTGGCGGAATACGGGCGATGGATGCCACCACTTTTTCCATATCCGTTGCCTGAATCAGCTTCTTGCGTCGACTCTCGGGCAGCAGGCGCTGCCAGGCGCCGGCCTCGTCGATAACGTCAATGGCCTTGTCAGGCATGAAGCGGTCATTGATATAGCGACCTGCGAGCTCAGACGCTGCCCGCAAGGCATTATCGCTGTAACGCAGGGCGTGGTGCTCCTCAAAGCGGGATTTGAGCCCCTTAAGAATCTTGTAGGTGGTCTCGACATCAGGTTCTTCCACGTCGATTTTCTGGAAACGACGCGACAGCGCGCGGTCTTTCTCAAAAATACCGCGGTATTCCTGATAGGTGGTTGACCCCACGCAGCGCAGATCGCCGGAGGTGAGGATCGGTTTAAGCAGATTGGAAGCATCCATGACACCGCCGGACGCGGCACCGGCGCCGATGATGGTATGAATTTCGTCAATGAACAGCACCGATTCAGGTTTTTTCTTTAATTCCGCGAGCAGGGTTTTGAAGCGTTTTTCAAAGTCGCCCCGATACTTGGTCCCTGCCAGCAATGCACCCAGATCAAGCGAGTAGATCACGCTGCCTTTGAGGACGTCGGGCACCTGATCTTCTACTATCTGGCGCGCCAGACCTTCAATGACGGCGGTTTTACCGACACCGGATTCGCCTACCAGCAAGGGATTGTTTTTACGACGACGACACAGCACCTGAATCACGCGCGTCACTTCTTTTTCGCGACCAATCAGCGGATCTATTTTACCCTGCCGTGCCATTTCGTTCAGATTGGTGGCGTAGGTTTCCAGCGCGCTGGCGGAGCTGCCGCTATTTTCATCTGCGTCCTGACCATCCTGTTGCTGCCCTTCCTGGGCGCCCGGCCCCATGCCGCCCTCGCCGGCAGCATGCCGGCTGATTCCGTGACTGATGTAATTCACCACGTCCAGTCGGGCAATATCCTGCTGGCCCAGCAGGTAGACAGCCTGGCTTTCCTGTTCGCTGAAGATCGCGACAAGGACATTGGCGCCGCTGACTTCCTGACGCCCGGAGGATTGCACATGGAACACCGCACGTTGCAGTACGCGCTGAAACCCAAGTGTTGGCTGGGTTTCCCGCTCGGTCTCATCTTCCGGCACCATCGGTGTGGTGCTATCGATATAATCGACCAGATTGGCTCGCAACCTGGCAAGATCAGCGCCGCAGTGCATAAGCACATCGACCGCAACATCATTGTCCAGTAGCGCGAGCAACAAGTGTTCTACCGTCATGTATTCATGACGCCTGCCACGAGCGCTGGAAAAAGCACTGTTCAGGGTTACTTCCAGATCCCGACTTAACATCGCTTTGTTCTCCCCGGCGGTAGTACGATCAATGTACGGCTTGTGATCAGCATAAGCCCAACTGAACTCACTGATCAACCTCAACATGACACAGCAGCGGCTGATTGTTCTCGCGGGAAAAATCATTCACCTGCTGTGCCTTGGTTTCTGCAACATCACGGCTGAAGACACCGCATACGGCTTTGCCTTCAGTATGGATTTTCAGCATGATCTGGGTCGCTTTTTCGGTTGGCATGTGGAAAAACTCAACCAGAATTACCACCACAAAGTCCATGGGTGTATAGTCATCGTTAAAAAGCAGGACTTTGTATAGCGGGGGTCGGGCCAGCCTGGGTTTGCTGGCCGCAGTAGCCACACCCTCTTCGCGGCCATCATCCGGCTGGTTTAACTTCTCGTCAGACATAGTGTTTACTACCTTTTAACAACTAACCTGAGTCTAATATGGGGACGCAACTAGGTTATCACAAGCCACTTTAGTGTACTGCGTGATTACAGACTGTTGCAATTAGACAAAAATGGTGAATAATACGCTTTGACAGGGACGGCAAAAACCGTTAAGGAGAACACACAGGTCAAAGAGCCTGACGTGTACGACAATTAAAATAAAATTATACGTAGAACGGAGTATTATAATGGCTACGGGGCAAGTTAAGTGGTTCAACAACGCAAAGGGTTTTGGTTTCATCCTGCCGGATGACGGTGGCAGCGATCTGTTCGCTCACTATTCGGCGATTGGCATGGACGGCTACAAAACACTCAAAGCGGGACAGCCCGTTGAATTCGAGACTCTGGAAGGACCCAAGGGACTTCACGCAACCAACATCAGACCTGCTGAACATGAGCAGCAACAAGCCTGACCGGGCGGTCTGAGCAGCTGGCGCCCTGAAGGACGCAAGAGCACAACACAACGCCGATGGAAATAGCGGCGCCATAATCGGCGATAGCCCACACCAGTGCGTTTGCTTCACAGCAAAAAGCGCACAGTGGCTATCGCCGTTTTAATTTGATCATCTGAGTGGGGTTCTCCCCGGCAAACACGCGCACCTGCCCACAATTCCGCTATAATTCGCCGTATGCCGCAATTGATACTTTTCAACAAACCTTTCAACGTGCTGTCCCAGTTTACCGGCGCAGCAGCTGAAGAAACGCTCGCGTATTACCTGAAGGCGCCAGGATTCTATCCGGCCGGCCGGCTGGACAAGGACTCCGAAGGCTTGTTATTGCTTACCGATTGCGGTGAAACCCAGCAACGTATCAGTAACCCCAGGCACAAACTGGGCAAGCTTTACTGGTCTCAGGTCGAAGGCAGTATCACTGACAGCGCCCTGCAGCAGCTGCGCCAGGGCGTGTCACTCAAGGATGGCCGAAGCCGGCCAGCAGGCGCTGAGGCGTTGGCAGAAGCGCATGTTGCTGCTGAAATCTGGCCGCGTACGCCTCCCATTCGCGAGCGCAAGCAGATTCCGACTTCCTGGGTGGCACTTACCCTGTTTGAAGGACGTAACCGTCAGGTTCGCAGAATGACGGCAGCCGTGGGTTTTCCTACGCTGCGTCTGGTCCGGCAGCGTATCGGTGACTGGCAACTGGATGGACTGCAGCCAGGAGAGCACCGGGCGATCACCCTGCCGTCGCAATGGTGGAGATGAAACTCGCAGACCACTGGCAGTGGTCAGGAGTTGTTGTCGTCCTGCCATCGTGCAGCAGCCTGGTGATCAGATGTGCGACTTTCCACCCAATAGTCTTTGTCTCCGGCGACCTGCTTTTTCCAGAACGGCGCCGACGTTTTCAGGTAATCCATGATGAAGTGAGCTGCATCAAAGGCGGCGTCACGATGCAGACTGGCGGTTGCCACCAGGACAATCTGGTCCCCGGGTTGCAGGGTGCCAACTCGATGAATAACACGGCACACTGACAGCGGCCAACGGTCACAGGCGTGCTCGGCAATGTCGCGTAGTGCTTTCTGGGTCATACCGGGATAGTGTTCCAGGGTCAGACTCTGTCCCTCGGCCGCAACGTCCTGCAGCTCCCGCACCAGACCACTGAAAATGGTAATGGCGCCGGGGTTGTCAGCGATATCGCGGATCAGTGCATACTCCGCTGCCAGGTCAAAGTCCTGTGCCTGAACATCAATGCGAATCATGGTCGGCATTTATCAACCCCCCGTCATGGGCGGGAAAAATGCAATTTCATCGTTGCCGGTCAGTGCCTGCTCATGATCGGAGACTGCCTGGTTGACCGCGATAAGGACTTGCTGTCGATTGGCCAACATGGTCCAGGCACCGCCACGCGCAGCCAGTAGCTTGACCAGATCAGCGACAGTGGCGATGGCATCGGTGGCTTCGATTGACTCTTCCGAGCAATCAAGCTGTTCTCGCACACTGGCGAAATAGTGAATACTGTACATAAGATTCATTCTGCCTTTCGTTTGTAATCGCCTGACTTCCCGCCTTTTTTCTCTGACAGGCAAATGTCCCCAATGACCATGTCCTTATCTACTGCCTTGCACATATCATAAATCGTCAGGGCTGCCACCGACACCGCCGTCAGTGCTTCCATTTCGACACCGGTCTTGCCGTCCAGAGCGCAGCGGCCCGTGATCAGCACGCGGTTCAGGGCATTATCCAGTTCAAAGTCTACGCTGACCGATGTCAGCATGAGCGGGTGGCACAATGGAATCAGGTCAGAGCATTTCTTGGCGGCCTGAATGCCGGCAATACGGGCAACTGCCAACACATCGCCTTTTTTGTGTCCGCGCCCGGCTATCAATGCCAGTGTGTCAGCGTTCATGCGGATTTCCGCGGCGGCGATGGCAACTCGGGATGTCACGGCTTTGCCACCAACATCAACCATATGTGCATTGCCCTGGGCATCCAGATGCGTTAATTCAGTCATTATCTCCTCAAGTCTCCGGTTAGTTAGCAGGCATGGGCATTATCACCCGTATCGCCGATGAAGTGGAGGCATTTTCCGGTGTTTTCCGGTACAATCCCTGCCCTGTTGATGGCCGCTGCATGAACATCAATACTGTACATGATACATGCCGCCAGGCCTGAGCAGACTCACCTGAACGCAAGAAAAAAGAGCCCCGTATGCGTTGGTATCCCCATCAGACCGTTGCCGTTGTGATCGAAAAACCCGGTGCAACTGATCATCCACAGTTTCTGATCGTTGAAGAGATCAGTGGCGGTCAGGTGGTGTTCAATCAGCCGGCGGGCCACCTTGAGGCCAATGAGTCGCTGATGCAAGCCGCCGTGCGCGAAGCCCTGGAAGAGACTGCCTGGCATGTGGAACTGACCGGTTTTGTCGGCGTTTACCAAAGCAAATCGACAGACAGCGGTGAGTGTTATATTCGGAACTGTTTTGCTGCACGCGCGGTACGCGAAGACGCTGGCCGTAAACTGGACACTGATATCATTCGCACCCATTGGCTCAGCCTGCCGCAATTGCAGGTGCGACAGGCGCAGTTGCGCAGTCCCGCCGTTATCGCTGTCATCGAAGACTATCTCAATGGCCAGGTTTATCCGCTGAGTCTGGTCAGGGATCTGGGACAGGCATGAACAACGTATCCGTGAGCAATAATCAGAACAGCGATACCCGTGTCATCGTGGGCATGTCCGGTGGTGTCGATTCGTCTGTTGCCGCGCTGTTGCTATTGCAGCAAGGTTACCAGGTTGAAGGCCTGTTCATGAAGAACTGGGAAGAGGATGACGATACCGAGTACTGCACGGCCAAAGCGGATCTCGCCGATGCTCAGGCTGTGTGTGATCGGCTCGGGTTAAAGCTGCATACCGCCAATTTTGCCGCCGAATACTGGGATGGCGTATTCGAGCACTTTCTGGCGGAGTATCGGGCCGGCCGAACCCCCAACCCCGACATACTGTGTAATCGTGAAATCAAGTTCAAGGCGTTTCTGGAGTATGCCATGGTGCTGGGGGCCGACTACATAGCCACCGGGCATTATGTCCGTCGGGACCTGCTTAACGGGCAGACACGTTTGCTGAAAGGCCTGGATGCCAACAAAGACCAGAGTTATTTTCTGAGCGCGGTCAGTGAAGATTGCATTGAGCGCAGTCTGTTTCCAGTGGGTGAGCTGGAAAAACCGGCGGTGCGAGCGCTGGCGGCCGAACACGGGTTTGTTACCAGCGATAAAAAAGACAGCACGGGCATCTGTTTTATTGGGGAGCGCAAGTTCAAGGATTTTCTGCAGCAGTATCTGCCCGCTCAGCCAGGTGATATTGAAACTGTCGACGGTGAAGTGATCGGCAGGCATCATGGACTGATGTATCATACTTACGGTCAGCGTCAGGGGCTGGGTATTGGTGGATTGCAGGCGCATGACGACGCACCCTGGTATGTCGTTGGCAAAGACCTGCCACGCAACTGTCTTATCGTGGCTCAGGGCAGTACCCACCCTGCCCTGTTCTCGTCAGCGCTGAAGGCGAGCCAGGTGGCGTGGATCAATCGTCAGGCGCCGGACTTGCCTTTGCGCTGCACAGCAAAGATTCGTTATCGACAGGCCGACCAGCATTGTCTGGTTGAAAGGGAGAACGCGGACGATCCCGATAACAGGCATGTCCGGGTAAGTTTCGATGAGCCCCAGCGGGCAGTCACACCCGGGCAGGCTATCGTATTTTATCAGGGCGACATCTGTCTGGGAGGAGGCGTCATTGAGCAGTACTACCGCTGAATTTTCCAATTGGGAATATCGAAATATTGCATTGTCTGCTGTTGCTCAGTGTTCGGTGCTGGTGCATGAACTGGCCACCGAAGGCAGTGCCTCGCGTCACACCATGCGGGCCTGTCTGCGACCGGTTTATCAGATGAATCCTGACTCTGTGGCGCAAGTGTATCCTTCGGTCGAAGTTTTCAGTCAGGGTATTTCGACGCTGCAGCGCAGCTTTGACAGTGCCGGCCTGAAGGAGAACGCGGAAGTTGTGCGTTATATGCTGGGCATGCTGGTCCTGCAACAACGCCTGTCGGGTGAAAAAGCCATGCAAGCTGCCATAGGGGAGCGACTGACAGCACTATTGCCAGACGAACCTGGCGCCGAACCCATGCCGGCTGACATGCCACTGCAGGCGCTTCATGCTGATTGTTCGGCGCTGGCCCGACTCTATCAGGACACCATCAGCAAACTCAGCTTTCGTATTCATGTCGCTGGTAACCCTGAACACCTGCGCGACCACATCGTCGCTGACCAGATTCGTGCCCTGCTGCTGGCTGGCATTCGCTCGGCGATGTTATGGCACCAGTTAGGTGGACGTCGCTGGCACCTGTTCTTTTACAAAAAACACATTCGTGAAACCCTCAGTGGTATTCGGCGCAAACTGATCAGCTGATCGCCGGCAGGACACATCCATTTAATTATCAAAGCAAGGAACCATCAAGGCTCATGAGCATTTCTACCCTCACTGCCATTTCCCCCGTTGACGGTCGCTATCGCAGCAAGACCGAAGCACTCGCCGCCTGTTTCAGCGAGTATGCCCTGATTCGCTATCGCGTTATCGTCGAAATTCGCTGGTTACAGCAATTGGCCGCACACCCGGGCATTGTCGAAGCACCGCCGATCAGTGAAGCTGGTCAGGAATTGTTGGAAAGCATCATCAAGAACTTCTCCGAGACTGATGCGGTGCGAGTCAAGACTATTGAAAGTACCACCAACCACGACGTGAAAGCGGTGGAATACTTTATCAAGGAAAAGATTGCTGACCATGCTGATCTCAGACAGCAGGTCGAATTTGTTCACTTTGCCTGCACCTCGGAAGACATCAACAACCTGTCCTACGCCCTGATGCTGCGCGACGGTCGTGACCTGGTCATGCTGCCAGTTATGCATCAAGTGCTTGATAGGCTACGCGAACTGGCTCACGACACGGCTGAGCAACCCATGCTGTCACGCACGCACGGCCAGACAGCCTCCCCTACGACGGTTGGCAAAGAGCTGGCCAACGTGGTGTACCGCATGCAGCGCCAACTTACGCAACTTGCCGACAGCCCGGTAATGGGCAAAATCAATGGCGCCGTTGGCAACTATAATGCGCACCTGTCTGCCTATCCGGATATTGACTGGCAAGCCAATGCAAAAAGTTTTGTCGAAAAACTCGGCCTTGACTGGAACCCGTACACGACACAGATCGAGCCGCATGACTACATTTCAGAGATGTTTGCTGCCTGCTGTCGCTTCAATACCATTCTGATTGACCTGGATCGCGACATCTGGGGTTATATTTCACTGGGTTATTTCAAACAGCGCACGATTGCCGGTGAAGTTGGATCATCTACCATGCCGCACAAGGTCAATCCGATCGACTTCGAGAACTCAGAGGGTAACCTGGGTATCGCCAATGCCATCATGCAACACCTGGCAGAAAAACTGCCGATTTCACGCTGGCAGCGGGATCTTACTGACTCCACAGTGCTGCGCAGTGTAGGGACCGGTTTCGCACACAGTCTGATCGCCTACCACGCTACGCTGAAAGGTCTGAGTAAATTGAGCCTGAATCCGGAACGCCTGTTGGCCGATCTCGACAACAGCTGGGAAATTCTGGCTGAGCCAATCCAGACAGTAATGCGTCGGTACGGGGTGGAGAAGCCGTATGAAAAGTTAAAAGAACTGACACGCGGCCAGACCATTAACGCAGAAGTGCTCAGTGCGTTTATTGACAGCCTGGATATCCCCGAAGTCGCCCGTAAAGAACTACGGGCGTTGCGGCCCGAAAATTATATCGGTAACGCAGTCTCCCAGGCCAAGGCCATTTGAATGACAGCCTGGCTCATGGCGCCAGGCGATGGTAACAACGAGGATATTTCGTGATCGAATCTGTATTGCCTGCCGATTTTGACCGGCAGCGATTTCTACGTGACTATTGGCAAAAGCAACCGTTATTGATTCGGGCTGGCGAACTGCCATTTGTTGACCCGATTACGCCAGAAGAACTCGCGGGTCTGGCCTGTGAACAGGATATTGAGTCAAGGCTGATCCAGGTTAATGCGGCACAGGACACCTGGCAACTGCGCAGCGGCCCATTTACCGAAGCCGAATTCGAATCATTACCTCAGACGCATTACAGCCTGTTGGTGCAGGCTGTCGACCACTGGGTTGATGAAGTCAGTGCACTGGTGGCGGACTTTGACTTTATTCCCAGCTGGCGAATAGACGATGTGATGGTCAGTTATGCCACTGACAGTGGCAATGTCGGCCCCCACTTTGATTATTATGATGTCTTTCTGATCCAGGGCATGGGCCAGAAACGCTGGCAGACAGGTGCCATGTGCAACAGCATGACTCCTCGTCGCGATGAGAGCGGGCTGCGTCTTGTGAAAGACTTTCAGCCTGAACAGGAATGGATTGTAGGCCCGGGTGATATTCTGTATCTGCCACCGGGGGTCTCTCACTACGGTGTTGCCATTGGCAACAGCATGACCTATTCAGTCGGGTTCCGCGCGCCATCTGAAGCCGATATCGTTAGCGGCCTGGCCGACCAGTTGCTGGACGAACTGACGGAAGATCAACGTTATGTTGATGTTAACGCGCAACTGCCTCTGCACCCGGGTGAGATATCTGCAGACGTGGTTCGCCATCTGCATGAACGAGTGCTGAGCATGATAGCCAACCCCGAACAGATTCGCCGATGGTTTGGCAAGACCATGACCACGCCGAAGTATCAGCACGATGAGCATTCTGCCTGCTGTGGTTCGCATGACGGTCATGACCACGGCCATGAGCAAGACGATGCGGGTATCAGTGACATTATCAGCTTGCGCGATGCGCTTGGTGATGGCGCTGAAGTATTCAAGGTACCCGGTTCTCGCTATGCTTATGCACTGGCGGACACGCAGGCGGAATTGTATGTCGACGGCGAATGCTATCGCTGTAACTGGCGGCTGTTGACCTTGCTGCAGGCACTGAGCACACCCGGTCATACCGAGGCACTGGACCCGGATGTGGTGTCTGCCTGTAACGCCGATGAAGAAGCGGCCGAACTATTGCTGACACTTTACAACCGTGGCAGTCTGATTATTGGCTGACTGTGAGTAGTAGGCCCGAATAGAGCCTTAATAGACCTTTAATAGACCCAGGATACACGCTGAGCCGGTTACATGGATATTCTATGACATCATTTATGCGAACAGTTGTGCTGACACTCGCCCTGCCCGTTTCTGGCGTTATGTTGATGAGCGCTATGCCAGAGGTTCATGCCCAGCAAGCCAATGGAGATCGTGCAGTCATTGAAATCATTCAGATTATGCACCGCGAACCTCACCGAATTCGTGACAGTGTGCGTGCTTCCGTTGATCCTCGCGGCAGCGTCGGGCAGATTGATGACAAGTTGATCATTGCCACCACCACGAGCAACCTTCAGGTTTTGCAAACCATCATCGCCGAACAGGACGTCCCAGCCAGGCGACTTGTTATTGGTATCGATTTTAATCACCAAGCGGATAGCGCTGACACCTCTGGGCAGCAGCAAAGCCAGGGCATCGAAGGGCAGGCGCTGGTGTTTCTGGCGCAAAACAATGATCCGGACATTGGCAGCGTTGCAACAGGCGACCCGGAGACAGGCGAGCCGCAAACAGAGAACCCGGATGCGAGTGCGTATCCGGACACAATAAGTACTGACCGGCCGCGAGTCAGCGTGTCTGCTGAGGTACTGGGTGACACAGCGTCGGTCAGTCTGGGTGTCGACAATATTCCATCGTTGTCTGGCAGCCATGAAATGCGTGTGCCGCTGGGCGTCTGGCAAACACTTGATCTGCAAGCGCCCGCGGCTAATGGAGCGCCTGCGGCGAATCAAGCGCCTGCGGCTAATGGAGCGCCTGCGGCGAATGGAGAGCCCGCGGGCACCGAACTCCTCACCGAGCCCGGTTCACCAACCCTGGCCGTGCGAATTGATATCGTGCCGTGATGGCAGAACTCATACTGCAGACACTGCCTTATCAGCGTGACAGCCACGATTTGATCCACTGTATCGGCGCCCTGCCCGGCGCCGTTTGCCTGGACAGCGGCTTGGGCCAGCAGCCAGAAAGCCGTTATGACATTCTGACAGCGTTGCCGTCGAAGCAACTGCGTCTGCATAAAATCGATGACGCGAATGTAATCGAACAGCGTCAGGGCGCCAAAGCCTGCTGGCAACCGCTGTCAGACCAGTCCTGCATTTTTACGGCGGCAGACAGTCTGTTGCAGCATGATCGACCCTCCGACAGTGTGATTGCCGAATTATCGCATCTGCCGTTTTGTGGTGGTGTTTTGGCCTGCTTTGGTTACGATGCCGCCGGCAATACACCATGCCGCGATGAACGCAGTGACGTTGATGACTGTCATGAGCTGGGCGAGGTGCTATCGCAAGCGCCGACTGCCAGTTGTGGCCTGTATCAATGGGCTGTGGTGGTCGATCATGAATGCGGCACAACATCGTTGTTTGTGTTGCCAGCATGCCCGGACGTTATTCGTCGGCAGGTCATGCAAACCCTCTGTGAACTGAATGGCCCGGATGGACCGGGACTTCACGATAAAAACCCGCATGACACTGACAAGCACACCGATCAGGACTTTATTCTGCATGGCGCGTTTCAGCCTCAGCTATCGGCTGATCAGTATTCCGCTGCCTTCGACCGGCTCAAAGCCTATATAGTTGCCGGCGATTGTTACCAGGCCAATCTGGCGATTCCATTTGTTGGTCGTTTCTGCGGCGAGCCGTTGCAGGCCTACCTGCGCCTGCGGCAAGGCAGTCGTAGCCCGTTTTCTGCGTTTTTCGATACCGGTGATGCACAGGTCCTCAGTTTGTCTCCGGAACGTTTTGTATCAGTCAATGAGCGTGAGGTAGTGACCCAGCCCATCAAAGGCACACGCAAACGCTCCCTGGATCCGAAAATCGACAAGCAACGCAGTGACGAACTGCAGAACAGTGAAAAAGACCGCGCCGAGAATTTAATGATTGTTGATTTACTGCGAAACGATCTGGGCAGCCTTTGCGAAACGGGTTCGGTGCAGACCCGGGAACTGTTCAAGCTGCACAGTTTCAGCCAGGTTCATCACCTGATCAGCACCATTACGGGCATCTTGCCCAAAGGTGTCAGCGCTTTTGCGCTGCTTAAACGCTGTTTTCCCGGAGGTTCCATCACCGGGGCGCCCAAAATACGAGCCATGCAGATTATTGCAGAGCTGGAACCGCTGCCCAGGTCTGTGTATTGCGGCAGCGTGATGTATTGCGATTATCGGGGCCGAATGGACAGCAGTATCAGCATAAGGACCCTGCTCTGTTATCAGGGTCATATTTTTTGCTGGGGGGGCGGTGGCATCGTGTCGGACTCGGAAATGGCACGCGAATACCAGGAGGCTTACGACAAAGTGTCCGCTCTCATGGCGCTGGTATCCGCGCAACCTGACTCTTAATCCAGCTCTTAAACCTAGCTCTTAAACCCGGCTCTGAACCCTGTCTCGCAGCCCTGGTTCTTGAGTCAGAGGGTCAATGGCCTGACGCTGGCTTTTAAAAACTCCTGCTTGAGATCCTCGTATTCATGCACGGCCGGAAATTGCGGGAATTCGCGAATGACATTATCCGGTGCGCGAAACAGAATGCCGGCCTCAGCCTCGGACAGCATGGTGGTGTCGTTATAGGAATCTCCAGCCGCGATAACCCGGTATTTCAGTCCATGAAAGGCTTTCACGGACTCACGTTTTGGGTCTTTCTGGCGCAGGTGGTAATTGACGATCATACCGCTGTCGTCGGTTTCCAGGCGGTGGCAAAACAGGGTCGGGAAACCCAGTTGCCGCATCAGGGGCTGGGCGAATTCGTAGTAGGTATCAGACAGAATCACGACCTGAAAACGTTCGCGCAACCAGTCGACGAACTCGCGGGCGCCAGGCATGGGCGCCATACCCGAGATAACTTCCTGGATATCGGGAAGCCCGAGTTTATGTTCGCGCAGAATCCGTAGCCGTTGCTGCATCAGAACATCGTAGTCGGGGATATCGCGTGTTGTCGCCCGCAGTTCATCAATTCCTGTGCGTTCCGCAAAATCAATCCAGATTTCCGGAATCAGCACACCCTCAAGATCAAGACAGGCGATCTCCACGCAAAATACCTCTTATAAGTGTTTGTCAGTTCACATCAGTTTTCAGCAAGCCGCTGAGCAGACAAGGTTCCAGCTGAAACTGTTGCCTTGGCACCGCCGTGATTTTATAGCGACCCCGTCTGACATGCCAGCGCTCAGGGCGCTGTTAATTGACAAATACGTGCAAGCAGTCGCGTTGCGACCTACAATACCAGCTCATTAACACTCGAATACCGTAAGTTGATTCACGAAAATCTGAAGGTAAAGCATGATAAGCGCGCATAACATCGCTGAAATAAATGAAAAATTTAACACCATGGAGCCCAGAGACATCCTTCAACAGGTGCTGGCAGACGTTCCCAATATTGTGGTGTCGTTCAGCGGCGCCGAAGATGTTGCGCTGGTTGCCATGGCCTGGAAATTGAAAAAGAATATCAAGGTATTTACACTCGATACCGGCCGCCTGCATGCGGAAACCTATCAATTCATCGACAAGGTCAGGCAGGAATTTGATCTGGATCTGGATTTTCTCTACCCCGACACCACCGCGATTCAGCAATTGACCAGCAACAAGGGGCTGTTCAGCTTTTATCAGGACGGTCATGAAGAATGCTGCTCGATTCGCAAGACTGAACCGTTGCGACGGCAACTGGCCAATGTTGACGCCTGGATTACCGGTCAACGCAAAGATCAGAGCCCGACCCGAACGGATGTCCCGTTGGCCCAGGTAGACGCAACCTTTGCCGCCCCGGGAAAGACCCTGTTGAAATTCAATCCATTCGCCAACTGGCGCTCAAAGGATGTCTGGGACTACATTCGGATGTTCGACCTGCCTTACAATCCGTTGCATGATCAGGGATTCGTCAGTATTGGCTGTCAACCGTGCACCAAACCGATTGGCCCCAATCAGCATGAACGTGAAGGCCGATGGTGGTGGGAGGAAGCAACCGCCAAGGAATGTGGATTGCACAAGATCAATATTATTGAGTAGCCACCGGCATGCTATTGAGTTCAGGCAGTACCGTCGCGGAAAACAGCGCATCAATATCTGCCTGACTCTGACACTCGATGACCCGTTCCACAGCCGGTCCGCCTTTATGCCCCGCAAACATGCGCATGAAATCGATCATGTAACTTCGCAATAACGTGCCGCGTCGGAAACCGATGCGCGTAACGCTGTAATCGAACAGCGCGCTGGCATCAAGCGCCACCAGATCGCTGTCCCGCTCGACGTCATAAGCCATTTTTGCAATGATGCCGACACCCATGCCGAGGCGGACATAGGTCTTGATGACATCAGCATCAACAGCCGTGAACACAACTCGCGGAGCCAGGCCCTGACTGGCAAAGGCGTCATCAAGCCTGGAGCGGCCAGTAAAACCGACCACGTAGGTCACCAACGGATAAGCTGCCACGTCAGCCAGTGTCAAGCGCTCCAGTGCCGCCAGCGGATGACCGCGTGGTACCAGTACAGCGCGGTTCCAGCGATAACAGGGCATCATCAGCAGATCGCTGAATTTATCCATGGCTTCGGTGGCGATGGCAAAGTTGGCAGTGCCTTTGGCTGCCATTTCCGCGATTTGATAAGGTGTACCCTGGTGCAATTGCAGTGATACGTCCGGGTACTTTTTGATGAATGCTGAGATCACTGCAGGCAACACATAGCGGCTTTGTGTATGCGTTGTAGCAATCGCAAGACTGCCCGAACCTTCATCACAATACTCAGCGGCCAGATGGGCGATATTTTCCGTTTGTTGCAGCACCTCCCCTGCCAGTTTCACAATGCGTTCGCCGGCTTCGCTCATGCCGATGAGATGTTTACCATTGCGCAGGAAAATTTTTACACCCAGTTCGTCTTCCAGTGCCAGAATCTGTTTGCTCATGCCTGACTGGGATGTATGTAACCGTTGCGCCGCTGCTGACACATTCAGACCCTGACGGGAAACTTCCCAGATATAACGCAACTGCTGAAGTTTCATGCTCAGTCCTGTCCGCTATTGCTTATCGTATCCGGAGTGACAGCTCTGCCAATTTCATTGGCGACGCCGTGAGGCACATGACCCGTTGCAACATGGTGACGGGCCGAATCACAGTGTCCCTCCTGATCATCAAAGAATACGTCGGCGTCAAACGCTTTCAGGAAGCCACCTTTGTCCATGCCCCCGAGAAACAGTGATTCATCAATACGAATATTCCATGCACGCAGCGTGCGCACTACTCGCTCATGGGCCGGTGCTGATCGTGCCGTCACCAGGCAGGTTCTGATCGGTGATTCGCCCGGTGCGAATTCCATCTGCAGCTTCTGCAGTGCCGCCAGAAACGGCTTGAAAGGTCCTCCGGACAGGGGTTGGTTGGCTGACTGTTTCTCGCTTCGGGCAAAAGCTTCCAGGCCCTCGCTTTTATAGATGCGCTCGGCTTCATCGGAGAACAGAACGGCGTCACCGTCAAATGCGAATTTCAGCCGGTCATCGCTCGCCATGGTTGTTGTTGATGGCAAAATGGTGGCTGCAGCAACTCCCTGCTCCAGCGCATGCCTGACATCGGCGCCATCCATGGACAGGAACAGGTGGCTGTTGAAAGCTGAAATATATCGATAGGGGCTGGCGCCGCCGGAAAAAGCGGCGCGGGTAATACTCAGGCCGTAGTGCTCGATGGAGTTAAAAATACGCAGGCCGGTATCGGCGCTGTTTCGGGACAAAAGTATGACTTCGACCCGTTGGCTGTTCAATTGGGTATTGAGATGCAGCAGTTTTTTGACCAGGCTGAATGCCCCGCCGGGTTGCAGTGGTTCACTTTCGTGGGCTATCTGATACTGTTGATATGCTTCAAGGCCCTGTTCTTCATAGATCCGGTGACTGTCATTCAGGTCGAATAAGGCTCTGGATGAGATGGCGATCACGAGTTTATCAATATTTTTTTTATCAGGCTCTTTATCGAGCTTTTTATCAGACTCTTTATCGAGCTTTCTATCAGATTTTTTATCAGACATGAAACATATCCTTTATTGGCGCTGGCATTTAGATGCCGGCGAGGTAGAATTCTACGCTGGAATAGCCGCCCAGGCAAAGCGGCCCAAAAAGGAATAACGACACCATGAAATCGCCGCATCCGCCCACTGACAATCAGACTCAGGCAGCTCTGGTGTTGTCCGGTGGTGGTGCCCGTGCTGCCTATCAGGTCGGTGCACTCAGGGGCATAGCAACCGTACTGGACAAAGATGCTCCCAACCCGTTTTCCATTATCTCAGGTACCTCGGCAGGTGCCCTGAACGCGGTGGGTATTGCCACCCAGGCGCACAAGTTTCGCACCGGCATCAGAATGCTGGAATACATCTGGGGCAACATGACCAGTGATCGTGTCTACAAACTCGACTCGGTCGGTTTGATCAGCAGTGCCTCTAACTGGGTGTTTTCGGTCCTGGCCAATCGTCGGCGCCGCACCCCGGCGTCATTGCTGGACAACTCGCCACTGGAGTCGTTGCTGCAGGATGTTCTGCGCCTGGAGCGCATCAATAGCAACATCGCCGCAGGGCGCCTGGACAGTCTTGTGGTGACTGCGTCAGGTTATAGCAGCGGCGAGTCGGTTTCATTTTTTCAGAGCAGCCGCGATATTCCCAATTGGCATCGTCCACACCGGCTGGGAATTCGCACCGACCTGCGCCACAGGCATTTACTGGCCTCGACCGCCATTCCAACACTGTTTCCCGCCGTTCGTATCAAACGTGAGTTTTTCGGCGATGGCGCAATTCGCCAGCTTGCACCGTTAAGCCCGGCCATTCATATGGGGGCCCGCAAGATTCTGGCTATTGGCGTCAGTGGCAGTTCCACCCGCCGGCCTGCCAAAGGAGATCAGGTAAACCACCCGTCGTTGTCGCAGATTATCGGGCATGTGCTTAACAGCGCTTTTGTTGATACGCTGGAGAGCGATATGGCAGTTCTGCGGCGCTACAACGCCATGTTGGGCCAATGCCAGCCTTCTGCCGAGCTTGATGTGCGCCCGATCGAACTACTGGATATCACACCCAGCCTGGACCTTAACCGGATTGCTGAAGATCACTACCAGTCCCTGCCCCGTTCCATCAGGTTATTCATTCGCGACACCAATGCCAGTTCCATTGCCAGCCTGTTGATGTTCGAAAAAGCGTATTGCCAGGAGCTCATGGATCTGGGCATTGCCGATGCCATGGCAAAACGCGAGCAGATAAGAGCATTTTTCCACGATTAATACGCTTTGCCGATTATGTCATGACAGTGACACGCTTGTTACACTAGACTTGATTCATCAGAGTCATGCAGGGAAAAAACAAACATGAAAGTAACGATTTTTGGCACTGGCTATGTCGGACTGGTCTCAGGCACCTGCCTGGCGGATTCCGGGCACCAGGTCATGTGCATGGATGTAGATGCCGACAAAATATCAAAGCTGCGCCAGGGCCAGATTCCCATCTATGAACCTGGCCTTGAGCCGATGGTGGTTGAGAACGGCAAGCTGGGAAACCTGCACTTCACCTCAGATCCCGCTGAAGCGGTCGGTTTTGCCGATCTGTTGTTCATTGCGGTTGGCACACCTCCCGATGAAGATGGCTCAGCAGACCTGAAATATGTGCTGGCGGTGGCCTCGGAAATCGGCCGTCTGATGGATAAAAACAAAACCATCGTGACCAAATCCACGGTGCCGGTTGGCACCTCGGAAAAAGTGCGTCAAGCGGCGCAGTCCCAGCTGGATGCCCGGGGTTCTTCACTACAGGTATCAATTGCATCGAATCCTGAATTCCTCAAGGACTGTCTCTTATACACATCTGACGCTGCCGACGACTCCTTACGTGTAG
>OJBX01000229.1_pt1 | contig 34422 bp, 31 predicted proteins | sample 1590751 | NCBI WGS metagenome assembly OJBX01 (sample SAMN05416780, study PRJEB24817) | seawater metagenome | isolation source: Sea water | place: Canada:Atlantic | collected 2013-07
AAGGAGTCGTCGGCAGCGTCAGATGTGTATAAGAGACAGCATCTACGGGGCCAAGGGTCTGGCCTGGATCAAGGTCAATGACATCAATGCCGGCCTGGAAGGACTGCAGTCGCCCATCATCAAGTTTATGCCGGAAGCAGTCGTCAAACAGGTTCTGGAACGCCTGCAGGCACAAACCGGTGACATCATTTTCTTTGGCGCCGACAAGGCCAATATCGTTAACGAAGCCATTGGCGCACTGCGCCTGAAAGTGGCTGCCGATCTGGGCAAAGTACGTGAAGGCTGGGCGCCATTGTGGGTGGTTGACTTCCCCATGTTCGAGCGCGACAAGGAAGGCAATCTGAACTCCCTGCACCATCCGTTTACAGCACCTTCCTGTACGCCTGAGGAGTTGCGCGCGAACCCGGATCAGGCATTGTCTCGTGCTTACGATATGGTCTTGAACGGCACCGAGCTGGGTGGTGGCTCCATCCGTATTAACCAGCCGCAGATGCAGAGTGCGGTGTTTGACCTGCTGGGTATCGGTGAAGAAGAGGCGCAGGAAAAGTTCGGGTTCCTGCTGACAGCGCTGGCGTCAGGCTGCCCGCCGCACGGGGGGCTTGCGTTTGGCCTGGACCGCCTGATCATGTTGATGACCGGGGCCACGTCTATTCGCGAAGTGATCGCCTTCCCGAAAACCCAGTCGGCAGCGTGCCCATTGACTGATGCGCCGGGACCAGTATCGGCGAAGCAGTTGCGAGAGCTCAATATCCGACTGCGTGAACAACCGGCTGCGCCTTCTGCCTGAATCGGTGATGCTGGCGCATCCGCTACAAAGGCGCACACCATGATCTGCACGGACCCGGCATGAGTGTCGGGCTCCTGTGTAACCGAGGCAGAACATGACATTAATCCTGGGCATAGACCCTGGCTCGCGAGCAACCGGCTTCGGCATTATTGAGTCGGTTGGCAATCGCCTGAAGTACGTCGCCAGTGGTTGCATCAGGCCCGACCTGGGCGAACACCCCCAGCGTCTGAAAGAAATCTTCCGTGGTATCAGTGAGGTGGTCGAGCAATACTCGCCGCAGGAATGTGCTATTGAAGAGGTATTCCTGGGTAAGAGTGTGTCGTCAGCGCTGAAGCTGGGTCAGGCGCGGGGAAGTGCGATGGTGGCCTGTCTGCACCTGGACCTGCCGGTAGCTGAGTACACGCCGAGGACCGTCAAGCAGTCTGTCACCGGCTCGGGGGCTGCGGACAAGACGCAGGTGCAGCATATGGTCAAGGTGCTGTTGGGGTTGCAGGGCCGGTTGCAGGCCGATGCGGCAGATGCACTGGCCATTGCAGTGTGTCATGCTAATACCAGACAGAGTCTGATTAAAGTAGCGTCGGCGCGCAATTTCAGTCGCGGCCGGTTTCATCGCTGACCGCCTGTATCCGCCGTGATCATGGATTCATGGCGGACAGCTCTCCAGTAATGCTCAGGATGGATTCGCCATGTATATAGAGGCAGCAACGTGATAGGTCAGTTAAAGGGTATTCTGGTAGATAAAAGAGCGCCGGATCTGCTGCTGGATGTCAACGGTGTCGGATACGAACTGCAGGCGCCAATGAGCACATTTTACCAGTTACCTGCGACGGGGCAGGGAGTGCTGCTTCATACCCATCTGGTTGTGCGTGAGGATGCGCACCTGTTGTTTGGTTTTTACGGGCAGCAGGAGCGCTCCCTGTTTCGGGCGCTGATCAAGGTCAGTGGTGTGGGTCCGAAAGTGGCGCTGGCCATCCTGTCGGGCGTGACTGCGGATGAATTTGTCCGTCTGGTGCGGCAGGACGACGAGTCGGCGCTGACCCGAATCCCCGGCATTGGTAAAAAGACCGCCGAGCGTCTGATGCTGGAAATGCGTGATCGACTCAAGGACTGGCAGGCACCCGCCGATGGCAATCAGCCGCCGGGTTCACCGCCACCGTTGGGCGGCGCCAGCGCGGTCAGTGAGGATGCGGAAACCGCGCTGATTGCACTGGGTTATAAACCGGCAGAGGCGGCTCGCATGATTGTTCGCACGCTGAAGGACAATCCGGAGATCGAGCGCAGTGAGGAAATTATCCGGCTGGCGCTGAAAGGGATGGTGTGACAACGATGACAACTGACAATGACCGCCTGATATCACCCGCGTTGGCACCACAAGAGCAGTCCGTTGATCGGGCCATCCGACCGTTGGTACTGGCGGATTATATTGGTCAGGACGACGTTAAAACACAGATGGATATCTTTATCAGCGCTGCCCGCAATCGCAACGAGCCGCTGGACCATACGCTGATTTTCGGGCCGCCCGGTCTGGGCAAGACCACGCTGGCCAATATCATTGCCAATGAACTGGATGTGGCCATCAAGACCACCTCCGGCCCGGTACTGGAAAAGGCGGGTGATCTGGCTGCGCTGTTGACCAATCTGGAAGAGGGAGATGTCCTCTTTATTGATGAAATTCACCGCCTGAGTCCGGCAATCGAAGAAATTTTGTACCCGGCAATGGAAGATTACCAGCTCGATATCATGATCGGTGAAGGGCCGGCTGCTCGCTCAATCAAGCTTGAATTGCCCGCATTTACGCTGGTCGGCGCCACCACGCGTGCCGGCCTGCTGACCTCACCGTTGCGCGACCGTTTTGGCATCATCCAGCGCCTGGAATTCTATACGCATCCGCAGCTGACCGAAATTGTTGCCCGGTCTGCCCGCATTCTGGGCTGTCAAATTGATGAGTCCGGTGCCTTTGAGATTGCCCGTCGTTCCCGTGGCACGCCACGTATCGCCAATCGCCTGTTGCGCCGGGTGCGCGATTTCAGTGAGGTAAAACACGCCGGCGAGATCAGCAGCGAGATCGCTGGTCAGGCGCTTGATATGCTCAGTATCGACAATAATGGCTTTGATCACATGGACCGGCGCCTGCTGCTGACCATGATCGAGAAATTTGGTGGTGGCCCGGTCGGGGTCGACAGTCTGGCGGCGGCCATCAGCGAAGAGCGCGATACCATTGAGGATGTGCTTGAACCCTACCTGATTCAGCAGGGTTACATGATGCGTACCGCCCGTGGTCGAATGGTCACGCCGCATGCCTATCTGCAGCTGGGTCTGCCGGCGCCGGTGCAGTCCTGACATCAGGCTGGTGCGGCTTCTGGCGTGTGTATGTGTGCTCAATATTCCTTCTGCGTTTTCCCGGCAGGCGCTGGAAAGGCCTTCAAAGTGACGTTCCGGTCACAATACTGACAATTCATCATGATTTGGCCATATTTTATCAGCCTTTAGACATTCGCCCCTGTATTTTAAGTGGTTAATTTGACTTATAATGCCGCCTGTTTTTAACTCTGTCTTTGCAAGCTCGGACTTAATCAGATAAGGGAGTGCCTGGTGGAAAGCTCGATAAGTGTCTGGTCGCTGATACTGGAAGCAACGATCCCTGTTCAACTGGTCATGCTGATTCTATTGGTAGCCTCTGTTATCTCCTGGGTCATGATCATCCAGCGCTGGCTGGTATTGAGCAGTGCCGATCAAGGCATGTACAGCTTTGAGAAACGCTTCTGGTCGGGAATGGACCTGAGTCAGCTGTATCGCGAAGGCAGCAACCAGCAAAAGGAAAACCAGCCCACCGGTGGCATGGAAAATATTTTTCGTGCCGGTTTCAAGGAATTCATGCGTCTGCGGCAGCAGGGCGGCGTCAGCGCCGAAGGTGTCATGGCGGGTGCGCAGCGCGCCATGCGGGTGGCTTACTCGCGTGAAGAAGAGAAGCTGGAAAAAAATCTGCCGTTTCTGGCAACGGTGGGTTCGGTCACGCCATACATCGGCCTGTTTGGTACCGTCATCGGCATCATGAATTCGTTTATCGGCCTTGCTGAACAGAATCAGGCCACGTTGCAGGTTGTTGCGCCCGGTATTGCGGAGGCGCTGATTGCGACCGCAATGGGACTGTTTGCTGCGATTCCTGCGGTTGTGTCCTACAACCGGTACTCCAGTCGCGTCGACATGATTGCGCAGAACTATATTACGTTTACTGAAGAGTTCGCCGGCATTCTGCACCGCCAGGTTGCCAGCGTGCAGAGTCCACCAAAGTAATCTGACCCTGTCCCGGGTTTTGTAACGGTAGCGAATACGATGGAAATAGTCAGAAAACGACGCAGACCGATGTCAGATATCAATGTGGTTCCATACATTGACGTGATGCTGGTGTTGTTGATCGTTTTTATGGTGACTGCGCCCCTGCTGACCCAGGGGCTGCGGGTTGATCTGCCACAGGTTGATTCCGAACCCATGGATATGGATGAAAACGCCGAGACGCTGGTCATCGAATTGACCTCGGACAATGAGTTTTTTATCAGCCTGGGTGTGACCGAACAGGATGAGCAGACACCGGTGACGCTGGCGACCATTGGCCAGCAGGTGGCGTCCATTGTTGAGGCCAACCCGACTATCCAGATTTTTGTTGAAGGCGATGCCACTGCCAGTTACGGTCCGTTTATCAGCCTGATGGAAGCGTTGCGGGTGGCTGGTGTTGAAAGTCCGAACCTGGTTACCAAGCCACTGGAATAATTGTTGTGACTGCGTTTAACGGTTATCCGATATCAGTGTTTCTTGCCGTACTGCTTCACGGTGTCGTGCTGGGAACGCTGTTATTGTTTCAGCAGGCAGAGTCTGAAGTGCTGGATGTCATTCGTCCGCCATCAGTCAAGGCATTGCTGGTGTCGGAAAATCCGCAGGCGCGCAACGAGCGTCAGCAGCAACAGTCACTGCAGCAGCAACGTGAGCGTGAGCAGCAAGAGCGGGCACAACAGCAGCGCGAACAGCAACAGCGCGAGCAGCGGGAACGGGAACAGCAGGAGCAGGCCAGACAAGAGCAACTGCAACAGGAACAGGCTCGGCAAACGCAACTGCGCCAGGAACGTGAACGCCAGGAGCAGCAGCGTCGCGAAGAAGAGGCGCGGCGACTGGAGCAGGAAAGACGGGAACAGGAAAGACTTGAACAGGAGCGGCTGGAGCAGCAGCGACAGCAAGAGGCAGAACGTCAGCGTCAGCAGGAAGAACAGGCGCAGGCCGCTGCCGCCGCAGCGGGTGAAGCAGCTGAAACGGAAGCAGAAATAACGATGGCGTATACGGCGGTGATACACGACCTGGTGCAACGCAACTGGTCACGTCCGCCAAGTGCAAGAAACGATATGACAGCCGTGGTGAGGATTCGTTTGGTTCCCACGGGCGATGTGGTGGATGTGGAAATTGTCAGGTCGAGCGGTGATGCCGCCTTTGACCGCGCGGCAGAAAATGCGGTGCAGGCTGTGGGCCGGTTTACTGAACTGCAGGGCATGCCGCCGCGAATGTTTGAGCGCAATTTTCGTTCACTGTTGTTAACATTCAGACCGGAGGATTTATTAAATTGAAGCTACGCAGCCTGCTGGTACTGGTGCTGGTATTTGCCTTTTCGGCGAGTATTCGCGCTGCTGAACTGAATATTGAAATCACGCGCGGTGTTGATAACCCGATTCCGGTCGCGATCGTTCCGTTTGCCTGGGAAGGCGGGGTCGCTCTGGAAGAAGATGTGGCACAGATTATTGCCAGCAACCTGGAGCAGGTGGGCGAGTTCAGAGCGCTGTCACGCGCCAATATGCTCAGCATGCCAAGCGAAGAGCGCGAAGTGCATTACCGGGACTGGCGAATTCTGGCGCAGCAGTATCTGGTTGTGGGCAAAATCAGCCGGGTACCCGGTGGTCAGATGGTGCAGGTGCAGTGGGAATTTTTTGATATCAACCGCGAGCGTAAGGTACTGGGTGAAGTCCTCACTGGCAGTGTCAGCCAGTTACGGGATATCGCGCATGAGATCAGCGATGTGGTGTACCGGGAAATTACCGGCCGGCGCGGGGCTTTTGCCACCAAGATCATGTACGTCTCGGCTGAAGGCAATATTGGCGACATGACCTATCGCCTGCATTACGCGGATTATGATGGTCGTCGCGCCCAGATTCTGCTGGAGTCGAGTGAGCCGATCATGTCTCCGGCGTGGTCACCGGATGGTAGTCAGATTGCCTATGTGTCTTTCGAGACGGATTTGCCGCGTATCTATATACAGGACCTGGCCACCGGTCAGCGTCGTCAGGTGTCGAACTTTTCCGGCATCAACAGTTCGCCGGTATGGTCGCCTGATGGCCGCAAACTGGCCATGGTGTTGTCAAAGGACGGCAGTCCGGATGTGTATGTGCTGGATCTGGCCACCGATCAGCTGACGCAGATAACCGACCATCCGCGCGCGGAAACCGAACCAGCGTGGACACTGGACAGCCAGTATGTATTGTTTACATCAGATCGAACCGGTCAGCCCCAGATCTATCAGGCTGACTTGAGCGGAGGCTTCCCTGAGCGGTTGACCTTTGATTGTTTTTATTGTGCCAAGGCCCAGTTTATGCCCGATGGGGTGAATATGGTCCATGTTCGTCGCGAAACCCGCCAGGACAATACTTACAGTATTGCCGTTCTCAACATGGAGACCGGCCGGGTCATTACGCTCACGGACACAGCACTGGATGAATCACCCAGCGTGGCTCCAAACGGCCGTATGATTATGTACGGCACAACCTACAACGGCCGCGGCGTGCTTGACGCTGTTTCCGTTGACGGACGTGCAAAGTTCCGTTTACCATCTCCGCAGGGCGATGTACGGGAGCCTTCGTGGTCTCCGTACCTGAATTAAGGTATTGTTGGTAAAGAAATTATTGTAGTATTGGGCATCAAAGAATTTCATGTAAATAGCTTGTCTTTTGGAGGACGCTAATTGTGGGTATGCAATTTAATAGTATGTTTAAAACAGCGGCACTGGCACTGACAATTGCCGGTCTGGCAGCGTGTAGCTCAACCAGCGACACAGAAGAAATGCCAATGGAAACCAATGATACCGCCGCCGCTGATGCAGCCGCAGCCGCAGCCCGCGCCGAGCAGCAGCGTCTGGAGCGTGAGCGCATGGAGCGCGAGCGTCAGGATCAGGCAGCTCTGAACACCACTGTGTTCTATTTCGACTTTGATGTGGCCGAATTCCAGCCCTCAGACCGCGAAACACTGATTGTTCACGCCCGTAACCTGGCATCCAACCCGAACCGTCGTGTTCGTCTGGAAGGCCATGCTGACGAGCGCGGCACACGCGAATACAACCTGGCGTTGGGCGAGCGTCGTGCTAACAGCATCCGCGATTTCCTGATTGTTAACGGTGCATCACGCAGCCAGCTGGAAACCGTCAGCTACGGTGAAGAGCAGCCAGCTGTTCGCGGTCAGACAGACTCTGCGTATCAGCAAAATCGTCGCGTTGAAATCCGACCGGCGGGCTGATAAAGGATGAAGCGTTTCCTGGCAGTAGTTGCAGGCAGTGTGACGGCGCTCGTGTTTAACACGAGCGTTTTCGCGCAGGCCGGTTCTTCGAATAATGATGCCCTGATGTTGCTGCTGGATCAGTTCCGGGATCTCCGTACTGAAATGCAGACCCTTCGTGGCATGGTTGAAGAGCATGGTTATGAAATAAGGCGCCTGCAACAGGATTCGCTTGATCGTTACACGGATCTGGATGCACGCATCAGTGCGTTGTATGAGGATCTGGAAGCGGCGCGTGGTGCCGGATCTGCGGCGGGTGTGGGCAGCAATGCCGGCACCAGCGCAACGCCGGCAACAGCGACGGCAAACACCGGCGCATCGTCAGCCGCCACCACGTCGACTGCTACTTCGTCTAATCCAGCCTCTACTGTCAACGCGTCTGCCAACTCACCGGCTTCTTCGGCCCCGATGTCGGCGACAACAGCGCAGACTGGCAGTCAGTCTCTGGCGAGCAACCAGTCAGTCAGCAACAATGCGTCAACGCCGGCTGCAACAGGCATGCTCACCGAGCAACAACTTTACGAACTGGCGCTGGATTCATTGCTGCAACAGGAAGCCTATCAGCGCTCTGTTCAGCAATTTGATCAGTACCTGGCGCAATACCCGGACGGCCGTTTTGTCACCAATGCCTATTACTGGCAGGGACAGGCATACGTCAATCTGTCCATGTTTAACGAGGCACGGGTCGCCTTTGAAACCATTCTGGAACAGTATCCCGATGGTCGAAAAATTGAAGATGCCATGTATTCACTGGGCACGGTCTATCACCGTCTGGGTGACAATGCCCGAGCTCGGCAATTATTGCAGGATGTGCGAGCACGCTTTCCCAATACATCCGCAGCCAACCTGGCCGATATCTACATGAGATCCCTGAACTAGCAGTCTGTTGAAAAACGTATTCGAGGCAGCAATTGCAACGCAGATAGTTTTTCAATAACCTGCTGGTCGGGTTCGTCGCTTATCTCACCAAGTCGAGTTCATGAACAAAGCTCTCAGTTTACGTATAAACGAAATCTTTTTTTCCCTGCAAGGCGAAAGCAGCACGGTGGGTCTGCCAACAACGTTTGTGCGCCTGACGGGTTGCCCGCTGCGCTGCGGTTATTGTGACACCGAGTATGCCTTTCACGATGGCACCGTGATGCCGCTGACCGACATTCTTGCTCAGGTCGAGGCAACCGGCGCACGTTATATCACCGTTACCGGTGGCGAGCCGCTGGCGCAGCCCGGCTGCCTGGCGCTTTTGCGCGAGCTTTGTGATCGGGGCCTTAGAGTCTCCCTGGAAACCAGTGGCGCGATGGATATTGCGGAAGTGGATCCACGTGTGACGGTGGTCATGGATCTCAAGACGCCTGGTTCCGGCGAATGTGATCGAAATCTGGAAAGTAATATCGGACGACTGAAGCGTGTTGACGAGGTCAAATTTGTCATTTGTGATCGCCGCGATTATGAATGGAGCAAAGCCAAAATAGATCAGTATGATCTAGGCAGTCGGGTGCAGGAGATCCTGTTGTCTCCGTCATTTGAACAGCTAGCCTATCGTGATCTGGCGGCGTGGGTATTGGCCGACCGCTTGCCGGTGCGTATGCAGGTACAGTTGCACAAAATAATCTGGGGTGATGCGCCAGGCCACTGACGCCAGGCAATTATCGCGGTATGCTTTAGCGGTAGAACCCCGGGAAATGTTCAGAGCTCAAGTAAGGTAGCGTAGTGAAAGAGTCGAATCCGGATAACGGTGGCAATAATACAAAAAAAGCAGTCATTCTGGTGTCGGGAGGGCTGGATTCTGCCACCTGTCTGGCCATCGCTCGCGCTGAGGGCTACGACTGTTACGCGTTGAGTTTCAATTATGGTCAGCGGGCCAGCAGTGAGCTGGATGCGGCCATGCGACTGGCGTCTGCTTTTTCTGTGCGTCAGCACCAGGTGATCCCGCTGGGTATTGGTCAATTGGGTGGGTCGGCGCTGACCGATGCCTCGGTGGCAATGCCTGAGTCGGGTGTCGTGCCGGATCAGATTCCGGTGACTTACGTACCTGCCCGCAATACCGTCTTTCTGTCTTATGCGCTGGCGTGGGCAGAGGTGCTGGAAGCTGATTCGATTTTTATTGGCGTCAATGCGCTGGACTATTCCGGATACCCTGACTGCCGCCCCGAGTTTATTCTGGCGTTCGAACAGATGGCCAATCTGGCCACCCGAATTGGTGTTGAGGGGCGACCCATCCGTATCAAAACCCCACTGATAGACCTTGGCAAAGCCCAGATTATCGCCATGGGGCACGAACTCGGTGTCAATTATGGATTGACTGTCTCCTGTTATCAGGCTGACTCAAAAGGGCGCGCCTGCGGTCGCTGTGACAGTTGTCGTTTGCGTCGCAAAGGCTTTGATGATGCGGGTATTGCGGACCCTACCAGTTATGTCTCGCGGTAGCCGGAGATGTCCGGCAACAGAGCTGTCGGGCAGTAGAATTGCGGTTTTTTGACAAAAATACTTGAGTTTTTTCTGTTGCGTAGTATGATGCGCACTCTCTTTTGCAGGGCGATGGTCCCGGAGAGATTTCCCCTCGGGGGGCGTTAGCTCAGCGGTAGAGCAGTTGGCTTTTAACCAATTGGTCGATGGTTCGAATCCATCACGCCCCACCATTATTGTGATTGATATCGATTCTGAAGAAATCCCCTCGCTACAAGGTCTACTGGTTAGCTATGGTATCATCCGTATTCTTCATGACTCCGATATGACACCGATATGACGCAATCATCTGCACAGGACAACCGACTGGCCGCCGACACCTTGCGCGTGCGTGAATACATTGCCGCAGTTCCGCAAAAGCCGGAGCGTGACCAGGCTCAGGATCAAGTCTATCGTCACGCCATCAAGGGCCTGCTCAAAGAGCGCAAGGCAACGCTGGTTGCGCATTACTATACCGATCCGGCGATTCAGGCACTGGCCGAGGAAACCAACGGTATTGTCGCGGATTCACTGGAAATGGCGCGATTCGGCCGTGACTGCGATGCCGACGTGCTGATGGTGGCGGGTGTGCGCTTCATGGGTGAAACCGCCTCCATTCTGAGCCCGGACAAAACCGTGCTGATGCCAACCACCGAGGCGACATGCTCGCTGGATATTGCCTGCCCCATCGATGAATTTTCGGCGTTCTGTGACCAGCACCCTGATCGTGTGGTTGTGGTTTATGCCAACACATCGGCTGCTGTCAAAGCCCGGGCAGACTGGGTGGTCACCTCCAGCATCGCACTGGACGTCATTGAGCACCTGCAGGATCAGGGTAAAAAAATCCTGTGGGCTCCTGACCGTCACCTGGGGCACTACATTCAGCACAAAACCGGCGCCGACATGATTCTGTGGGATGCCGCCTGCATTGTGCACGAAGAGTTCAAGGCCAAAGGCCTGATGGATATGAAGACGCTGTATCCGGACGCAAAGGTACTCGCGCATCCAGAGTCACCAGCGTCAGTGCTGGCCATGGCTGATGTCATTGGTTCCACCAGTCAACTGATAAACGCGGCCGTGGAACTACCGGACAAGACCTTTATTGTCGCGACCGACCAGGGTATTTTTTACAAAATGCAGCAACAGGCGCCAGACAAGACACTGATCGTGGCGCCAACTGCAGGCAATGATGCCAGCTGCCGCAGTTGTGCCAGTTGTCCATGGATGGGTATGAATTCCCTTCAGGCCCTGTATGAATCGCTGCGTGATGGCAGCAACCGGATACAGGTAGAGCGTGACCTCGCCGCACAAGCCATGGTGCCATTGCAGCGCATGCTGGATTTCTCACGCGAGCGTCAGCTCGCGGTCAAAGGTAAAGCCTGAGCCGGCACAGTATCAGGCGAGCGTGATCAGCTTTGCTGTTCTCGCTGCAGCGCTTCAACATCGGTGATGCGCTGACGCAGGCTTGATATCAGCGGAATATTCTCTTCACGGTCGTTCTCGATTCGCAGGGCGTAGCGCAACTGTTCACGTGCACTGCGGAAATCGCCGACCAGAATAAAATATTCAGCCCGGGCCTGATGCACTTTACTGATGTCGCCGGCCTGACCCTGGGTCTCAGCAATCATGTACCATAGATTGTGATCATCTGGTCGACGCTGAGAGTGAGCTTCCAGAACCTTGACTGCGGCCGCGTAATCACGCTGTTCGATCAGAGCGCTGGCTTTGGCCATGGTCAGTGGGTGATTGGCTGGATTAATGCGCAAGTGGTGCTCAATAAACGGCAAAGCCTCTTGCGGTCGGCCCGCATCAACCAGAATTTCGGACTTGCTGGCAACATAGGTAATGCGGTTGGGCTCGCTCGCCAGTAGCTGTTCGATCAACTCCAGCGCCCGGTCATGCTGTTTATTCTCAAAGTAGGCCATGGCCAGCCCGTAACGCAGCCCGTCAGTGTTACCGCCGTCCAGGTTCTCCTGCAAACGCTGATTAAAATCGGTGATGGCATTGTTCTTATTGGGCTCGTAATGTACCTGAACGCGGGCACGCATCAACTGATACTCAAGGTCCGGGGGAGATGCCCGGTCGGGATACTGATTGGCGCGACTGCGGGCGTCCGCAACCCGCGATTCAGTCACCGGGTGACTGAGCAGGAACTCGGGGGGGCGCGATGAGTAGCGAGACATTGCCACCAGGCGCTCGAACAGGCTGGCCATGTCATCCGGATTGTAACCGGCGCCATAAAGCGTGCGCAGTCCCAGACGGTCGGCTTCTGCTTCGTTCTGCCGGGAGAAGCGCAGCTGGTTTTCTATGGCGCGCCCCTGTGCTGCCATCACGGCGGCGGGGCCGGCGCTGCTGCCAGCGCCCATCAGGACGACACTGGCCAGCAGTGTCGCCAGCTCCGGAATGCGCCGACGCTGCGCATCTTCCACGCTGCGGGCAAAATGCCGCTGACTGACGTGTGCCAGCTCGTGAGCGATAACGGAGGCAAATTCGCCTTCCGTGTGCGAGTTCAGAAACAGACCACCGTTGACGCCGATGATGCCGCCGGGTGCGGCAAATGCATTGAGCGCCGGGCTGTCAATGATGACAAAGGCCAGCCGGTAATCCTGCAGGTCACTGTGCACTGCCAGATCGTGGGTGAAATTGACCAGATAGTCGTTGAGCAACGGGTCGGTGATCATGGGGGCGCTGCGGCGCACCGAGCGCAGGAACTCTCGCCCCATCTTGTATTCTTCGTCCAGAGAATAGATACCGGAAATGCGGTCTCCCAGTGATGGCAGCTGGGATTGACCCAGGCCCGGCACTGAGGTGCAAAGCAGCATGATACTGGTTGCTACAGAGGTGATTCGACGAAATTTACCCATAATAAAACCGGTTGCTCAGTTAGACGACAAGCTTGAGTCAATAGACCGATAATAACACAAATAATTCCCCGGCCAGCCTTCCTCGTGGCAGGCGGTCGCGCCAGCAAGACAGTGCTATGCAGGGCTTCCCATTGCTTGATAAAATAATCGGCTATGGAAATACATGCTGATCAGGAATTGGATGTCACCGGGCTGCATTGCCCGATGCCATTGTTAAAAGCCAAGTTGGCGCTAAACGCGCTGGCGCCCGCGCAGGTATTGAAGGTTGTGGCAACAGACCCGGGTTCTGAACGCGACTTTTATGCTTTTGTACAGCAGAGTCGCCACCAGATTCTGGATTTTGAAAAAAACGCTGATACTTACAGTTATTGGATCCGGAAGGGCTGAGTTAACCATGCGCAATTTTTTCAGAGGCTTTCTTGATCGCTATTTTCATGACGAAGAGTCCGTCATTTTTACCCTGATACTGCTGACGGCGCTTGTTGTGCTGCTGACCATCGGCTCTATTATCGCGCCATTGATCGCTGCGCTGATCCTGGCCTACCTGCTGCAGGGACTCGTTGGTACGCTACAGCGACTGGGCCTGAGTTATCTGCTGGCTGTAGTCATTGTGTATGCGCTGTTTATCAGCACGTTTACTGCTGTGCTGCTGTTGCTGCTGCCGCAGGCCTGGCGTCAGGCCGCGCTGCTGGTCAATGAGCTGCCGCGTCTGATCAGTGAAGGCCAGTCCTTACTGCTATTGTTGCCGGAGAGTTATCCCAATCTGGTGACAGAGCTGCAGATCCAGGAGTTTATCCGGGGTCTGCGCGGCGAACTGGCCCTGTTCGGGCAGTATGTGGTGTCTTACTCCATCGCCAGTATTCCCAATATCTTCTACTGGCTGGTGTTTATCATTCTGGTGCCAGTGCTGGTGTTTTTCATGATGAAAGACAAAGTGGTACTGGTTAACTGGGTCGCCGGGCTGCTTCCCCGGCACCGACCCCTGATGCGCAAAATCTGGCAGGAAATGGATCTGCAGGTGGCCAACTATGTACGTGGTAAGGCGCTGGAGATCGTGATACTGGGGTTTGTCAGTTACATCGCATTCATGTTGATGGGAATTAATTACTCCCTGCTGTTGTCTATTCTGGTGGGTCTGTCGGTGATCATTCCCTTTATCGGGGTTGCCGTTGTTGCCGTTCCGGTAGCCGCTGTTTCCTATGCGCAGTGGGGCATGGGCAGTGAATTTGTCACCATCATGGCGCTGTATACAGTCATCCAGCTGCTGGACGCCAATGTTCTGGTGCCCATCATCTTTTCTGAAACCGTGAATTTGCACCCGGTTGCCATCATCGCAGCGGTCCTGGTGTTCGGCGGCTTGTGGGGGCTGGCAGGTGTGTTTTTTGCCATCCCGCTGGCGACACTGATCAAGGCAATCATCAACGCCTGGCCAACGCATCAGGACGTGGGCGGGCCCTGATCAGGTGTCCGGCGTGGCAGTCTGGTTTTTCCCGGACCGCGCGCTGTGGTAGAGTCAGCAGCCTGAGACGGTGTGTGCAGCTGCTTTTTGTCGTTTCAAGTCGAATACTATGGATTTAAGTCGAGGTTTGCATGATTCAGGGCAGTATTGTTGCCATCGTTACACCCATGTTGCCCAATGGCGATATTGATTACCCGGCTTTCGACCGGTTGCTGGAGTGGCATATTGAAAGTGGCACCGATGCGGTCGTGGTGGTAGGGACAACCGGCGAATCGCCGACGCTGGACATGGACGAACACACGGCGGTTGTTGCCCGTTGTGTCAAAACCATCAATGGCCGGATACCGGTCATTGCTGGCACCGGCTCCAATTCGACCCGGGAAGCGATCTATTACACGCAGTCGGCCAAAGACCACGGCGCGGATGCGTGCCTGCTGGTGACGCCGTATTACAACAAACCCAGTCAGGAAGGCCTGTACCAGCACTTTAAAACCATTGCCGAAAGCGTCGATATTCCGCAGATTCTTTACAATGTACCCTCGCGCACCGGTTGTGACCTGCTGCCTGAGACGGTAGACCGGCTCGCTGATCTGACCAATATTGTTGGTATCAAGGAAGCGACCGGCGATCTTGATCGTGGTAAACATGTCATCAGCCTTTGTGCCGAACGTATCGCAATTTACAGCGGTGATGATGCCACAGCCATGGACCTGATTCTGATGGGTGCCAATGGCAATATATCCGTCACTGCCAATGTGGCGCCGGCGCAGATGCATGAAATGTGTCGCCTGGCACTGGCAGGTGAAAGCGAAAAAGCCAGTTTATTGAATGCCAGACTGGCCGGTTTGCATAACGCCCTGTTTCTGGAATCCAACCCGGTACCTGTCAAATGGGCCCTGATGGAGCTGGGTTACATCCAGAGCGGTATCCGTCTGCCCCTGGTGCCTTTGAATAGCGCGTATCGAATTCCGGTCCGTGAAGCGATCCGGCACGCCGGACTTGATTAATTCGTCACAGGTTAAAAATACATGTTGTCAGTGAGCACCCCCCTAAATAAAGCCCGATTGTTACGTACCCTGGCCCTGCTGGCTGCGGCGACCAGTGTCAGTGCCTGCTCCTGGCTTGGCGTAGGGGGTGAGGATGGCTGGTTGCGTGACCGGCAGGGTGAGTACCTGCAGGCGGAAATAACCCCGACCATGGAGATTCCGCCGGAACTGGACAGCTACACTATTGACGAACTTTATTACATTCCCGAAATAACGCCTGGCGACCGCGACGTTTACATCGTGCCGCCGGCGCCCAAACCCATTGATGCGCGCGTGCGTGAAGGGGTTGTGGTGCAGCGCTTCGGCGAACGTGCATGGATCGTGATCGGTGCTACCAGTGGTCAGGTATGGCCCCGATTACGCGATTACTGGTCGACAGAAGAAATTGCCCTGAGCATGGAGAGCGCTGAAACAGGTGTGCTGGAAACAGTCTGGTTACCGCAGCCAGATACCGACCTGCGGCATAAGTATCAGGTGTGGGTAGAACCGGGCCTGCATGCAGGCAATTCGGAAATCTATGTTCGCCATGTCAGTGACAACGGTGAAAGCGCTCCCAATGAGCCAGCGCAGTTTCCCGAAGAATCGGATAGTCAGGAGCGGGAAAACACCATTCTGGCGTCCATCTCGTTATACCTGGCCGACCGTACCGACCTGTACCGGGCATCGTCAGTCTCCATGCTGGCGGGCAGTATCGAAGCTCAGGGCAAGGCACGCGTGATCTCGGCAAGCGCCGGAGACACGCGGCTGGAGCTGGACCTGGACATTGATCGTGCGTGGAGTCAGTTGAACCAGGCCATCAACAACGCCAATATTGAGGTGCTGGACTCCGACCGTGATGCGCTGCGTTTTAATGTCGCGTTTTCGGGTGCAGAAGATGAAGACGAGCCTGGTTTCTTTGGTCGCCTGTTTGGTCGCGGCGGTGACGAAGAAGTGATCAACTTCGATATCATCGTGGAAGAAGCAGGGGAGATCATCACGGTACAGGCAGAGCCTGCATCCGGGCAGCCTGCGCCGTACCAGCAGGACCTGTTGATACGCACCATTAACGATAATCTTATCTGACGGTGTCCATGACAGAATCAGTGTCGCTGGTTCTCGCCCTCGGCATGGTTGCGGTAGCACTGCTGCTGGGGGCGCTGATCACGGGTCTCGCCCTGCGCATGCGCTACCGCGACCGTATCGTGGAACTGCAAACCCTGCTGCAACAGGAAAAAGCCCAGACCCAGGAAAAACTGACAGTGCTGACGCAGGCGCGTGAAGAGTTACGCGATCAGTTTCGTGTGCTCGCCAGTGACGTCCTGGACGAAAAAACCCGCCGCTTCTCCGAAACCAGCCGCCAGCGCCTGGGTGATATCCTGTCTCCACTACAGGATAAAATCACCCGCTTCGAAAAAAAGGTGGAAGAGAGCTATAACCGGGAAGCCAGAGAACGGTTTTCGCTGGAAAAAGAAATCAGGAATCTGCAAGTACTCAACGCACGCATCAGCGAAGACGCGCTCAATCTCACCCGCGCCATGAAAGGTGAAAACAAAACCCAGGGCACTTGGGGCGAATTCATTCTCAGCTCGATACTGGAAGCCTCCGGACTTATCGAAGGTCAGCAATACGAAACCCAGCGCAGCCTTGATGCAGTGCCGGGTGACCACACGGCCGCCGGCAATGTCCGACGCAGCCAGCCGGATGTCGTGGTGTATCTGCCGGACAACCGACAGGTAATTATCGATGCCAAGGTGTCATTGACGGCCTATGAACGTTATTGCTCGTCGGACGATGCTGACGAGCAGGCAGAGTATTTGCGACAGCACGTCGCGTCCATGAAAAACCATGTACGTCAGCTCAGTGAGAAACAGTACCAGAACCTGCCACAGGTGAATTCGCTGGATTTTGTGCTGTTGTTTGTACCGATTGAACCGGCTTTCTCGCAGGCGCTGCAGCATGAGCCGGCGCTGTTCAATATGGCGTTTGAGCGCAATATTGTCCTGGTGGGGCCATCAACCCTGCTGGCCACCTTGCGTACCATACAGAATATCTGGCGCTACGAGCAGCAGAGCCGGAATGCTCAGGACATTGCCCGCCGCGCCGGTGCGCTATACGACAAGTTTGTCGGTTTTGTTGCCGACATGGACGACCTGGGCCGAAAGCTGGACGCCAGCCAGCGTAGTTATGACGCGGCCATGAATAAACTGCAAAGCGGCAAGGGCAATCTGATCAGTCGCACCGAGCACCTGAAAGCACTGGGTGCCCGGGCAACCAAGCAGCAGGATGCGGCGCGACTGGAGCGCGCCCTGGAAAATGATAACGAGGATGATGGCGATGAACGCGCTGAATGAGCGACAAGACACCACTGAGCTGAGCAGGGAACTGCAGGCTTTCCTGCTTTGCCCCACGCCCGTTGCCTGGCTCGACTGGGCACTGCAGAATCAACCATTGTTATTGATCGATCATGCCAACTGTGAAAAAAAGGCAGCATCCAATGCCATGGGGTTGATGTACCGTCATGTCGCGCACACCGATCTGCTGACCAAAATGTCACAGCTGGCGCGCGAGGAACTGTTGCACTTTGAACAGGTCGTAGGTTTGATGGCCGAGCGCGGCATCAGTTATCAGCGCATTGGTCCTTCGCGGTACGCGGCCGGTCTGCGCGAACACATGCGCACTGACAAGCGCGAAGAAGCGCTGACCGACAGTCTCATCGTCGGCGCCATTGTTGAAGCCCGATCCTGCGAACGCTTTGCCACCCTGGCACCGTTGCTTGACGACAAACTGGCTAAGTTCTATGTCAGTCTGTTGCGCTCTGAGGCACGTCACTACAAGGATTACCTGGCATTGGCAGCGCAATACACTGACGAGGATATCCAGCCTCGTGTGCAGTATTTTCTGAGAGTGGAAAAAGACCTGATCGAATCAGAGGATGATGAATTTCGTTTCCACAGTGGTGTGCCTGCCAGCGCTGCGCCAGCCACTGTTTGATTCCGGTAACCTGACTCCGACAAGCTGCAGATTGTTGCCCCTGCCCGGGCTGATGCGCCTGCTATTCAACACAGCTGGCGGGGCGGAGCAAGTTCTGACCCAGTTTCTGCGCCAGTGTATCCAGCTGATCGCAGGGTATGCCGGTGTTGCCGGTCAGTACGGCACTGGTAAGAGAAGCAATGGACAGCAGGCCGGAAATATCGGTCAGGGCGTTGTTGGGCGCATTGACCGAACTTAAGCGGTTCAAACGGCGCAGCTCGTCCAGATGTTCCAACTGATTGCCGGCCAGATCCAGATAACGCAGGTTCTGCAACTGGGTTATGCCGCCCAGTGATTCAATCTCCAGCGCCGGACAGGCAAGTATCTGCACATCGTCGGCGTTGTCGAGGCTACCGTCACGCATGGCGACATTTACACAGCTTTGCAGACCGGCGTCGGTGACAGTAACAGCGTGGCCAGGACGCGGATCGTACAGCACATTCTGGTTAACGCTGACCGAGAACTTACGCGAGCAGTTGGCCAGCAATAGCGTGCACGATACCAGCATGATTAGCGCCAGCACCCGAAATTTTGCGTGTGGTTGTGTGGCCGTTCGGGTGGCCGTCTGGATGGGCGTCTGGATGGATTGGCCCGCTGCCTCTGCGGCAGTCGCTGTGACAGGTGAGATTAAGGCGTTTTGTACGTCCATGGCCGTGGTAATCCGTGACTGAATGGGTAGTTGAGGACTGAAAGCATACGGGCTGGCCGGCAATCTGTACACTGGAAATCGGCTCGCAGTCGGTTTAGTATGCTGCCCGTTAACTGAATTTACCACCAAGACAGGATAATACTATGAAAACTATTCGTGCCACGGGCCTGAGCCTGGCAGTGTCGCTGGCTGCACTGGCTGCACTGGCTGGATCTGCGCAGGCTCAGGAGCTTGATCTGACCGATGAAAGCACCCAGATCAGCTACAGTATTGGTGTCAATATCGGACAGGGGCTGGTCATGCAGGGCCTGACCGACGACATCGATCTGGATGCCTTTATTGTCGGATTCAGGGACATTGTCGCTGGTGAGCCGCAATTGAGCGAAGACCAGATGATGCAGGCACTGACAAGTTTTCAGCAGCAGTTGATGGATCGCGCTGAGGCGGAGCAGGAAGCAGCGCGAGCGGAAAGCGAAGCGTTCCTGGCCACCAATGCGCAGGAAGAGGGTGTTACCACAACAGCGTCCGGCTTGCAGTATCTGGTTCTCGAGTCCGGCCCGGAGAGTGGTCCCTCGCCACAGCCTACCGATTCAGTGCTGGCACATTACGAAGGCAGTTTTGTTAATGGGGATGTTTTTGACAGCTCCATTGAACGCGGTGAGCCGGCCGAATTTGTCCTGAATCAGGTTATCCCGGGTTGGACTGAAGGTCTGCAACTGATGCAGCCCGGCGACAAATGGCGCCTGTTCATTCCTTCGGAGCTGGCGTATGGTCCCGGTGGTTCAGGCCCGATCCCTCCGCATTCAACCTTGATATTTGAAGTGGAGCTGCTTGAAGTCAACCCTTGAGAGCCAACCCTTAAGAGGGTAAACCCTAAAGAGCCGAGCGTTGACCTCAAGCATCAGCTTAATCTCCTCAATACAGGACTATCGTGGATAAACATTCGTTTAATCAGGGACTGCTGCAGTTTCTGCAGCAGTCACCAACACCGTTTCACGCTGTGACAACCATGCAGTCGACCTTGCATGCGGCCGGATTTGAGTTGTTGCAAGAAGAAGATACATGGCACCTTAAACCTGGTGGGCGCTATCTTGTGCAGCGTAATGGATCGTCTGTTATCGCCTTTACCCTGGGATCGGGAGATCCTGCTGAATCCGGTTTCCGGATGAGCGGTGCGCATACCGACAGCCCTTGTCTCAAGCTCAAGCCCAATGCAGTAATGCCGGCCAGCCCGCAAACCGGTAACGCATTACAGTTTGCCGTTGAGGTTTATGGCGGAGCATTGCTGGCTCCCTGGTTTGATCGCGACCTGTCGCTGGCAGGGCGGGTGGAATATCGCCGGTCTGATGGGTCGCTGGGTTCTGCATTGCTGGACTGGCAGCGACCACTGGCTACAGTCCCGAGTCTGGCCATCCATCTGGACCGTGAAGCCAACAGCAATCGCACCATTAACGCCCAGAAAGATCTGCCGCCGGTATTGGCGTTACAGGCATCGGCCGCAGACTTTGACTTCAATCGCTGGATTATTGATGCGTTGAGCGCACAACAGAGCATTGATGATGTGGACAGTGTGCTGGCTCATGAGCTTTATTTTTATGACACCCAGGCACCGGCCATGGTGGGTTTGCATGAAGACTTCATTGCGTCGGCGCGGCTTGATAATCTGCTGAGCTGTTATGTGGGACAGCAGGCTCTATTGGCGGATGACAGTGCGCAGGCAGAGAATTTTGCGCTTCTGGTCTGTAATGACCATGAAGAGGTTGGCAGCAATTCCTCCTGTGGCGCACAAGGGCCGTTCCTGCGTTCCGTGCTGGCACGTATCAGTGCACAATTGAGCGCAGGCGATGCCCCCGAAGCTGTCGAGCGCATGATACGTCGCTCCCTGTTTTTGTCCATCGACAATGCCCATGGTCTGCATCCCAACTTTGCTGACAAGCATGACAATAACCACGGACCTTTGTTGAATCAGGGGCCTGTTATCAAGGTCAATGCCAATCAGCGCTATGCTACCAACAGCCGTACCACGGCACTGTTCAAAAGTCTGTGCGTGCAGAGCGAAGTACCGGTGCAATCCTTTGTTGTGCGTAGCGATATGGGTTGTGGTAGCACCATTGGCCCGATCACGGCCGCCGGCCTTGGTGTCGAGACCATCGATATTGGAGTGCCGACCTACGGCATGCATTCGATTCGTGAACTGGCCGGCAGCGATGATGCCTGGTACCTGGCGCGCGTCGTCAAACGTTTTTTCCAGTCCTGAATCAATTCGACTTTAGCTGACGACGCCGTTGTCGCCGAATGAAACGCATCGGCGCAATACACTCGGCCAGTGCTACAGGCAGTGGGCTGGCTTCTGCCAGTGCCAGACAGGCAATATGCTCGGCCAGGATCGGGCAGCTTGCCGTGCCATGTGAGCCATGACCGGTACTGATAAACAGTCCGGGCAGCGGCGCAGGGTCTGTCCCATCCAAATCCGGATCAGGTACCACGCCGGCAATGGGCATATAATCGCCAGAGCCGCCGCGAACACTGGCGCGGCCGCTAAGCCCGGCAGGTGCGCCAAGGTTTACCGGCTGCCGAATCAGTGCTGACTTCTCCAGATTTTCCGCCTGTTCGTTCTCACTCAAGTCAGTGGCAGTACTGTTTTTAACGTAGCTGGCACCGATGCAATGCAGCCCGTCGTTGTTCGCTGGTGCCAGGTATCTTTCAGTACAGACAACCATTTTCAGCGCTGCGCTGGCGTCGCTTGCCGCTACCTCGGTAATTTGCCCGCGCAGCGCGGTTACCGGATAGGTGGCAGTCTGCTGGAACTCGCGAGCCAGGTAGCTGTTGGCCACGACCAGAACATCGCTGTCGCTCATTGGTTGCTGATGGTCGTCCAGGCACTGCCAGCGGCCAGCGTTATTGCTGATGGCGGCCACACGGACATTGCGGCGAACGGTGATAAGAGGATGTTCGAGACAGACGCGGCAGGTGGCTGCCGGGTTCAGCCAGCCGCCTTGCGGTTGCAGGTAGCCGTCTTCAGTCAGATCGATGCCACAAATCTCCCTGCTTTCCCCGGCACTGACACGACGCAACAATCGGGTCGGGTAATGCGCATAGGCATCCGGCTCGCGCCGGCGCGCAGCATTGCCTGCCTGATGTCGGGTATTGGTGTAGGCACTGTCCAGTGTCAGGACGCCGCAACTGTGCCAGGCAATGGCATTGTCACTGATCGCGGCCAGATCCCGATAGTAGCGCAGTGCGAACAGATAGCTGTGCAGGTGAATTTGCCAGTGGGTGTCAGCCTGCCGGTTCAAGCGCATCTGTACAATGGCCTGAGCGTTACCTGAGGCACCCCTGGCGATAGCGGGAAGTTGTTCCAGTACGGTGACGCGAATACCACGATCGGCCAACGCCCGGGCAACGGTGGCACCGGCAAGACCGGCACCAATGACCACGGCATGTTGCACGTTGTTTGTCAGGCTGGGTTCGGGTGGTGAATCAGGCGCTTGCGCCTTGCGAGCGAACAGCATCTGCCGTTTGGCGCCAAAGCCCGGGCGTTTTTCAACGTCAAAATCGAGCACACGCAAGGCTCTGACCACACGCCCGGTGACACTGTAACTACTGAGTGTTGTGCCCGGTCGGCTCAATGCAGCGATGCCGGCCAGCATGGCATCGCTCCATAAATCCGGGTTGTGAGCCGGGCTGAAACCATCCAGAAACCAGGCGTCAACGCGTGCCTGCGCACTCGACTGTTGCTGCAGCAGCGTCAGTGCGTCACCGTAATACAGATCCAGCACGACACGGTTTGATTGGTTATTCCCCGCGCGCAATAGCAGGCGATGGTAGCCACCGCTGTGGTCGGGATAATGTGACAGCAATTGCACACTGAGGTCACTCAGTTCAGGCCACTGCGACAACGCCTGGTGCAGGGCGTCGACGCTAAGTGGGTGTTTTTCACAACTGATGAAATGCAGTCGCAGGCGCTTACAGGCGGTCTGTTGCCACAAACGCCAGCAGCTCAGGAAATTCAGGCCGGTACCAAAACCCAGTTCGGCTATGGTGAATACACCGGCATCAGGATGCTGGTCTGCGGTCCGCCATCGCGCCTGCAGGTTATTGGCCGTGAGAAAGACATGGTCGGTCTCCGCCATGCCGCCCTGACGGGAAAAATAGACATCATCGTAGTCCGGGGAGTAGGGCGCACCGTCTTCCTGCCAGCTGATATGGGCATTCTCAATGTTGGAGGGCGGTCTGTTGGCGGATGGTTTGCTGGCTGCAGGTTTTGTCATGGCGCTGATTGTACCGTATTTGCATGATCCGGCGTTGCCAGTACAGGCGTGAGGCGGCCGGGCCGGTAATCGCCGTGTGAAAAGCGGGGCTGAGTGGTGTAAAATGCCGCTCTTGTGATTTTGCCCGCGCACTCTATCGCATTTTTTCGCATTTTCTATCGCGTTTTGACAGGATATTTCATGGAAATTAGCCCTTTACTCCAAAAGATCAAAGACTTTACCGAGCGTACCGATACGCTCAGGGGGTATCTTTGACTACGATACCAAAAAGGAACGGCTGACCGAGGTCGAGCTGGAGCTGGGCGAATCTACAGTCTGGGATAATCCTGAACTGGCGCAGGCGCTCGGACGCGAGCGGGCCAGCCTGGAACTGGTGGTCGGCACCATCGACCGGCTTTACACCGGTCTGGCCGATAACCGTGAGTTGTTGCAGTTGGTAAAAGAAGAGAATGACGCTGAACTTCACGAAGAAGTCGTGTCTGAGCTGAATGAACTGGAGACCCAGCTTAACGCACTGGAATTCCGCCGCATGTTCTCGGGCAAGATGGACGCCAACGGCGCCTATCTGGAAATTCAGGCCGGTTCCGGTGGCACCGAAGCACAGGACTGGGCTGAAATGCTGATGCGTATGTACATGCGCTGGGGCGAAGACAAAGGCTTCGACGTTGAAGTCATGGATGTGTCCTCGGGCGAGGTTGCCGGCATCAAGGGTGCAACCCTGCATTTTGGCGGTGAATATGCGTTTGGCTGGTTGCGTACTGAAACCGGCGTACACCGTCTGGTCAGGAAGTCACCTTACGATTCCGGCAACAGACGCCATACCTCATTCAGTTCCGTGTTTGTGTCGCCGGAAATTGATGATGATATTGAAATCGATCTTGATATGTCGCAGGTCCGCGTGGATACATTCCGGTCTAGTGGCGCCGGCGGACAGCACGTTAACACGACCGATTCCGCCATTCGCCTGACTCATGAGCCGACCGGTATCGTGGTGCAGTGCCAGAATCAGCGTTCACAGCACAAGAACAAGGACCAGGCCATCAAACAGTTGAAGGCGAAGCTGTACGAGCTGGAAGAGCTCAAACGCAGAGAGGAGGCACAGGCGGTGGAAGCTGACAAGGCCGACATTGGCTGGGGCAGTCAGATCCGCTCATATGTGCTGGACCAGTCGCGCATCAAGGACCTGCGTACCAATGTGGAAAACACCAATACCGGCGCCGTACTCAACGGTGACCTGGATCGCTTCATTGAAGCCAGTTTAAAAATGGGATTGTGATCAGATGAGCTCTAACTCCAGTAACAGCAACGACCAGGCTGCAACGGCAGCCAGCGCCGACCCGACCCTTCAGGCTCAGGAAGAAAACAAACTGATCGCCCAGCGTCGTGACAAACTGCACGCCATTCAGGCCAAACGCAACGCGTTCCCGAATGACTTCCGGCGCGACACTCTGGCCAGCGAGATTCACGCTGAATATGCTGACACCACACGCGAAGAGCTGGAACAGCTTGCGCGCAAGGTGGTGGTGGCGGGGCGTCTGGTGCGCCAGCGCGGTCCATTCTCGGTGATCCAGGACACCAGCGATGCCATGCAGCTGTATGTTAATCACAAAGCCCTGTCGCCTGAACAGATGGAAGAGATCAAAGGGCTGGATCTGGGTGATATCGTCGGCGTGCACGGTGAAGTGTTCCGTACCGGCAAAGGCGAACTGACTGTCAATGTTGCCTCGCTGCAGCTGCTGACCAAGGCGCTGCGTCCCTTGCCTGACAAGTGGAAAGGTCTGTCGGATACCGAAGTACGATACCGGCAGCGTTATGTGGATCTGATTGCCAATGAAGAGTCGCGTCGCACATTCAAATTGCGCTCAAAACTGGTCAACAGCATGCGCAACTATTTCCAGAAACATGATTTTATGGAAGTGGAAACGCCGATGATGCAGGTCATCCCCGGTGGCGCCACAGCCAAACCCTTTGTCACGCATCACAATGCGCTCGACCAGACCATGTATCTGCGTATTGCGCCAGAGCTTTATCTCAAGCGTCTGGTCGTCGGCGGCTTTGAGCGGGTGTTTGAAATCAACCGCAACTTCCGCAACGAAGGCCTGTCGACCCGTCACAACCCTGAGTTCACCATGGTCGAGTTTTATCAGGCCTACGCCGACTATCATGATCTGATGGACTTTACCGAAGACATGTTCCGTAGCATTGCCATGGACGTGCTGGGCACCACAAAACTGACTTATCAGGGCCTGGAGCTCGATTTTGCGCAGCCATTTACCCGCCTGCCGGTGAAAGCGTCGATCCTGAAGTATTGCCCCGAGGTGACGCCGGAGCAACTGGAGACACGTGACGCGGCTGCCGCACTGGCCGAATCGATTGGTATTAAATCCGAGGCAGGCTGGGGAGTGGGTCGAATCGTGATGGAGATTTTTGACGAAAAAGTTGAACATCATCTGTTACAGCCTACGTTCATTACCGAGTATCCCACCGAAGTGTCGCCGTTGGCGCGACGCAATGATGATAATCCCGACGTCACCGATCGCTTTGAACTGATGATCGGCGGCCGCGAACTGGCCAACGGTTTTTCCGAGCTTAATGACGCCGAAGATCAGGCTGCGCGATTCCGGGAGCAGGTCGAGCAGAAGGATGCCGGCGACGATGAAGCCATGCATTACGACGCCGACTACATCACGGCACTGGAATACGGTATGCCACCAACGGCTGGCGAAGGCATTGGCATTGACCGCCTGGTCATGCTGTTTGCCGATGCGCCGTCGATCAAGGATGTGCTGTTGTTTCCGCATATGCGTCCGGTAAAAGAACCGCAATGACAGGCAGCCGGTAATGAGCACAACAGGCCACAGCGACATGTCCGGTGAGCAGCGCGACGTTCAGCTGGAAGCCTCCTGGAGAGCATTACTGGCCGATCAGTTTGCCCTGAACTATATGCATTCGCTGCGACAGTTTCTGGTCGCGGAGAAGCAGCAGGGCAAACAGATCTATCCCGCCGGTGCGGACATTTTTAACGCACTTAACAGTACGCCGTTTGATCAGGTAAAAGTCGTCATTCTGGGCCAGGATCCTTATCATGGTCCGGATCAGGCGCACGGTCTGTGTTTTTCGGTCCGCCCCGGTGTTGCCTTACCGCCGTCATTAAAGAATATCTACAAAGAAATACACGCGGACCTGGGTCTGCCGGTGTCCCGGCATGGCTGCCTGGATGCCTGGGCACGGCAGGGCGTGTTATTGCTGAACTCGGTGCTGACAGTGGCGGCCGGGCAGGCGGCGTCTCACCAGGGCAAGGGCTGGGAAGTGTTTACCGACCGGGTGATCCATGTGCTGAACGAGCACGGACAAAATCTGGTGTTTCTGTTGTGGGGCAGTTATGCACAACGCAAAGGCGCGATGATTGATCGCGACCGGCACCTGGTGTTGCAGTCACCCCACCCGTCACCGTTGTCGGCTCACCGTGGTTTTTTTGGCAACCAGCATTTCTCCCGAGCCAATGCCTGGTTACTCGAACACAACAAAACGCCCATTGACTGGCGAGTGGAGTAATTCATGAGTGACACGCTGAAACTCAAAGACAGCAACAGCGAAGAGCGGTGCCTGATCATTGGCGCCAGCCATGCCGGTTCCCAGTTGGCAGTGAACTTGCGCAAACAGGGCTGGACGGGTGAGATTATTTTGTTAGGCGCTGAAGCGCAGTTGCCTTATCACCGTCCTCCGTTGTCAAAAACCGTGATGGCCGGCAGCAAAACCCTGGACAATATTCTGCTGCGCCCGGAAGCCATGTATGCCAACAACGAAATAGCTCTGCGCCTGGCCACTGACGTGGCCAGTATTGTGCCGGACCAGAAACACGTTGTGCTTGCCAACGGCGAAACCCTGAACTACGACAAACTGGCTTTATGCACCGGTGCCCGCCCTATCAAGCTGCCGCTGGGTGACGGTCTGGCGGGTGTCTGCTACCTGCGCAGTTACGCTGATGTAGAAGTCATTCGGGAGCAGCTGCAAGGTAAACAGCGCGCGGTGGTTATTGGCGCCGGCTACATCGGCCTGGAAGCTGCCGCTGTCATGGCGCAACTGGGCCTGAAGGTGACGGTGCTGGAGCGCGCGGAGCGGGTGCTGCAACGTGTCACCGGCGAGCAGGTATCGACCTATTTTACTGACCTGCACCGGTCGCACGGCGTCGACATCGTCTGTAATGCCGAAGTGATTGGTATCAACGGTCAGGACGTGGTTGATTCGGTAAATTGTGCTGACGGCGCCAACTACCCGGCCGACATCGTCATCGTGGGTATCGGTGTCATACCGGAGACCACGCTGGCGCAGGAGGCCGGGCTGAGAATCGAGAACGGCGTTTACGTGGACGAATACTGCCGTACCAGTGACAGTCATATTTTTGCGGCCGGTGACTGCGCCTCGTATCCGGATGCGCGGTATCAACGCCGGGTGCGACTGGAGTCGGTGCAAAATGCCAATGATCAGGCCCGCATCGCTGCCATCAATATCTGCGGTGGCGCTGACAGATACCAGGTCACGCCCTGGTTCTGGTCTGATCAGTTTGATATCAAGCTGCAGTCAGTGGGATTGTCGGATGGTCATGATGAAGCGGTGCTGGAAGGCAGTCTGGATCCAGCTGATGCACAGGGCTTTGTGATTCAGTATTTGCGTGAAGGCAAGCTGATTGCGGCTGACTGCGTTAGACGACCGAAAGACTTTATGGCGCTGAAGGCTGCTATTTAACCAATCTGATCACGCAGACCGTTTTACGCAGAGGTGATTCAGTCGCCGATGTAGATGCAGCCACTGGTGCAGGTTTCGCGAATTTCGATGCGGCACAATTCTGGCAGTCCGGGTTTCAGTTGTTGCCAGATCCAGCGTGCGATGTTCTCACTGGTCGGGTTGTCGAGTCCGTCGATCTCGTTCAGGTAATGGTGATCTAACTGTTCCCATACAGGTTTGAACGCTGACTTGATATCACCAAAATCCATCACCCAGCCGGAATGTTCACCCACCGGGCCGCTGACCACAATTGTCACCTGGAAGGAGTGACCATGCAGGCGCGCGCACTTGTGACCGGCCGGAACATTAGGCAGGCGATGTGCTGCTTCGAAGTTAAATTCTTTGTAGATTTCCATAGGGCGGCAAGTCTAACCCCAGCCTTGCAACTTGTACAGAGGCACCAGATGCCCGTCACCTTAAGCTTGTCATTAAAACTTAAACTTTTTGTTTGACATGCCTGCTCAAGTCGGTAAAATGCGCGTCACTCAACACAGCGGGTTGTTAGCTCAGTTGGTAGAGCGTCGCCCTTACAAGGCGAATGTCGGGGGTTCAAATCCCTCACAACCCACCAACAAATGGCTCGTTGTTGACGTCATTTGATGTTAAAGTGTTGCGCTACCGCGGACCGGTAGTTCAGTTGGTTAGAATGCCGGCCTGTCACGCCGGAGGTCGCGAGTTCGAGTCTCGTCCGGTCCGCCATTATTTGTGACAAAAAAGCCCTTGTTCCCCAAGGGCTTTTTTATTTCTGCCTACTCCATCCTGCTGATTTCCCAAAATTTTCCTGATCCTGAACGGATGCCGTGCATCTGGATGTTTGCCTGTCGTCTACGGGCCGTTGTCTATGCCAGGGCTGCGGATCGTGGTCAGCCTGTGTTACCCTTTTCCAGACGATGACTAAATGTCATCCTTCAAACTTACAGGTAGAAGGACGTCCCGATAACGGACAGGCGTGATTGAGAAGGGGCAATACTGTCCAGGGATAACAATCACCAAAGGAATTTGACTGCCACAAGCAGGGCACTTTTTATATGGCCCCTGGATAGTGGGAGTTGAATAAGGAGACTGTAAAATGAAATTGTCACGACTGACACTTGCCGCAACAATGTTCACTGCCTTTCTGGTCACCGCCGGCTGCGACGTCGAGCAGGTCGAAGAAGGGGAGATGCCTGATGTCGATGTATCGGGAGGCAATATGCCCGAATACGATGTCGACGGTCCCGATGTCGATGTCGGCACGACTGAGGTTGAAGTGCCTACGGTCGATGTTGACTTGCCGGACGACGACGAGGACGATCCCGAGCTTCGATAATCCATGCAGTTCATGTCACGCCGCCATACCCTTGTAGTTGAAACGCATTCCACGACGTGTGGTCGGCTATGGTCAGCGGGATGGCGGCGGACAAAATAGAAAACGGGCAGGACAAGATGGAAAAGCAGGAGCCCGAAGATTCGCCGCAGCCATTGCTAAATGAGAGGCTCAGTGAGCTTGTCGAGCGACCGTTTGAATTTGGGCATCACATTGACACGCTGGTCAACGGCGACCGGATTTTCCCTCCCATGCTTCAGGCAATTTCTGACGCACAGGAGGAGATCTGTTTTGAGACATTTATCTACTGGTCTGGCGAAATCGCTGTGCAATTTGCCACGGCGCTCGCTGATGCCGCCCGGCGTGGGGTGAAGGTGCTTGTCCTCCTGGACTGGTGGGGCGCGCACAAGATGGAGCAAAGCCTGATTGCGCAAATGCGTGAAGCCGGAGTGACTGTCCGTTATTTCAATCCCCTGCGCTGGTGGCAACTTGATCGCATGAACTACCGAACCCATCGCAAGATTCTGGTGGTTGACAGGAAGGTGGCATTTACCGGCGGCGTGGGAATCGCGCAGGAATGGCTGGGGGATGCGCGCTCACCGGACGAGTGGTACGACCTCCATTACCGCATCACCGGGCCTGTGGTGCGTGATCTTTGCGAGGCCTTCCATGAGGTGTGGGCGGAGGTAGTGCAGCAACGTGCGCAATCACCTGACGTCAATGCACCGCCGCCTCGAACCGACCAGCAGACGGTCGCGGCGCAAGTGATGAGCAGTTCTCCACGCCGGGGCAGCGAGCTTATTTATCTGCTGTTCCAGCACGCCATTAACACGGCAACCGAGTCGTTAATCATAATCACGGCGTATTTTGTTCCGGACGACACCACCATTGCCTCCCTGATTGCTGCGGTAGAGCGCGGCATACGCATAGATGTCATGGTGCCCGGTCCCCACACTGATTCAGCCGTAGTGCGCTACAGTTCCATATCATGTTGGGGCAAGCTGCTGCGTGCCGGCGTCCGTATCCATATCTATCAGCCGACGATGCTGCATGCCAAGGCCACAATAGTTGATGATAATTGGGTCATCATCGGCTCGGCGAATTTTGATAATCGCTCGTTTTCTCTCAATGACGAAGTTATTGTAAACGTCTTTAGCGAAGAATTTGCGGCGCAGCACAGACGCATATTCGCTCAGAATTGTGAGCGCAGTGTGCGCTGCAGTTACGAACAATGGCAGAGCCGCGGATTTTTGTCCCGCTGCAAGGAAGCAATGTCGAATCTGGTGCGTAAACAGTTGTAGGTGGCAAGTGTCACCTGCCACCTGTCACCCTGCCACCTCTCGGGCCGGCACGTTTAACCATCTATGCCAAGTTCGAGCGCCATCGTCACCTGTCCGTTTTCGTTCAGCGTGGTTTCCGCTACCTCCATCAGATCCACCCTGGTGCCCAGCGCCGGTCGGGCATCGGAGATGATGGTCAGCACCTGCTCGGCGCGCTGTCGCGCCAGAGCTTCGAGCTCGCCCGGGGGTACTGACTGTTCCGCCAACAGACGGGTGCGCAGCGTATTTGCGTAGGCCGGTTCATCCAGTCTGGCCTCTTCGTTTTCCTGTGCAGGCATCAGGTGGCCCAGACGCAGCATCGCCAGCGACACCGGGCCATCTGCCGTTTCTGAGGGGTCAGCGCCGGAAGTGTCCTCCGCGCCACCTTGCTCAACGGCCAGCCCCTGCGAGAGCATCATCTCCTCAAGCACCAGCACACGCCTGGTGCTGGCGCTCATTTCTTCCTGCTCCGGCTCGAGCGGGCCGCTCATGCGCTCTTCGACACTCTGCGTCAATAGTCGTTGCGCCAGCGCCTCGGTATCGGCCTGTGTTGCATAGACCGCCGGTACCTGGAGCTGCAGTTGCGGGCGTTGTTCAAGTGCTCCGGCCAGGTCGCGCAACTGTTGCCGCTCTGGCGGTGCCACATCGCTGCTTCCGGGTGGGAATCCGACCACCGCCATGTCTTCGTCGTCATCGGAGCCGAACAGACCCGACAGGAAGCGGAAAGGTGAGGTGACAATATTGCGCAGAATACCCGTCGCCGCATCACCGATCACCTCGGCGATATCGAACTCGGGACTGCCGACATCACCAGACACCGGTATATCCAGATTGATGACACCGTCACCATCCTGCAACAGCGCCACCGCCAGCCCGAGCGGGACATCCATCGCATCGGGATTGGGCACTGTTTCCCCCAGTTGCAGATCGCGCATGACCAGCTCATTGCTCCCGTTTAGCTGTTCATCTTCGATGCGATAGGAAAGGTCAGCGTCCAGTCGACCCCCGTCAATCTCCCGGCCGGCGAATTCGGCCACATAGGGAGACAGCGTCGGCATATTGATGTTGTTGAATAACAACTGCACCTGAGTATTTTCGGCGTAGGCCAGCGGCCGCAGTTCGCCGGCAACAGTCACCGCGCCGAACTCGCCAACCTGGCCTTCAAAATCGATGGTCGCCGGTTGTTGAGAGCGTGTAGACAGTGCCGAGACATTGCCCTCCAATGTGTCAATGGACACGGAGAAGGGCAGAGGCAGCGACTTGTCCTCGAAATCGACACGTGCCGAATCCAGCACAATGCTGTCCACCAGGACTGCCATGGGCTGATCTGCCGCGTCTTCCTCCCCGGCACGGGCGGTCGGGGCGTTGTCATCCGCCTCCGAAGTCACCATGACACGTCCGATATTGGTGCTGCGGTCCTGTTCGATCACCACGTTGGCATAAGGCGACAGGATCCTGACCTCGTCCACTTCCAGTGATGCCTCTTCTCCGTTCTGTAACGCAATGCTGTTGATCTGCAGTGTATCGACACTGAGCAGCAACTCGTCTTCCACCGTGTCAGTCAATGACAGCTCGCTGACTGATGCATCACCCCGGTAGCTCTGGCTATCAAGGCTTGCCGTCACGCTGCCGTCCAGGCCCAGACGTCCCTGGTCGATAGCGAGGTTGGCAAACGGGGTGATATAGGGCTGCAGGACGCCAAGGGCAAGGTCTTCCAGCGCAAGTTCGCTGTCGAGCTGAAATTGCGGCAGGGCCACCACTGTGCCGCTCAGGGACACCATGCCACCGCTGGTGACGTCAATGCTTGATTCGAGTTGCATCACGGCATCCGGGACGGTACTGATATCCGTGATTGTGGCATCCAGGCCCAGCTCGATCATCGCGGGCTGATCCGGCACCTGGTCGTTAAAATTGACTTCCCAGTCTTCGAGCGCAAGCTCTGCCACGCTGAGACGCCAGGGTGAGGCCTCGTTCGCCTCTCCTGCGTCAGCCTCACTTGCTACCGGCTCACCTTCAACCGGAAAGGCCTCGATCACACTGACAAAATTGAGGGTGCCATCCTGTTCCCGCACCGGATAGAGTTCAGTCCCCCGCAGGTGAATGTTTTCCACGTGAACAGTGTTGGCGGGCCAGTGCAGTTCGCCGTTTTCAACGCTGAGTTCGGGCAGGCTGAGCAGTTGCGCACCGCTGTCCCGGTCGGAAATCACGATATCCAGCAAGGCTAATCCGGCATCCGTGATGTCCGCTGACAGCATGCCTTCAGCGTCAGTGCCCACGCGATACTCAAATTCCGCGTCGAGCTCGCTGCCGTTTATATCGAACGGCAACCGGTCCTGGAAATACTCATAGACCAACTGCGGGTACGCGCCCTGCAGGGTAATCCGGCCTTGTGAGTGCAACGGATACAGTGAAGAAGTCCCGTCCCAGCTGAGCACAGCACCATTGTCCATTGTCAGTGTCAGGTTCTGACCGGCAGTGTCGTCCGGCAAGGTACTGAGGTTGCGGATTACCAGATCAAATGCCTCAACCCGTGTTTCGAAGCGCTCTTCGGGTACGTGGTCTACCAACGACAGCGTCGAAGAATTTACCTGCAGGTCCGCAATGACCAGCCGCACGGGCCCGCCACTGTCTTCCTCCTGTGGTTCGGGTGCCTGCTCTGCCGCCGTCCAGCGTTCGGCGACCGTACCGATATTGGTGTCGCCGTCGCTGAATCGCTCCACAGCGACATGCAGGGCGTCTGCATGGAACTGGTCAAAAGTCCATGCCCGGTGCCAGAGGCTGCCCAGTTCAAAGTTAACAAACAACCGCTCAAGCGACAGCAGCGGCTCGTTCTCACGGTCGGTGACGTCCAGGCCTTCCATTGTGAGGGTGAGCGTAAGCGGGTTGATGTCGATATTGTCGATCGAGGTGTTCAGCCCCGCGCGTTCGGCAGAGATGTTGACCATTTGCCGCTCAACCAGCCAGGGCGCAACGATAAAGCCGCCCAGGGTGTACAACAGCAACGCCAGTAGTATCCACAACCATGGGCGCCGGGGCCCGAGCCAGTACTGCATCTGCTTTCGCATGGTGTTGTCTCCTGAATTATCCTTTTCAGAGAATGGGTCGACACGATTCGAAACACTGACACTGACATTGTGATCCTATCGGGAAACGATGACAATGCATGCATTCCACGACGCCTGCTGTAGTGCCCCATGCTAAACAACAGTCAAATCTGCGTTCAGCCCGTTCACGACGGTTTCCTGCGCGCGCACCAGGTCAGTTTGCGCATGGTCCGCTTTGATCTGGCGCACCCGGTCGTGGGCGGCAACAAGTGGTACAAGTTGCAGCACAACCTGGCGCTGGCCCGGGAGCAGGGTGCCAGCCGGTTGCTCAGTTTCGGCGGGGCCTACTCCAACCACCTCTATGCGCTGGCGGGCGCTGGCGCCGAGGCCGGGCTTGACACCATTGGCATCATCCGCGGCGAGCTGGTGACACCACTGAATGCCACGCTGGCGTTTGCCCGGGACCAGGGCATGCAACTGATACCGGTGAGCCGTAGCGACTATCGGCGTCGCGGCGACCAGGACTTTCTCGCTCAGCTGCGCAAGCAGTACGGGCCGTTTTACCTGATCCCTGAAGGCGGTGCCAATGAAGCGGGTGTGCGGGGTTGTCAGGACATGGCCACCGAGCTGGCGGCCCGGGTTCCTGATCTTCACGGTTGTGAAATTGCACTGGCCTGCGGCACCGGCACCACGCTTGCGGGTCTGGTGAGTGGGCTCCGGCATCTGCCGCCCGATCCGGCATCCGGATGCACAAAGCCGGTTTCAGCATTCGTCCGCGGTTTTGCTGTGCTCAAAGGAGCTGACTTCCTGCTGTCTCTTATACACATCTCCGAGCCCACGAGACAGGCAGAAATCTCGT
>OJBX01000235.1_pt1 | contig 33595 bp, 24 predicted proteins | sample 1590751 | NCBI WGS metagenome assembly OJBX01 (sample SAMN05416780, study PRJEB24817) | seawater metagenome | isolation source: Sea water | place: Canada:Atlantic | collected 2013-07
GCCCCCTTTCTGATTGAACACCACTCTACGCATTCCTTGTTCTCCTTAAACAGCAAGTATTGGCGTTGCCGAATCATACACAGCCTGCAAAGCCACTCACAGTGCCAAAGCGACAGCCACGACTTGCCGTTCAGACTGTCCACAGAAACTGTGGATAACCTGGTGAATAACCGCTGAGCGAAATCGGCAAACCGGGATGAACATGACGCAGGTTACGGTTCGATTAAAAAACACTCAAATTAAACGCTGGCACGAAATCTATTTACTTTCCCTTGCCGAGATTTATCAGGGGAGCTAAAAGTAAACACAATGTTTCACCTCGACGCATCACTTGCCTGCGTCGTTCACGGCTATTTTCAGGTGTCTTTATGTCTCAGCCATTTTGCGTGCCGCCACGGACAAGCACTCTCAAGGCCATCCCCGGTGATGCGGGGCTGCCCCTTATCGGCCATACACTGGGTTTTATGCGCGATCCGATCGGATTAATGCGCAAACGCTACGACACCTATGGCCCGGTATCCTGGAGCAGCGTGTTTGGTTTACGCATGATCCAGATGCTCGGCCCCGACGCCAACCAGTTCGTTATGCTTAATCGCGGTGACCTGTTTTCCAATCATGATGGCTGGGATTATTTTATCGGCCGTTTTTTTCATCGCGGCATCATGTTGCTGGATTTCGAGGAGCACCGCTGGCATCGCAAGATCATGCAGCAAGCCTTTAACAAGGACGTGCTGAAAGGCTATCTCGAGCGCATGGGGCCACACATCAACAGCGGAATTGAGGACTGGCACAGCATCAATCAATTCAAGGTGCTTTCAGAGGTAAAGCAGTTGACCCTGGATCTGGCCACGGATGTGTTCATGGGCTATGAGCTGGGGCCGGAAGCAGACTCCCTCAACAAGGCCTTCGTGGATACGGTCCGTGCTGGCACCGCCATCGTGCGCACCAACGTGCCCGGGCTGCGCTGGTCCAAAGGGCTTAAAGGCCGACGCGTTCTTGAAGCGTTTTTCCGCAAGGAATTACCCGCCAAACGCGCCAGCCAGGAGTCGGACCTGTTCAGCGCGCTGTGCCATGCCAGCACCGAGGACGGTGAGCGATTCAGCGACGATGATGTGGTCAACCACATGATATTTCTGATGATGGCCGCCCACGACACCACCACGATCACCCTCTCCACACTCTTCTATTATCTCGCCAAGAGCCCAGAATGGCAGGAGCGGCTACGCGTAGAGAGCCGTGCCTTGAACAAGCGGGAGCTGGACTATGACGATCTAACCAGACTGGAAGGTATCAGCCTGGCCATGAAGGAAGCCCTGCGGCTGTGCTCCCCGGTGCCCTCCCTGCCCCGCAAGACCGTGAAGGATGTCGAGTACGAGGGGTTCTTTATTCCCGCAGGCAGCTTTATCAATGTGGTGCCCTACTTCACCCATTATATGGAAGAGTATTGGCCAGACCCGGAGCGGTTCGACCCTGAGCGGTTCAGCCCCGAACGGCGTGAAGACAAGGTGCATCCCTATGCCTGGATGCCTTTTGGTGGCGGCGCCCACAAGTGCATCGGCCTGCACTTTGCCGACCTGCAAGTGAAAGCGGTTCTGCACCAGGTATTACTTAATTATCGCTGGTCGGTACCCGATGACTACGAAATGCCGGTGGACACCAGCAGCCTGCCGGTGCCCGCCGATGGTTTGCCGGTAAAACTGGAAAAGCTCTGATGAGCATGGAGTTGCGAGTTGCGAAAGCCGAAAACAATCTCGCTGAAATGACCGGTTTTGTTTTTTGAACTTCGCTTCTCGTAACTCGATACTCGTAACTCAATACCGATTGCCATCAAGCCGTGACCAATACCGCCTGACGCAGGGTTACCAGTTCTTCCGCCGCGGTTGGATGAATCCCCACGGTGGCATCAAAATCAGCCTTGGTGGCGCCCATCTTGATAGCCACCGTAAAGCCCTGTGTAATCTCGGCTGAGTCTTCACCGGCCATATGCAGACCAAGTACCTTGTCGGTGGCATCGTCCACAATCAGCTTGATCAGTGAACGCTCCTGCTTGTCACCCAGGGTATAACGCATGGGCCGGAACGCACTTTTATACACCCGCACCGCCGGCACACGAGCTAACGCCTGTTCTTCCGTCAGGCCCACTGTGCCAATATTGGGGTGGCTGAATACGGCCGTGGCAATGTTGTGATAATCCATCGCCGCCTCAGGCTTGTGCTCCCCATAGAGTTGCGCCGCCAGCCACATACCCTCTGCAAGTGCCACCGGCGTTAATTGCACACGATCGATCACGTCGCCAAGCGCATAAAGTCCCTCAACACTGGTCGCAAAGCCGTCATCCACCTTGATAGCACCGCCCTCTGTCATGGCCGGCGCAGCACCCTCAGCAAACAGGTCATCCAGCTTGGGGATGCGCCCGGTGGCGTAGAACACTTCATCAAATACCGCCTGCTCGCCGCCTTGATAGGTTACGTGTTTTTCACCGTTGATCGCCTCAACACAGGCAACGTCCGCATTGAATTTCAGGGTTACGCCCTGCTCCTTCATCTGTTCAGCGATAAACTCACGAATGTCCTGATCGAAGCCACGCAGGAACAGATCGCCACGGTAGACCTGCGTCACCTGGCAGCCCAGGCCGTGCAGGATGCCCGCAAACTCCGTGGCGATGTAGCCACCGCCCACCACGGCAACACGCTTGGGAAGCGTGTCCAGATAGAACAGGTCGTCGGAGATGCGCACATGTTCACGGCCTGGCAGATCTGGCACGAAGGGCTTGCCACCCACTGCCACCAGAATATGGCGGGCCGTCAACACGGTTTCACCCACAGAGACCTTGCCACCACCCAATACCTGCCCGTGACCTTCAAAAATCGTCACCCCGGCCTGATTCAGGATCCGCTGGTAGATACCGTTCAACCGGCTGATTTCACGGCTCTTGTTATCTCGCAGTGTGGGCCAGTCAAACTCCCAGCCTTTCACGGTGTAGCCATAATCCTCAGCCAGCGCAAATTCCTGGGGAAAATGGCTACCGTACGAAAACAGCTTCTTGGGCACACAGCCGACATTCACACAGGTGCCCCCGAAAAAGCGCTCTTCGATAATCGCAACGCTGGCACCATGGGAGGCAGCCATGCGTGCGGCGCGTACACCACCTGAACCGGCACCGATTACGACAAGATCAAATTCCGTGGTCACTGAAAACTCCTTTGTATTTCGTTCATTGTGAAGGCTGCTGCAATCAGCACAAACGCAGCCATTCGATAGTACTTATAGGTGCCGCCAATCACGGACCGGTCCCGATGCCCTGCCAGCGTACAAACGGCTGCTTTTCACTGGGTCGGCCTTCACGCAGATAGATGCCCGATTCAACCTGTGGCCACAGGCGATCAAGCGGAATGGACTCGCCATTACTGCTGAGCATGCGGGCATGATAACGGCGTAATTGCCGCGGCTCGCTGACACCACAGGAATGGGCAATGGTTTCCACCTCCTTGACCAGATTGTCATGGAAGTGCGCCACGCGCTGGGACTTTTCCGCCGGCACCAGCCCGCGCTGTAAGCGCGGATTATGGGTGGTGACACCGGTTGGGCAGGTATTGCGGTTGCACTGCAGCGCCTGGATACAACCCAGGGCAAACATATAGCCCCGCGCAGAGACGCAGAAATCCGCCCCTACTGCTATCGCCCAGGCCACCATGCTTGGGGTGATCAGTTTGCCTGACGCAATAATGCGGATACGGTCTGTGAGGCCGTAGCCATCACGCAGATCCACCAACAAGGGCAACGATTCCGCCAGGTACAAGCCCACATCATCCATTAGTGACATGGGGGCAGCGCCAGTGCCGCCGTCGCCGCTATCGATAGTGATGAAGTCCGGCGCCGATTCCAGGCCACGCGCATGAATGGCCAGGAACAAATCCTCCACCCACGCCCAGGCGCCGAGTACACATTTGATGCCCGTGGGCTTGCCGCTCACCTCGCGCACATGGGCAATCAGGTCCAGTAGATCCTCCGCGCTATGTACATCCGGCTGGCCATTGGGGCTAATGGATGCCTCTCCTGCGGGGATGCCGCGAATGGCCGCAATTTCCTGGGTCACTTTGGCGGCGGGAAGAATGCCGCCCTTGCCAGGCTTGGCGCCCTGGCTGAGTTTGATTTCGATCATCTTCACTTGCGGCCGCGCCGCGATCGCAGCCAGGCGCTCATCGTTCAGGTTACCTTCAGCATCCCTCACACCGTAACGGGCCGTGCCCACCTGGAAGACCACATCACAGCCCCCTTCCAGGTGATAGGGAGACAAGCCCCCTTCCCCCGTATTCATCCAGCAATTGGCAATGGCGGCCCCATGGGACAAAGCTTGCACGGCGGGCCGTGACAGGGCGCCAAAGCTCATGCCGGAGACATTGAAGAAACTGCGCGCCGCATAGGGCTGTTCACAGTGGGGGCCGATCATCAAAGGCAAGGTTTTCGCTGCGTCCTTTTCCAGTGTTGGGTAAGGACAATTCATGAAAACGACCCGCCCTGCCCCGGTTTGCTTGGTCGAGCCAAATGCCATGGTGTTGCTCAAATCCTTGGCGGCACGGTAAACCCAGGCACGTTGTGCCCGGTTAAACGGCAGCTCCTCACGGTCCATAGCGAAGAAGTATTGGCGGAAAAACTCGCCAAGAGTCTCGAAAAAGTAGCGAAAACGGCCGATTAGCGGGTAATTACGGCGAATGGCGTGTCGCTTCTGAAAAAAACGGTCTTGTAGCCATAGGCCAACAGCCACCACCGTTAGCAGCAACACCAGCAGCAAAAAGCCCAGCTCCAGCCAGGCAATGGTGCTGTTCAACCAGGGTTCCAGATACTCAGGAAACATTCGCTCTCCTCGCTCGCTGTATTCGCAGCTGGGTGGCTCAAGGCGGAAATGTGCGCCAGCGCACTTGGGCCACCCCCGGCGCAATAGTATGATGTCAGTCCGTCGATTTTGTTACGCTTGGCGGCCAGTGTGGTCAATTCGTCTGGTGCTGGCCAGAAAGAAAAAAGAATGGCGTTATCATGGGGGTAACGCTTGGCTATAAGCCAGAACGACGGAAGAACAACAAATTAACGGTGTTCACGGTGCCCAACAAGCATCTTGCTACACCAGAAAAGGGGTACGGGGTTCAATGCGGGTTTTATTGAAGACATCCAGGCTGTCGGGGGCCTTGGCAGTTGGCTGCATGCTGATCGTCAGTGGCGGCGCCCTGGCAGACAATATCTACAAATACCGCTCCGCGGATGGCACCATCCTGTTCACCGATCAGGCTCAGGAACAGGTGGGCCAGCAGTACACGCTACTATCCGTTCGCAAAGGCTGGAGTTACACCCCGCGCGCCCTGTCCAACGCCCAGCGTGACCAGTACGACACCATCATTACCCAGGCGGCTACCCGCTTCCGCGTGGACCCTGCACTGGTCAAAGCCGTTATCCACGCCGAGTCCCTGTTCAACCACAACGCCATTTCACGGGTTGGCGCCCAGGGGCTTATGCAGCTGATGCCCGAAACCGCAGCCTACCTGAAAGTCAGCAACCCTTTTGACCCGCGTGCCAATATTCAGGGCGGCACCCAGTTCATCGCCTACCTGAAAAACAAATTTTCCGATCTCGACCATATTCTTGCCGCCTACAATGCCGGCGAAGGCAATGTGCGCCGCTATGGTGGCATTCCGCCTTTCAAGGAAACCCAGGCTTACGTGAAAAAAGTGAAACAACTTCGCCAGCGCTATGCGCACCAGTTTGTGGCCGAACTGGGAGAGGAAGAAACAGTGTTTGCGTCGCGGTAAGTCGCCCCGCCCTCAACAGTGTCGTTGGATTACGCCTTTCAGGCTAATTCAACCGACAAAACCCAGCGCTCGTCAAATTTCCACACCCAGCCACTGCCCATCATAATCAATCCGAAACTGCTCGAGCTGATAACTTGATGTCTGGCATTTACCGCTGTGTAGCGAAAACGTCAGCCCATGCCCCGGGCAGCGCAATTGCTCATTCATCACCGTACAGCGGTCGAGCGGAAAGTCCGCATGGGGGCAGCGGCGCTGCATCAGCCAGGTGCGACCGTCTTCATGGATCAGCAGCAACTCCTTGCGCCCCACCGTAACAGGCAGCCGCAGACCGTCGTAAAGATCCATAATGCGGATAAGTCGATGAAACATGTGTCCTCACCGGTTTCCGTAACGTAAAAAGCCCGCAGAAGCGGGCTTTTTACTGTGCTGCGAAGCAGCGGGTCGGTCAAGCAGACATTAGTTGCCGTGCTTCTCCGCCAGATAGAACCAGGTATCGAGCACCGAATCCGGGTTAAGGGAAACGGAAGAGATGCCCTGCTCCATCAGCCATTTGGCCAGGTCCGGGTGATCCGACGGGCCCTGCCCGCAGATGCCGATGTACTTGCCTTGAGCATTACAGGCGTCGATGGCCATCTTCAGCAGCTTTTTCACCGCCGGGTCACGCTCATCAAACAGATGACTCACGATACCGGAATCCCGATCCAGGCCCAGCGTCAGCTGAGTCAGGTCGTTGGAGCCGATGGAGAAGCCATCGAAGTGCTGCAGGAACTCATCCGCCAGCAAGGCGTTGGTCGGCAGCTCACACATCATGATTACACGCAGGCCATTTTCGCCACGCTTGAGACCATTCTTGGCAAGCAGCTCAATCACCTGCTCCGCTTCACCCACGGTACGCACAAACGGCACCATGATCTCCACGTTGGTAAAGCCCATTTCGTCACGGACTTTCTTCATGGCACGGCATTCGAGCTCAAAACAGTCACGGAAGTTTTCGCTGATGTAACGGCTGGCACCACGGAAGCCCAGCATCGGGTTCTCTTCCTCAGGCTCATACAGCTTGCCGCCGATCAGGTTGGCGTATTCATTGGACTTGAAGTCCGACAGACGCACGATGACTTTTTCCGGGTGGAACGCCGCCGCCAGGGTAGAAATACCTTCGACCAGCTTCTCCACGTAGAAGTCCACCGGATCGCCATAGCCCGCAGTTCGCTTGTCCACGTTCTGCTTAACATCTTTCGGCATGGCGTCGTAGTTCAGCAGTGCCTTGGGATGCACGCCGATCATACGGTTGATGATGAATTCCAGGCGGGCAAGGCCCACGCCTTGATTCGGCAGGCCAGCAAAATCAAAGGCCCGGTCCGGGTTGCCCACGTTCATCATGATCTTGAACGGCAGCTTGGGCATGGACTCAATAGAGTTGCGCTGGATATCAAACTCCAGCTGACCTTCGTAGATCTTGCCAGTATCACCTTCTGCGCAAGAAGCCGTGACTTCCTGACCATCCTTGAGCAGCTCAGTGGCATCGCCACAACCCACGATGGCCGGCACACCCAGTTCTCGGGCAATAATGGCCGCGTGACAGGTACGACCGCCACGGTTGGTAATAATGGCCGCAGCACGCTTCATCACCGGTTCCCAATCCGGGTCGGTCATGTCTGTCACCAGTACATCACCGGGTTGGACCTTATCCATTTCCTTGATGCTGGTCACAATGCGCACTTTACCGGCGCCAATCCGCTGGCCAATGGAGCGCCCTTCCACCAGCACTTTACCGGTTTGCTTGAGCAAGTAACGTTCCATCACATTCACGTCGGAACGACTTTTCACGGTTTCCGGACGGGCCTGTACGATGTACAGCTTGCCATCGTCGCCATCCAGCGCCCATTCGATATCCATGGGCATGCCGTAATGCTTTTCAATTTCAATCGCCTGACGGGACAGGTTCTCGATCTGTTCATCCGTCAGACAGAAGCGAATGCGCTCATCCTTGTCCACGTCCACGATTTCAACGGACTTGCCGGCACTGCCTTCGGCGCCATAGATCATTTTCTGCATCTTGCTGCCCAAGTTGCGGCGCAGCACAGCAGGCTTCTTGTTCAGCAGTGTCTTCTTGTGAACGTAGAATTCGTCCGGGTTAACCGCACCCTGTACGACCATCTCGCCCAAACCGTAGGAAGCAGTAATGAAAACCACGTCCTTGAAGCCGGATTCGGTATCCATGGAGAACATCACGCCAGCAGCACCCGTCTCGGAGCGAACCATGCGCTGCACACCGGCAGACAGGGCGACCAGTTTGTGGTCAAAGCCCTGATGAACGCGGTAGCTGATGGCGCGGTCATTAAACAGGGAGGCGAACACCTCTTTAACCGCGATCATGACGCTATCTACGCCACGAATGTTCAGGAAGGTTTCCTGCTGACCGGCGAAAGACGCGTCCGGCAGGTCTTCCGCCGTTGCGGAAGAGCGCACGGCCACGGGGAGGTCGGCGTTACCTTCGCCGATCTGGGCGTATGCATCACGGATTGCCTTGTCCAGCTCAGGCTGGAACGGCGCATCAACCACCCACTGACGGATCTCTTCGCCAGTCTTTGCCAGCGCGACCACGTCTTCAACGTCCAGCGCAGACAGCGCTTCGTTGATCTTCTGAGTCAGGTTGTTGTGCTCAAGGAATTCACGGAAGGCTTCAGCGGTAGTAGCAAAACCGCCTGGAACGGAGACACCCGCCGCCGACAGATTGCTGATCATTTCGCCCAGGGATGCGTTCTTGCCGCCTACGTGCTCAACGTCATCTTTACCCAGGTCCTGAAACCAGACTACATATTCCGCCAAGGTCATCTCCTTTTACGTGTTACTGGTTGGTTTGTTGGCCAAAGCAGTGTCGGCACACCTTGTGCCGATAGCGCCATAAATGAGTGGCTGCACAAGGTGCCGGATCAAATCGAGCCGACATTCTACTCAAAACCGAAACAGTTTGCCTGCCCCCTCTTTCAGATTTGGCCGGTATTTAAGCATCACGTTGACCAACCCGTGACCCAGCCCAGCCTCATACACGAGCAAGCGAGCCTAGCCCATTGAAATTGCAGGATATTTTTGTCAGGGAAGCATTATTGGGCGCAGTGTAGTATCTGCGTCTTGTCCGGACAACGGGTGCTCTCTCAAACCGCCTGACAGGCTGGGCCATGCCGTCAGATAGCACTGGTCGCAGTGCGATACAGCGTCTAGACTGGCTCCATTCAAAACAACGACTTACCCCGCAGAAGCGGCGCTCGCGCCGCGAATGGCTTGCTTCAAACCCACTCTTAAGGGGCACAGCGAGCGCCACTCCTGCGACTGAGAAAACGGGCAGACTCAATGAAACGAAGCGCTTTTTACCTATCGGACGGCACCGGGATTACCGCGGAAACCCTTGGTCACAGCATGTTGAGCCAGTTCGGGGATATCGAATTCGTGCAGATCACCCTGCCCTTCGTACAATCCGATGAGCAGACCCGCGAAGCCGTTGCCCGCATCAACAGGGCCGCAGCAGAAGATGGCGCCAAACCCGTCGTCTTCTCGACACTGGTCAATACCGACCACCGCTCCATTCTGCATAGCTGCGATGCCCTGATTCTCGATCTCTTTGGGGCTTTTCTGCGCCCCCTGGAAGACGAGCTCGGCGTGCGTTCCAACCACAAGATTAACCAGAGCCACGCCATCCGGGACGCCGAGTCCTACCGCATTCGCATCAACGCGGTACATTTTGCTCTGGATAACGATGATGGCGCCCGCACGCGCCACTACGATCAGGCTGATGTCATTCTGATCGGCGTTTCACGCTCCGGCAAAACGCCGACCTGCCTATACCTGGCCCTGCAGTTCGGCCTGTTCACCGCCAACTACCCGCTCACCGAAGACGACTTCGACGACCTGCGCCTGCCCAAGGCCCTGGTGGAGCACAAGCACAAACTCTTCGGCCTCACCATCGACGCCGACCGCCTAAGCGCCATCCGCAGCGAACGCAAAGCCGGCAGCAAGTACGCATCCCCGCGCCAATGCGACATGGAGTTGCGAGCACTGGAAGCCATGTACAACAAACACAATATTCCGTACCTGGATGCGACAGAATTATCGATTGAGGAGATCAGTACGCGGGTGTTGGCGATGAAGGGGCTGAAGCGGCGGCTGCAGTAGAGAAGAAGCACTTCCCCTCCAAGACAAATAGCTCCCATTCGCCGCTTTGACGCTGCTTGCAAGCCAGGATATGGAATATGACCACGCAAAACTGAACATCTGAAAGCCACTAAACACTAGACTAGGACCAGTCAGATAGTATGCCAAGTTAACTTAATCAAAATCAGTAAAAGACGTATTAAAAATCAATCCCCTTAACCCTTTTCACCTCGCCGAGAATCAACTATCGACAGCATAAAGCTTTACCTAAGTCATCAACAAAAGGTAGCCGATCCGTAACAGTTAGGGACGACATTCTGTTCCGGACCAAGCTGCAAGTCAGATACGCTCATCGATAGTGTGGAGGGAATAAAAAGATCGCCCACATCAACATCCATTTCTCCACTAAACAATTGCTGCAGCCCTGCTTGTGTTCCAATTTCGATAGGGTTCGCTTCGAAATAGTCTTTAAACGCCGCTGACATTTGGTCAAACGTTGGAGAAATATCAATCTGCTGAACAGGGTTCAGCTCGCCAAGCTCTACAGGATCAGCAAATGACATCCACCACCCCGCTTGTGCAATGTCACGACTATCGCTGCCAGGCCAACTAGTTTCCTCCTTCTGAAAGGAAAGCGAAAATGGGCTATCGACATTAATTTTATGTATATATCCGAGATTTTGGGTGAAATCGATTTCAGCATTTAGCCCGGTAACACTACCCTCAGTGTTAACAGTAGCTTCTGACACTGAGATGAAGAAAGCCACGCTAATGGTATCCTCAAGGGTAACATCGATCTGACCTCCATCCAGGCTCACTGTTGGAACGGCGCCAGTCGCTGTTACTGAAGTGCTATTGAGGCGCGTACCGTTAACCAATGCACCCGGCCCTGTGAAAGGAACTTCAAGGGATGGAATATCGATACCAGCAGAAGTTGAAGGGTCTGAAGTGGCTGTATTCCCGCTATAACAACCGCTTGTGCAGAAAATAATATCTGGATCAGTATCAAACTGAAGGACAGTATTATTTGGGTCTGAGGTCCCTGCTATATTCGTGGCTTGAGTATAAGCGGTACCAGAAATATTTGTGGTTTCCATAAACCCACTAAGCACATTTATACCATTAGGTTGTGCAGTGTTTTGACCGGCCGTTAAAAGGCCTAATGCGTTTTCTGCACTCAATCGAACACCAGTAACCTCACGCAACGTCTTACTATTATCGTTCTTTACTGCAAACTCAAAAAAAGGGCGTGTCAATATCGCCGACGAGTCAGGACGATCACCAACCCAGCTCTGCCCAGTTAAACTCAAATTATCAATATCAATATCGCAACCGGGGCCATTTATGCCCCCACATCCAAGCTGTAATTTTTCGATATTGAGATTCAGTTCCACCTCTGCGTCAAGGCCCGCTTTATAAAAAGTCACATCTGAGGAAACCCCAGTACCATCAGTCTTCCCCATTTGCAGAAGCGCCTGTCCCGTTATTTCAGATAGCTTTTCATCAGCCAATTCAACCATCGCCAATGAATGACCCGAAAAAAACACCCCAAGCCCTATAAAAAAACACCTGAGGATAAACAAAACAATAGAGACATCTGCTGATTTTTTTATAATTTTCATTATTGAATACCGCTCAACGTTACAGTAATGGCATCGCCAACCATCGACTAAGGAAGCTGCTGCTCAAGCGTTACGGATGTATAAATTTTAGCTGCAGGAACAATCATGGATCCCAAGTCTTTGCCACCAAATTCTACCCTTCCTATTTCCAAAGGATCGCCTGCCCCACCGCCTGGCTTAGTCGCCAGCGCTCCAACATTCATGTTGGTTTCAATGCGAAGTTTAGGTTTACCATCTACCTCACCAGAAGCCGACAAGAGATCAATTTTCCCGCCCCCTCCGGCAAGAATAAAGTTAGAAGGAATTTCTATATCACCGGTAATATCCGCCAGGCGCACATCCACGTTCAGTTTATTGAGGTTCGGTTCGGCAAAGGAAATATAGGTGCCATCATCATGACCATGACCGCTACCCGTATCATTGGAAAAACCATTATTGAGGTTGGCCAAGCTGAGGAAACCGCCGAAGTTAATAGCATCCCCGTTCAATGAAGGGAAAATCTTGAAGACAAATTCGTCCATTTCCAGATTCATATCAATGTAACTGCCGTAAACGGGAGACTCCATGCGAGGCACATCGCCTCCACCGAACATCCCGCGAAGCTGCAACCGCACTTCATTGGAAGAAAGACTCAGACCATCACCAAGGGACACGCCGACTCCCATATCATTGGTGGCAAACAGCAAGTCAGCCCCCATCAGACCAATGGCTAGGCCATCAGCGGTTGGGTTACTCGGGTCGTGATAGCTGGTCTGGAAGTCTGTATCGCCGATCATCAGGTGGGTACCATTTTCCCAGCGAGAGCGATCCGGTCTCCCGTTGGCGTCAGCGCCCCCCTCTGTCTGGATCGCAGCGACCACATCCATGGTAAATCCTGGAGATCCGGGCGTGGCACCATCTCCAGACTGTGGATAGAGGTACCAGTTGGTGCTGATATCGCCAAGTGTATAGATCAGAGCCCAGCCTTCATCAATATTGTTTGCAGCTGAAACACCGTCACGGTAAACGACTTTGGAAGAATAGGCATGAAGACCCCATTCACGATTTATAATCGCAAGCCCCGTGTCTGAAGGAGCAATCTCCAGAAGTTCAGTGGGAAGCACCCCACCCGTTGAGGTTGAGCAAGCCGATGGGGTGCTACCATAGGTGTTAGCACCACCGAAACAAATGCCCCCAACACTTTGATGAGCCGCGGAGACGGTATCCAGTGTTAGATAGCCGAACTCAAGATCTTTTCGAGTCTGCCCCAAGGTCGTCGGCAAGCTGATGGGCTGAGTAAACTCCAGATAAGATTGCCCCTCGTTACCACTATCTTCATATCTTGCTTCGCCAAGAATAAACTGAAAATTATCAGCGAGATCAAAACCCAGAGAAGCCGTCAGACCTTGCGTAAAAGCACCGTCATCCGGCAACCAAGTCCCCTGCGGGCGCAGCTGCAAATCAAAATCCTCGATGCCACCGCGCCAGCCGAACAGGAGCATTGGAATGGATTGTTCGTTGAATTGGAAAGCCGTTGACGCGCCATTGGCAACATTGGCATAAACATCGAAAGTGAGATTTAAATCCGTGCGCGAGCCAAGAGCGCTACTCACCACGATGCCATCAGAGTTTACCCCCACCGTTCCCTGGTGCATGTCAAACAGGAAACCAAAGTTGTCTAGTTGCACTTCGGTACTGCCAGCCGGCCCCATTCGATAGAACAGGCGACCCGGCTGCCCCATGGTCCACGTATTCGGATCTGGATCAGTATTATTAATATCCCCGACGTTAACGATAACTCTTGCCTGATCTGCGATGAGTGATGAGTTGGCAAACCCGCCGTCACCAAAAACGGCAAAACGCCCGCCCGCATCCAGGGCAACTGTACCAAATGAGCGGGAGGTATCAGTTACCGACAAGCTGTCCATCTGTACACGCATCCGGTTCCAGGTCGCGTCCAAGCCCAGGCCCGCCCGGCCTTCGTTATTGGTGTAAGAATCAATCGCCAAGGCGAAATTTAGAGCCTGACTTCCGGCAGTACCATCCAGATCAATGGGCTTGATAGCGAACTGTTGGGCATCAATATCTGTTCCGCCGATGATCAGATGGTTCTGCAGAGAGTCACTGTTTGCATCCACTTCACCCTGATCTACTTCCCAGCGAATTTGCTCGGCGGTAATCGACTGCCCTTGCGGCACCTCAAGACCGATGGTCACACCATCACGACCTTGAACTGCTCCCAGCTCCTGCTCAGAAAGTGCCTGCAAAGCATGAGCACCAAAAGGGAAAAACAGCATTGCTGCAAAAACCGCGCGCGGCATGTTGTTGTTCTTTTCTGTCTTTAAACACATAGCAATCACCGTGAAGAAAGCAGCCGTCGCCTTAATAGCCGTAAAGATAAAAATCGCCGCCAAACGCAATTCCAGCTTGATGGCCATTGTTGTCCGCAATATTCATCCCCATAAAGGAGCCATTATTATTGCCTTCCCAGCCATTCCCGCCTGGAACTAGTGCGTTGGGCTCCACTGCCAGGCCTTCGAAATAGAGGCCAAAACGCACGTCATTGAATTCAGATCCATCTGCCGCACCCTCTGGATAGCTCAAGCGAAGGCCGGGCATCTCAGCCAAGCCTGATGCGGCGGCTCCAGAACAATCGCCACTAGGCAGCAAACAAGTAGACCCGTCTTGGTCGGTAAATTTAGCCTCATTAAAGTAACTATTATAAGCAGCACCACCACCGTGGGAGTCACCCAGCAAAGATGCATCAATCGCCAACCGACGCATGTCTATAGACGCGTGACCATTTTTAAATACCAACCACTCGTTCTCACGATTTTTCAATTGAAGTCCAAACCGGCAGTTCATATTTGCCAAGCTGGCACCACCATTCGGAGTGTCACAAATAGACAGCGGTGCCCCGAGATCAGCTTCCGCCGGGCTGCTGTTGTAGTAATACTGAAAGCTGGCAAGAATACCTTTCTGCCCTGTAACTGTACCCATCTCTGTGTCATCCATGGCTTCCAGGGCCGTCGCGGGGTTCGTGTGCACACACAACACCACGGCAAGGACAGCAAAAGTCGGAAGGGCTTTTTCAGGCAAAATCTCACTCATGCGGAGGAAAAATGAACCGGTCATTAATTGGCCCCCAATGTGGTGATTTTCATGTGATGAATGCGCATACCTTCGATGCGGGATATCCCCAGATTGGTGACAGGGGTTGCGGCGGAAGGATTCACAAAATAAATACCGTTATCGGTTGCTGTAGCAGATGGAAGCCCAACACCTGTGGCAATATTGACACTATCAAAATCACCCCAGCGCACGTAGCCACGGGTATCTTCGTTTGGGTTTGCAATGCTGCCATCTGAATTCAGGGCGCAATTCCCTGTGTTACCGACATCGCCACAATAAAAATTGTTATAAATCTCGGGAATGTCAGGAATTCGAGTTAATTCAATAACGAAATCGCCAGTAGCGTCACCTGAACCATCCCTGACAGCATCCAGCGTAAGAGCCTGGTAATGCAAAACGCCAAGAGGCAAGAAGGCATCTACGTTTTTGAAATACATGCCTTCAGCATCATCAAAATCCGGAACATTATGAAGCGTATCAGCTAACGCGCCGGTATCTTTTTGTCGAACGGAGAAACGGAAGTCACCGGAAAGCGCGCTTTGGTAGGTGATACCCAAGGTATTGTCGGCCGTATTTTCCGTTTGCATGAGCCGCAGGATGGCAGGTTTCCCATCAGCTGTTGTGGGTTTGCCATGAATGATCGTTTGGCTTTGCAGGAAGTCGGCACAGTCAGCCCCTCCCGACGAGCAGTTTGCTGCACCGATAGCTGCGCTAGGGTCACCGGCTACACGGTCTACCTCCAGCTCGCCCCAGAAACTCCAGCGCCAATCTTCTGTTTGGCTGGGGCCAATCAACTCAAGAATCGTTGGCTTTTCATTGCCTGCAGATCCGTCCAGGTAATTGCCTTGAAAATCGTACCCCTCGTAATCAAAAACACGCAGCACGTAAGGGTCATAGATTGAAGCCATGGCACCGATGCCGTATTGGTTTGGCGTCACACCCGCCCCAAGACTATTGCCGTTACCTAGAGGGCAAGCAAGAAAGGTATTGCCATAGGCGCTGCTTCCACCGCAAGCGCTGGAGCCGCCATTAAGCGTGGCATACCAGTCCGTGCCACCGGGCTGGGCGCCATTTGTCATGGACAACCCATAATAACGTGCGTCGCCTCGCTGCCAGCCAACACCATTCACCCCCGCACCAGTCAATTCAATAAAACTCTCCGGCGCAAATCGCATGCTGAAATTATCAAGCGCAAAGGCAAAGCCCGCCCCCTGCACATCTGACAGAGAGTCATCACTGAGTTCAGTAAGGGCTTGCGCTTGAGCGGCGCCCAGAGTGAGGGTCGCAGCCAACAGCAGGTTGGTCGATTGGAGTCTTGGGCGCACTGTGACCTCGTTTTCTTGTTATTCCAGCCTGAACCTTCATTGGGCACTTTAGTCAGGTCTGATCATCTTTAGTCACAAGGCTACACAGCGTCAAAACGTATAGCAACACTTGTTAACAGAAACACTACAGATAGACCCCACCATTAATCCATATATATCAGCAGGTTATGGACCATAAACAAGATGTCTACTAGCTTTATGCATGTTTGTACTCTTTATCCGAAAACGGCTTGTTACCAAAGTGCACATATGATGACGGAATGTCTCGTTTGGTTTTTTTTCATTCTGGTTGGATGTTCAGACTGATGCCCCCTGCTCAAGGATAAACTGGATAAGGAGTCACCAGGCTTGCCGTAATCGGAGAAGGACCGCTTATGCATCTGGGGTTTGCTGCAGGAAGCCAAGGTGGCCATAACCCAAGCGTAAAGTGTGATATCGGGGCTATTGCGCCAGCATGCCCATGAATTTATGCACAGGGACTGAGGCCAGCGACTGCTGGCTTTTGCTGGCGTTGAGAATTTGCTCCGCTTTGGCTGGAGGGAAACAGGTCAGCAGGTTCTGGTGGAGCTTTTTCTCCAGCACAGGCATGCCCTCCTCTCTGCGGCGTCGATGGCCGATGGGGTATTCCACCTCGGCAACATCCGTTTTTGTGCCGTCACAGAAAAACACCTGTATCGCATTGGCGATGGACCGCTTTTCCGGGTCCAGGTAATCGCGGGTGTAGTCTGCGCTTTCCACGATCTCCATTTTATTCCGCAGCGTGTCGATCATTGAGTTCTTGGCGTGGAAACTGTCTTCGTAGTGGTCGGCACTGAGATCTCCCATGATCAAGGGCACGGCAATCATGTACTGCAGGCAATGGTCACGGTCCGCCGGGTTGGCGAGTGGTCCCTCTTTGGAAATGATGCGGATGGCCGATTCATGGGTGGTTACGACAATTTTCTCAATATCATCCAGGCGATTTTTTACCTCCGGATGCAGCAGTACTGCAGCCTCGCACGCCGTTTGCGCGTGGAACTCCGCCGGAAAGCGAATCTTGAAAAGGATGTTTTCCATCACGTAAGAGCCATAACCGCGCTGGAAGCTGAATTGGCGTTGCTCTTCCGGTTTGATGGCCTGGTCCTTATTGGTCTTGCTGAACAGCACATCGTAGAAACCCCATTGGGGGGCTGAGAGTGCGCCGGGAATGCCCATCTCACCACGCAGGGCGATATCTGTAAGACGTACCGCCCGGCTGGTGGCATCCCCCGCTGCCCAGGACTTTCTTGAGCCGGCATTAGGGGCATGGCGATAAGTGCGCAAGGCCTGACCGTCCACCCAGGCATGGGAGACCGCAGACAGCATCTGCTCCCGGTCGGCGCCCATGAGGTGCGACACAACAGCGGTAGATGCAACCTTGACCAGCAACACATGATCCAGCCCAACGCGGTTGAAGGAGTTTTCCAGCGCCAGCACCCCCTGAATTTCATGGGCCTTGATCATCGCTTCCAGAACAGCCTTCATGGTCAAGGGCGGCTCGCCGTTCGCTACCCGTTTTTGCGACTGGTAGTCTGCTACAGCCAGAATGCCACCGAGGTTATCTGATGGATGCCCCCACTCTGCGGCGAGCCAGGTGTCGTTATAGTCCAGCCAGCGCACCATGCAGCCGATATCCCAGGCTGCTTTTACTGGATCCAGACGGTACGGGGTGCCAGGTACTCGGGCACCGTGGGGCACGACTGTGCCCTCCACTATCGGACCAAGATGCTTGGTGCATTCCGGGAAACGCAGGGCAAGGAACCCACAACCCAAGGTGTCGAGCAAACAATAGTGCGCGGTTTGCCAGGCTTCTTCCGATTCGATGCGGTAATCACGAACGTAGTCGACAATGTCTTGAATGACTTGGTCGTAATCGGGCCGCAGATTCTGGTCGGTATTGCTGGCCATGGTAGAAGCCTCCCTGGATAGGTTGGCTTTCAGGGTCTCCCCCGGGGTGGCAGAGGGTCAAGCATTGCCGGGGGGTAATTGAGCGGCTTTTACAGTTGCAGGTCGGGTTCACCCAAGCGCACAGAGAGGCAAAGCCGTAACCCGACAGTAGAATTGTCGGATTACGGCTGCAGGCTAATCTGACTTACTGTTAGCTGTGCTCAGGCACGCCTAGATCAGAAGCCGTCCCCGGGGATGCGAACATTGCCTTCCATCAAAACACGGGCGCTACGGCTCATGCTGGCTTTGGTGGCGGTCCACTGCCCATCGACCTGTTTGGCACCCGCGCCAACACGCAGCGTGCCCGACGGGTGACCGAAGGTAACGCTGTCACGCTCGCCACCGCCAGCCGCCAGATTAACCAGGGTGCCCGGCACTGCCGAGGCACTGGCGATGGCAACGGCAGCGGTGCCCATCATGGCGTGGTGCAGCTTGCCCATGGACAGGGCTCGAACCAACAAGTCCACATCCTTTTCACCAATTTGCTTGCCGCTGGAGGCTGTGTAGCTCTTAGGCTTGGAGACGAAGACAATTTTCGGAGTGTGCTGTCGCGCTTCCGCTTCTTCGATGTTGTCGATCAGGCCCATGTGCTTGGCACCGTATGCACGGATCGTTTCAAATCTCTGCAGCGCTTCCTTGTTTTCGTTGATGTCACCCTGCAGCTCGGTACCGGTGTAACCAATATCTTCTGCGTTGACGAAAACGGTAGGAATGCCGGCATTGATCATGGTAGCCGGAAAAGACCCGACGCCCGGAACCTCCAGCTCATCAACCACATTGCCGGTGGGGAACATGGCGCCCTCCCCGTCTGCCGGGTCCATGAAGTCCACTTTTACTTCGGCGGCCGGAAAGGTTACGCCGTCCAGTTCAAAATCACCGGTTTCCTGCACTTCACCATTGGTGATGGGAACGTGGGCAATAATGGTCTTCTGGATATTGACCTGCCAGATGCGAACAACGGCGATGCCGTTATCGGGGATACGGTCAGCAGAAACCAGACCGTTATTGATGGCAAAGGCCCCGACTGCTGCGGTCAGGTTGCCACAGTTGCCGCTCCAGTCCACGAAAGGCTTATCGATCGAAACCTGACCAAACAGATAATCCACATCGTGATCCGCCTTTTCACTCTTGGCCAGGATCACTGACTTGCTGGTGCTGGACGTGGCGCCACCCATGCCATCGGTGTGCTTGCCATAAGGATCGGGACTACCGATCACCCGTAGCAGAATCTTGTCGCGGGCTTCGCCGGCAACCTGCGCGGCTTCAGGCAGATCCGTCAGGCTGAAGAAAACGCCTTTGCTGGTGCCGCCCCGCATATAGGTGGCGGGAATCTTTATTTGTGGTGCGTGTGGCATGTCTTGCTCCTTGGAGAAAAACCGGCAGACATTGGCTAACACCAATGTCCGCCCTGCGATTTCTTTCGGTCTAGCCTGCTTCCGCCATAAACTCGTTGGCGAATTTTTGCAGGATGCCACCGGCGGAATACACGGACACTTCTTCGGCCGTATCCAGGCGGCACAGCACCGGGATGCGCTCTACGTCACCGTTGGCACGGTGCATTATCAGTGTCAGCTCAGCCCGCGGAGCTGGGGTACCTTCCACATCAAACGTTTCGGTACCGTCGATGTTCAAGGTGTTGCGCGTCGTCCCTTCCTCAAACTGCAAAGGCATCACGCCCATGCCAATCAGGTTGGTGCGGTGGATACGTTCGAAGCCTTCGGCCACGATGGTTTCCACCCCGGCCAGCGCTACCCCTTTGGCGGCCCAGTCACGGGACGAGCCCTGACCGTAGTCGGCGCCGGCGATAATGATCAGCGGCTGTTTACGCTCCATGTAGGTTTCAATGGCTTCCCACATGCGCTTCACTTCGCCTTCCGGCTCAACCCGGGCCAGAGAGCCCTGGATCACATTACCTTCTTCATCCTTGACCATTTCATTGAACAGTTTCGGATTGGCCAGCGTAGCGCGCTGGGCAGTCAGATGGTCGCCACGGTGAGTTGCATAGGAATTGAAGTCCTCTTCCGGCAGGCCCATCTTGTCCAGATACGCCCCTGCAGCACTATCCAGCAGGATCGCGTTGGACGGCGACAAGTGGTCCGTGGTGATGTTGTCCGGCAGCACAGCCAGTGGACGCATGCCTTTGAGCGCACGAGCTTCGGCCATGGTCCCTTCCCAGTAAGGCGGGCGGCGAATGTAGGTGGACTGTGGACGCCAGTCGTACAGCGGACTCGCTGCACGTACGCCATCGCCTTTCTTCTCGAACATGGGAATGTAGGTCTTGCGGAACTGCTCCGGCTTCACCGCCGACTTCACGATCGCATCGATCTCTTCATCAGACGGCCAGATATCCTTGAGCATGATCGGGTTGCCATCCTGGTCGTGGCCCAACACATCCTTTTCGATGTCGAAACGAATAGTACCGGCGATAGCGTAGGCCACCACCAGCGGCGGAGATGCCAGGAATGCCTGTTTGGCGTAAGGGTGAATCCGGCCATCAAAGTTACGGTTGCCAGACAGCACCGCGGTGGAATACAGATCCCGTTCGATCACTTCTTTCTGGATCTCAGGGTCCAGCGCACCGGACATGCCATTACAGGTCGTGCAGGCAAAGGCCACCACATCAAAGCCTTGCTTCTGCAGCTCTGGCAACAGACCGGACTCTTCCAGGTACATTTTTACCGTCTTGGAACCGGGCGCCAGGGAGCTTTTCACCCAAGGCTTGCGGACCAGACCCAGCTTGTTCGCATTACGGGCCAACAAGCCCGCCCCAATAATATTGCGCGGATTCGAGGTGTTGGTACAGCTGGTGATGGCAGCAATGATGACAGCCCCATCCGGCATCAGACCCTCTTCCTGTTTCCATTCCTTGGCGATGCCACGGCTGCCCAGCTCGGAAACCGGCAGCAAAGAGTGAGGATTGGAAGGGCCGGCCAGGTTACGACCAACGGATGACAGATCGAACGACAACACGCGTTCGTATTCCACTTCTCTCAAACTGTCAGCCCACAGGCCGGTTTCCCTGGCGAATTTTTCCACCAGTGCGACCTGATCATCTTCACGGCCGGTGAGGCGCAGGTACTCAATGGTCTGATCATCAATAAAGAACATGCCAGCGGTAGCACCGTACTCCGGTGTCATGTTGGCAATGGTGGCGCGATCGCCCACGGACAAGCTGTCGGCACCTTCGCCGAAGAATTCCAGGTAGGCGCCAACAACACGTTCTTTACGGAGAAACTCGGTCAATGCCAGCACCAGGTCGGTACCGGTGATGCCCGGATGCAGCTTGCCTGTCATCTCCACACCAACGATGTCTGGCAGACGCATCATGGACGGGTTACCGAGCATGACGTTTTCGGCTTCCAGACCACCCACGCCCACGGAAATAACGCCAAGCGCATCGACCATGGGGGTGTGGCTGTCAGTGCCCACACAGGTATCAGGGAAGGCCACGCCATCGCGCACCTGTACCACCGGAGACATTTTTTCCAGGTTGATCTGGTGCATGATGCCGTTACCCGGCGGGATCACATCCACGTTATCGAAGGCGGTTTTAGTCCAGTTGATAAAATGGAACCGGTCCTCATTGCGGCGCTCTTCCACCGCGCGGTTCTTCTCGAATGCGCCCTCTTCAAAACCGGGGTGCTCCACAGCCAGGGAGTGGTCAACGATAAGCTGGGTCGGCACCACCGGGTTCACCTGGGACGGATCACCGCCCTTCTCGGCGATGGCATCACGCAGGCCGGCCAAGTCTACCAGCGCGGTCTGGCCAAGAATGTCATGGCAGACAACGCGGGCCGGGTACCAGGGAAAGTCCAGGTCGCGTTTGCGCTCGATGAGCTGCTTGAGCGCATCGGTCAAATCCTGAGGCGCACAGCGGCGTACCAGCTGTTCTGCCAGAATTCGGGAAGTGTACGGAAGTTTTGCATAGGCCCCAGGCTGGATCGCATCGACCGCCGCACGGGTGTCGAAATAGTCCAGCTCGGTGCCGGGGAGGGATTTGCGGTATTCGGTGTTCATAGCCTGGGGATCTCTTGTCTGGGTGCTTGAATGTGAACGAAGGAATGAATGCATTAACGCTGAATGCCAAACGCATAATGCCTGACGGGGTGAGCATCAGGCATCGAGCGTCAGGCGCCAGGCGTTATCAACCTCGTTCAGCGATCGGCGTTACCGGGCGCAACTCTTCACCGGTGTAATCCGCACTCGGGCGAATAATGCGGTTATCCGCGCGCTGCTCCATCACGTGCCCGGCCCAACCGGTCAGGCGGCTCATTACGAAAATCGGTGTGAACAGTTTTGTCGGGATATCCATGAAGAAATAGGCAGACGCATGGAAGAAATCGGCATTACAGAACAGTTTCTTCTCGCGCCACATGACTTCTTCACAACGCACGGACACGGGGTACAACACGGTATCGCCCACATCCTGGCCCAGCTTTTCGGCCCACTGTTTAATGATGGCGTTACGCGGATCGGATTCCGTATAGATCGCATGGCCGAAGCCCATGATCTTCTCTTTACGTTCCAGCATGCCCATCATTTCTTTCTCGGCATGATCTGCATCGGAGAACTTTTCGATCATATCCATGGCCGCTTCGTTGGCGCCACCGTGCAGCGGGCCACGCAGGGTGCCGATAGCACCAGTGATACAGCTGTGGATGTCGGACAGTGTGGATGCACACACACGGGCGGTGAACGTAGAGGCGTTGAACTCGTGCTCTGCGTACAGAATCAGCGAAACGTTCATCACACGCTCATGCAGCTCGTTGGGCTTTTCGCCACGCAGCATGTGCAGGAAGTGGGCGCCGATGGACGCATCACCCGTGTTTTCATCAATACGTACACCATCGTGACTGAAGCGATACCAGTAACAGATGATGGACGGGAAACAAGCCAGCATGCGATCAACACAGGCTTCCTGGGTGGGGAAGGCACCCATCACGCTCGTGTCTTCCTGTTCCAGATTGCCCAGCATGGAACAACCGGTGCGGATCACGTCCATGGGGTGAGCATCTTTCGGAATCTGCTCGAGAACGGTTTTCAGTTCTGCCGGCAAGCTGCGCAGACCTTGCAACTTGGTCTTGTAAGCATCCAGTTCCGCCTGGGTCGGCAGCGCGCCCTTGAGGATCAGGTGTGCGACTTCTTCAAATTCGCAGTTTTCCGCCAGATCCTTAACATCGTAACCCCGGTAGGTCAGGCCGGAGCCAGAAACACCTACAGTGGAAAGTGCGGTTTTACCTGCTACCTGGCCACGCAGGCCTGCGCCGCCGAGTTTTTTTGCTTCTGCCATGATGTATCTCCTTTGAATCTTATTTCCGCCAATGCGGATTCTGTGTTGTAAGGGCCCCACCCGGAGCGGGAACCGGGATGAGGAAATTCAAGACCCGGTTCGCACCTCAAGAGGAGCTCCTACAAAATCGGTATCAGCCCTTGCCCTTGGCGAAGAGTGCATCTAGTTTCTGCTCGTAATCGTGGTAGTTCAGGAAATCATACAGCTCCATACGTGTCTGCATGATGTCTACCACGTCTTTCTGGTGGCCCTGCTCACGAATGCTCTGGTACACCTGCAGCGCCGCCTTGTTCATGGCACGGAAGGCACTCAGTGGGTACAGGACCATATCGGCGCCGGCCTCAGCCAGCTCTTCACGGCTGAACAGCGGCGTAGCGCCAAACTCGGTAATGTTTGCCAGCAACGGCGCATCGCCCAGGCCTTTCTTGAAGGCTTTATAATCTTCCAGGGTATGTACTGCTTCTGCGAAGATGCCATCAGCCCCTGCTTCGATACAGGCACGAGCGCGTTCAACAGCCGCTTCCAGGCCGTCTTTCTGGAAGGCATCCGTACGGGCGATAATAAAAAAGTCATCATCGGTCTTGCCGTCAACGGCCGCTTTTACCCGGTCGACCATTTCTTCCTGGGAAACGATTTCCTTGTTCGGGCGGTGGCCGCAGCGCTTCTGGGCAACCTGGTCTTCCAGGTGTACCGCACCGGCGCCAGCCTTGATCATTTCCTTAACGGTGCGGGAAATGTTGAACGCCCCACCCCAGCCAGTATCGATATCCACCAGCAACGGCGTGTCCACGGCACTGGAGATACGGCGAACGTCTTCCAGCACATCGTTCATGCTGGTCATGCCCAGATCAGGCATACCGTAACTGGCATTGGCCACACCGCCACCGGAAAGATAGATGGCACGGTAGCCAACCTGCTCCGCCATCATTGCTGCATAGGCATTAATGGTTCCCATGATTTGCAGGGGCTTCTCTTCCGCGAGCGCTTTACGGAAGCGGCCGCCGGCGGTCAGGTTTGCTGACATGGCGTTCTCCTAGTTATCCGATTTCAGGTTTTCCGCCTTGTGGGCGGCATATTGGGTTTCGATGTTCTTGCGGGCACTGCTGATATGGCGGCGCATCAACAGCTCCGCCATCTCACCATCGCGGGCTTCAATGGCCTCCACGATACGGCGATGTTCGTTAAGGGCTTTTTGCGGACGGTTGGCCACCGAGCTGAACTGATAACGGTACATGCGCACCAGGTGGTAAAGCTCGCCAATCAACATCTGGCTGAGGGTGCCATTGTGGCTGCCCTGGATGATGCGGTAATGGAAATCCAGGTCGCCTTCCCGCTGAAAGTAAGCGGTATCCTGTTGCAGATCCTGCTGTTGCTCATGCTGAGCCAACACGTCATAGAGGCCGTTGACCTCCTCAACAGACATGTGCTCAGCCGCCAAGCGTGCCGCCATGCCTTCCAGCGCTTCGCGCACATGATAGATTTCGATAAGGTCATCGAAACTGAGGGAGGCCACGCGGGTGCCCACATGGACCACGCGCTCCAGCAACTTGCGGGATTCGAGGCGGCGGATCGCCTCGCGGAGCGGGCCACGGCTGACACCGTAACGCCCTGCCAGCTCGGTTTCGCTGACTTTGGAGCCGGGCGGGATCTCGCCACGCACGATATCGTCCTGCAGGCGGGCAAAAACCCGATCCGCCAGGGTGCGTGCAGATTCTGGTGCAGTGACAGACATAAAAAAGCCCGATTGTTGACAATTTCAACGACCGGGCTGGACTTTACGCCCTCAGAGCATGGACTTCAAGGGCGATTGTTGACAATGACTGACTTAAACCATCAAGGCGCCAAAGGATCGCATGCGCCACCGGGATCGCCGGAAAAGAACTGGACCGCCCCTTGGGAGATGGCGCGCAGCATTTCCTGTTGATCCTCAGGAAGGTCGCTCACTGTATTATCAGGTTCGTCAGACGCCGGCGGCGACAAAGCAGCAACCCATTCTTTCTGCTGGATATAGGGGTAATAGCCATCCACCCACAGCGCCCGAAGGCCCACATCGAAATTGTCATCACCCGTACGGTACATCGGCGTACAGGCATCATCCAGATCAACCCGCCCCTCAATGGTGACACCAAAGTTGGCGGTGACATCCGGTTGAGCAGCGTCTGGCGCAAACAATAGGGAGATGTTGGCTGAGTTGGAATCAGTCAAAGTGCGGGTAACAAAGCCTACCGCCCAGCTATTGGCTGTGCTGGTCGGGCAAGTGCCATCCGCCGGGCCAGCCATTACCACACCGTAATCCGGGCTGGAGATATCGCTGATCACATCAAGACAAAAAACGTCACTGCCATAATAATCCGCACGGGGCTGCTCTTCTGTGACGCTTTTGCTATTGATTTCCGGAGGGTAGTTACCACTGCCATCATCAGCCGTTTCAATATCCGGGTTGGGGATGGCGGTGCAGTCTGCGGCATCATCTTGTGACAGACAGGCGCGCATCAACCGCACAGTAAACGACCCAGCCAGCGCCAGATCATCAATGACCGTTTGGTCTGGCTCCGCCTGGGGCGCCGCTTCCAGCTCGCCGGACAACGGTAACTCAACCGCATCCCCCACCAGAGTCCCGGTCAGTTGCCCCTTGTCACCACTGGCCAGGGAAGACCCCAGGTTCGGATAATTCAACTCAATATCGGTCTTGCCAACCCCATTTTCCGGCAAGAAATCATTGTAAACAATCTTGTTAAGGAAACGTCCCTGTACCGCAAGATCCGTATCGCCGTCAGGCTCAATGGATATCACGCCAGCATTTTCAAACTGCAGCTTTTCATTGACAGCCGTTGACGCTGTAAACGCCACCAACTCCTGTTTGAAATCAGTCTGCGATGCCCCCCTTGCAGCTAAGCCGAGCCCCATTACCTTGCCGTTGGGCAGGATCAATGGTGGCTGACCAAGCGCAGCATCATTCGTCAAACGGCCGGGCAAATTGATGGTAACGGTGTCATTGGCAGCGGCAGAAGACGGGTTTTCATCCTGGCAGGTAATAAAAATACAGGAGCGGAAACTGTAATTGCCTGCAGACGTATACCCATTAGCTCGCTCAACCTTGGCCAGGGGCACATTAGGATCAGGGTCAATTCCGGCCAACGATCCGGATGTCAATTGCGCATTAACTGCGACAAAGAAAGCGTCCCAATCATTGCGAAAATCGGCGTACACAGCAGTATCAATCGCCTGTTCATAGGTCTCCGGATCATTGTCATAAACCTCATGAGCGGCCACCGGGATTTCCACGAAGTCCGGTGTCGCCGAATCCACATCCAGACCCTGAATCAAGGCAGCCACATTGCGACTCTGAGCCTCAGAGGTCGCCTCCCGGAACGGTGAATTCTTCAGGTCAGCCACCGTGACGGCATAACGGGTATAGGCCTCCTGGCTGGGGAATTCGATACTCCCCAAAGACAGATAATTCCCTTCAAATAGAGCGTTACCAATCAGGAACTCAACACCTTGCGAGTTATTCGGGCACAGCGCATTGAACGCGGGCACCGTGACCACGTTACCGTTCGAATCAACCGATTCCTGATCCGCATCCGAAGTAAAGAACACCACATTGGTACCGGTACAGGTGTACCCCAGATTGCTGACATGGGGGCCCGCCAACTCAACCAGCACATCCCCGCGCGAAGAGGGATCACACCCTGCCCCGGCCGGACACCCCGGCACGGTCGCATCGGAAAAGTCTTCACCGCCATTACACCCGGCTAGCGCCAGAGAGAGCGAGGTCAGGACAAAAAGAAATCGCATATAGGTTTCCTGTGCATTCGTGTGAGATTCGTTACGCTCTTTAGGGGGCGGTCAGAACCAACTCACCTTCCGTCACCTGTTTCAACCCGTCGGTGCCAGGGCGGCTTTCAAAATAAGGAAGAAAAACAACCAGATAGTATTGACCCGGCTCCCTTTCAACGGTTCCCTGCAAGTAGCCGTAGCGGTACCAGGTTTCCGGATACTTACGGCTGAACGGCTGGTCTACGAGCATGACCGGCAAGCCATCCTTATCCAGCCAGAGCAACTCAACAGCGAGATAGCCCTGCTTGCGAATAAACGCCATCAGCGATACGCGGCTTACCTCATCAGGGAATGAATAAATTCTGGCCCGATAAGCGGATTCTCCCACCAGAACGGGCGTGTCTGCCCCAAAAGCCAATAGCGCTTCCTTGCCGGATTCCAGGCTTTGCGCCTCTGCAAGCAAATGCTGGCAACAATCTGCCCGCAACGCACGATAGGTTTCCAGGTACGCATCGGCATCCAGGGTTTCATAGGGCGCGGGTGCCGAACTGGCGGCCTCTCGTTCAGCCCCCATGTCCAGAGGGCGACTCACCAACTGGCCTGTTTCATCCACATAACTGATGAAACGGTCGTTCTCGCGGGCCTCGAGCTCTTGGTCCACTTCGGCACTGGGGCGGTAGTCTTCCACAGACTCGCGATCAGAAGAACCCTTGTTCGGCGTTTTCTGACTGATGGCAGAATCGGCGGCCTCAGTCGAATCGTTTGCTGCACCGGTCTTGCCTGACGCGGCCGGACGCTCAAGGGTGACCAGATTTCCCTGTGCATCCATGTAAACGTACAGCCCTCCCTCTCCCGCCGCGCGCTGAGGCTGACTTTGGCTGATGCTTTGCCCGTGGCTCTGACAGCCGGTTGCCAGTACCACAAGCAGCAAGATCGACAGGCGCATCAAAACTTGGTTCTGAATGCCAGGCCGACCATCATGATCCTGGCTTCGGTTTTGATATCCAGCCCGGCATAGGGGTTGTAGACCACATTGTCGATGCCGGTACAGTTAGCCGCGCAGCTGGTATCCGCAGGAATTTCATCCTTGCTGTGCAGCATACCGATCCCCAAATCAATGTCGGTATCCTTGTCCCATTTGTAGCCCATCCCCAGGCTGTAATAGCGCGCCTCATTGATCGGTACCATGGGGCTACGGCGATCTTCAGGAATCGCCGAAGCACGGGGCTCATACCCTGCGCGCAGCTGGATACGGCCGGTCAGGTCATAGGCGGCACCAAAGGCCAGGTTCCAGGTGGACTGGAAATTCAGCGGATAGCTCAATTGTGTAGACGTGGACCCGGGCGAAAACAGACGCGCCAGGCTCAGCACCGCCGAACTACGGTCGAAGACGATATTGAACGCATCCCATTCCTTATAGTCTGCCCAAACCGCATCCACATTGAACTGCAAGCGCTCGGTGGGCTTGATCTTGATGCCGGTCTGGAAGGTGGCCGGCATGGTTAGATCCATACTCACCGCCCCAACTTCTTCACTACCAATCCGTGAGGGAATCCCCAATACCGCCAACGCCAACGCCCCCGTAGCAGAGCTGCCGATACCGTTAACGGTTTCCTGGGTCGCATTGGAATAGGAGATCTTGTAATCCCCTTTCATGTGCGTCTTCGCTTCAGAGCGCCACACCGCCCCCCAGGCAAACCGATCGTTCGGCTCCCACAGCACGCCGAGGTTATAGGACGGGCTGAATCGCTGATCCATGGAGACTTCCAGCGAAGCCAGATTCTTGAAAGGCCCCAGTCCTTCATCCGGATTACAGATCCCGAATAAAATCAGATCCAGTGCAATATTGGACTCACCAGCAAAGGGCGCACAAATACTCTCGTCGATCACTCGGGCAAAACCCAATAATTCATTGGGCGCACGAAAATCCTGCTCCAGGGCAATAGCCTGGTAACTCATGCCAATGGATGCACCAATGGAAAGCTCGTCATTCACCTGGTAAGCCACCGAGGGAGACAGGTAGGTAATACGCTCCAGGGCAACCCGCTCACCCATGTAGTTACCCACATCATCTTCATCACGGTAAAAACCTGCCGCCATGGGCAAGTATGTAGCCGTACCGAAGGTAAACTTAGACCCCGCAGGACGAATGGAAAATGCGGGCAAAGGCCCAGCAATCAAAGGCCCAGGCGGCAAATCCACGGTATCGTTGATGAAAGGAATATACAGAGAGATCCCCTCCACCGAGCTGGTTGCAGTCTTAAAATTGCGGCAGAAGTCCACACCATCGTCTGGCACATCATCACAGACCACGGGATCATCGGAGAAACCAAAGACATTGTAATCTGGTGGCGCAGAGAATTCAGATTCCAGAGAGAAATCGGCGCCGACAAACTGCAGATCCACATGCCGACCGTCCAGCCGAGCCAGGCCCGCAGGATTAAAATGGATAGACATGACCCCAGGCGGATCCGCGGTGACAGCATGCCCCATACTCATTGCCTTCACATCAATAGCAAGGTTGTTGGCTAACTGCGCATGGGCAGAAACGGCCAAAAGCCCTGCCACCAGGACGAGAATACGCACGCCGAGCCCTTTATTCTTGTTGTTCATGGCTAGCCCCTTCCAACTGCTTATCACGGCTTATGCCCCGGGTTTCAGGCCTGAAAAATCAATCGGCAAAGAAAGTCCAAGCAGCACATCAGGGGAGTCTTCCGTCAAACCAAACCCGAAACTCAGGTTGACGATGCGATTACTGGAAGTCCGAAGCCCCAACGAGGTATTGATGACACTGGAGGTGGAGTCTTCCGATGCCGCCGTATAATCCTCGAAGAGAAAATTGGTTTCGAAGTTATACGACTGCTGATAACTCGCACTCAGCGACACCTCATAGGACAGCGAATACGCCAGACCCATGGAAAAATTAACGCTGTCGCCAGGTTGCACTTCATTGAGAATCTCGCCACCCCGAACCTGGTTTAGCCCGGTCGCATCAAACGCATAGGTATAACCGAGCGAACCGAACAGCACGACCGGATCGATCACCTTGCTGGCACTGACCCCTGCCCCAACGGAGTAATAACCAGAGCCGCTGGACACCTCTTCATTCACGTTGATGTCATAGGGGCTGTCGCCAGTAGGCGTGCTCAGCGTCGTATACAGCGTGGTATTCATAGCCCCCGGTTTTACCGGGAAGGGCTGATAACGCAGACTGAAAGACACATCCCCCAGCGCAGCCTGGGAGACATCTTTCTGCGTGTCATATTTGTAGGATACGGGCAGGCGCGTGTTGAACGTCAGGTTATTCCAGATACCGTAATCCAGCGACAGCGCTGAAGAAAATGCATGCTGCGCATCCTGTTCAATACGAAAACGGCTGATGTTGCCGGTATTTTCGTCAATGGCAATATCGATGCGGTCATCACGGTAGTAGTTGTAATTGGCCGAAAAATTCAGCGACATTTCGCCACTGGGAAGCAGTGAGTATTGCTTCTCCGCCGCCTGGAAGACCTCTTCCAGGTTTTTTTCCTGGGTCACGTCCTCGTCAGTGGTCTGCAGGGCTTCTCGGGCTTCGTCAACCTCGGCAGCCCAGGCAACATGGTGCGCCAACAAGAGTGCGGCCATTGCTGCCACCTTCCCAGACATCATTTTCATGCAAGCCTTCCTTTATTATGTTTGTTATACGCCACTGCAGGCTGTTATTGGCGGAAGTAGGTTCGTGTCGGCACGTTGATGACCCGTTTATCCCCGTCATCCTCTGTGATCTGAACCCGGGTTAGCGTGCTGGCTTTATCAGCCCAGTTTTCAATCGGTGCGGTAAACACCGGAAATACATCAAACGCCAGACGATTAATCGTCCGCTCATCAAGCAAGCGTAGATCATAATCGGTGAGTTCAAGACCATCCTGAGGCTCAAAACCGTTCGGGAACACGATAAACAGGACGTTCTGGTCCCAGACTTCCTGGAATTTCGCTTCAGTAAAACTGATATTCCCCAACGCCGGATCCGCCACATAAATATGACCATCCTGGTACTTTTTGAGCACGACGAAGTGTTTGAAGCCACCGTAGGCAATCGGAACAATAGCGGGGTGATCCAGAGACTGGATGTCGGACATTTCCGCCCGGAAACCACCACTGGGGTGGCCCAGTGCCGTGGCCAGACGCTTCATGTCGAGCAGAGAAAAACCGCGGCGCTCCACAATCTTGTCGGTTTCACCAAAGCGCAGCAGGCCTTCCATAATCTGGCGCTCCTGGAACTGCCGTCCCAGATACTGGTTGAGCACGGTGGTCAACGCTGCCGAGCCACAGGAATAGTCATACGCCTGGCGCGTCACGTTGTGGTAGCGGAACTCGGATACCGGTTTCACCACGAGATCACGCTCGCGTAAGGACACCGGTTGAGTCGGGTGTTCATAGTAGATTTCGCCCTTCTGCGGGGGCTTGATCACTACAGCCTCATTGGCGGCGAAGAAAATAAGCGCCACACCCAGCATGGAAGTCAGCATCTATGCAATCCAGCGTTATTGTTATTGTTTGTTTCTTATAGTGGCTGACATGTTAACCACGTCACCCAACACTGGCAACCATGTAAATTCGCCCAAGGGGCAGACGACTGGGCTTAACTGTCACCCTTCCCTGTTTATTTGTGGTAGAGCTGCTCCAACACACACCTTTCACTGCAATATAGCGGCATGCTCCCAGCCCAAATCGCCGCTTCAGCCGCCGCTGACCGACAATATCCGCGGCCGCGTAAAATGGTGGCAGTAAGCTAAGACGGGAGGGAGTGGAGATGAGCCAATAGTCACTTCCGCCCTACTGCCAGTCAAGGTCCGGGAAAGCCCGAAAGGCCAGTCCCCATGGCAGCTATACGGACAAGTCATAGCCATAGCGCTCCGCCGCTTCCTGGAAGTGCGGCAGCACAGGCTCCATCCATTTACTGTAATTGCGCCAGCGCTCACGGGAAGTACTGTATATTTTTTGAGTGACCCCCTGATAGCTGGGGGTCGCCAACGTGCCACGAGCCTTGGCGTGCTCATTATAACGGCTAACCGACTCACTCCACTCCAAACCCATGAAATCCAAGATCTTGCTAGTTTCACCCTCAAAATCGTCGAGCAAATCTTCATAACGAACATAATGAATTCGGTCATCCAACTGGAAGACTTCCTGATACTGCCACAGCAGCTTCATGACATGTTTATAGAAACTCGCGCCATCATCCAGGTCGAGAAAATTGGCCATTCCTTCATTCATCTCGAACGTCTGCATAAAGCCACTCAAGACACAATCACAGGGGTGGCGCAGCGACACGACAAACTTCGCGTCCGGAAACAAGCGTAAAATAATACCAATATCCACCGTGTTCAGCGGCATTTTATCAACCAGCACCGTATTTTCCCGGAGGCCAACCTCCTGCCCTGCCACGCGAAAATAGGTTTCTCGCAATTTGGCCACCTGCTCGTCACCCAGCTCCCCCATAAAGTTAAAAATATCCATCCACTGTTTTTTCCAGTCCGTTCTGCGAGAAACCTGGCTCGACATAGACGCCTTGGCCTGCATCCAGGTAATCGCCTGGCGCATTACGGTAGAAATAGTTGGCGGTTCTTCCATTGCCTGAACGGACTCATGGGCATCCAGCATTTGCTCAAGCAGGGTCGTACCGGAACGAGGAAACCCCAAAAGAAACACAGGTGTTCGTGAAGCTGGCTCAACAGGCCGCCAAGCACTTAACCATTCAGGAGTGAAAAGGGATTTGAACACTTCAATACGGCGCCTGACTGCATTAGTGCTTACCTCAGTGCCTTCCAGCCTAGCCTGCAATTCATTCCCTTTCGTCAATGCAGAAAAGGCCTCTTCATAGCGCCCTTGTGTATCCAGCGCCCGCGCAAGAACCTTCCATGCGCTTGCCACATAACGGTCTTCCTGAACGGTTTCCAGCCAAGCAGGCAAAATGGTAGAGATCTCTTCATAACATTTCTGCTGAGAGAGAATGTTTACTTTGAGCAACCACATTCTGGTTTCAACGCTCTGCTCCCCTATCGCCTCAAGCTCTGCCAAGCATGCCAGCGCTTCATCTGGACGAAACAACCGTTCCAGCGCCTCGGACTTGGCAAGGTAGTGCTCAGCGTTAACCCCAGGGCTTAGCTTGGCAATTTTATTCAGCGACTTCAGCGCTTGTGCCCAATGTGCATCCGCATGATGAGCTTGATAGCTGAGCTGCCAACCTCGCCAATTCTTAGGCGCCATTTTGATTGCGAGGTTTGCCAATGCATGCGCCAACGGAATATTGTTTTTTTCACGGGCCAGTCCCGAGCATAAATCTGCCGCATCGTAGTCCACATAGCCCTTCTCCATGAACCCCATGACTAAACGACTGGCGTCCTGATAATTCCCTTTCTTACACAGCCCCTGAACCAATGGGCGTAGCTGCTTTGCACTGACTGACTGATTCATAAATAGATCAACAAACACTCAAAACACAACACGATTTGTCCGTGCCATAAAAACAGAAACGCCCAGCAAAAGCCGGGCGCCTCCAGTACCACATTT
>OJBX01000237.1_pt1 | contig 33357 bp, 29 predicted proteins | sample 1590751 | NCBI WGS metagenome assembly OJBX01 (sample SAMN05416780, study PRJEB24817) | seawater metagenome | isolation source: Sea water | place: Canada:Atlantic | collected 2013-07
AGATTTCTGCCTGTCTCGTGGGCTCGGAGATGTGTATAAGAGACAGGCCTGGAGCTTAAAGGCAAGGGCATGGAGCGACCCGTCACGGCGGGTGTGCATTTCGTTACCGCCGATGGCCTGGCACACGGTGTCGGCAGCGCCACGGTGAACTCAGAGCCGTTTGAGTCTGCCACTGCCGGCGTGCAGTTGGATGAACCCAACACTGATCGCACGCTTGTGGAAGATATAGCTGACGTCATCGGTGCATTGGATCGCTCCGACGATGACAACTGGACACAAGCCGGACCGCCCAAAGTGGCAGTAGTAGAGGCAGCGCTTGGATTTCAAATCACTGAAGCTGATCGCGATCAAGCGTGGCAGCTCTTTAACGAAAGGGGTTAACAATCATGTTTCAACGTTCAGCGGAAATGGCCATCTACGCCAAGATGGAAGAAACCTACGGTGTAATTGCCGCGCCGACAGTGTCGGCCGACGTGTTCAAGGTGCACGACGTTGTTCTCAAAGCGCTGGACGGTGAAACCGAGCGCGATGAGTCAGCCCAGAACGCCTGGGGCAGCTCTGAGATATTCCACGTCGGCACTTTCGTGTCGCTGGAGTTCAAGATGTCCATCTGCGGCGCTGGCACGGCCGGCAGCGAGCCCGAGTGGGGCTTCTTCCACAAAATCTGCGGCTACGCTGTGACGATCGACGTAGGTGTCGATGCACGCTACAGCCTGATCAGCGCTGACGGTGACAGCGCGACCCTGTTCGTCAATGTGGGCGGTACCCGTCATCCGATGACAGGCGTGCGCGGTGAAGTCACCAGGCATTTCGACGCCAAAAAGCGTCCGTACTTCCAGTACAAACTCAAAGGCCTGTGGAACGCACCGGTAGCCAAAACAGTCATCAATCCTGATTTCACCGGCTACCAGCGCCCGGTACCAGTCGGCAATGAGTACACCACTGCCTCTCTGCATGGCGTCTCACTGGCTTTGATCAGCCACATGTACGCCAACAACAACTCGGTCGAATTCATCGATGTTCCGGGCTATGCCGGCATCGATGTAAATGACCGCGAGCCTGGCGGTGACATCACCTTCCTGGCGCCAGCGATCGACACCACAAACTGGTTCACCATCGCCAAGGCCGGTACCCAGGGTGCACTGATTCTGGAGCATGCCGGTACCGACGCCGGTGACGGCAACCACGTGCGCTTTGAGAACCCTAACACTCAGCTGATCCAGCCTGACTACACGACAGTGCTGGGCGGCAAAGTGGGCATCAAAGCCAACCTGAACATGCTGGCCGGCGCTGACACGGCCGGTAACGACGAAGAGCTCATTATCGTCAGCTAACGCATAACCCCGTGAGAAGAGAGCCAGCCCCGGCCAGCGGATTAAGCAGTACCGCTGGCCGGGCCGAGCCGAAGATGACAGACCCAACTTAAACTTAATGCAGGAGAGAGCCATCATGGCCACGTTCAAAAAGCGATCAACCAACACCTTCAAGAAAAAAGTATCCGTGTTCCTGGGCGATGAATCCCTGGGCGATCTGGATGTCACCTTTGTCCAACTAAGCCAGGACGAATTCTCCGACCTGGTGGAGAACGAAAATGACGCCGGGCTGTGTAAGCGCGTCATACAAGCCGTCGGTGATATCCCGGTTGATGGATCAGAAGGTGAAGTAATTAGCGGCCAGGATGCCATTGACCTGGTGCTCAATGATGCCAGCTGCGTGTCGGCCTGCGCTGTTGAGTACATGGAGACACTCAAAAGCGGCAACTTTCGCAAGCGAGGAGCTCGCGGCCGCCGTTGATTATTACCACCAGGATCCGGTCCCGCGCTTTAGCGAGGCCGACCTGGAGGAAATGCGGGAGATGGGGGCCAGTGAGGATGAACTGGAGCAGCTGCTGGACCAGGAGGTTGAGCCTGAACCCTTTGAAGTGATGCCGGATAACTGGGAAGCCATTCAGCTTTACCTGAGCGTGTACGGCCAGTTCAGGATCTCGGGCAGCGGACATGTGATCGGGTTTGATTTTGCGGCCGTGAACATCGACATCGAGCGAAGCGGGATTGAAGTGAGCCCGCAGACCTGGCAGCGGTTCAAGATTCTGGCCCACCACACCGTGCACACCCTTAACCAGCGTGATGGAAAATGAGCGAATACACAGCCACCATAAAGCTTCGAGCTGACCGATCCGGCCTGACCGGTGAGGTCAAGATTGCGACCGCTGATATCGCGAAGCTGAATAGTGAGCTGAAAAAATCTGGATCCGCAGGCGCCACCGGCGCCGATGGCATCAAGAAACATTCCAGCGAAGCCAAGGGCGCAGCGGACAGCACCCGCAAGCTCAGCAACGAAACAAAGTCCCTGCGTCAGCAGTTCACCAGCCTGAAATCACTGTTAGCCGGCTACGGTGTTTTTAAGGTTGGCCAGTTCCTGAAACAGGAGCTGGCTGCTTTCCAGGACACACGGACCATGATCCGTGGACTGACGAGCAATGCGTCAGAATATGCAGAAACCCAGCAATACCTGATCGACATCTCCGAGCGTTACAGCGCTCAGCTGAATACCGTCTCCGACAGTTATGCCCGGCTATTGGCGTTGGAGAACGCGAATCTGGTAACACAACTTGAAGGCCGACAACTGACAGAAGGCCTCCTCAACGCCAGGGCTGCTCTGAAAGTCTCCAACGAGCAGCTCGGCCTGGTGTATTACGGTTTGGCGCAGGCGCTGAGCCAGGTGCACGTGCAGGCACAGGAGCTTAACCAGGTGGTTGAACCACTGCCGGGCATTTTGGTGCACCTGGACAATGCTGCAGGTCTGGCGTCGGGCGGTTTCCGCCGCATGGTGATGGAAGGCAAGGTCACCGCGGCATTTTTCAAAACCACGTTGATCGAGGCGCTGGAAGAATACTCCGGCGCCGCCGAGCGCACCTACGACAACATCTCATCGATCTCCAACCGGATAGCCACGGCGCACACCATGGCTGTCGCGGCGTTCGAGGCGCCCATTGATGCCAGTATGGTCAATGCGCTGCGGTTGTATGAGGCCTCACTGAAAACACTGATCCCGCTGATTCCAACGCTGATCGAGCTGACCGGCGACTTGCTGATCATCATGTCGGCATTTGCGGGCGTGCGGTTGGCGGCCTGGCTGTATGGTGCTGCCGCCGCAGCCATGACCAAGGCGACAGCATTGGGCACACTGGAACTACGAGCCAGAGCCGCGACCTTTGCTCTGCACGGGCTTCGTACCTCTCTGGCGTTTCTCGGCGGGCCGTTAGGCGCTGCCATTCTCGCGGGTACTGCAATCAGTGCGTTCAGTCGAAGTAGCGTAGAGGCAGCGAGTGATTCATACGGGTTGAGGCAGGAAATCGATCAACTTACAGAATCTTATAAAGGATTGTCAGTTGCCCAGCTTGATCTAAAAGTGGATGAGCAGAGAGCAGCCGTTGATGCGCTCACTGAAATGCGCAATTCGATCAATGCTCCTGTGCTTCAAGGTAACGCGAACGGCACGGGACTTGGCCTGGACGGGATGGCGGCGTACAGGGAAGAAATGGAAATATACAAGGAAGAAGTGGCGAGCCTGGACGCGCAATTGCAAGACGCCTCTGTGAACCTGGACGCACTTATTGAAGCACGCAAAAACGCCGTAGAGCGCTACGCCCAAGCCGAAGTCGATGCAGCCGCTGCCCTGACCAAAACCCAACAGGACCTCCTGGACAAGTACCTGCCCCTGGAAGCGCTGACCGCTGAGTACACCTCCAACCTCGCAGCGCTGAGCGCGATGGAAGCAACCACGACGGCAGATGCTGCACGCAAAGAGCGTGCGATCGACGCACTGAACGCAGCCTACCGCGACGAAGTGCGCGAGCTGACCGGTGTCACCAAAGCTGAGGAAGATGCGGCCAAGGCACGTGAGAAAACCCTGCAGGACATGACCAAGTTGATCGACCAATACGCGCCCATGCAGAACGCAGTTGTCGAGTATGAAACTCAATTGCTGCTGCTGAGCCAAGCGCGCGATCAGGATCTGCTTTCCCTGGAGAACTACCACATCGCGGTGGCCGCACTTGCCCAGGAGCAGTATGAGGCGTTAAACCCTGGCGCGTTGCTGGTTGACCAGATGGAAGAAGAGCTGCGGGTGATGCGCCTGTCAGCGGTTGAGCAGGAATACGCAAACCGGATCCGGGGTTTGTCGGCTGAGCAGATTGCTCTGCAGGGTGATGCCATCCGCGCGCTGATCATCGAGATGCAGGACGAACAGGTGGCCATTGATGCTGTCGCGCAGCGGCAGCAGGACTACCAGCGGGCAACCCAGAACATGCTCGAAGACCTGCAGCGAAGCTGGACCGACTACTTCGAGCAGATCCTTGAGAAAGGCAAGTTCAACCTGGAGACCCTGGGCGAGTCCATTGTGGCGATTATGCGCCGCACCATGGCCAGCGTTGCCAGCATGAACATGGCCAACTCGCTGCGCAGTGTCTTTACCTCAGCTGCGCCAGGCGCAGCCCCAGGGGATCCTGCCAGCGGCGGTTCAGTCAACTATGGCCAGCTGGCAGCGCTGGTCGGCGGTGGCGTCTCCAGCGTGCTGAACGCCTCAATCGTGCAGAACTCAGCAGCGGTGTATGAAGGTGGCCAGCTGATCAGCGAGGGCGCCAAATCGTTCAACTTTGGCCTGAAGAACCTGAGCGCAAACCTGTTCGCCGGCATCGCGGGCAGCGCGATCGGCACGGCCGTTGGTGAGGCGGTCTTTGGTAAACAGGCGCAAAGCAACTACGGCGCCATGGCCGGTGCGGTGCTCGGCTCCGTGATCCCAGGTGTCGGCACCTTCCTGGGCTCACTGGCTGGCGGCGCCCTGGATGCGATGTTCGGCGGTGATGGTTACAAGCGCATGAGCGTGGGTTTTGACACCAATCGCGACTCGGTGCGCGGCAGCTACTACACCGGCACCGAGACCTTTGCCAGCGGCCTGCAGGTGAACAAGATCAACCGGCGCGGTGACCAGGAAGCGACCGATGCGATCACAGCCAAGGCGGCAGAGATTGATGCGTTCATCACGCAGTTGACGCGTGCGGCCGGTGGCACGATTGACATGAGTCGTGCGACGCTCTCTGGCACCTCGGCTGACTACGGCTACAGCCAGGGCAGTTTCTTTGGTATGCGTGCCGGTGAGGATGCCGATTCCGAGGAAGCCCTGGACGCGCTGTTTGGCAGCTTCAGCAAACAGCTGATCAACCACATCGAGGGTCTGAGTGATGGCGTGACCCAGGCGCTGCGAGCGGCCACCGGATCCGCCGATGAGATCCTCGCCCAGTTCCAGGAAGTGCTGGCGCTGGACTCACTGGTGCAGTCAGGTCAGTTGGATATCCTGGGTGATGTGACCTTCGAGTTCGCGCAGCAGCTGGCCGAGGCCGCTGGTGGCATCAAGAACCTTGCCGCCACCACAGGCGCATTCAGTCAGTCGATCGCCGACCAGTCTGATGTGCTGACCAACGTCACTACGCGTTTGCGTAGCGCCGTCACAGAGCAGTTTGACGCACTGAACCTGAGCCTGGATGACTTCACCAGTGTGAGTCAGTTCCGCGAGTATTTCGACTCGGTCAAGCAGAGCCTTGATGCTGTGAACGTGCTGGAGCTGGTGCAGGCCGGCAACGCACTGGCACTGCTGATTGAGCAGGAGAAAGAGCTGGCCGACGTGCGCGCCCAGGCCATGTCCGAGCAGATTGAAGCCGTTACCGAACTGGTGGATGAATACCGGTTCCTGCGCACCCAGGCCGCACGTGTTGCCGGCGATATCCAGAACGACATATTCAAACTCACCGGCAACGGCGCAGTAGATTTGCGCTCGCGTCTTCGCACCGGGCCCTTGGATGAGCAGCTGGAAAGCGTGGATGCGCTGCGCCAGGAGATCCTGGCCAACTACAACGAGCAGCTCAAACTTGAGCAGCAGCTGCACGAAGAGAAGATGGACCACTACCAGCAGCAGCTGGACACCGCCAAGCGCATTGACGATTACATCGCCCAGCTGATGACTGGCGATCTGTCACCACTGTCGGTGGCAGATCGTCTGACACTTGCGCAGCAGCAGTTTGATGATGTGTATCAGCGTGCCATCTCCGGAGATCTCGGAGCTGCTCAGGAAGCCACAGGCTACTTCGACGCCTTTGCCCGGCTGAACCAGACTGCCCTGGCCAGCTCTGAAAGTGGTGTGGCCGCATTCAATGCCAACTTGGCCAAGCTGCAGGAGATCAGCGCGCTGCTGGGCCAGGCGCAATCACCAGGTGAATTTGCGGCCGGCGAGTTTGCGGCCACCTATGTGGCTGAGCTTCGTGAGCTGCAGGCTGAGATGATCCGGATCGAGCAGCTGATGGGTGAGCAGATCGTCGGTGAACTGGTGAATCTGAAAGTGCTGTTTGCCAACCTGCCGGCCGAGATCGCGCTTGAACTGCAAGGCCTGATCGGTGATGGCATGCTGGCGATCCTGCAGCAGGGCGCGAACTTTGGTCTGCTCTCCCAGGACATCGTCAACGCGCTGGGCCTGATGCCCAAACTGAGCGATCTGAGTGATGGTGGTATTGCGGCCGCGATTGAAGCGGTGACTGCGCTGTCCGAGCACCCGAACATGCTGGGCGATAACATTCAGTCGCTGGCTGATGCGATGGGCGCGATGATCCAGGCAATGCTGGCTCAAGGCACAGCGGTCCAACTGATTGCCGATCAGATTGCGAAGAACCCGGTGGCCACCAACGCCGCTAACCAATACCTGGGCCAGAACGGTCTGGGCAGCGTGTCTGACTACCAAAGCGTGGTTAACACAAGTCTGAGTAATGCAGAGATCGCGGCAACCGTAGCGGCTCTGAATGGGTCGGCTGCGACCGAAGCCGAGGCGGTAGGTGCAATTTACAATGCGGCGATCGCCAACGGTGTGGGATCCGGACAACTGGCCCAGGCCAGCGGGTACAGCCAGGCGGAGATCCTGGCATTGGCAGCCAAGTACGGCTATGCCTCATTTGCGGTCGGTACCGACCGGGTCGACAGTGATCAATTTGCTGCGATCCATAAAGAGGAAATCATCTTTGACCGCCCGCGTGCGAGCAAGCTGCGTGATGCGATCGTTGACCGGGTCACCGGTGCTGGCAGCTCAGCGGACGTGCAGCGATTCGTGAAGGCCGTGGAGGCACAGACAGCGCTACTGGCTGAACTGGTTGACCAGAACCGCGATGTGTCCTCAGAGCAGCGTCAGGCGTTTGCAGAGGCCGCTCGGGAGATCTCCGAGAGCGTGGATCGGTTGACCAGGGAAATGGAGGAGCGCGCAGCATGATAAGCGATGCTCAGTATCTGGCCTGGTTACGATCGCAAGCGCCCAAGGTGCTGCTGGCCGAAATGGACTATTACGACACGGTCACCGAAAGTGTGGGCACGGCGTATATCAGCGATCGAGGTTACAACACAAACTGGTCTGACGGGGTTGAGCATCGCCCGTACCCCGACTATCTGAAAGGCGTGCCCAGCGCCAGGCGTACGCTCGGTTCCGGCCGGCCGGCGCGCGGTGAGCTGATCATCGACAACACCGCTGGCGAGCGTGACCACTGGTTGACCCAGTACAAATGGGATGGCCGCAAGGTGCGCCTGCTCTACGGTGATCCCTCCTGGGAGTATGCAGATTTTCGCCTGGTGTTTATTGGCGTGATCAAAACCCGGTACGGCCGGGGCATCGATGAGCTGCTGTTCAAGATGCGCGAGCCAGAAGACTTCCTTGACCAGCCGGTGCAAGGCTCGACCGTGGCCTCTGGGCCCAATGCCGGCGACTACCTGCCGATATGTTATGGCGAGTGTTTTAACGTCTCACCGGTGCTGCTTGATGGTGCCACCCACGTCTACCAGGTGAGCGATATCGCGATCGATAGCGTTGACCTGGTGAAAGACAACGGCAAGGGTCCTGTGTCGCATACAGCGGATCTGGCGGCCGGCACGATCACGCTTGCCGGCGCACCGGTGGGCAACATCACGGTGGACTGCACTGGCGCGAAGATCGGCGGGGCCCCGCTGCTCAAAGCTGGCGAGATTATCGACCACATCATCACCGAGCGCACCGATCTGCCGGCGGAGTTTTACGATGCCTCAGCGTTTACCGCGCTGGACACTGAAATCACCTGGCAGCACAACCTGTATATCAATGGCTCGACTACGGCGCGCCAGGCGATCGATATGATCCTGGAGTCGATCGGCGCCAAGCTCTCGCGCACCGAAGCTGGCGCGATCACCGTCGTGTTATTGGCAGATCCGACCGAGAGTGCCGGCATCACCATAAGCCCGGATGACTACCGCATGGATACGCTGGTGGCCAGCGCCACTGAGCTGCCTTGGAAGCGCGGCCGTCTTGGGTATCGGCGCAACTGGACCGTGCAGGAGTCCCTGGACACGCTGGTCACCGCCACTGAGCGCGCCACCCTAGGCCGCGAGTATTCGATTGTCGAGGATGCCAACGCGGTCACCGGCGTTCATCCGCTGGCCACTGAGCCCGAGCTGATCGGCACCACACTGACGCTTGAGGCCGACGCTGCAGAGCGCCTGGCTCAACTCATGGCCCTGCACGCGGTTGAGCGCTACAAGTTCGACCTGCAGGTGTATGCGGTGCTTTACCAGTATGCCCTGGGTAGCACGGTCAAACTGATTGCCGATCGCTACGGTTTCGATGCCGGCATCAACTGCGTTGTCTATGACACAGACAGCGTTTTCACCGATGGACGAGCGAGGTTGACGTTGTGGCGATAGCAAATTCACAGATACGGGTGATCACAGAGAATCTGGCGCGCGTGGCCACGCTGACTGCCACGCCTGAGCTCGACAACATCGCGACCATGCCGATCGAGAATGTCCAGAACAGCAATCGCACCCTGTCGTTTCGCAGCACGGCCATCGATGAAGACGGCGTCACCATCGGCTTTGAGCTGCCGGCACGTAAGCGCATCTCGGCCGTAGTGCTTGATGGCCACAACCTACGGGTGGGTGATAAGTGGAAAGTGCGGCTGTGGTCCGGACCTGAGAAAACGGGATCCCTTTTTGAAACGGAGTTCCTTGAAGCGCTCGTACCCAAGACGGCCGGTGAGGTGAACTGGGGCATCGACAACTTTACCGCCACCGCGTTTGACGACTGGGATCGGGTGTACAGCGTCACCTGGTTTGGCTCTGTGGCCGCCCAGTCCGGCGAGATCGTGGTGATCAGCGAGGGCAATCCCGATGGCTACATTGATTTCAATCGACTGGTGTTTGGCCAGGCGATATCGCCACAGCGCAATTTTCAGTTCGGCTACGAACTGGACTACCTGGACACCAGCACCCACGAGCTCACAGCGGGCGGCAGCGGCCGATCGGATCCGGGCGTGATTAGACGTCTGATCAACATCCAATTGCCCAGGGTGCTCGACTCAGAGCGCAGCACCTGGGCGGACTTTGTCCGCAATACCTCCATGTACAACGAGATCTTCGTCAGCCTGTTTCCCGAGCGCGGCGGCAAGCTTGAGCGCGATCATTCAATGATGTGCATCGTGAAATCACGTTCTGCCCTGCGAAACGTGAACGCCCGGCGATTCACCATCAGCATCAATTTCCAGGAGAACTGATATGCCAGTGCCCACTTTTACCGCTATTGAGTTTGACAAAGACGACAACCCTTACGATGACGGCACCGGCTATATTGAAAAGTGGCAGCAGCTGAGTGCCAATTTCACCACGTTGGCTACTTATGTGGCTGAGGTGGAGTTCTCGGTCGAGCAGACCTCGCAGAACATCATGGATCTGACTGCTACTAATCTTGAATTGGCTAGTACATTCGCAGCCTCGGCAGCAGCCAAGGCCCAAGAAGCCGCTCAGATCGTCAGCAACGACGCCATAGCTGCCATCGAAGCGCAGTTCAACTACGCCTCAGTGCAAAAGGCCATCTACGTCAGCAATATCGGTTCATGGCGCACCCGTGGACGCGGGCTGTCATGGTACGACCCGACAAAGCCTTCAGTGCTGGTAGGCCAGAACACGCCAGCCAAGGGCCAGTATTCGACCGTAGCAGCAGCGGTATCAGCAGGCGGGCTGGTGGGTGAGTATTTCTATAATATCGCGACAAAGTTCTGGGAGAAGATTACTGCTACTGGCACGCCGGCATCGACCCGGATTTATGCAGCGGGGCAGGTGGATTTTCCGGCTGAAGTTGTGATTGCTGCCATCGGTACTGGGGCAGGACAGCGATTGTTAATCCATGATGCTACGGTTGCTGGGAGCCCATTGTGGGGAGAGTTCGATACACCGAGCAGCATCAACAACAATTGGGGTGACACATTCATTACTGGCGGCGGCGCCTACCCCATTAACTCTATTGCCATGCATGGCAGTACGTTAATGTTCAGTAAGTTGCGGGCGGCAGGCCCAAATGATAGCGTCGCCACCGGTGCGTTTTTCCTTGATTTCGCTAATGGCACAGCAACAGCATTAAACGCCACTGCAAAGTGGAAATGGGCGTCACCATTAGTGTTTGGAAATCAGGCGTCAAGCTACAAGACCATTTCTACAACAGAAGTTTTACCCAGTAGCAACGTCAACGCCCTAGCCACCTGCATCGCCGATGATGCCCCTATTGATCCTGTCAGTGGTGAGCCGATAGGGTATGTTGCAGGGGCGTCAGGTAGCGGGGCATTTGTTATTAAGCCTGATGGTACGATTCTTAGCGGCGGTCTCGTCAATAATTTTACGTTTGTCGGCTTCCTTGAAAACCGATTATACGGATTCCGCTTCGTATCTAATCGCACTCTGTATGATTTTGGTCCCGTTGACGAGTTAGTGGGCGGCTTCAATGGTACTGGCTATAGCATAGTCACCACTCCCGGCTTTTCAGCCAATGATGACACTATGAGGGTGTTTACAACGGGGGATGAACTGGCCATCACATATTCCACCGGCATAGACCTCCTACGCCCCAACCCCAACGAACCCACCAAATCCCTGATCCAAAAAATCGGCAGCAACTTCAACACCGGCCCCTATATCGACGGCGCGGGTACTGCTGCTGTGATGTGTGATACGACTACGGGGGCGATTGCTGATACTGAGCTTGCTGCAAATCCTGACTTCAGTACAGACACAGCAAGTAATTGGCTATCTGTGGGTAACGCTCAAAACATAGCTGTAACGGGCGGCGAGCTTGTGTGGGAACGAATTGCGGGGGCAACAGCAGGATGCGTTATTAGGTCTAACACAGGCGGGCCATTCACAGGCTTGACAGTTGGTAAGACGTATAAGTTAAGTGCTAACTACCGACAGCCTTTGGGAATAGCGCGAGTTGGCTATGTGGCTGTCGTTTCAACAAGTGTCGTTGGTATGGGTGAAAGCGCAACACAAACGTTATCAGTCACAGACCAGTTGTTTGAAGTTTCGTTCATTGCTCTAACCACAACAGTATATATCTACTTCTATGCGAACAGCACTGAAGCGGGAGACTCGTTTGCCAGCTCAAGCGTGTCACTGAAAGAAGTCACAGCAGACCGCTCCGGCAACTCCAACAACTTTGCCGTAGTTGGCTCCCTCGCCCGCACAGCCATCAACTCCCTGCCCGGTGCTATTGCTGCGTACAGTGGTTTCAGTGCCACAAACTATCTGAGCAGTTCAAATGCTGCGCTGAATGTAAGTGGCGTGGCGTTTACTTGGCCTGTGGTATTCAAGGTGGCGGCGGGGTCTGATACTGCGTTGATAGGTGCGGGTGATTTTAATGTGTCGCAGGAAGAGCGTTACTTGTATGTTGCCAGCTCCGGAGTTATTTCATTTTACACCGGCGCCAGCTCAGCTGTGACCTCGGCTGGTTCATATGCGGACGATAAATGGCACTTCGCCGTACTTATTCATACTGCGACCGGAAGCGTTTCGCTCATGGTTGATGGTCAGGTAGTCGGCACAGGCTCATACACACCGGCCGCGTTCGCCGAATCTGCTATTAAGGTTGGGGTGAGAATCAATAACACATTACCGTGCGCCGGATCAATAGCGGCTTTCACACCTCAAACCGGCACCGCATGGTCAGAGGATCAGGCAAAGCACTGGTGCCGCACAATGAAAGCCATGATCGACAACGGCAATGCCACTCAACCTGCCGCAGCAGTAGCAGCAGACTTTATCACCCGATCAGGTCAGACACTGAGCGCAACCAGCTCGACTGTCTACCGATCCACCAACACAGCACGTATCAGCAGTCAGGCGTCAACGGTTGGTACTATCGCAACCGTCGGCGTTGGTGAGCGCGGTGAGATTGTGGTGGGTGGCAGTACCGGGCTGAAGGTGTCTGTGCCGGCGCGGAATCTGCGTGAGGGTGAGCTGAGGAGGACTGTCAAACGGTTCTCTATTCAATACACCGGTGACGCTACGGGTGAGCGGAACCAATTCCCCGACCCCGCGAACCCCGCGGAGATGGCAGCAGCCCGGGGCGCGACGCCAATTGCTGTATATGACGAGCGAGAGTTCTTGCATCTAGGGGCATCGAAAGATTGGGTGCTCAAATACGATGGATTCGGCTACTGGACGGAGATAGCAGTTGATCCGGCTGACGGTAACACGGTCGAAGTGGTATTCGAGACGGAGGGTTGGGAATGATTACTTTTGCTGATAGTCATGTAGATTTGATGGGTTCAGTGACGTTTACACCACAGGAACTCCAGCGGCGCTGGGACCGGGAATTGCAGAAGAAGTGGCGCAAGGAAGTGCAGGACAACCTGCGTGACTTTATGCAGATCAAGCCGAGTCTGGACCCAGAAACATTCCCGCAGTATGCGCAGAACGATGTGCTGCTGTCTGACTTCATCAGCGATAAGCAGACCTGCTACCAAAGGCGATTGGCTGACGAGGTGAAGAACGAGCTCCTGATTACCACGATTGCCTACGAGCACGCAGTACGCCGAAAAGCAGAGCTGGAATTGATGATCGACGGGCGTGATGCGGTTGCTGAGGTACCGGAAGAAACTGATCCGGAGACAGGCGAGGTCACTCAGACGTATGTGCCGCCAGTGACAGCGGTTGAACCGCTAGCCACTACCATTGAATCGGTGGATGAAAGTGGTGACCCCGTAACAATCACTAACCCGGCACTGACGCAGGCGCTGGCTGATTTGGCTGATGCCCAGGCGGTGATTGATGATGCCAGTGGTGAAGTTTTGACTCTGGCGGCAGAACGAGCTCTTTAAAAGTTACCTCTGTGTTAATATTGTTTCACCTGATGTAACTGGCCAGATATCCAGGTTATCGTGTTTTATCGAGGAAGTTATCGCGAGCGGCATCAGGCCGAGCAGCGACCGATGTACCAGGCCATCGGTGAAAGCGATCGCATGACCATGAAGTTCATCAAGAACTGATAAAAACCAAGTGATGTGCTTTAGGGCGCGGAAGAAATAACTGATCGCTCTTCCGCGCCCTTTTTGATTTGCTAGAGCAGAAATTTTGAAAAGGACGCTGGCCGCACTTGAGCAGCGTCCAGCTCATGCAAGTTTCCTCTTCCAGTGATTCCTATCCGACGTCGCAAAAACCTACAGAGCTGAAATCCTGCATGAGCCCTCAGGGGGTTGGGTGGCGGATTGAGCAGCGTATGCGACCCTTGGATGGTCGCATCCGAGCCCCCCATGGATGGGTTCACGGGCGTCTGCGAGAACCGCCACCCAACCCCCTGAGGGCGGTCTCTGAAAACCCCTCTCCGCCCGATCATCTATCCAGAAATGCTTCAGCTGTCACGCAAAAAATCCAGTATCTGCCCGCTAACCGACTGCCACGCATCTCCCCCCAATGAATGCGGCCCGATGATCAAGTGATTCAGCACGTCTGCGGCACCCTCACTCTTCTCAACTTCGATATATTGCCACTCACTCAACTGCCGCTCAGCGATAAAGTCACTGACTCCACCCGACGACACAAGTTCATCACGCGGATGCATGAATACCAGCGCCGGAATGTTCAACGCCTGCCGGTTCGCTGTCTCCTCGGCAAGTTCATTGAAGTTGTTTACACCTTCATACAACGCCAGATAAGCCGACACCGGCGCATAATCATTGGCCCGGTAAATCCGGGGCGCCACACTGGGCAGATAGATATCAGGAAAAATCTGTAACGGATATAACAGATAGGATGACCATTTCAGGCTGATCGCCGGCGCCAACAGTACCAGACGCTCTACATCGACAACCTCTGCACGGTCCGTTTGCAGACTGTTCTGAACAAGATAGTCAGCGCTTAACAAACCACCCAGAGAAAACCCTACCACGTACAGAGGCCGCTGCAACGATTCTGCGCGTTGCGCTGCTGTCTGCACACCCTGGCTGATATCAGCCTGCCAGCCAGCAAACGTGGCGTCCTGGAATTGTAATAAACGGGCATCGTCATTCAAGGCATTAGCGTGGCCGGTCAGGGAAACACTCAGCACATCCATACCGGCATCAAACAACAGCTTCCGAATATCCTGCATGGCGGCAGGATCCAGATTCAGCCCATGTACCAGTGCTACTATTGCGTCCGGGTCCGGGTGTTGCTGCCAGTCCAGGCCCAGGGCAGCATCGTCCAGTGCCTGGCGTTGCTGGTCAGACAGGTCATCGCGGGTGACGTCAGCCGGATACGAAGCACAGGCAGTGGTGACAAAAGCCAGTACCAGCGCTGCGGCTGCCCTCATCACACACCTCGCGCGTGACGGTAATCCATCCATAACAGGAACTGCAAACCAAAGATCAATGATGCGGCCAGCAGATGCGTCGGCTGTACAATTGCAGGCATGCCCAGATGTCCCAGCGTGGCGCCGGAGATAATGGCCAGCACAATAACCGCCAGCATGCCCAGCGCCAGCCGGGTCAGACTGTGGTGCAGACCAAACGACCGATAGAATGTCCATACCAGCCAGGCGTTGGCTAAAAGTACCACTGCCGAAAATGTGCGATGCACATAAAAAAACCAGGGCAGCGCCGACACCCAGGCCGAACGCTCTTCACCCTGCGTGTGGTTGAGGAAATCCACCATCTCACGCACCTGGGTGCCCATCGCCACCTGCAGCACTGTCAGCGCAAGCACAACATAGAACCAGCGCTGGAAGTGGTGACTTATCGCCACTGCAGGCTGCGCCGCCAGCACACCCCTGCGTGCCCGCGCAAAGGCAAACAGCAGGATTGCCACAATGGCCAGTGCCATCAACATGTGCAGTGTGATCATACCCGGCTGCAGATTGGAGGCCACCACCCGAGACCCCAGCCAGCCCTGATAAATGACCATCAGCAACGCGGCCACCGAGGCGATGGTAATCCACCTGTCATGACTGCGAAGGGCCAGCGACTTCCACGCGGTGACCAGGATCAACAACCCAATGACAACGCCCGTCAGCCGGTTCAGATATTCTATCCACGTCTTCACCGGATTAAAGCGGGTTTCCGCGTATCCCCTGTCGGCATAGATTTCCTGATAATTGTCAGGCAATTGCGCTTCACTGACGGGCGGAATCCAGCTACCAAAACACGTGGGCCAGTCGGGACATCCCATACCGGCGCCCGATGCCCGCACCGTTGCACCGACCAGTATCAGAAAATACACGGCGCAGATGGTAATCAGCGCAATGCGGCGGAATGATCTTAGCTTAACGGTATCCTCAGTCGTGCGGGCATTAACAGTCATAATCTACCAGTCATAATCTACTTTCGTCGGAATGTGGAAAAACAGTTGCAGCGGAAGTGGGCTGGCCGGATGCACGCCAAGTGGAAGGCGTCACACCATGCGTGTCCTTGAAGGCCTTGTTGAACGACGACAACGAGGCATAACCCACATCCAGGGCAATGCTGGAGATCGGGATATGTTCTTCTGCCGGATCCAGCAAACGCCGTGCTGCCTCTTCTATACGATAGTGATTGAGAAACTGATTAAAATTGCGGTAATGCAATGACTGATTGATCAGTCGCCGCAAACGATACTCCTGCACTGACACCTGTGCCGCCAGATCGCCAATCGTCAAACCGGACTCGGCATACAATCGCTCTTCTTGCATGGCTTTGAGAATCCGGTCAATCAGTACCTGATCCTGGCGCGATACGATATCGCCGCTATCGGGGGTCGGCGCTTTGGGTGCCGGAGCGTCCGCGGCGGTCTGAATCAGATGCGGAGCCTGATGCTGGAACCTGAACATGGCCAGATTGACTGACAGTATCAGCACAAACACTACCAGAAAATACAGGCTGTCGAGCTGCGGACTGCCGAGCCAGAAAAAACCAGTGCCGATGATCAGACCAACAATACTGCCCATGCCAATGGCAAAAGGCACGCGGACCTGACGCCGAGACTCGATCAGGTCACTGTCGCGCCCCCGACACGCCATGTACACCACATGACACGCCAAAAACAGCATGAACAGCTGCGGAATATAAAAATAAAACAGGAAAAAACCACTGTTACGCGGTACCGAGCCGTCATACATGAACAGCCCAATGACGCGGATTGCGATATAGGCACAAATAAGCGTCCACATGGCCGGATGAATCCGCCGGTGATCTTCAAACAGATATCGGGCAATAATCCACAGTACCGCGGGTGCCAGCGTTGCCATCATGGAGAACAGCATGCGCAACTCTGTCGGCATGGGTGCCATGGAGCGTGACAGGATGTAGGCAGCTATACAGGCACTGAACAGAACAATCAGGCGAGACAACAACTTACCGGGGAAATACACCAGATAAAGGCTGGCCAGAAACATCAGCTGTGAAATGGCCAGATAACTGCTCGCGGAATGGATCCATTGCATAGTAAGTGCATGCTCGTTTAGATATGAACACGATTGTTGTGTCGAAAAACGCCGCTGCCAGGCATCAGCAGGTCGATCGTCGGCGACGATTATAGCAGGCATAAAAAACCCCCGGACAACTTTCCTCAAGAAAAGCTGTTCGGGGGTTGATTATTACAGGGCGGAATCTGTGCCCGGCTCTCAGGGGTTAACGTTTACCGTGACATACTGGTCGTGATACAGGCCACCATCATCAGCACGTCCCCACAGGATATACTGGCCCGGTTCCTCGAAGGTAACCGATACTTCGTAAACGCCATCCTCAGGGATGGGTGGCGGTGTCCAGTAAGCGCCCCATGGCGAATTGGCACTGGCGCGGGTATCTTCCCAGGGCTTGACCTGCTGGGGAGAGAATGTTGCCTTGCCTTCACCGCGGTACACGTTCCATGACATGAACAGACCATTGGTTTTGCCCACGGTGATACGTGAAGGTGCGTCCTTGAAGCGACGCATTTCCGAGCTTGCCGTACGGCTGGACAGCGGGTAACGGAAATTACCGACATTGCCCGGCGTCGGCAGACCATCGTCTTCCACACGTGCCTGCAACGTCAGTGGTTCACCAACACGCACATTACGAATGGTATCGCCCAGCACGGTTACCTGAGGCCGCGTGTTGGCGCGAGACTCGGGGGTACTGGTACCGGCACCCAGGGAGCCGGTTTCCGATGCAATCACAACACTGTCGACAACATAGTCTTTCGCCAATGTGGCGTACGCGGTGCGGGTTTCGCCGTTGGACGTTATGGTCCAGGCCAGTTCCTTGTCACCCCAGTCAGCCGGCACCTGCACCTTGAAGGTGAAGCGGTTACGGCGTGGCAAAAAGTGAGTCGGCTGACCACGGTCGGCCTCCCCTGGCGAGAAGAAATTGTTCTCGCCCACCGGGATGTCCAGTTCCTCTTCCCAGTTTTCGTTGTGATAACCGAAGAGGAAGCTGTAGGTGCCATCATCGTTCAGTTCCCAGCCTTCGTAGGCCACTTCGATGTGCTGCCCTTTGCGATAGGTCTGCGCCGACGCAGCCGCAGACCACAACATCGCCACGCTCAATACCGTTGCCAGAGCAACCGAGCAAGTTTTTCCAAAACGTACCAGCATTACTGTACCTCCGCCCGGCTAACCATGGCTGCCGGCATTTTTTCTTTCTCGTCATCTGTCACAGTGAGGTAGTTGATCATGGCCTCGGACATCTCTTCTTTATCTTCTTCAGTCAGTTCGATCGGTGCCACCAGTGGCGCCAGGCATAACGGACAACCAATCACGTGGTCGTTAGGCCCCAGGTCGAGGTTCTTGCGCCGATTGGTCATTTCTTCCAGGAACTGATCTTCCGTCATCGCGACACGCATACCCAGATCGATGAACATGTTGGTCACCGAGCGGTTACCGGAACCCTGCCAGTTACGGGAATCAGGCACATTCGAGTTGGTCTCGGTGTTATTCATGTAACCGGTAATGTGCAGCACAGTGCCTTCTGGCAGCAGTGGTGCCGAGTTCTCGTCGTAGGTATAACCACGTACCCAGTTATGGTCGTAACCGACACAAGACAGGGTTTCTACGGTGTAACCCCAGATCGCTTCCAGACACATGCGCTCACCGGGAGCGTGCAAATGCGGCTCGAATGTCACAATCTTGGTAGGCTGCTCCAGTACGGCATAGGCGTGCAGTTGCTGGTTGTCTTCGTTACCGGTGATGCTGATATCCACACCATTGCCCAGGCCAATGCTGACCGGACGGTACTTGGGCTCGTAACCCACGGGATGGAAACGGAAACCGATTTCCAGGTGACCGGTGGTATCAACGCCCGTGGCGTGCAGATGCACCGAGTTGGAGACCACGTGGGAGTTTGCGCGCAACAGGCGGCCGCCGTCCTGGTCAAAGATATCCGGGTTACGGGCAATTTCATGCACTGGCCATGGTACCTGGATGCCTTCTGCGGTGCCGTCGTCGTTGAACACCTGGGTGCTCCAGATCATGTGGTGAACAATGTTACGGCCACCCACGGTGCCGCCAGCGGCAACCATGTCCAGATCGTTGACTTCGCGAATTTCGACAGATTTTACATATCGATCTTCTTTAAGTCCGGTTGGGATGCTGGGAATATCGCCCCACCAGTCCGGCGCCTGACCTTCGACAGTGATATCCTGGGTGCGCACGATCAGATCTGGCGCGCCAGCCGACCAGCGTGTGGTGTCATCAAAATCCAGTGGTGCCGGCGCATCAGCCATATCGCCTTCAGGTACGCCATTACGCGCCCAGGTCGAAATCTTGGCCAGTTCCTCGTCGCTCAGTGAGGGGTCTTGCTTGTATTCCTGGATACCCACGTCTTTCTCTGCGTACCATGGCGGCATGGCGCCCGCACGGTCGCGCAGATGCGTGCGATATTCGATCAGGCCCGCGTAGGGCACAACATCATCATAGGAAACCAGAGACATCGGGGCCACGCCTTCAGGGCGGTGACAGCTCTGACAGCTACGTTGCAGAATAGGCGTGATGTCTTTGTGAAAGGTTACTTCTTCAGTCGCCGATTGAGCCGATACGCTTAATGGCAACACAAAACCAGCAGCGGCAACGAGCTTGATGGCCCAGCCCAGAGCAGGCGCACTTCGATGGGGGAGTTTCAGCATCCTCACAGGACACCTCCTATAAATTGTTGTTACTGTTTTAAGACTGTTAACGCATTGATTGGACCATGAAACGACAAGGGCCGTCTTGCTGATTAATGACAATCTCTGACGAATTTCTGAAATCGCGTGCATTTTGTACGGATTTCGTCAGGCCCGGGTGATGCTGTATGTTATAAAGTCGGAATTGCATCAGCGGGCGTATCAGACGTCTCAATCAACCCGTTCTAAAGCATTTATTGGTGCGATACGCACGTTGGAACCGTTTTCAGGACCTTTTGCAGTGATAAAAACCGACAACAGCTCAAAACCACAGAAAGCGCTGGCAACGGCACTGTTGCTGGGCATATTTTGCCTGCTCTGGGGCAACTCCGCGTTTGCCCAGCATTTCTCTCACACCTACCGTTATACGGGAGATGTCGAAATTGATCACATCCCTGATCATGATGATATTTTGCCTGGCGTGCCGGATAACCTGATTTTGCGCTTCAGCGCCGGGGTCACCCTGGTCAAACTGACCTTGAAGGATGCCGATGCCAAGGTAATCAATATAAACTTCAGGTATAACCCGGTCGCCAATCGGGTATTTATCTGGCCCCTGCCCGAGCTGCCTGAGTCCGACTACTATGTGGTGGATTGGGGCGTGATAGATCCCGAAAAAAAGCTTATGTCAGGCCAGTTCCTGTTCTCGGCCGGGCCCGAGGCGGTGTTACCCAGCAGTCTGGTGACAGAAGAGGATGAGGAACATATCATGGTGCCGGATTATCGCCTGATTGAGCCCGGGAGTTTTCTGGGCCCGGGTCAGTAAGGGGACATTGCCGTAGCGCGCAACTAAGTCAATACAGAGGGGTCATTACAGAGGGGTCATCGCAGCGGGAAATGGCAGGCAACGTAGTGATCATCGCCAACCGCCTGCATCAACGGAACTTCCTCAGCACAACGTGCCTGGGCATGCGGGCAGCGAGTGCGGAAACGACAACCCGAAGGCGGATCTGTGGGTGCTGGCAGATCTCCCTGCAGCAACGGCGCATCATCTATCGAATTTTGCTCACGGGCCAACGGGTCCGCATCCGGAATGGAGGAGAGCAAAGCATGGGTATAGGGGTGGGCTGGATGCGAATAAATACTGTCGGTGTTGCCAATTTCACAGAGCTTGCCCAGGTACATCACCGCCACCCGATCGCTGATATTCTTGACCACTGCCAGGTTGTGCGCAACAAAAACCATGGTCAGGTGGTAGCGCGCTTTCATATCTTCCAGCAGGTTCAGAATCTGCGCCTGCACTGATACATCCAGCGCCGACACCGGTTCATCACAGATCAACACGTCCGGATCCAGCGCCAGTGAGCGTGCGATGCAGATACGTTGACACTGTCCGCCCGAGAACTGATGCGGACGCCGGTCACCGGCACTGGCGGCATCCAGTCCAACCGCATCCATAACCTCTGCGACTCGCTCAGCGGCATTATCCCGCCCCCAGATGGTGAGACCTTCGGCCACAATATCACGCACCCGGCGACGCGGGTTTAAGGACGAAATCGGGTCCTGAAAAATCATTTGCAGACCGGTCCGGGTCTGTCGCAGCGCTTCACCGTGTAGTTCCGTCAGATCCTGCTTACGAAAGAACACTCCGCCTGAGGTCGGCGGCGGTAGCTGCATGATGGCCCGCCCGACCGTGGATTTACCACAACCTGATTCACCCACAAGGCCCAGGGTTTCGCCTCGGGCGACATCAAAACTGACATCGGTGACCGCCTGAACCGTCTGTTTTCCGACGGTGAAGTTGACAGTCAACTGTTCTATTCGCAGAACAATATCGTCGCGCTCACGCAAGTGGCAGGGTTTCCTGTCAGTCATTCCGGGCCTCCCCACCTTGTCTGCTTGATATCGGAAAGAAGCAGGCATGCTGGTGGTCTGCGGTACCTGCCACGGTGACCACGGGGGGTGTCTGCTCGCGGCACCGCGCCTGCGCGTACTGGCAACGTGGTGCAAAGGCACAGCCAGGCGCAGGGTCATGCAATTGCGGCGGCCGTCCGGGTATCGCCTGCAGCCGGGTATGGCTGGGATCGTTAATGCGCGGAATCGAATTGAGCAAAGCCTCGGTGTACGGATGCTGCATGGATGTGAATAGCGTCTTTGCCGGGGCATACTCGACGATTCTGCCTGCATACATCACGGCAATCTGATCAGCACGACTGGCGACTACGCCCAGGTCATGGGTAATCAGAATCATGGCCATGTCATGCGCCCGCTGCAACCTCGCCAGCAAATCCAGAATCTGTTTTTGCACCGTGACATCCAGTGCCGTTGTGGGCTCATCTGCAATCAACAACGCGGGACTGCAGGCCAGCGCGATGGCAATGACGACCCGTTGCCGCATACCGCCAGACAACTGGTGAGGATACTGGTCAATACGCCCGGCAGCATCGGGAATACCCACCGAGGCCAGCAATTCGATAGCACGGCTGCGCGCCTGCGTACGATCCAGTTTCAGATGCAGCCGCAAGGGTTCCGTCAGTTGCACACTCAGACGCAGAACCGGGTTCAACGCCGTCATCGGGTCCTGAAAAACCATGGCCATGGCGGGACCACGCAGATGACGCAAGGCATTCTCCGGTAACTTAGTCAGATCCTGCGGCTCGCCATCCATATTTCGAAGCAGAATGTTACCCGTGCTGCTGGCGATGGACCGCTTGCCTACCAGACCCATCAACGACCGCGCCATCACACTTTTTCCGGAGCCGGATTCACCCACAACACCCAGCGTTTGTCCGTGCGACAGGGAGAAGCTCACGTCTTCCACCGCATGCACCAGACCATGACCACTGTTAAGACGCACGCTCAGGCCGTTGACCTGAAGCAGTGCCTGCTTGCTGGCATCAATCACAGATTGGACTCCCTGACGTCAAAGCGGCTGCGCAAGCGGTCACCAACATAATTCAGCGACAGCACGGTCAGAAACATGGTCACCGAAGGCACCAGCGCCACATGCACGGCAGTGGCCAGATGCCGTTTGCCTTCCGAAATCATGCCGCCCCAGGTCGGCTGTGGCGCCTCAACACTGAGACCAAGAAATGCCAGCGCACTTTCCACAATGATCACCAGTCCCATGGCAACAAGGCCGTAAGCAAGCACTGGCAGAATGACATTGGGCAACACTTCCCGCAGCAGAATGCGCAAGGTGCTGGCCCCCATGGCTCGCGCCGCCAATACGTACTCCCGCTGCACTACCGACAGGGTATTGGCTCGGGCAACCCGCGCGTAGGCGGGAATCCACAGGAAACCGATGGCAACAGAGATGGCGAACAGGCTTTGACCGATGAACGCCACCAGCGCCAGCAGCAGAACCAGCCATGGGAATGCCAGAATGACATCCAGTACCGCCATCAGGCCGCGTTCGAAGTGACCACGGAAATACCCGGCCAGAATACCCAGGGTTCCTCCTATAATCATGCCAATGGTCACAGCCGTCAGGGCAATAACCACAGAGACGCGGGCGCCATGCACCAGGCGTGACAGCATGTCACGGCCCAGGCCATCGGCACCAAGGATATTGGTGGTCAGGGGACCGTTAAGGCGATTGGCAATCATCGGCTCAAGAGGATCAAGAACAGGAAGCCAGTCGGCAAACACGGCGCAGAACGCTATCAGAAGCAGCCAGCCGGCAGCGATCCAGAAACCGACGCCGAAACCACGGCCAAATACCTGCCGGGCCGCTGCGGAAAACCCTTGCGCACGACTGCGAAAGAAACTGATGTCAGCCACCTTAGTCCGCATAACGCACCCTTGGGTCCAACAGTGAATAGCACATGTCTACCAGAAAATTGACCAATACGTAGGCTGTGGCAATGAACAGTACGATGCCCTGTACCATCAGCAGGTCTCGCTGCAGTATCGATTGGTAGAGCAATCGCCCAACGCCGGGCAAAGCAAAAATTTCTTCCACTATAATGGCGCCACTGATGACACCACCCAGCTGCAGACCCACCACCGTCATCAGCGAAAACGATGAAGGCCGCAGGGCATGACGGATCATTATCAACCAGTTGGGCAAACCCTTGGCGCGCGCCAGGGTGATGTAGTCCTGCTGGAGGGTGTCAATCAGATCGGTTCGCAACAGCCGCATGTAAAGCGCCAGCTCTATCATCGCCAGTGACATGGCGGGCAGTATGGCACTGCGCAGGTTGGCTGTGGGTGACTCCGAGAACGCAACCCAGCCGGTGGCGGGAAACCAGCCCAGGCCCACTGCAAAAATCAGTATCAGGAAGATTGCCATCATGAATCCCGGCACGGACATCAGGGCAAATCCAATACCACTGATACCACGGTCCAGACGGCTACCGGCGAAGTAGGCAGATATCATGGCAAGTGGTATCGCCAGCAGCAACGCAATGACGATGGCCATCAAGCCAAGTTGAATGGTTACCGGCAGGCGGCTCAGAATGGCATCACTGACTGCCTGGCCGGTCATCGGCGAACGCCCGAGATCGCCACTGAGCGCACTGCCCAGCCAGTCGAAATAACGGATTATTAATGGGCGATCCAGACCCAGCTCCAGCCTGAGCTGCGCTATCGCCTCGGGCGACACCCCACCAGCGCCCAGTATCATCACAGCAGGGTCACCCGGCAGCAAAGACACCAGCATAAACGTAAAAAAAGACACGGCTAACAGCGTGCCTATCAGCCACGGAAGTTTTCTGGCCAACAGTTTCACGCTCTAGTCACCTGCCGCCTTCTCGGCTTGCTCTGCCTGCCAGGCCTCCTCATCCAGCATCCACACCTGCGCCCAGCTTACCTGGGCCACAGGCATGCCATCACCCGGCGTGCCATCCGGGAACGTCCAGCCTTTAATATTACGTACCCGCGGCTGCACAGCAACAGCGGCTGGCGTTGATCCGGTCCAGGTGCTGGGTACCTGCTCAGTGAATAACATCATGATGTCTTCAACCGCCGCGTAGCGCTCGTCGAAGTCAGGCTCCAGACGCAATACTTCTATTTTTTCGTCGAGCAGCGGATGAGTGAAATTGGTATAGTTAAGCGGCTGAACGTCGGGCGGCCCGTAATCACTGGTCATGATCGTGTAAGGATCCTGTTCATTGCTGGAGCGCCAACAGGTGATCATATAATCGCCACTGATCGCGCTCTGTACCTGAGTCGCCTGTTCGATCTGACGCAACCTGACATTAACCCCCACCGCGGTCCAGAATGCCTGGTACATCTGTGCCAGATCAATCAGACTTTGTTCCGGCAGACACATCATCTCCACCGACACCGGATCGCCCGGAGCCAGGCCATCCGAACGTTGCGGGTCGTTCATGTAATCGTCAAGCAGCTCGCGCGCTTTCTGCGGATTGGAGTGCGGCCAGGCTTCAGCAACACGGGGTGAATACCACACATTGTTTTCGTTAAAATACTGCGTTTGCATCGGTGTGATGCCATGGCCACCCAGCACTTCAACCAGAGCCTCGGGATCCAGCGCCCAAGCCAGCGCCTGACGTACCCGGGCGTCATCCACCGGCGGCACTTCGGCGTTAAAAATGGCACTGCCACTGCTGTTACCGACCTGTTCATACAGATGAATACCAGACAGTCCGCGCAGTCGTGCCACGATATGCTGCCGCAGGGTCTGGATAACATCCATGTCCCCTGAAATCAGACTGGCCAGTCGGGCATCTTCGTCCGGCAGGGGCCGGAAGGTGATACCATCAAGATAGGGTAATCCATCCTGCCAGTAGTTGTCGTTGCGCTGCAACTCCATGCGATCATCACGACGCCATTCGACCAGCTCAAACGGACCGGTACCCACCGGATACAAGCCTGCTTCGTCGCCCAGCCGTTCAACGGCTGCGGGAGACACTGGCCAGCCGACGGCACGGGTCAGCATATCGGGGAAAGGTACGATGGCCTGGCTCAGCTGGTACACAACCGTCAGGTCATCAATCACTTCAACACTTTCCACATCGCGTATAGAGCCATATGTCACGGAACCCGGACGTTTGTGCAGATTGTCAAAATTCCATTTGATCGCCTCGGCGTTCAACGGTGTCCCATCATGAAATTGTACGCCCGGACGCAGACGAAGCGTCCAGGCATCAAATTCATCGTTCGGGGTGATGGATTCAGCAAGGTAAGGGCGAAAGCGGCCTTCGTGGTCCAGCTTTACCAATGGGTCAAATAGCGCCATGGCAACGGTGAGTGCAGCAGGAGCAACGTGATTACCGCGACCGGGCAGCCAGTTATTGGTCTCTCCTTCCAGAGCAACACGCAGGTGACCGCCAGACACTGGCGCTCCCGGATCCGTCGGTGGCGTGTTATCTCCGACAACTACCGCATTTTCACTGGGTGAGCAGGCAACCAGAATGATGGTAACGAAAGCCAGCATCCAGGCGGAATTAACGAGTTTTGGCACGTGGTTCCCGTCCTTTTGTTCAGTTTGCTATCCGAGCATCGCTGCAAACTTAACAGTAAAACGGTTTACCTGACAAGCGGGAAGAACGCGAGGCTGCGCTCAATGCAAAGTGGCTTGCGGTGGACGGACAAGGCCGCCGGCAAAATCGGGATGTAACAGATCAGTCTGCTTCACCATCAGCAGGTCATGGCGTACCAGCTTGTCGTATTCACCAACTGACACAACGTCAACTTCTTCCAGCAGGACACACACCACGTCTTCGCCATCCATATCGACAACGACACAGCGTTTAAAACCGTCGACGGTATTAAGTGACGCAAAGCTGCCAATATCGCAGGCATGGGGGGGATAACGACCGACCGAATTATTAAGCATGCCGTAGGAGGAATAGGCAGTACCGAAACCGGCAGCCGCCACCACATGAATAATTTCGATGATTTCAGGGTCGGTCAGGTCGACACGGACCGATTCGGCGACAGGCGCTGTTTCTCCCTGTTGCTGACAGGTTACCAGTTTCAGAAACAGGCTCATGTCATCCTGATTCCACTCCAGCATTTCTTCCCGCTCCGAGCGGGTGCTGTCTGAAGAAAAACTGACCACGCTGGTTTCGATTGTCAGGTCGTTACGGTCGTCTTCGGACTCGAAAGGCACAACCATGGATACCATGCAGAAACCTTCACTTGATTCTGCACTGAGACGCCAGAGAAAAGGAATATTGCCGGAGAGTTCAACCATGATGCGTAAGACCCACGAAAAAGCTGGTATTGGTACGATAGCACTTGTGTCCGGATTGCACCAGTGGAAATCCGGTTGCTACTTTTACTGATAAAGCTAAACATGTGGGCATGTGGGTAACATTTCAAGGCCCGAATTGGGTCATTGGTTCTCACTTCAGCGCGCTGACCGCCCCTGCGATCGACCTCATGCAAAAAAATCCCTCCAGCGTGTTGACGAAGCATGCCAAGTGTGGTCATTCGCCACCCTGTATGTTGTCCACAGAATCTGTGGATAAGTCTGGTGATAACTTGCTTTCAAGAGCTCAAAGTACTGGTAAAATGGTGGTTTGAGTTAACTTGGTCAAATTTTAACCAATTTTATTTATCATATTAATCAATGGCTTATAAAATTTTTAGGCGCCAATTCTAAAATTAGCAAACTTTGACACAATTGATTGACAGTCTTGACACCGATGTGCATAAAACCTGTCCTTTCTCACAGGCGACTGCAATTGATGCTGTTTTCTCTATGTTTTTTCAGGGTTTTTTTTGCCTATAATAGAGATGCACATTTGACCCCTTTTAGAGGACTCTGGCATACCGATGAAAGCCGCACTGATCATCTTCGCAGTGATAACCTGTCTGGCCCTTGCCGGCCTGTTCATTCAGGACGCCAATGAACGAAATAGCGCTATCGAGCAAAGCAACAGACTGGTCATGACCGTGACATCCGAGATGCTGACAACCTGGGACCCTCAAACGGTCCGAGACCATGCCACCGACGACCTGCTTGCCGCTGAAAGCCCGGAATCACTCCGACAGCGCTATACACCTATGAGTCGGCGACTCGGCGATCTGCAGGAAATATTCGACATCCAGTATGACGCCGACATTCCTTCATGGTGGCAAAGCGGTGATACCGCCACCGTGAGCTACCACATGCGGGCTCGCTTCGAAACCGAGATCGCGACGATTGCTGTCGAGCTGGTTCGCCAGCAAGGACAATGGCTGATCAAGGAATACCAGATTCAGCCACCAGCGATTGCATCATAGCGCCGCTGACAGCCCGAACATTAATATCGTCTCCGGTTGTCCGTGGTCGTCTGTGCTTACCCGAAGTTATCCGAAAGAGTCACTTCTACCGTGACGAGTCTTCAGTTGCATCGTCACTGTCGTTTTCGCGGTCACCTGTAACTGCGTTTGTCGCCGCCGAATGCACGCCCTTGTTGCTACCGCGCAGAACCCGCCGCCACATCATTCCCAGCCCTTTAACCAGCAGGACCAGTAGTAGCGCCGTCAGCATCGCGGCAAGCAACACCAGCGCGCTGCCGACCAGAAACCACAATAATTCCGCCTGGGGAATGTTGTAGGACACCGCCAGCGCGTAGATGGAACCCAGCGCAATGATGACGCCACCGGCGACGGCTCGATTGCGACGGGAAATTCTGAATCGGGATTTACTCAAATTCGGGTCCTTTGGGTTTACCACCCATATCGGTAAAACTTGCCGTGCACAAAGGATACTGGCTACAACCCCAGAACACGCCGTTCTTGCCCCGCCGCTGCTTTAACAGATGGCCGCAGCGGGGACAGCGCCAGGCGTCTGCGGGCTTTCCGTTGTTATCAGGCAGGGTCACTTTACAGCCTTTATTGTACCCGGTGCAGTACCAATAATCTTCGCGTTCGGTGCGCGCCTGCGCCTCGTCGGCATCATTCTCTGCACCGGCTTTAGCCTGCACATGCACCAACGGTCGCGTACATACCGGACAACGGTAGCGCTGGTCTGGCGTTTCCGACGGATGCCCATCAAGGTCATACAGCTTTTTGTCGCAGACCGGGTACGTGGTGCAGCCCCAGAACGGGCCCATCTTGCCTTCAATACGACGCATGGGATTGCGACAACGAGGGCAATAAAATACACGCTGGGGCGCTGTAACACTGTCGGTAGCGCGCCTATCTACAACATCGTCAGAAGGTTTTTTATCAGCTTTCGCCTGATCAGATTTATCCGGCCTATCCGGCTCAATTCCATCAAACAGATCTGCACACATGCGATTCGCCTCAATGCCAGACCCAGCTTGGGTCAGGCTCCCTGAATTGCCTGCAGCGCCTGTTTCAGGCTTGCCTTCAGACTCTGCAATAGCTGCGTATTCTCCTGCCCGGTACCGACCGTGATCCTGAGCTTATCGCGCAGGCGCGGCTGATCAAAGTATCGCACCAGAATGCCATCCTGTTTTAGCCCCTGGTACAGTGTTCTGGCAAGTTTTTCTTGTGAATCCAGACCTGCCGCAGCCGCACTGTCAGGCACCGTCACCAGCAAAAAATTGCTTTCACTGGGAACGACGCTGAATCCCATCGCGGCAAGGGCGGCGCTGAGCCGGCTACGCTCGTCACGAACCTGCTGCCAGTTGATCGCCGCCTCATCGCGAGCGGCCAGCGCAGCCGTCGCCAGATGTTGCGACAGGGCATCGGTGTTGTAGCTGTCCCGGGTCTTATACAACATCGGCGCCAACAGGCTTGACGCACCGATGCCGTAGGCAAAGCGAAGCCCTGCCAGCGAATATCCTTTACTCATGGTACGTAACAACATGACATTATCGAATTCACGAATCAAAGGCACTGCGTCATAACCTTGGGACGGTTCAATAAAATCGACATAGGCTTCATCAATCACCAGCACACCATTGAACTCAGTCGCGATTTCGCGCAAGCGGGACACTGGCAACAATTGCCCGGTCGGTGCATGCGGGTTGACCACAAATGCCAGCCGGGCATCGACTGCATTCAACTGCGCAGCAAAATCCTGCGGCAGCGACCAGTCGTCGTTCAGACTGACACGGGCGACCTGGCAACCCTGTACCGCGGCAAGCACTGGATACAGTGAATAACTTGGCTCCGCCATGCCCAGCGTCTGGCCCGCATCCACGAACGTGGTAATCGCCAGGCGCAAAAGTTCATCGCCGCCATTGGTTGCCATGATGTTGTCGCGGGTCACACCATGGGCGGCCGCTGCAACATCTCTGAATCCATCGGCAAAAGGCTGAGGGTAGCGCCGCAATTCATCCACCCGTAACGACTGCAAGGCGTTCGCGACCGACGCCGTGGCCGGGTACGGGTTCTCATTGGTATTAAGCTTGATCACCTGCTTCTGAGCGGGTTGTTCGCCCCAAGTGTAGCCTGCCATATCACGGATATTCGGTCTTTCGTAGGTCATCGCAGGATCTGCCTGTTCTTGATTAAATTTGATGGTATCAGGGCACATAAGTGCGGGTGCGATTATTCCAGCCTGACCGCCACCGCTCCTCGCCACGCTCGGCGGGGGAATTGTCAATTCGGCGCGCCAGCACCTGCTGTGCTGCCGCCGCAAACTGTTCCAGCACGGAACCGTCATCCGGGGTGGCCAGCATTGTTTCCAATACCTGCAACAGCCCCCAGCCCTGCCCCCGATAACGTTCGCTGGTCGCAGTGCCTTCGCCCTTGAAATTAACATAGTCAATCAGCGCATACATGCCATGCGGCACATGGCGGTTTGCCACGCGGTAAAATTCTGTAGCAATGGCAGCTGGCTGGTCACTGGCGGCCGTCAGCGCAGGCAGACTATGCTCAAGCCTTCTCATGATAAAATCCGCCTGAATACCGCGGGTATCACTCAAAAACTGTCGCAGTGACTGCATCTGCTCGCTGTCGATCTCAGCCAGAAAGGTTTCACGATCCGGCCAGGGCGAGGCCCAGCCAGGCAGACCAGCCAGCCATGGCGGTAAATCAACGCCACGCGCCACGTAGTATCCCAGTAACTCCGGAAAACTCTCCACGAAGCGTTCCCGCTGCCCTTCCCGATACCAGATAAAGTGCCCGATGCCCAGGGACGGAAAATCCTCCCCCACATTCCAGCTGGTCAGGCATGACAACTGGCGATTGCACTCATTCTGAAATATCCGGTCAGCAACCCAGTTGGCTTGCTCCGAATTCAGGGTTGGTAACCGATCATCGGCAAAAGCGCCTGCGGACAGCATCACTAACGACAGCCCCAGCCAACCGCAAACGGTCTTGCAAAAACGCCCCCGCATACTGCACTCCTTCGTCACTGAACCCGGGTATTTCGGGTATCTCGGTCGCCCGGACATACCGATCAGGTCAACGGGCAGGACAGTATCAGGGCGTCTTCCCGAAACGCGCTGCCTGCCTCACTGGGATAATAGTGTCTGCGCTCACCCACTTGCACAAATCCCATGGAATAGTACAGTGCCCGGGCAGCCTCATTGGAAGGACGTACCTCCAGAAAGCAGGTGTCGGCGCCCAGTTTGCCGGCTTCGGCCAACAGGTGCTTCAACATGCGACGCCCGTAGGCCTGGCGACGAAAACCGGGATGCACACACACGGTGAGTACGTGACTTTCCCCGACCGCAGCACTAAGCACGCCATGGGCAACAATCCGGTCGCGGGTCGCCAGTACCCAGCACTCGTATCCAGCCCGTAAACAATCCAGGAATATGCGCTTACTCCAGGGGTTCGGGTAGGAAATTTCCTCGTTGTGAACCACAAAGTCAAGATCACTGGGCCGCATTCGACGGCATATCACCTGACCTGGGTCGGTTATGGTCTGAAACATCGGATCTGCTAACATGTCCTGTAAAATATTACTCCTCACCCCGTTTGAGACGATCTCGCACCAACTGCATAGCCTGCCAAGCGGAACGTTTCAAGTCAGCGTTGGTTTGCATAGCGTGCAGAGAATGTGTCCGCAGCATGGCAAAGCCGAACTGAGGATGCACCAGCAAACTGCCAGCCTGCTCGTCTTCCCCGGCCCTGGTATCCCGGTACAGGAACGGGGGTGTTTCATCGGCCAGAATCAGCAGCATTGCCGAAGGTTGCTCACGCAGGCGCCTGGCAACAAAACCATCCACTGCCTGACGTGCCGCTCGCTGCCCGACTGGCAATCCCAGATCACCCGGAAATGGCCAATGGAATGTATGCTCTTGTGCCACCGCATCTTTCAGAGCCGGGTTCAACGCGACCAATATCCGTTGCAGCATCTGGCCAGTGTCAGTCGTCAGGCAATCTGCACCTGCCGGCAGCATCGCCAGCACAGACAGGCGTTTTCCCACATTAAACCAGCTGAAGGCAAAGTCCAGCGTCTGATCGTCTTCAACGGCGGGTGGTGCCGCGCCGTCTTGCCCAGTATGTGTCTGCGTATCGGCCTGCTTATGCACATCAACAGGCTGACGTTCTGGCGCCTTCGCAAGCTCCTGGCCCAGAACGGCCTTTAACGAGGCGGGGCCGTGTTCTACAGATGCTGGCTGGGTACTGTTGGGCTGGGCACTTTTTGGCTGTGCATTTTCTGGCAGAGATCTTTGCCGAGGATCGGGTACTGGCTGACCTGGCCCACGAGCGTGGTCATCGGACAGCACCTGCCTGGCAGCATCGCCAAACGTTGGCACCACCGGGGCTTCAGTCACAAGGGCAATCTCGTGCGAGGGGCCGGCACCAGGCAATTGGCCACGCGCGAACCAGCTTTGAACCCCCATTTCCCGCAACAATGTCTGTCTGTGATTCTCGGTCGCCATCAACGGCTCCACCTATTTCCTGCGAATTCATTTGTCTTACAAACACATTATAAAGCAGAGGGCACCCTATGCACCAAAGCTATCTGCCCCGTTACCACAAACAATTGTACGGCTGCGGCAAACATGTTTGAATCTATGGTTTTATGGACAAGGTAAATACGCTATGAAAGCTCTGCTGTGCAAATCCTATGGCCCGCCCGAGAACCTGTCTCTGGAAGAGGTCGCTGACCTGGAACCCTTACCAGGTGAAGTCATTGTTGATGTGTACGCCGCATCACTTAATTTCCCGGATACACTGCAAATCCAGGGTAAATACCAGTTTCAGCCGCCCATGCCATTCTCACCTGGCTCAGAGGTCGGCGGTATCATCTCTGCGGTGGGAAATGATGTGACGGGATTTGCGGTGGGTGACCGGGTGATGGCGACTCCGTCTATCGGCGGTATGGCAGAACAGGTAAAAGTGCAGCCTGCCGGATTGCGTAAAATCCCTGACAGCATGGATTTTAAAACCGCAGCAGGGTTCGCCATGGTATACACCACGTCTTACCACGCCTTGAAGCAGCGCGCCAATATCCAGCCCGGCGAAACCCTGCTGGTTCTGGGTGCCAGCGGTGGCGTGGGTATGGCCGCCGTTGAGTTGGGCAAGCTGATGGGCGCTCGCGTCATTGCAGCAGCCAGCAGCGATGAAAAACTGGCTTTCGTGAACCAGGCCGGCCCGGATGAACTGCTCAATTACAGTGACGGCGAGCTGAAAGAGAAAGTCAAAGCCCTGACTGACGGCAAAGGCGCTGATGTCATCTATGACCCGGTCGGCGGCGACCTGTTTGATCAGGCCACGCGCAGCATAAACTGGAATGGACGCTTGCTGGTGGTGGGCTTCACCAGCGGCCGCATACCGTCATACCCGGCCAACCTGGCACTGCTGAAAGGCAGCTCGATGATGGGCGTCTTCCTGGGTCGCTTCCGCAAGGAAGAGCCGGAGGCCTATGAGCAGAACTTTCAGGAGCTGTTCGATATGTACACGGCGGGAAAGATCAAGCCCATTGTCACCAAATCTTTTGCCTTTGACGACTATGTGGCTGCCTTCAATGTGTTCCGCGATCGCAAGGTCATGGGCAAAGTCACCTTCGAAATCCGCACTGAATAGCAAGATCTGCAACATTGCGATGGAAGCGCTTTCCAGATTTAAATCCTGTCTCTTATACACATCTCCGAGCCCACGAGACAGGCAGAAATCT
>OJBX01000241.1_pt1 | contig 32709 bp, 25 predicted proteins | sample 1590751 | NCBI WGS metagenome assembly OJBX01 (sample SAMN05416780, study PRJEB24817) | seawater metagenome | isolation source: Sea water | place: Canada:Atlantic | collected 2013-07
GATCTACACGTAAGGAGTCGTCGGCAGCGTCAGATGTGTATAAGAGACAGCAGTACGATCGAAACCAGCGAGAACCTGACTATAGGAAAATCGTAGAATAACATTTTTGTTACTGGTCCGGCATCGTCGGCATTAACCATCTTCAGGCAGAGTTGAAGTTCTTCCCGGGATTTCTGGTCTTTGCATAAACGTTTGGCGACATGGTAACTCTCTTCCAGGCTACTGTCGGGAGGATCGAGTGCTCGCAACTTACGATAAAGATATTGCTGTCCGACACTGGTTAGAGTCGTGTCGACTTTCCGGAATACCGAATTCATGTCCAGATCATTCCAGGTTTTGTCGTCGATTGTGGTCTTTGCCTGTTCAGGTTGGGTCAGGTCGAAAAGGCGCCTGATAGACGAGAAGCTTCTGTCTTGCTTTTTAGGTTTATTCCATCCTGTGCGTAGTGCTGCCAATTTTCGATTTCTAAAATAATTGAGCACGGAGTTCCCTTTTGTATTTGGTTCTTCAACGGGTCTGCAGGCATTTAATAATGCCCAAGTACATTCAATGACTTTGCTCTGGCTTCAAAATACCGGAACACCAGTAGGCCGGCCATCAGATAAAAAAGTCCATTAAGGAGAATAAACCCGTACCACCACAATGGGAATTCGTTTTGCTGCGTCACCAGTTGATTGACCGTGTTGGCGGCTGCGGTAAATGGAAGTAGCGACAGGGCGTTCATTGGCCAGGCTGGAAGGCTGACGAATGCGAGCAATACAAACTGCATGATGCTGGATACTGCGCTGACGCGCTTGTGGACCAGTGCGATGCCAGCAATGGCGAACCCTAGACCATGCACCGCGGGCAAACCCAGCAGAATGATGCCAAGACTGTGCAGATAAGGAATCTCCAGCCAGCGACCGGTGCTGAACATGGCCAGGAACAACAGGCTTGTGTTGAAAGCAATGGTCGCGATCAGGCTCACCAGCATCCGCACGATCAGTAGCCTGCCAAGTCCTGCCGGCGCCATGACAAGCTGTTCCAGCGTGCCCTGCCTGGCTTCATCAATAATTGACTCCGCCGTGGCGCTGTAGGCAAGTACCGCAAACATCCACATGATGTAACCCACCACTACCATATCGAGTTGGTCGGCTGCCATGTCGTCAGCTAAAAAAGTCCTGAGGCCAAGGAATACAACCAGGAACAGTAAATACACCGCGAGCAGCCCAACCAGCGTGTCAAACAGATAGCGTCGAAGCATTGTCAGCGCAAAACGCGCTTCGTTGCTAAAGGTCAGCAACCAGAAAGAGAAGCCACCGGTTTTCATTGCTCACCTCCTACGCTCGCTCGACTGATTGATTCTGCTGCAGGGCTGGACGTACGCTTGATCGTGTGGATAAAAATATCCTCCAGTGTGTCGCTGGTGACGTTGATGTCGATCAGCCTGTGACCTGCCTGTTCCAGAGATGCCAGCGCCAGAGACAGGGTGTCCAGGTCACCGGTTCGCAGCGTCAGTCGCGATGACGTCGCGTTTTCTTCTATGCTCCACTGACTGGTTTCCAGATCCGCTTTGACGCCACCCGAAGGGTGCCCCTGCACTTGCAGATCAAAGGTCTTTTGCGGAGAAAACTGGCGGCGTAATTCCTCTACGCTGTTTTGTGATATGACTTCGCCTTGATACAGGATAATGACGCGATCGCAGATGGCTTCGATAAAATCCATGTCATGGGACGTCACCAGCATTGCGCTTCGGCGGGTGTCTACCAGTAGTCGCAACCAGTCTTTCATGTCGCGCACCATGTCTACATCAAGCCCGAGAGTCGGCTCATCAAGCAGGATCAGCGATGGTCTGTGAACCAGAGCGCAGGCAATGGCGACTTTCTGCTGATTGCCTTTGGAGAGCATTCTGACCTGCTGGTCGCAATATTTGTTCAGGCAGAGTCTGTCGATCAGCTCTTGCGCGCGCTGGCACGCTTCGTTGCGCGGCACACCTTTCAGCCCGGCGAAGTAAACGATGTTCTCTTGCGGCGTCAGTCGCCAGTAGACATTCCGTGCGCCCTCCAGAACAGCGCCAGTGCTCAACATGGTTGCCCGTTGCTGATGCTCAATGTCCTCGCCGTTCACCTGTATTAAACCGGTATCCAAGGCATTCAGGCCGCAGATGGATTTCAGCGTCGTGGTCTTGCCAGATCCGTTGGGGCCGAGCACACCCACGATCTCACCCGGGTTCACGCTGAAGCTGATATTGTTCACAGCCTTGACGGTCTCGCCTTTACTTGAGTAGGTCTTGTTTAATCCTGCAACCTCCAATACCGGCACCATTGCCATATCCTTTTACCTGCGAGAGGAGTGTCAGGTTATGCGGAAACGTGTGGAGGATCAATAACCGATACTCTGTGAAATTTCGACGTATCGCATTCTGTGACCTTTCGGTGCATAACGAGGTTGATTTAAGCCTGCGTTGGCTCTCTCAAGTCCTCGGAATAAAATAGTGACAATTTGTCATTTCTTGAGGCATTACATTGACTATAGGTGCATATACACGCAAATATAGGTGCATATACACTTAGATTGCCCGGGTTTGATCATGAGTACACACGAAATTCCCTGCTATGCATTTACCGCGCGTCACGCCAGTCGACATCTGTCGCAGTTCTACGAGCGCATGCTTGGGGGTAGTGGCATTCACGGTCAGCAGTTCACCATTATGGCGATTATCAATAAAAAAGGTCCGCTTTCTGTTATCGAGCTTGCCGAAGAATTGGCCATGGACAGGACCACGCTTGCCCGCAGTCTCAGTCCTTTGGAAAGGGACGGCTACATTTCCATCACGAGCGGGGAAAAAGACCGTCGTGCCAAGGCTATTGCCATCACGGGTAATGGCAAAGAAAAACTGGAAGTAGCGTTACAAATGTGGCGCCAGGCCCAGGCGGAGTTCGAGTTGCGTTTTGGGGCGGAGAGAGCAGCCCGGTTGCGAGAAGAGTTACGGGCGGCAGCGGAAGCCGTCGCCTGTTAGCTTTCTTTAGAAAAAAATTCAAACATAACCACAACTAAAATAAATCGGTAACTGATAATGTCAAAAAAACTACTCACGCCGTTGTCTGCATTATGCATTTCAATGTTCTCCGCGCATGCACTGTCGCAGAGCTCGAATGATGATTCCACTATTACCTACCCGAGCGCCTACTTTGCCGAGTATGTACCCATTACAGTAAATGACATGCTCAATCGAATTCCCGGCATAAACCTGGTACTTAACAATGGCGGGGCTGGATCAAACTCCAGCTCGGATCGCGGGCTCGGTTCCAGCGCACAAATCCTGATTGATGGCAAACGGCTGGCGGGCAAGGCCAACGAGGCTACCAGCCAGCTCGACAGAATTGCCGCCAACGAAGTTGATTACATTGAGATCATCAGAGGCAGCTCCAGCGATCTCGACGTGCAGAACAGCGGCCAACTGGTCAATATCGTGTTGCTTGAGTCACAGTCGCGTTCCACTCTTTCCACCGAGGCCAATGCGACTCGCTTCGCAGATGGTACAGTAGAGCCAGGTGGTTCCTTAGCCTGGAGCGGTCAGTCTGGAAACCTTACCTACCTTCTAAGCGGTACCGTCGCAACTGCCTATGAACATGTCGAAAGTTATGAATACAGCCTCAATGCAGACTTCTCTCCCAATGATACTATTTCCTTCGACCGCTACAGGGATCAAACCAATTACACTCTGAACTCCAATGTTTCTTACGCGTTGACGGAAAATGACCGGGTTGCGTTCAACGCCCTTTACAGCCAAAACGATCCTCAGACGGAACTCTACCGGATCGTCACTGACCTGAACGGCCCGTCACCTGTGGTCTCCTACGAAAGGGAAGATATTCCGTCCACCTCCGATAATTGGGAGATTGGTGGTGATTACGAGCATAGTTTTAACAGCGGCAATCGCTTCAAGGTGCTTTTTATTGCCAATGAAAAAAACACAGATATCCTGCGTGAACGATTCCTGTCCTTCACGCCAGGCGGCACGGAAACCAAAAATCTGTTTCTCTCAACTCAGAGCCGCTACAGTGAACGCATAGCCCGCAGTTCTTACACCATGACCTTACGCGAGGGGCAGGGGCTTGAGCTGGGTATCGAAGCTGCGCAAACTGTACAGGATTCTGCATTAAAACAAGGGGTGTCGCGAGCCACTGGCGGGAACCCCGCTTACGGTGGCTTAACGCCTGTGATGTTTCCGAATGCGAACTCAACCGTGGAGGAAGTTCGTTATGAACCATTTGCAATTCACAACTGGCAGATCACTCCCCGCATGTCGCTGGAAAGTTCTCTCGTAGCAGAATTTTCCGAGATTGAGCAAAGTGCGGACACCAACCTTAAACGCGACTTTCAGTATCTGAAGCCCAAGCTCGACTATCGCTTCAACATCAGTAGTTCGTTGCAGTTCCGTGCATCTCTGGAGCGTGAAGTGTCGCAGCTGAGCTTTGCAGACTTCTCCCGGTCAACCAATGACCGGGATGACGATCAGGATACAATTGCCGGTAACCCCCAACTGGAGCCAGAAGAAAGTCTGAAGGGAGAGGTCACTCTGGATTACCGCCTGCCAAATGACGGTGGCTCGCTTAATGCCAAGTATTTCCACTATGAGTATGACAACAAAATCGGCAAGGTGGATATATCTACGCCCACGGTATTGCAGTCTACCAATGGCAATATCGGGTCTGCCGCTACTTACGGAATCATACTTAATGGTAGCGTTAAGCTCGGATTTGTCGGCCTGCCTCAGGCGCTTCTGACAGCAGCTGCGACCATTCAGGAATCTGAATTTCATGATGATCCCATGGTCCCGGTAGAGCACGGCTTTCCTCCCTACGACAGAGGAACCTATCGGGTCAGCTATCGCCACGATCTGCCGCAATACCGGATGAACTACGGATTGACCTACAATGGACGCTGGTCAGGCGGACGTATACTTTACGAAATTGACAATCGTTACAATCTCGCCGTGCCCAACAATTTTACCGCCTACGTCGAGATTGTTGGTTTCGCCGGGCTGACATACCGTCTGGAGGCCAATAATCTGAGTAACCATGAATCCCGGCCGAAGCGAGTTCGCTACGCGGGCAAGACGATTGATGCAGTCCCTGAGGAGTATGAATTCACTCGTTCAACCACCGGCACCAGTTTTGCGTTTAAGGTGAGAGGGAATTTTTAGTGCGCGACCTCCCTTGCTACGAGATTGTCGAAGATTGAGCTTGGCCAGCACTAACGCTGGCAATCAGGCCGCCGCCCCTGGCCCCGGGCCGCGTCGAAGGTTGCAACGGCAGCGGGCATCTGCTGCTCCAGTTCACGAATGCGGCTTTGGGTTGTTGGGTGAGTGGACAGAAACGCTGGTGGTCGTTCTCCGGCCTCGCGCGCCATGTTACGCCACAGAGTGACGCTTTCGCGGGGATCAAATCCCGCCTGAGCCATGTAGTCGAGGCCAAGCCGGTCGGCTTCGGTTTCATCAGCACGTGAGTAGGGCAGGGTCAGCAAAATCTGCGCGCCCGTCCCAATCAGCCCCGGATCCATGCCGGTGGTCTGTGCGAGAACCGACACGCCCAGCTGGGTTGCCAGTTGGTTAGAGAGTCGGGCGGCAGAGTGCCGCGCGGTGACGTGCGCAATCTCATGCCCGATCACCGTTGCAAGCTGGTGCTGATTTTCGGCTGCCCTGAGCAGCCCGCTGAAAATGCCGATCTTGCCACCGGGCAGTGCGAAGGCATTGACCGAATCGTCTTCAAACAGCACCACTTCCCAATTCTGACCGGTATTTACCTGGCTTAGCACGGCATCGGCCACACAATTGACATGGCGCGTCAGCGCCTGATCCCTGCTGACGGTATTCTCCTGCTTGAGCTGGTTAAACGCTTCTTCCCCCATGGCTGCCATCTGGCCTTCGGAAACCAGCAGCATTTGCGAGCGACCAGTTGGCGAAGTAGCACAGGCAGATACCAGCAAAGACAGCAACAAAACTGCGAGTGAAACCGATTGAGACCTTGTCATGACAGACTCCTTGTAATTCAGTGCCAGTAAATAAAATGTAAATCGCGTCGCGAGCGTGAAACCATGAAGAACACAGTATCAGCATTGAGCCAGACTGCCAGTGCCCTAATTGTTTTCCGGGTCTGACGTCTGCTCGTCGTCGCTGTCGATCAGCACGGCTGTGCTACGAGGACGCACCTCTTTGCCGCTGGCCAGAAGATGGACTTTTGTGAAAGCGGCCCCGTATAGCAGGATAAGCGACGAATAAAACACCCACATCAAAATCAGTACCACGGCGCCGGCGGCACCATAAGTGGAATCGGGCGCTTCATAGGCGAGATAGGTGGCGATGGCGTAGCGGCCCAGCGAAAACAGCAATGCAGTGACCAGCGCGCCGATAAACACCTGCTTCCAGCCCAAAACAACATCAGGCAGAACCTTGAAAATTGCCGTGAACAACAGTGTTATCACCGCTAAAGAGACGACAGCCTCTACGCCATTTAACAGCAGCTCCACGGCGGGAACCACCGAGACAGTGAACTCAAGTGTGGCCCGCAATGCGACACCCAGCATCAAAGACACCAGCAGAATGAAACCCAGTGCCAGCACCAGCATCAGCGAGAAAAAGCGTTTCCTGATAAAAATCAGCAATGTGCTTCGGGACGGTTTGGGTTTGACCTTCCAGATGTCGTTAAGCGCATATTGCATTTGGGCAAACACAGTTGTAGCGCCCACCATCAATGCCGCGATCCCGGCAACTGTGGGCAGGATACCACCGGATTCGACCTGGGAATTGGCCACCGCTTCCTCAACCAGGCTTGCTGCGTCATCGCCCATGAAAGCCTGGAATTCCTCGACAACCCGGCTCTGCGCGGAGGCCTCACCCATGACCAGGCTGGCGACCGTGACGGCAATGATGATGGTGGGAGCAAGTGAGAACAGGGTATAGAACGCGAGTGATCCCGCATAGCTGAAGGCATTGCACTCAATCCAGAGTATCCCGGCGTCACGAAAAATACGCCACCAGTATCGCAGTTTATCCATGACTGCCCCTCCCAAGGGTCTCGACAGGGCACAAATGTTTGCATGAGCCGCCTGTATCTGTAGTCTAAAGTCGTCGCAGTAGACAATCAAATTCTGATATATCTCAACCAGGATCTGAACAGCAAAGGAGCAGAGCAATGCAGGACCCGATTGCCCAGCGTATTGAAAATGCCCTGTGGGGCGCATTCATTGGCGATGCACTGGCCATGCCGGTGCACTGGTACTACGCAACCGAACACATCCGTGAACAGTTTCCCGAGGGTGTGGACCGCTATTACCCGGCACCGCATCCGCACCCTGATGCCTTTATGCTGGGTATGAAGTACCAGCCCGATATAAAGAAAGCAGAAGCCAGCGGGCGCGCTTATGACATTCTGCACCAGCACGCGCGATTCTACCGCACCAGCTACAGTGACTTCGGTTTTAATCTGGACGACCGGGAAGGCGAACATGGCAATGCAACCGCGTCGGCGGACGAGCGCATGCACTATCACCATGGCCTTAAGGCCGGCGAGTCGACTCTGGGCGCGGGCCTGTTGCGGGTGCTGATGCGATCGGTCAGCAAACGCGATGGTTACGGCCAGGATGGTTTTCTGGATGACTTTGTTGAGTACATGACGCATCCGCGCGACAACCCGGACCCCTATACCGAAATTTACCTGCGGCGCTGGTTTGAGCACTATAGCCAGGGGGTAGCCCCGGAAAACTGTCCCGAACACCAGCGCCGGGTATGGTCCATCGACAGCGTCGGCGGTTTGATCAGGCCTCTGGCCCTAGCCATGCTGAATCCCGATAACCGCTACCTTGCCACCGGCATGGCGCTGTCTCATCAGCAGCTGACACACCGCTCGGAGATGGTGAGCAGCGGTCTCAGTTTTCTGGTGCCTGCGTTACTGCGCTTATTGAACGGGGGTGCTCCGCGCAGCATCTTTCAGTATTTGCTGGCACAGCTGCCAGCCCCGGCGATATCGGGCCAGAAACTGTTCCAGATATACCGGGACAACGACGGTCCGGATAATATTCCGGCGGACGAAACCTGGCGTCTGCACATGACATTTCAGGGCGAACCGGCTGCCCGAAAAAGCCCAGACTATTTTGCAACTGCCTGCTACATAGAGCAGGCATTGCCGCTGATGGCGGCTCTTGGCTGCGAGCATGACGGTGACCTGATCAAAACACTCCGGGCCAACGCTGAGGCCGGTGGTGACAGTGTGCACCGGGGACTGGTTTTGGGCATGCTGTTGGGGGCAGGTAGCAGTGACGTGCCGGAGGCGTGGAAAACCGGGTTAAAAGATTACCATGAGCTGGCGCAGGAAATTCAGCAGTTCGCAGGCCTTGCGGCACAAGGTAATGGTCACCTGCGACGTTAGTGGACATTGCCGGTGTACCTGTTAAAGCGTTTTTTAGTTTACTAGCGATACGAAGCGCTGACCCGCAGTGTCCTGCCGCCTATACCCTCATAAACCGTCTCAGTGGCCATGCCCGGTTCCACCAGAATCGGGGGCATGTAAGACCCGGCGCTAATCAGGTCTCCCGGCTCAAGCTGTTCACCACGCCGTCTCAACTCGTCCAGAACTACCAGTACGCCGTTGAGCGGGTTGCCGCCCAGATAAGCTCCGTCCTCATCGGCCAGGACGTTACCGTTTTGATCCAGAAAACTCACGCGCATGGTCTCCAGCGAGCGCAGAAACTGCTGTGTGTCTTCAACCGCCATACTTTCGCCAATAACGCCCCAGCGTGGCAGCAGGTTCGATGCCTGCATCAGGAACGGATTTGGCGGATTGTTGTTGAACAGTGGCGCCGGGACTTCAATAAAAGCATAAACCCGGTCAATATGCGGGAGAACTTCTGCCAGCGTGTTCGCGTCATTCAGTGCGGCATCACTGACACGGAAAAGGATGTCAGGCTCGGTAATCAGCACCTCTGCAGAATCCACCGGAATCACTGATTTGTTCGGCAGGAAGTTGCTGACATACATCGCGCCCACCATGGGGCGGTCAACACCCTCAAGAGCGGCATTGACCGGGTCCAGACCCACGACCTTGTATGCGGCGCGGGGCAATAGTCGATCAAAGGCCAGGATGACCTTGTCGCGCAATGCCCGTGCTGTTTCCATAGTCGTGATGCCCTGTGCATAACAGGCGGTTTCTTCATCTGACAGCATGGTCCTGGCCTGCCAGGCATCAAGAATTCGCTCACTCCAGATACTGAGAGGGCAGCTGGTTTGCGCCTGCAGGGGTTGGCCCGGCAAAAACAACAGGGCAGCGAGTGTAAGAGATGCCTGAAAGCATGGCGTTCTGAACATGACTATTTATTTTCCTGTAAGGCACGTGTGATACTAAAAATACCACATCAGACGGCCATAAAAACTTCTGCCTAGACCCGGGACGCGAGTCCCAATGGGAATATCAGGGTTCATGGCTCGGTTATAGCCGCCCAGGTGGTTTTCGTAGTTCTTGTCCATAAGATTATTAACACCGATACCAAGCTCTGAATCGGGTGTAGGGCGATAGCTGGCCGAAAGGTTAAGCAGTGTGTAGCCGTCAGTCTGCATTTCCCTGTTGGTACTTGAGACACGTTCCTGATCTGCGTAGCTCACAGTTTCCAGCGAGCCAGTCCACTGATTGCCAAGGTAGTCCAGGGCGACCAGAATGTTGTCAGGCGAAATGCGGTACAGATTATCATCGATATCGCGGCGTTCGCCTTCAATGATGCTACCTACTGCACGTAACTGCCAGCTGGAATTGATACGGAAACTGGCCTCCATGTCCATGCCCAGAAAGCGCGCATCAACATTATTCCACTGCAAAGGATTGGGTTGACCCATGCCCATGTTCGCCATCATTTGGGCGAAGTTATTGGCAAGCATACTAGAGCTTGGCGTTCCCTGAATATAATCCTTCACGTCGCGCACGAACAGCCTTGGGTAAAAACTGAAACGTCCCGCATCCAGGTCAAAGCCGATTTCAACTTCATGTGAGACTTCCGGCTCCAGTTCAGGGTTGCCGATATACAGGTTGCCATCTGCCAGACCTGCTGTCACACCCAATGGTAGCCAGAGATAGCGCTCCTGATAAGAGGGTGCGCGCATTTTTTGTGCTGCGCCGACATACCAGACCAGATCACTGCCGGTGTCGATACTCAAGCGGGCAAACCAGTCTGTGTTGTAATCACGCTTATTCAGATCGCTGTTGTTGAACTGCATGGCCAGCATGCCGGCCATGTTGCTCATCATGAAAGGCATACCGGTCCCCATGTTCATCGGATTCAGGTTGGCGCTGACCGGGCCGGAGTTCATGGTGACACGATTGAGGCGCAGACCTGCATCCAGGCCGATATTGCCCGTGATTGATTGCGAGCGTTCAGCATACAGGCCCAGAATATCCCGCGTTACATCGGAGAAACTGTTAATGGCAAATGCTGCTGCGTTGGGATTGCCAATAGTGGCATCGTGGTTTTCAAAATTGCCATCAATACCGGCTTTCCAGGTGCCATCTCGGTCGGGCAGCTCGAGATCAATGACAAAATGCGTATTATCGCCTTCGGCCAGTGTGCGTCTATAGCGCATGGTGCCATCAGCAAATTCACTGTCGCTGGCTTCCTCACGCATAAGCATGGCGCGGAAGACACGGTCTCTGTTGGCGAGCGATACAAATACGCTGCCAACCCCGCCATCATTGACTGACTGACCCCCGACATAGAGGCGTCCGCCCAGCTCATATTCATTGCTGTTGCCATAATCCCCGCGATAGGTTACCGCGTTAATCTGACCACCAATGATTTCCTGACCGGCGCTGACGGGCGCAATACCACGGCGAATGGTAAGCGACTCCAGCACCGCGACAGGCGCGTAGTGCAGCGGTGTGTCCATCGCGTTGGGACCGCCGGAACTGATGTGTGAGCCTATGTGCCGCACGTTGTAAAGCAGGACATTGAGTAAATTCGGTGATATTGTTTTTGTGAAGAAATGTCCCCGGGTTATGCCTATGAAATCGTCAGGTTCGGTCCCAACTTTGTTGGTTATGTTGATATCAGCGATGGTGCTGCTTGCCGGCCCTGTCGGGGTTAGCGCTCAGGGAGCCCGGCAGGGTTATCAGGAATGGAGCGCCGAGACCCGTACCTCGCTCAGTTTCAGGGTCGACGGCAAGGTTGTACGCTCGCTGCTTCCGCCAGACTGGACGGTTTCAGCCTCTGCGGGGTCGCCAGACCAGGTCAACCTGGGTGTCACTTTCATGGACCGTCATGTCATTCTTGACCCTCAAGGTCAGTCGGTCGGTACCGGCAGCAGCCGCTACATGGTGATGTCAGTGCAGGCGCGTGATGCCAGCGGTGACCCAGGCATACTGATCATCAATGGCATATCACCGGAAGGTACCGGGGCCTACGACGTCTATCAGCCCGCCGTTGTCGCAACAGCAGAAAGGTCATTGAGTGGACAGGCGGACGCTCAGGCGGCTGTGCAGGAACATTGGCACATGGAGGCCGAAAGCGGTGATAAAATCACGGTGGATCTGCGCTATAAGCAGGCAGCCCCGACAAGAAGGCAGTCCACGATTGTGATCCGATCCGGCAAGCATACTGATTACACACGCACCTACCAGATCGACCAGGCCAATGATGGCCTGGGTGCGCCTGATACAGCTGACAGCCGCATTGAGTCATTCAGCTTTGTGGTCAGCGGACCGCTTTATGCGCGTCTGTTTGACGGCAGCGAAGTTCTTACCGGGATAACGTCCACGCCATGGTACAACCGACAGATATTCATACCCTGAGAAATAATGGCGTCATTCGTCGAGTAGGCAGTGTCAGCTGCCGTTTGCGACCCGTCCACAGGGCGTGTCAGCTTGCTTAGCATGCATGGATGCCTTATTCTTGCGTTACCTAAATTTGGCTGCGTTGCTGCCTGAAATGACGACTCGCGGTTTTCTTCGTGGTCGTTGTGCGGCATCGAGTCAAGCGATTCATAAAAAGAAAATAGCCTGAATTCAGGGAGTTACGAATGATTAGAACTAAGCGTGTGATATCGGCGCTGGCGCTGGGCGTCAGTTCGCTGGTCTGTTCAACTGCGGTCTGGAGCCAGTCCGGCACGGACGTTTCTGCTGGAGACTGGCCTGATTACAACGGTAATATGGCCGCCCAGCGCTATTCGCCACTGGACCAGATCAATGCCGACAACGTTAACTCTCTGGAGATTGCCTGGCGCCTGCCCACAGGTCTGTTCGGCTCTCAGCCCGAGTTCAATGCCACCTTTACACCGCTGGAAGTTGATGGCGTGCTTTACACCACCATTGGCGCGCAGCGTGACATCGTGGCCCTGGACGCCGTAACCGGGCAATTGCTGTGGCAATGGCGTGCGCAGGAAGGTGAGCGTTTTGATGCCGCGCCCCGTAAAGGTTCTGGCCGTGGCGTGGCGTTCTGGCGTGATGGCGACAAGCGTCGTGTACTGACCATTACACCGGGTTTCTTCCTGGTGTCTCTGGATGCAGATACCGGTCTGCCCGATCCCGAATTTGGTAACAATGGCGTTATCGACATGCAGGAAGGCCTGCGTCTGGGCGAAGGCCGTGAAGACATTGATATCGGTTCATCCATGCCGCCCTTTGTCATGAATGATGTCATTGTTGTGGGTCCGGCCATGGCCGTGTCCATGCGTCCGCCGTCAATGGCCAACGTCAAAGGTGATGTACGGGCGTACAGCGCCAGCACTGGCGAGCATCTGTGGACATTCCACACGATTCCGCGTCCGGGCGAGTTCGGGTATGACACATGGTTGGAAAACAGTGCCGATTATACCGGTAACACCGGTGTCTGGGCGCCGATGTCAGGTGATCCTGATCTGGGCATGGTGTACCTGCCCGTGGAAGCCGCAACCGGCGACCGTTATGGCGGTGACCGTCCGGGTGACAACCTGTTCTCGAGCAGTCTGGTGGCGGTGGATATTGCCACCGGTGAGCGCCAGTGGCACCAACAAATGATTCATCATGATATCTGGGACTGGGACAACCCCGCAGCGCCAATCCTGGCTGATCTGCCCAACGGTCGCGAGATCGTCATGCAGGTGACCAAACAGTCATTCGTGTATACCTATGACCGCGCCACCGGTGAGCCCATCTGGCCAATCGAAGAGCTGCCGGTTCCGGCCGGTGACGTGCCAGGCGAGTGGTACGCGCCAACTCAGCCTTTCCCGACCAAACCGGCCGGTTTTGATCGTCAGGGCATTACCGAGGATGATCTGGTGGATTTCACACCGGAAATCTACGCGGCGGCGCTGGAAGCCATCAAACCCTTCCGTCTGGGTACCAACCTGTATTCTCCTCCTTCAGTGAAAGACGCAGCTGATGGTACTCAGGGGACGCTGAGCCTGCCATCGGCAACCGGCGGCGCCAACTGGGAAGGGGCGGCCATGGATCCTGAAACCGGCATGTTGTACGTGCCTTCAAGGACAGTGGCGACCGTTCTGTCGGTGGACAAAGACCAAAATTCGGATATCGACTTCAGCATGGCACTGGGTGTGCGGGTGCCGCGAGCCATGGGCCTGCCGATTGCCAAGCCACCGTATGGCCGTATTACCGGCATCGATATGGTTGAAGGCGAACACGAGTGGATGATTGCTAACGCGGATACACCCGCATCTATCGCTAACAATGCTGCACTGGAAGGTGTCGACATTCCCCGGACGGGCGTTGAAACCCGCTCGGGCCTGTTGCTGACAAAAACCCTGCTGTTCTCGGGTGAAGGCACTGGTGGTGGTCCGACACTGCGCGCACATGACAAGCAAACTGGCGAGATTGTTGCCGAAATCGAGATGCCTGGCACTCAGACCGGTCAGCCATTTACCTACGCGCATGAAGGCAGGCAATACCTTGGCATGGTTGTCAGTGAACGAGGCAATCCATCCGAACTGGTTATTTATACGCTTCCGTAAAGTGCTATAACGAAATTGTGATACCAAGGAGTAGAAGTAATGAAACGTAATAAATTCACTCAGGCGGCGCTCGCGCCGCTGCTGCTGGCTGCCTCTGTATCGGCCCAGGCAGCGACATGGGAAATCGACCCCGAAGACTCAACGGTGATCTTCAAATATTCGTACTCGGACACCCCGTACCAGGGCGAATTCCGCAATGTACAGGCGACGTTTGAAATCGATCCACTGAGCCCTTCTGAGTGCAAGATTGACGTTACCATCCCGATTGAGGATCTGTACGTAGGCGACGAGGAAACCAAGAGCTACATGTTCGACATCGAGCTGTTTGACGTAGACCAGTTTCCAACGGCCACCTTTGTCGCTGATCAGTGCGAAGTGACTGGCGTTGACTCGTTCACTGCCAAAGGTATGCTGACGATTCGTGACCAGACTCATCCCATCGACTTCCCGTTTGACCTGGATATTGATGGCATGCGTTTTAATCTGACCAGCGAAGTGACTGTGCAGCGTCTGGATTACGGTGTTGGTCAGGGTTATTTTGCCAATACCTCGGCCATTCCGAATGACATCGTGATTGAAGTCGATGTTTACGCGGATATGTTGCAATAACAGGGGTCAACACCAAGGAAATTTCCATGCTCGCAAATATGTTTAATAAATACCGCCAGTTCTTGCTGGTGTTGGCCGGTTCTGCGGTTCTGGTGTCCTGTGATCGATTGATCACGCCGGATTTTGAGACCAGTGTCGCCGAACTCAGAGGTGGTCAGTTCACGCTGGACAAGGAGCACGCCACCTTGATCTGGAAAGTGGACCATCTGGGATTCTCCCGCTACATCGGTCGCTTTGATGATTTTGACGCCACACTCGATTTCGATTCTGAAAATGTTGAGAATTCCAGTCTGGAAGTGATCATTGAAACAGCGTCCCTGGATGTCAATAACGAGGCATTCGCGGAAGATCTCCGCGGCTCTGACTGGTTTGATGTGGAGAATTTCCCGCAAGCAGTCTTCAGAACAACGTCTTTTGTTGAAGCCATTGACGAGGATACCTTTGTTTTTGAAGGTGACCTGACGCTTCTGGGTACTACCGGACCTATGACCATGACGGTTAACTTTAACGGCGGTGGGCGCAATTTCCTGACGCGACGTTACACGCTGGGCTTCTCCGCAACTGCCGAGTTCCAGCGATCTGATTTTGGTCTGGATAACATGGTTTCATTTGGTGTCGGTGACGATATCCAGGTAGAAGTGCATGTTGAATTCCAGGATTCCTCACTGTAGGAAGTTCCTGAATTGAGTCCGGGGCGACCGCCTGGTTGCCCCGGATATTTCCCTCTCTATCCCTGCCGTAGGCTTTCCATTCTGTTATTCTTTGTACTCCAGCTCTGAACGATCTACGTTGTTCGACGTAGTTGCTTTCTTTCTCTAGGCCAAAACACGCACTCGATGTTGGTGCTGCGCGTAACTGCGTATGTGTGCTTTTTTATAAGTACTCCAGCGTATTCTTCTGAGTTGTTTTGTGCGGTAAATTTTAACTATTTGGGTAGCTTTGTTTTTTACTTATCGGTATTTTTGTGCCTGTAAGTGACTAGTTTTAAACAATAAAAAGTAAATTATTGTGCACAATAATGTGATCTGGCTGCCATTTTTTGCCCCGAAATGAATCGTTCTCCGGTTATGTTTTTAGATCAAATATTTTAAATTACTGAAAAATATTAACAAAATTTTAGTGGCACACATATTGCTCCCCCCTCGGTGTTAGCCCTGGCCAGTTGCATTCATTGAACTGGCAGGCACATAAGACACAACAACACTTGAGCCAGATACTGGCGGTCAACTGCTAGAGATACCGGGGGGTATGACACCTAATGAACACGAAGCCACACAATTCCTTTGCACGACGTCGTCTCACTGTTGCGATCGCCATGTTGGCGGGCGTTGCCTCAACACCGTTTACCTACGCACAACAATCGGACACACCTGTTATCGAAGAGCTGGTTGTCACCGGCAGCCGCATCCAGCGCGTAGACAATGCGACCTCCACACAGCCATTGTCTGTTATTAGCGCAGAAGACCTATCCAGTTCGGCCACCGTGGATATTGGTGAGATACTGAACGAGAACCCGGCGTTGCTGTCATCGGTTACCAGCACAAACTCAATCGGTGGTACTGCTGCCAACAGCACCCGCTCCAGCAACGTTGGTGGCAGTGCTTTGAATTTGCGCGCTCTGGGTTCGCAGCGAACGCTGACACTGGTCAATGGCCGCCGCCACGTCTCTGGGATTGAAGGTACATCCTCAGTGGATGTCTCAACCATTCCTTCGGCATTGATCGAACGTGTTGAAGTGCTCACTGGTGGTGCTTCGGCAGTTTATGGTGCTGATGCGGTCACGGGTGTTGTCAATTTTGTGTTGCGCGACGATTACGAAGGTGTAGATATTGATTTTCGCACCGGTATATCGGGTGAAGGCGATGCCAATACGCTGAGCCTGCGTGCATTGATTGGTCAGAACTTTGATGACAATCGCGGTAACTTTACTGTGTCTTTACAGCACGACTCCAGCGATGGCCTGCGAGCGGGAGATCGTAGTTTTCTTGCCAATGACGGTCGGGCCACAGGTGATGTAAACCCGGCGTTTCGCTTCCAGCAGGGCGATATTACCGCGGCTAACACGCCTAACCTTGCGCAATATTACAATTTCAACAACACCGGCCTGTTTCCCTACGGCCTGCGAATTCCAAGTGCCGCTACCTTTGCCAGCAATTATCAGAACGAATTCGGTACCGCACCTACGCTTACCGCCGCAGAGCAGGCATTGTTTGACCGACCCTCAACGTCAAGCCCACGCGCGCTTTTGCCCGGCAGAACTTTTAACATTACCTCACCCTACGGCGTTGTCGCGCTGGGCGACTTTGGTACCTCGGTACCGTTGGGGCAGGAGCCTGACCTAAATGGTAATGGCACCTCCGACTGTCTGGACAGCTTTACCGGTTACAATTCCAGTCTGGATGGCGCAGGATCGTACGGCGCAGTTGGTGGCTGCTGGGTCATAAATGAAGCTGGAGAGCTGGTTTCTTATGAGGACGGTCTGGTCACGGGTAACTTCAACCAGTTTGGTGCGGCGCAAAGCTATATTGCTCCGAACCGGCCATTTGTCATACCGCAAGACGACAAATACTCGATCAACCTCAATGGTCGTTATGAGCTGTCGCCTACAATGGAGTTGTTTGCGGAAACCAAGTATGTGTATCACGAAGTAGTGTTTGGTGGCGGCGGCAATCAGGCTACCGACCTGTTATACGCTGCACCTGATAACCCCTTCCTGCCAACTCAGTTGGCCTCGTTTGCCAATAATCCTGGCGTAGGTTTTGTCGGTCCTGGCGGTTTGTACATCAACCGCGACTCTGATGACTGGGGTGACAACGAATCCATCAACCGTCGCACCACCGTTCGTTTCGTTGGCGGTTTGCGTGGCAGCCTTGATCAATGGGGCCTGGACTACGAAGTGGCAGCCAATTACGGTAAATTTAATCGTCATTACAAATCACCGTTCACGCCGATTACCGATCGTTTTTTTGCGGCAATTGACGTCACCACCGATCCGGCGACTGGCCAGCCTGTATGTCGTTCCGATCTTAGCGCAACGGCCTACCCGAGAACGACCCCGTTCAACTTCCCTGCCTATCTGGGCGGTGGTGCATTATCATCATTCTTCAGCTTCCAGCCAGGTGATGGTCAGTGCCAGCCCGCCAACCTTTTTGGCGGTAAGGGATCAATCAGTCAGGAGTCCATCGACTTCTTCACTTACACACGCACCGTTAAGGAAGAAATTGAACAATCTGTGATCAGTGGTTTTGTCAGCGGTAACAGCAGTGAGTTCTTTACTCTGCCTGCCGGCCCGGTTTCCTTTGCTTTTGGCGGTGAGTGGCGTGAAGAGACCAGTGCACAAGAGTATGACAGCTATGACCAGGGCATCCTGCCGGTCAGTGGTGTGACTGTTGATGGTATCGCATTTGAGGCGGGCGACTGGATCGGCGACGTAAGCAATGCCCAGAGTCTTGGTGGATCGCCCGGTAACCGCGCACTGAGTACCAGCGCGAGCTACGACGTGTGGGATATCTTTGGTGAGTTTGAAATCCCATTGCTTAGCAATCTGCCCCTGATCGAAACGTTAACATTGGACGGTGCTTTCCGTCGGGCGGATTATTCAACCTTCGGTGAAAGTGATACCTATAAAGTGGGTGGTCTTTGGGCGCCGGTTCAGGATGTTCGTTTCCGCGCCAATTACAGTAAAGCGGTTCGAGTGCCAAACCTGTTCGAACTGTTTTCCCCGGAGCAGGGTCAAAACTTCCGCCCTAATGACCCTTGTGATGTTTCGCAGCTAAGCAGCGCTCCAGATTCAGCAACGCGTCAGAACAACTGTGTTGCGGACCTTCAGTCAAAAAATGTCCCGAACGAGAATATCTTTGATGCCAGCGGCAACTATATTTTTGTAGATCCGTTGTCAGCCGGCTTTCCGGGTGTCATTGGCGGCAACCCCGACCTTGAGCCGGAAGAGGCGATCACCAAGACCTTTGGTGTTGTTGTGCAGCCACGATTCATCGAGGGGTTGACAGTCAGCCTGGACTACTGGGATATCGTGATTGAAGACGCCATCTCGGAAATATCAGCGCAGAACATTGCCACCAGTTGTTACGACTCGCCTTCACTGGACAACCCGTTCTGTGAACTGCTGGATCGTAACCGCGAGCCAACGTCCGCGCAGTCAGGTGGTTTTACTTTCCTGCGCCAGGTACAGCTGAACTTCGGTGAAGCCAAGGCAACGGGTGTCGATCTCAACGTCAACTACGCTTTTAATATCGGTGATTATCAAATAGGCCTGGGTGGTGCGGTCACCAAGCAGCTTGAACTGGAGTTCATTGAACCGTCAAACCCGGGTGAAGAAGCGGTGGTCGACGACGACCTGATGGAAATGAATCGTCCAGAGTGGGCAGGGCAATTAAACTTCAGCGTAGCCACCGGTCCGTTCAGTGTTTCTCTGCGATCCCAGTACCTGAGTGAAATGGCGCTGACCGGTCCCATCGAAACCGCTGTTCAGAACTATGGTCCTGACATCTTTACGGATGAGTTCTTCTCCCACAATCTGTCAGGCAACTGGGACTACAGCTCAACAGTACGGATTTATGGCGGTGTCAGTAACCTGACCGACGAAAAGCCCTATGCCACTGAGCGTAGTTATCCGGTAAGCCCGGTTGGCCGAGCCTACTATCTGGGTATCAATGTGGCCCTGTGATGCAAAATCACAGGCTGTATTGTTCAGGAAGTTTGCTTGATTAAGCCAGATGAGTAGTAAGTGCGTCGCCTTGTCTGTCATCGCCCTGGTTTTATGGGGAGATGACAGACAAGGCCTCGCCACCTTCTGCAGTAATTCAAAGGACCCCGCATGAAAACAACACAGACATGCATATCTCGTATAGCCCTGGCAGCAATCGGGTTGCTTATGTACACCCTGTCGATACCACTGCTGGCACAGGATGATGACGAAGAAGAACGTGAACCTATCGAATTCCCGAGCTCGCTGGACGAAAAACTGTCCACGCTCACCGAAGCTGAAATGGAGTTTTTAATCACCGGTCCCACGCGCCGGTTTGCCCGTACTCCAGAGTTGTTGATTGAAGCGCTTGAAAAACGCACAGCGCCAGAGGTGCGCGCCTATGTTGATGCCATGATCTGGGTGACAGAGCAGCAAGCGTTTCAGGAAGGCGTGGACCTTGATCATATCCCGCTGAATACGGATAGCCCGGACTTTAATGCCTATGCCGTACGCCGACCGCGTAGTTTTGATCCCGATCGCGAACCGGGGCCTATCGACCTGTCCCGTTATGGTGGTCGTAGTGGTATTCCAACCTTTGCTGGCGCACCCATCGCACTGACGCCTGAAGATCTGATTGCCGGCGACGTTGATGTCGCCATCGTTGGTGCCCCCCTGAACATGGGCTCTGGCTGGCGTGGTGCTCAACACGGTCCGTTGGCTCTGCGACTGATTGGTCGGGTCGGTGGTAACGACCAGTACACCCAGATCAGCCCCAGCCGCGAGCTGAATATTGTCGACTACGGCGACATAGCCATTGATCAGGGCAGCACCGAGCGCAGCATGCAGCACGTGCGTGAGATTGTACGGGAGATTGCAGAAACCGGCGCCGTACCGTTTATTGTGGGCGGTGATCATTCGCTGGAATATCCCAACGTCGCAGCATTGGTCGATGTTTACGGCGAAGACAATCTCAGTGTGATTCACTTTGATGCTCATTACGACGTAGGTCGAGACCGCGCCCACTTTATCGATCACGGTCAGCCTATCTATCGCCTGTTGGCAGATGGCCACATAAAAGGCGGTGACTACATCCAGGTAGGTCTGCGCTCTGGCAGTCCCGATGAAAGTGGCTACAAATGGATGCGTGAACAGGGGTTCAAATATCATTCCATGGCTGAGGTTGAACGCTATGGCTGGGATTATGTGCTGGAAAGAATACTCAGCGAAGCCAAGGCCGATGGCCGCAAGCTGCACATCTCCTTCGACGTTGATGTGCTGGACCCTTCGTATATCGCTGGCACGGGTACGCCGGTTTCCGGCGGACTGACACCGCGCGAAGCCATTCCCATCATTCGCAAGTTATGTGCACAGCAGGAGGTTGTCGGATTCGACATTGTTGAGATTGCGCCCGAAATAGATCCGACCTATGTCACCAACCTGCACAGCGCCGCGATCGTGCAGGCCTGTCTGATTGGCGTTTCCATGCGCAAGCTGGGTTTTGATCCGGACTACCTGAACCCGATCACCATTGATCACGCACAGGACGACTATCACGTTCAGAACCACGACCAGAACAACGAGGAGAATGCGCCATGATACACAGGACTGGATGTCACCTTATGTCGGCGCTGGCCCTGAGTGTGCTTGTGTCTGCCTATTCCGCATCGGCATTAGCCCAGGCTCGTATTCCCGCTGATATCAGAGCCAAATTTGAATTGTTAACAGAAGAGCAGGTTGCTTTTCTGGGCACAGAACAACCGATGCGCGTGATTGCGACGCGCGAGAAGCTGTATCAGGACCTGGAGCGTCGAACGCCTGAGCAGGTTCAGCAGTATGTCAGTGACATGATCGATGCAGTCGAAGCACATGCTTATCGGCCCGGCATCGACATGGCAGAAATACCGCTGAACCCTGAAGCCAGCCGGTTCAACAGTTTTAAAGTTGTGCAGCCGGAGATCCTGAAGGAGCGCCTGCGTGATCCGGGACCCGTCAATGTGCATCGTTATATCAATCAATGGGCAGGTATCCCTACTTTCGCCGGTGCACCTGTTGCGGTCACCCCCGAAGACCTGGTCGCGGGCAATGTGGAGGTAGCGATTGCCGGTATTCCGCAAAGCATGAGCAGCGGTAGTCGTGACGGCCGCAATGCACCCAACGTGTTGCGGGCAATGCATGTGGCCGGCAATCTGGATGTTTATGCCATGGTTGACCCCGGCGCTGTCCTTAATATCGTTGACTATGGCGACATCTCGGTCGACAGGATGAGCCTGGAGCGCGGGCTGGATCATGTCTACGACATGGTACTGGAGATAGCCAATACCGGTGCGGTGCCTTTTCTGATTGGTGGGGACCACTCCCTGATGTACCCCAATGTGAAAGCGGTGCAGATGTCCGATGCGGAGCAGTCGCTGACGGTGGTGCATTTTGGTGCCAATTACAATGCCGAGCCTACCCGCGCGCACACGATTTCAGACCGCGATGCGGTTTACCGCCTGGTGTCAGAAGGCGTCATAGAAGGTGAAAACCTGATACAGGTAGGCCTGCGTGGATCGCAGGCAAACAAGGCGTCATTCGAATGGCTGCGCGACAACGAGGTCAGGTATCACACGATGGCATCGGTAGAAGTGAACGGTTGGCAGGAAGTCATGGCGGCTGTTCTGGAGGAAGCAGAGGATGCGCGTAATCCACTGTATATATCTCTCGATGTCAGTGTGCTTGATCCGACCGAGCTGACCGCCGCAGGCCGGGCAGTGCCCGGTGGTCTGACCATCCGGGAAATCACACCGCTGCTCAGACGTCTGTGCGCTGAGAATGACGTTGCCGGCCTTGAGCTAATGGACTTTGCGCCTATGCTGGATCTGAGTTACGTCAGTGCCATGAACGCGAATTACATGCTCAATGCCTGCCTGACGGGTATTGCCATGCGTAAGCAGGGGATCACCGACGAGAACTATCTTGATCCCACCACGGTGGACCATGGTCAGAATTGATGGCTGCTTTTACGACTTGGCAACAGGAATCCGGTATGAAGAATAGTACAAGAACTTTCGGCGTCATTGTTCTGGTGGTGGCTATCAGCACTGCCATGTCAGCCGCATTGGCGCAGCAAGACGACGCGGAAGAGAGCGCAGCGGTTGTCGAGTTTCCCGCATCACTGGACGCAATGTTGTCGGTGCTGACTGACGTGCAGCTCGCGTACCTGAAAGACAGCAGCAAGACTCGCCGATACGCGTCTACCACGGAAGATCTGATTGCCGCGCTGGAGAAGCGCTCGGCTGAACAGGTCGTTGCCTATGTTGATGCCATGATGTGGGTAGAAGACCAGACCGGCTTTGTGCAGGGTCGTGACATGGCGTGGTTGCCACTGAATACCGAATCGCCGGATTTTAATGCCTGGATGGTGCGCCGACCCAGAAGCTTTGACCCGGAGCGCGAGCCGGGACCCGTCAGTCTGGCCCGGGGTATCCCGACGTTTGCCGGCGCACCGGTGGCGCTGACGCCTGAAGACCTGATTGCCGGGGAGGTCGAAGTGGCCATTGTAGGCGCGCCCTTGAACATGGGTTCAGGCTGGCGCGATGCCGGTTATGGCCCTCTGGTAATGCGTACCACCGGTGGTATGGCGGGCAACGATCAATACACCCAGATCAGCCCCAGCCGTGAATTGAATATTGTCGATTATGGTGATATCGCCATTGACAACGACAGCACTGAACGCAGCATGCAGCATGTTCGGGAAGTGGTGCGGGAAATTGCCGAAACCGGTGCCATACCCTTGATAGTCGGCGGCGATCATTCACTGGAATACCCCAATGTGGCAGGACTGGTGGATGTCTACGGCAAAGGCAATGTCAGTGTTATTCACTTTGATGCACATCATGACGTGGGAATGGGGGACAGCCCCCATCACATCTCACACGGGCAGCCGATTTACCGTCTGATGCGGGATAACCACATTACCGGCAGCGACTACATACAGGTCGGGCTGCGCTCTGGCGGGCCGAGCGAAAGTGGCTATCGCTGGATGCAGGAGCAAGGCTTCAAATACCACTCAATGGCCGAGGTCGAGCGTTATGGTTGGGACTATGTCATGCAGCGAGTGCTTGATGAAGCCAAACGTGATGGGCGCAAACTGCATATCTCCTTCGATGTCGATGTGCTCGATCCTTCCTATATTGTCGGCACCGGTACGCCGGTTTCCGGCGGTCTGACACCGCGCGAAGCAATCCCGATTGTGCGTAAACTCTGCGCCCAGCAAGAGCTGGTAGGTTTCGATATTGTCGAAATAGCGCCGGCACTGGATCCGGGGTATACAACAGCGTTGCACAGTGCCGCCATCATCAAAGCCTGCCTGGTGGGTGTTGCGATGCGAAAGTTGGGGCATGACATCGATTATCTGAATCCGGTAACCATTGATCATGCGCAGGACAACTACGTTGAGGAGAATCCACAATGATGCGGACACTACCCTGTCGGCTGTTGGCCGTAATGACGCTTTGGATGCTGTTCGTCGCAGCACCCACCAGCAGTTTTGCACAGCAGGCCGAGGCTGACATACCGCCACAAATCATGAGCAAACTGAGTGGTCTGAGCGACGAGCAGATTGATTTTCTCCGTGGATTTCAGCCCTTGCGTGTTATCCCGACGCGACAAAAGCTGAACCAGGAGCTGGAGCGGCGCACGCCGGGGCAGATAGAACAGTTTGTCGCCGACATGATGATGGCGGTTGAAGCGATGGCCTTTCGCCCCGGTGTCGACATGGCACAGATCCCATTGAACCCGGAAGCCAGCAGCTTTAACGGCTTCAAGGTGGTGCGACCGCAAGCGCTCAATGAATACCTGCGTGAGCCCGGCCCTTTCAGTGTGCATCGTTATGTTCACCAGTGGGGCGGCATTCCAACCTTTGCCGGTGCTCTGGTCGCCATCGATCAGGCCGATCTCATCGCCGGCGATGTTGAGGTGGCAATTGTAGGCATACCACAAAGTATGAGCAGTGGTGCCCGTGATGCCCGCAATGCGCCAGAGGCGATTCGCAGTATGCATATTCTGGGCGAGCGCGACGTTTACTCCATGGTAGATCCGCTGGCGACACTGAATGTTGTTGACTATGGGGATGTTGCGGTCGACCGCATGAGTGTGCATCGGGGCATGGAGCATGTCTACCAGCGCATCATGGAAATTGCTGAGGCCGGTGCCATCCCCTTCATTGTTGGCGGCGATCATTCCTTGATGTATCCGACAGTTAAAGCAGTGCAAGACAATGAGGCGGACGAAGCGCTGACCGTGATTCATTTTGGTGCAAATTATAACGCTGAGCCCACGCGTGCACATTTTCTGTCTGATCGTGATGCTGTCTATCGCCTGATCACGGAGCGCGTGGTGGAAGGTGGCAATGTGATTCAGGTTGGGCTGCGTGGTTCGCAGGCAACGCCGGCAGCATTTCAGTGGTTGCGCGAACAGGGCGTTAGATACCACACCATGGCCGAAGTGGAGCGCCATGGCTGGGATGCTGTGGCAGCGCGCATTATCGACGAGGCCAAGTCTGCTACTGATCGCGTCTATATTTCGCTCGATGTCAGTGTCATTGATCCAGCGCAATTGCGTGCCGCTGGCCGGGCGGCTGCTGGCGGCCTGACAATTCGAGAGCTGGCACCTTTATTGCGTAGGTTATGTGCAGAGACGCAGATTGCAGGATTCGAAATCATGGACCTGGCTCCGATGCTGGACCTGAGCTATGTCAGTGCGATGAATGCCAACTACATGATGAACACCTGCCTGAGTGGTGTCGCCATGCGCAAACTGGGTCTGGACGATGACAGTTATCTGGATCCGGTGACCGTGGACCACGGGCAGAACTGAGCGGAACCGTGATCAGGCTAAGGGTTGAAGAATGCACAATCACAAGATTGAATTACATGGGGGTGGAACATGAGTGACATTAAAGTGGCCGAAAAAAGCAGAAAGCTTCTGACCGAGCCGTTGTCAATATTTGCCTTGGTAGCGGTTGTCATCTTTGCCTACAACGCCTGGTCCGGCAATAGCGACACCAGTGACGCAATGGCGGCCGGTGACCGAGACGTCGTGGTCATTGATGATGCAACAGTTGCGATGCTGCAGGAGAATTTCGCCTGGCTGGAGGGGCGTCAGCCATCTGAAGCAGAAACACAGTTGCTGATCTCACAGTGGGTTGATGAAGAAGTGCTGTTTCGTGAAGCGCTGGCGCAGCAGATGCACCTGAGTGACAGCAAGATGCGCGCCCATCTGGTAGAAAAAGTCCGCATGTTGTGGGCCGGCTCTCCTGAACCGGTAGATGAGGCCGAGCTGCTCGACTTTTACATGGAGAATATGGAGTCCTATTACACCGAACCTACCCTGAGCTTTACTCAAGTGTACTTCGAAGAGCTGCCCGCTGATGCTGATGAGGTTCTGACAACGTTGAAGGCAGGGAGTACGGTTGAAGGTGAGCCTTTCTGGCTTGGCAAGAATCTTAACAGCTATTCGGAGAGTATTTTACGCAGCAGCTTTGGCGGCGAGTTCTATGAAACCCTCAAATCGGCGCCTGTCGATCAGTGGGTGGGGCCGGTTGAATCGGTACGAGGCTTTCACTTTGCCCGAGTAAGCCATAAAGGAGAGCCGGAACTGATGCCTTATAAGGCCGTGCGCGAGCGTCTGGATCAGGACTGGTCCGCGCATCACCGGCGTCAGAATGTCAGCGCCCGTACCGAAACCATTAAAGAGCGCTTCACGATTGTATTAGGAGCAAGTGGTGGTTAAACGTTTGCGATGGCAGCTGGCAGGGGCCCTGTTGTTGCTGATGTCATTCCCGGTCGCCGTCGCGCATTACCTGGACCTTGCCCAATTTACACTGGTACAACAGAACGTCGAAGATGAAGGGCTCTGGTTTCGATTCGATGCCAATCTGCCAGTCAATCTGGACGCCGAGCTGCCGGTCATCTGGCCGGAAGGGTGCTCTGTTCTGGAACGTGATGAGCGTCTTGAGTCTACCAACGCTGTCACGGTGAGCTTTGACGTCACCTGTGATGAAACCAGCAGTGGATTGATCCGGACCCGCTGGGGCCGCGACGGGGGCATGCTGGAGCTGCATCTGCTTGATGGCAGCGTGGCGTCCACCATGTTATCTGGTGGACGCGTTGGTGCCGAATTCAGTCTGCCTGACTGGACTGCTGCGGCGGCACAGGAGCCTGATGGCTTTCTGCTGACTGCGTGGCGCTACCTGATGCTGGGTACCGAACATGTTCTGATCGGACTCGACCACCTGGCATTTGTGCTTTGTCTGGCCATGATGGCACGTGGCATTGGTTTGTTGTGGCTCATCTCGGCGTTCACTCTGGGTCACTCAATCTCTCTCGCACTGGCCTATCTTGGTGTTGTTAACGTTCCTATCGTCCCGGTAGAAGCCATCATCGCTCTGTCTGTTGTTTTTATGGCACGCGAAGCCCTGTTGGCGCATCGGGCTGACAATAACCCACAGGCAGTGCAGCGCAGTGCGGAAACCTCATTCAGATGGCGCATAGGTATCACCACAGGCTTCGGTCTGATTCATGGTCTCGGGTTCGCCAGTGTGCTTGGCGGCCTCGGCGTGTCGGCGGCGGATACGGTTGTGGCGCTATTGTTTTTTAATGTCGGCGTCGAGATCGGACAGCTCATGTTTGTCATGACAGTGCTGTTGCTGTTGCTGATGCTGCGCAAGGTCCGTCTTGATCAGAAGATGATCCGCGCCAGTGCCTTTGCCGCCGGTGGACTTGGCCTGTTCTGGACCATTGAACGGGTCATGGGTATCTGAGTCAGCCTTTTGCAGCATTCGACACGTCGCTACGTCAATTGACGCAGACATCATGGTTAATCGCCGACTTGTTGTTGGTCCGTCTGAATCTCCAAAATGAGATCAGATTTATTAAGGAGCTCATCATGCGCAACACTTCATTTTTATCCCGAACCATAGTCACTGCTGCTGCCTGTTTTTTCTGCCTGGGCGCCGGCGCCCAGGAGCCGATCAAAGTCGGGGTATTACATTCATTGTCCGGCACCATGGCAATCAGCGAAACCACATTGAAGGACACCGTTTTGATGATGGTGGAAGCGCAGAATGAAAAAGGCGGTGTGCTGGGGCGGCCACTGGAGGCGGTTGTAGTTGACCCTGCATCGGATTGGCCGCTGTTCGCTGAGCGCACCCGGCAGCTGCTGACGCAGGATGAGGTAGATGTCATTTTTGGCGCCTGGACGTCGGTATCACGTAAAGCCATGCTGCCGGTACTGGAAGAGCTCAATGGTCTGCTGTTCTATCCTGTGCAGTATGAAGGCGAGGAATCTTCCAAGAACATTTTCTACACCGGTGCCGCGCCGAATCAACAGGCGATTCCGGCCGTCGACTACCTGATGAATGATCTGGGTATTGAGCGCTGGGTGCTGGCGGGAACCGATTATGTTTATCCACGCACAACCAACCGGATTCTGGAAGCCTACCTGAAAGATCAGGGTGTGGCTGACTCGGATATCATGATCAACTACACACCGTTCAGTCATTCAGACTGGCAGAGTATTGTTGCGGATATCAGCCGTTTTGGCAGCGCCGGTAAAGCGACTGCCGTGGTATCAACCATCAATGGTGACGCCAATGTGCCGTTCTACCGTGAACTCGGTAATCAGGGCATTTCGTCTCTGGATATTCCGGTTATCGCGTTTTCTGTTGGCGAAGAAGAACTGTCTGGAATCGACTCGCGGCCATTGGTCGGTCATATGGCCGCGTGGAATTATTTTCAGAGTGTTGATACACCTGCAAACGATGCCTTCATCGCCCAGTGGCATGAATTCATCGGCGACACCGATCGTGTGACAAACGACCCTATGGAGGCCACCTACATCGGCTTCAATATGTGGGTCAGAGCCGTCGAGAAAGCGGGCACCACGGACGTAGATGCTGTCGAACAAGCGATGATCGGCATAGAGACGCCAAATCTGTCGGGCGGTATGGCGGTGATGAACAAGAATCATCATCTGTCCAAGCCGGTTCTGATTGGAGAAATCCAGTCTGATGGCCAATTCCAGGTGGTGTCGGAGACCGACGAGCTGGTGCCGGGTGATGCCTGGTCAGACTTCCTGCCCGGCTCCCGTGACCTGATGTCGGACTGGACCGCTCCGGTTCGCTGCGGCAATTTTAATACTGTGACAGAAACCTGTTCAGGACAAAGCAACTGAGCTTCGATCAGGCTCTGGATCCACCTCCGCCGGGCCCCTCGCGGGCCCGACTGAAAGCCGACGGCATCCTTCGTCATGGAGTGAACGCGTGAGAACCCTCTGTTTGTTGATCTGCTGCTTCGTTTTCCGATTGGCGGCAGCGCAGCAAGCCCCTGAATCAGAGCAGTCGACGGTGGCTGCTAACGACAACCCTCTGACCCCTTTGTTGCAGGAACTGACCGATGCCAATCTGCGTCGCATGCCGTCATTGGTCTCTGAGATTGAACAGGCTGGCGGTCGGACGGTGTTGCCGCTGCTCATGGCCCTGCAGGACGGTGCGCTTTATTATCACAGCGACAGTCTGGAACTGGTCGAACGCCGCGAGAGCGACGGCGGCCGGGTGACGTTGACTGATGTGTTTGACGGTAATGTGCTGACCGACATTAATGCAGATGCGCTCGAGCAGGTGCGCATCAATAACAGGTTGCGTGCGGTACTGCAGGCATCGGTGGCGCGCATCAGGCTGGTTCACGGCAATGACGCTGAACGTGAACAGGCTGCCCGCATCATGCTCAGCGACCTGGATGAAGATAACCTGGTGTTGCTGAATGAAGCGATTGCTGACGAGCAGGTACCTGCCGTCGCGGCCATGATCAATGTGGCGCTGGCCATGAATGTGCTGGTGACTGATGCCCCGCAGGCTGACAGGCTTGCGGCCGTGGCGACCTTGCATGGGAATTTGCAGGGCCCCGTACGTAACCTGTTGCGCAGCTTTCTCGATGAACTGGGTCACAACGAACAGGATCCAGAAGTGCGCGCAGCAATGGCCTCAGCCATGGCGAGCATTGAGCGTAAAGTGCGCTTCTATGAATTGATGGAGCAGGCATTTTACGGCCTGAGCCTGGGCTCTGTGCTGTTATTGGCCGCCATTGGCCTTGCGGTGACCTTCGGTGTGATGGGGGTCATCAATATGGCGCACGGAGAAATGCTGATGCTGGGCGCCTACACCACTTATGTGGTGCAGATGCTGATGCCAGAGTTCATCAACTATTCGTTATGGGTTGCCATACCGGCGGCGTTCGCCGTGTCCGGTCTGGTGGGTATGTTCATCCAGCGGTTTGTGATTCGATATCTGAACGGCCGACCGCTGGAAACGCTGCTGGCGACTTTCGGTATCAGTCTGATACTGCAGCAGGCAGTCAGAACAATTTTTTCGCCTTTGAACCGACTGGTGGTATCACCGGACTGGATGAGCGGCTCCTGGGATATCAATCCGGTATTGTCACTTACCAACAACCGGCTGTTCATTTTGCTGTTCTCAATCATCGTGTTTGTCATTCTGTTGTGGATATTAAGAAAGACGTCGTTGGGACTACAGGTACGCGCGGTTTCGCAGAATCGTGATATGGCCAAAGCCATGGGTATCCGCACTGACTGGGTGGATGCGATGACGTTTGGCCTGGGGTCCGGTATCGCCGGTATCGCCGGTGTAGCGCTCAGCCAGTTGACCAACGTTGGCCCGAATCTGGGGCAGGACTACATCATCGACTCATTCATGGTGGTGGTTTTTGGTGGTGTCGGTAATTTATGGGGCACGCTGGTGGGTGCATTCTCGCTCGGCGTTGCCAACAAATTCATGGAACCGATGACCGGCGCGGTGCTGGCCAAGATCATCACGCTGGTCTTTATTATCCTGTTTATTCAGGTTCGTCCCAAGGGTCTGTTCCCACAAAAAGGGAGGGCAGCTGAATGAACCAGTTTGGTCATGTCTGGGGCGAACTGCGTCGTGGCAGTAATACCATTACCCTGTTTGTTGTGGTGCTGTTCGCAGCGACGGTGCTGGCGTCATTATCCAACCTGTTGTTGCCCGAAAACTCGGCTCTGCACGTCAGCACCTACACCATTACCCTGCTGGGAAAGTACCTGTGCTACGCGATGCTTGCGCTGGCGGTGGACGTAATCTGGGGCTACTGCGGCATACTCAGTCTTGGTCATGGTGCCTTCTTCGCGCTGGGCGGTTATGCCATGGGTATGTACCTGATGCGTCAGATCGGCGACCGGGGTGTTTATGGCAATCCAGAGCTGCCTGATTTTATGGTGTTCCTGAACTGGGAAAGTCTGCCCTGGTACTGGTTTGGCATGGATCAGTTCTGGTTTGCCATGCTGATGGTGGGTCTGGTGCCGGGCCTGCTGGCACTGGTTTTTGGCTGGCTGGCATTCAGGTCACGTGTCACTGGGGTTTATCTGTCGATCATGACGCAGGCGCTGACCTATGCCTTGATGCTGGCGTTCTTCCGCAATGAGATGGGCTTTGGCGGTAACAACGGGCTGACCGATTTCAAAGAGATTGCCGGGTTTGAACTCAGCGCGGACAGCACCCGCGTGGGACTGTTTGTGATCACGGCGGTGCTGCTGGGCCTGGTTTTTGTCAGCAGCCAGTTGATCATGCGATCGCGTCTGGGACGAGTGCTGGTATCAATCCGTGACAGTGAAGCCCGTGCCAGATTTCTGGGTTATCGCACTGATCATTTCAAGGTCTGGCTGTTTGTTTATTCGGCATTGATCGCGGCCCTGGCCGGTGCCCTGTATGTGCCGCAAGTAGGCATCATTAACCCGGGCGAGTTCAGCCCGGTCAATTCCATTGAGATCGTGGTGTGGGTTGCTGTCGGTGGCCGTGGCACACTTTATGGGGCCGTGGTCGGTGCCATCCTGGTCAGCTACGCCAAGACCCGGTTTACCTCACTGGCGCCGGAAAGCTGGCTGTTCATGCTGGGTGCGTTGTTTGTCTTTGTCACGGTTTTCCTGCCCAAAGGTCTGGCTGGCTTGCTGAAGAAAAAGCAAGAGTCTGACAGCAGCGGTGAGGATGACAGGCTGAAGCTGGCAGGGGGGACTGGCTCATGAGTCGAGGTAGAATTAAAGCGCCGGATGTCTCGCATAAGGTCATTCTCTACATAGAAGCATTATCGGTCAGTTTCGACGGTTTCAAGGCACTCAATGACCTGAGCCTCTATATCAATGATGGCGAAGTGCGCTGCCTGATAGGCGCCAACGGTGCTGGCAAAACTACGCTGATGGACGTGATAACGGGCAAGACCCGCTGTGACAGTGGACAGGTGTACTTCGGGCAGACCGTGGACCTGCTCAAACATGATGAAGCAGCCATCGCGCGGCTGGGCATCGGGCGTAAGTTTCAGAAACCGACTGTGTTCGAGGCACTCAGCGTGTCAGAGAATCTTGAGCTGTCCCTGAAAACGGGTAAGGGAGTGTGGTTTACCTTGATGGCGAAACTGGACTCGGAGCAGCGTGACCGAATTGATGCCGTGCTGACCACAATTGGACTGTCTGCGCTCAGACACAAACCCGCCGGTGTGCTGTCGCATGGACAGAAACAGTGGCTGGAAATCGGCATGTTGCTGGTGTCCGACCCCAGGCTGATGCTGATTGATGAACCGGTGGCAGGCATGACGGCGCAGGAAACCGAAAAAACCGCAGAGTTGCTGACCTCGCTGGCTGGCGAGCGCACGGTGGTAGTGGTCGAACACGATATGGAATTTGTGCGCAGTATCGCGCGCACCGTTACGGTGCTTCATCAGGGCAGTGTGCTCGCCGAAGGCACAATGGATCAGGTGCAAAACAATCCGGCGGTGGTGGAAGTGTATCTGGGGGAAGAATCATGATCGAGATTCGACAACTCAGCCAGCGCTATGGCGGTTCCCGGATTCTATGGGACGTTGACCTGAAAATTGAGCAGGGATCCTGCACCTGCATCATGGGGCGCAATGGCGTTGGTAAAACTACTTTGCTCAAATGCCTGATGGGTTTGCTGCCAATTGCAGCGGGCGAGGTGCTTCTGGACGGCAAGGCGATTCAGCATGTAGCGGCGCATCAACGCGCTCGGATGGGGCTGGGCTTTGTGCCACAAGGGCGTGACATTTTTTCCACGCTGACGGTAGAAGAGAATCTGCAGATTGGTTTGCCCTGTCGTCGAGACGGAGTCAAGAAAATACCAGAACGGATATTCGAGCTGTTTCCGGTTCTGGCCGAAATGTTGCATCGTCGGGGTGGTGACCTGTCGGGTGGACAGCAGCAGCAATTGGCAATCGGCCGGGCGCTGGTAACTGACCCCAAGGTACTGGTGCTGGACGAACCCAATGAGGGTATTCAGCCCAATATAGTCAGTCAGATTGGGGACTGTCTCTTATACACATCTGACGCTGCCGACGACTCCTTACGTGTAGAT
>OJBX01000244.1_pt1 | contig 32437 bp, 14 predicted proteins | sample 1590751 | NCBI WGS metagenome assembly OJBX01 (sample SAMN05416780, study PRJEB24817) | seawater metagenome | isolation source: Sea water | place: Canada:Atlantic | collected 2013-07
CAACACGCACAGATTCAATGGCGGCCGTTATTGCCTCTTCAGGGAATATTTCACTTTCGGACCCCTTTCGCAGGCAATCGGCCAGAGCAGACCATGCCTCAGCGCTAGTGCGCATCAGCTCGACCAAGCCTGCCCCATGTATTTCAGGAACAATTTCACTCGCTTCATCGAGAAACTCTGAATACATCGCTCTAAATCCGCCACCTCCAGTCCCTCGTTTTTCAATCACTTGATAGGCAAAACGGAGTAACCATTGCCATTTATCAACCGCTTTCCAGCGAGGAAGATCATTTATCCAAGTCGTCAAAGCCTCTATACCCTGGTTCCGGCTCCCCTTCTGGAGATTTTCAGCATTCTGGACAATTGCACTGCGCACTTTTTCGGCAGAAACCTGCACCGAAACCCTTTCGGGTGCGAACAATGAACCATGATGGATAAAGGGTGGCGACAGAGAAAATCTGGCTTTAGCCAGCTTGTCACGGGGCACCTCTAGAAGTCCTGGTCGCTCGGTGTCACTGACGAGCAGAGTCTCGCCCTTCTCAGCTCGCTGCCAGGCTACGATGGCGTGACCGGGAAAATGTGTACTGCTTTGAAAATAAGGAAGGTGAAAAATATCAGTTAAGAGAAGCGCAGGCCGCCCCGCATCAAGATAGGTATCCAACGCATCCGCTGCAACATCCCGATCCTGCCAGCTCTCCCAGCGAAACGGCACACCCAGTGTAGAGAACACTGTTTCCTCAAAGCCCATTGAGCGAACATGGACAATAAACGGGGTGTCCTTGCCTGGTATTTCTACATAGGTAATACCAAGCCCGGCACCCAGCCCGAAGCAGAAAGCTTCCGTCAAATTAAGCCCATGAAACTCCAGCAGGTCTCTGATAGCCGAACTGCCACAGTGACGCCCAGGCCGATGTGTATGAGGAACATCAAAGGTACTGGGGTTATCCTTCTTGTCCCCCTGCATCAGGCTGCCTCACTCACTGGAGCCGGACAATAAATAGTTTCCGATGCCCGCATCGGATCTCCATGAGCCTCATACTCCGCCAACCACGCGGCAACTTTCTCAGGCATACCGGTATCCCAAGGGTGAAACCCAGGGCGGAACCAAGCGAGAAAATCAGGCAGCATGCCTGTGAGAATACCTTTTCGCCCATAAAGCTTATTCAGGCCCCGCAGAATCACACTAGGCTGGCGCGTCACACCATCAAGCTTGAGCATATTCCAAAATACTGGAGCCACGACAAGGTGAACCATCAGAGTCGCGACCACCAACGCGGAGGCGCGTGTCAGGTAGCCCCCACCTGCCGCTCCCTGGTAAAGATCATAGGCCACGGCCTTGTGTTCTACTTCTTCAACCCCGTGCCAAAGAAACAACGCTCTCATGACGGGATCGGCCTCGCCAAACATGTCGCTCTTCTCGCTAACCATGGCTTCGCCCAGGGTTGCCGTAAAGTGCTCAAACGCCGCAGTCATGGCGAGCTGATACTTCTTCGGCAGGTACTTTTGTGTGGTGCGAATAAACGTCCTTAAATTCGTAGTGACCTTATCTACATCCACGCCCTGGCTGGCCATCACATCGTTGAAACGATCATGGACAATGCCGTGCTGACCTTCCTGGCGAATAAAGTGACGAATGTCCTCGATCAGCTGATCATCTGTCACCTGATCCTTGAAGTTACGCACTGACTGGATAAAGAAGCGCTCTCCCTCCGGGAAATGTACCGAGAGGGCGTCAAAAAAGCGGGTCAGCACGGGATCACCGCCATTCCAGTGCCGCGGCACTGATGAGACATCAAAAGCAACTTTACGTGGCTGGATTGGCAAAGAAGTCATAATTCCTCCAATGAAACAGGTTGTCTTTAGGTTGACATCCTTCGATGTTATTTGGTCAACTAACCAAATGTCAACCAGAACAAACCTACAAAGCGGCAAAACCACGTAAGTTTCATGCTTATAACTTTCGAAGTAGTGATTCGACCATGAAAGATGCGCTAAATATCAGCGCTATGGGCCGATCAAAAGCCAAGAAGAGAGAATCACCACATTTTACGAAATATTCAGAATTCCCTTAAACATTCGGTTCGACCCTGTCGTTTGTAACCGATAAATTTATAGAGCAAGGAAGTACCGATGAATATTGCCAGTTTGAGCATGGCACAGCGATCTGCGGGAGAATGGCTTTCCTCCTTGCCAACCATAATCCTGCTATTGCTCACTATTTTTCTAGCCTCTGGCGAAGTGATTCATTCCCAGTTACTCAAGATTGGTGAGAGCACATGGGAAGGTTACTTCAAGCTGCGAACAGCGGGACTTGTCGGCGCCCCCACCTGTAATTCAGATCCTAACATTGAACAGGAGATCCAGAAGGCCATCACCGAGAAGAAAGCACGAATGGCGGCCGATCCATTAGCCGGAATTTTGGGATCAGAGGTGAACGAAGGAGCGATACGTCAATCGCTGGAGTCATCCCGCTCCATTTGTCGCAATAAATGGAGCGACTACAGGATGGTTCAAGAGAACGCCACTCCTGGAGTGATTGCCTTCCGCAACCTGGAAACAGGGGTGGCCCATCTGGTCACCACCCTTGGGGGTTACAAGCGCCTTTTACTCTGCCTACTTATCATAATCTGTGCAGCAACAGCTACATTCTCCCGACACCACATCGCACTTCGGCCTGCTCAAACGCGCAAGGATCATTTGGTCTCAACTGTTGGTCAGCTAAGTGCAAACCTGATGCTATTGGCGTCAGCATGGGTTTATCGCAGTGCAGAATTATCCGCAGTGGCAGATGGAGTCAACGTTGATCACTTCTATCTTCATCAGTTCTGGATTGCAGGATTTAGTATTCTCAGCCTGGCAGCGTTCTACCAGTTGCTCCGTCCGCCGAAAGATCTAAGCGATGGCGGCTCTTGGGGGAAATCGCTGCTGACCATTCCGCTGTACAGCATCATGTGTATTTCCGCAGGTATCCAGTTCGCCCAACAAGGTTACTATCACGGAATAAGTGTATACCTAGGTATGCTCATGGAGCTTTCCACACTGTTTTTGAGCCTCGCGCTGTATATCTGGATAGGCATGATGTTACGTCAAACCAAACTCGCCCACCTGGTATTTGATGTACTGCGACCCTGGAAAATGTCTCCAGAGCTCATGTGTTTTGTCGTGCTAGCAATTACCGCAATCCCGACAGCGTTCACCGGCGCTTCAGGTATTTTTGTAATCGCAGCTGGCGCCACCGTTTACCATGAGCTGATTCGCGCCGGAGCCCGCAAGCAATTAGCTCTGGCAGCCACTGCTATGTCTGGCTCTCTCGGCGTCGTTCTTCGACCTTGTCTTCTGGTAGTGATTATTGCCGCATTGAATAACGCAGTGACGACAGATGAGATGTTTTCCTCAGGCTTGAAGGTTTTCTCTTTGTCTTTGTTCTTGTTCTTCGTTTACAGCCAGTTTGTACGCACATCACCCGCCCGTATTGCACCCTTATCTGAAGCAGTACCCGCCAGTCTTAAACGCCTGGTCCCACTGCTTCCCTATATAATCATCATGGGCACGGTGGTAGTATTTTTCCGAGATATTCTGGGTGCGGAGTTAAACGAAATCTACGCCCCCATCATTTTGCCTGTAATGATGCTGTCGATTCTGTGTTACGAGAAACTTAGCGTAAAATCTCTACACGTCTTCTCGTTGACGCTAGTCCCCCTCATTCTCTACTCCTCTTACAATATGGCTGGTATGCAGGAGGCCCTGAATAGCGGCAACATTCCTACTGGCACTTCAAAAAATGAACTTAACAGCCTGTTCTGGGAGCTTTTCTGGCGCAATATGTTACTTAGTGTCAGCCTGATTCTGCAGCATCTAGTAAAAAAACCCTCGGCAAAACCTCACCACCAGCCTGAACCAGGCACAGGAGAGAAGCTAGAGTCTTCACTGCGTTTTGCCACCAATGAAACCACCGGACATATCGGTGCCTTGTTGATTTTGATGGGCATGTCGGTAAGCCTTGGTGGCATCGTAGAACGTTCTGGGATGATGGAAAACTTACCTGAAACTTTTGCCAATATCTGGGTTGCAATGACTATATTGGTGATCACTATGGTAATCATTGGCATGACCATGGATCCGATGGGCGCGGTGTTACTGGTGAACGCCACGATAGCTCCTGTGGCGTTCGCCAATGGAATTGAGCCCCTGCACTTCTGGATGATCACTCTAGCGGCCTTCGAACTGGGCTACTTGTCACCACCGGTGGCACTTAACCACTTATTAACAAGACAGGTGGTCGGCGACGAGGAAGTGGAATCCGCCAAAGTTCACGGAGGCAGCTTTTACCGTCGCCACGAGAAGTATCTTCTGCCTATTGCCGTGATGCTGACCGCCCTATTGATGGTATCCTACCTGCCACTGATGTCAGATACGCTCCACGGCTATATGTTCCAGAAAATATCGCACGGTGGTTAATCGCGAGTCAATTTTAAAAGTTGGCTTTCAAGCACTGATTCCATCGCTCAGAGAAAATTAAAATGTAAACTGATTGCATTCACTATAATACGAAAAATTTTGGTCAGGAATAATCAAACTTTATCTGAACTCCTGACCAAATCCGCCCCCCCATCAACAGATGATGACCAGGGCAAACTCGACCGGCAACGTGCCGGGTTTGAGGCCCCAGCCACACCGCCGTGATACGCCCCTACTCCTATTTTGTATATCACACTCTGTCGTGACTGGATGCCTACGAAATCTGCCGCTTTTGCATTAGAAAAGACGATGGAGAGGGCGATGCCATTACCTATTTCTGAGGTGGCAGGCTCAATGACGCACATTCACTGATCGGCGCGGGCAAATGTGGTGTCGCTCTGTACCATGCATCACCCAGAGAGCAACGCCAGCATGACTGAAAACGATTCGCCGCCGCGCCAACTGATAGAACTCATGCCGGATAGTCGCGTGAAACCCCAATCGCCCCCCTGATTTAGGACTGACGTGCGTTTTGGGGATGTCCTCAATTGAGAAAGGGAAAAGTCTCGCTCCCTAGAGCAATTTTCATATCATGCCCACTTTTATTTAATGAACCAATATTCGGAGGTAAAGTGGGTTTTTCTGATTCAACATACATCAATAATACAAAGGTGTTAAAATACGCCAATAGCTAAACCTGCACAGAAACCAAAGAAAAACAACGCAAAAACCTACACTTATATCCCCCCCTAGAAGACGGAAAAAATGTGTGGTGATGGTATTCACCTGACACTTGCCCACAAAAAATAGCGTGGTCATAACGCGCTCAACGGGTTATAGAAATGAGTAACTGACGCTCATTCAAACTCGAGAGAAAATGACTATGACCACTGATAAGAAAGTAGCATATCGCAAGCTCAGCCTACTAGAACTGGCGCAGGATCTACAGAACGTCAGCAAGGCCTGCAAGGTGATGGGGCACTCTCGCTAGCAGTTCTACGAGATCAGACATAACTAACAGATCTTTGGCTTCGAAGGTCTTCTGGACAAGCTTACTGGTGCCAAGGGATCACACCCGAATCGGGTCAGCGAAGAGATAGTCACAGCCTGGATCTCCCCACTCATGGGCCTGTTCGCGTCGCTCAGGAGCTGGCCCTGAAAGGCTATGGCAGCATTCGCGGGGTCTCGGGGCAGCCACAACCTGCTTACGCAACATGATCGCCCGGCTGCGCTATTACCAGGCGGTCTCCGGAGACATGTTTCTTGCATGCCGCTGGTATTGCGTCTGCGCTGTAAGAACTCCACGCAGAGCCATCGGTCGGCGATTTACTACGTGGATCTCGCACTGCGGGATTGTGCGAGTCTGGCTGACAGCATCGCACGAGCGGTGCGAGACTCAGCGCTATGATCAGACTCCGCTGGACAAGGCGGCGCGGAGGGGCCTGTCAATGCGTTATTCAAGTATAATCAGGATGAGGGGCTGCCGGGGGATAGACGAATTCTTTACTGGCTGAGAATGACACGGACGTTAGAAACTCCGTCGCGGGCCAGCACGCTGCCAAGGACTCCGGCAGCTTGCACACCAAGCTGGAACGCCAAAACCAGGAACAGATTGATCGAGCTTGACCATTTGGCGAGGTTGGCCCACAAGGATGAGAGAGCCCTGATATTTTTTAAATCAGATAACCAGAAGCCTGTCTCTGACCAAAAATTATTCAAACCCTGTTTTATGCTTCTGCTCAATTCCCAAGAAGATGCGAAATGCCAAATGCCTTTCTTTCATCTCCCACCCTGATGCCACAGAGCGAAACCGTGACAGTTGAGTTAAGAAGCTTAAATCTCTCCAAAACTTCCACTTCGTCCCTGGCATAGGCGTAAGGATGCATGATAACCACCTCAGAGCAGCCATATCGATGGCTGTATGCCAACATTTGGTATAGATCAGACTGGGAAACCTTCCAGCTCCGATGACCGCGGTCTAGCAGCTTCCATTTTGCATCCACGATGATCGCTACCCTGCCATCCTGAAGCATTACGATATCCGGCTTTAGCAGGAACACGTTTTTCTCATTGCCGTTGACTGCCAAATGCCGCTGTGGGCCCTGTTCGCGGATACTGTAATGCCGCTCGCCCTTTCGTAACCGGGAGGCGACAAAGCGCTCAAACAGCCGATTCATATCAAACAACAAAGCCAGGGCAGATGTTTGACCGGCCATTACATCAGGGAAAAGTCCCTCAAGAATCAGGGCAGCCTGATCAAAGATCGGGCGCCAGCGGTCATCGTTGCGCGCAAACTGTAGAGAGCGAATCTCCGATGGCGTGATGGCGATGCGAGCAACATCACCGAAATGGAACATCAGCTCGTAAACACGCTGCCTGATGGCCGGATTCGCCGTACTAGAGGCCAGGAGATCAAGCACGTACAGCAGGCTCTGATTAAAGAGGTTGTCTCGTTCCAGTTCATCAAACCGACAAGTTGTCATATGGGGACGTGTGAGGTTATCACGCAGCTGCCTAGCCATGTCGATACGCCCTTTCACGCGGGGCAGCGAGTCCTCTCGATCAATATAGCGACGGATCAAACCGTGCCTTGCCTGGGCCTCCACGCTGGCACGGAAGTGATCAATGAAGACATCCAGCAAATTGGTTCTCTGAACACTGACCATGGATTCGCCCACGGGCACTACGGAGAAGACGCCCGCACTCGCGAGCATTTTGATAAGCACCGATCTGGAGCGCACCACATCTTCGTCGTGCCGGGCGATTTTCGGCAGCACCTCAATGGTTTGCCCGCCCAACTGGAGTACACCACAGTACTGGGTGAATTTTACTTCATGACGGCGCCAGCCCAGCGCCCCCGCGGGTAGGCTGGCCTCAAGGCGCTCAAGCGCCGCAGCCTGCCTCTCAGACAGCACTGCGCCAGCCCCCTCGCCGATAGGCAGCCACTGATGCTCGAAGACCGACAGGGTCGTCATGCGTCCGGCTCGTAAATCTTGCGAATGGCGTCAGCGGTGATCTCTTCTTCCGGAACAATTCTGTACTGGACTGCCTCAGGCAGATCCTCATCGAGCTGGCCGAATACTTCATTGGCGCTCCGGGAGGTCCGCCGAATAATTTTGAGATCGTCATTCGCTGCGGTGTCACCAAAGACCATCTGAATCCGGCTCCAGTCGTTGTAGAAGTACTCCTGAAGCTGGGGAATGATCTCTCTCACCAGAACGGCTCTAAGCCCCTGAATATTTCGGACATTCATGAAGAATGAGTGCCCGATGGTCTGGTCACGATGCACCAAGTACTCCACTCGCTGGTTTATCGCCGAGAGAAGCTCGCGCAGGTTAATCAGGCCACCCTCACCGTCCGGGATATAGCCATCCCCTTTCTCGCCAGCAATCTTCTGCGGGTCAGGAATCAGCTCCCGGAACTGGAACCGCCGGCGAAGCGCCGCGTCAAGCGGCGCGATCGATCGGTCGGCGGTGTTCATGGCGGCATAAATGTCCAGATTCCGGGGGACGCCGAAGGGCTTCCCGGAGTAAGCGAGCGCCACCTCCATGCCGGATCTCAGCTGGCCCTCTTCACCGTACACCGCACGCTTGTCGGGCTCGATCAGAGTGATCAGCTCACCCAGAATCTTAGCGACATTCCCCCGGTTTACCTCATCAATGAAGATGGCATATCGGTGCGCTGGGTCTCTCCTCGCCCTGTCACAAATCTTCTTGAAGACCCCGGGCTCTATATCGTAACTGAGCGCTTGGCTGTCCGCATCGACGTGTGGACGGATACCTTCAACGAAATCCTCGTAACCATAGGACTGGTGAAAGGTAACGGTTTCGTGGCGCTTAATGGTGCGCTCATTCCCTGAGGGCCCCTTTTTGATCTCCTCAACCTTGTCCACAAATTCGGAACAACTATCCTGCCAGTCGTTGGTGAGAAACCAGTTTCCTTCACTGTCTTTGTCAAAAACGTAAGGTGCTCTCCTGGATGACGCCTCCGTATTAACCGTTTCGGAATCAGGCACAGTATGAGAATGGAGAGAGGCCCAGCAGGTAGCACGCAAATTACGCTCGTTACGGTTATGAAGCTTCGCTTTCGTCTGAAAGTACGGGTGAATGATAATTTCGCTGACCGGCGCTTTCCCTCCCAGGTCAATCAACGCCATCAGTGCCGTCTGCCACCAGGTCACGTCCTGCAGGTTGTCAGCCAGCCACTCTTCCGGCTTGAGCCGGGTGGCCTTCTCCTCATATCGCTCTTGCAGGCGCCGCATCTCGTAGGTTTTGCCTGTCCCGGGCGGGCCATACAGGACCACATTGCGCGGAGGCTCGACAGTCTGAGGTTGAGGGCCTGACTTTTTGCGGGGCTCAACCACCGGAGGCAACTTGTCCCAGATACCGTGCAGCACCTTGGCGGAGCGCTGTTTGATTTCGATGCCGGATTCCTGAGGATTCCAATTCTGGTTATCGACCGTCACCCGCTTAAGGTCAGTCAGAGAGATAAAAGTATCAACGGCAGGATCACGGACGTCCGTCAGCTGGATATCTACATACTGGGCCATTTCTCCCGCGTCGGCCTTGTCAGGGTCCCAGTGAAGGCCTTCATAGGGGCCATTGGCCACGTTCCCCCGCGCGACGATACCCTTGGGGTCCTTGCCGGTGCGGAGGATAAAGGCTGTATCACCGGGGCTGACATTGCCATTTGTGCAAATCCAGCTTGTTATCGCCTCATCGCCGGCAATTACTGCCTCTCGTAACCGATTGAATTCTGTCCAATCGTAATGTTTTGGGTCCCAGGAGAACAGCCAGGAAGCGGTGTCATCACGATGCCAGTCCTCCCATAGCGGCGTTTCGTAGAAGTCGAGTTCGACGGTGTTTTCCTTTTCTTCCTGTTCAGCCCGAATCTCGCGAAGCGCTTCGTCCATCTCCCGTGCCGACAGGTGGCGGACCTGGCTTTTCTTTTTGCCGGTGTAGGCCACGATGATGGCTTTTCGGTCCGAGCCTCCAAATACCCGCTCAAATTCCTCTGGGAGGAGCATGAACAGCAGCATGTGACGAAACTGCCGGGTTTCATTTTCCGGAATATCCTCCAGCCAGCGGGGTAGCCGCTCCGGATCGTTCAGTAACGCACGGCGCTCCGGCTCATCTAGAGCCAACAGGCCATCCACAACACGGATCAGGTACACCATTTCCCGCCAGCGATGGTTATTGAACCCGGTTCCACCGCTGCCGACGCCCCTCAGGTTGTCGTCCTGAAACAACGGTTGATTCTCATCAATCGGCCGCTGACTCCAGGACCAGACATTGAGCACATTCTCCCGCTTCTTCTCCGGGCCAATATTCGAGGGACAAAGCAGCAGCATGTAGAGCATCTCCGCCGCCAGACAGCGGGCCTCGGGAGAGGCGGGCTCCAACTGAAGTTCGAGCTTTTCGAAAAAACTGCTGTCTCCTTCGTCCGGGTTTTCCACAAAATAACGAACCAGCTGAGCCACATTCTCCCGTGTCCAGATCGGCCCTTTATCGAGCAACGACCCATTGCCCAACAGGCAGTCGTCCCGCCAGAGCTCAGCCGTACGCAGGACCGGTTCATTATCCGCGTGTGGATTAAAACGACTCATTCCTGTCTCCCCTCGTCGAGCCACCCCTGGACGCGCTCAATACAACCGTCCAGATCATCCCGTATTTCGTAAACCCAGAATCTCATGACATCCCAGCCCAGCTCGAACATGCGCTGGTTACGCAGCTGATCCCGGCGGCAAAGCTCGCCGGACCAGTTGCGGTGGTAGCGCTCGCCGTCCACTTCCAGGTCCAGCTTGCGCTCACCATCAAACAGGGCAAAGTCCAGCCGGTATTTCTCTACCGTGTATTGGGGAATCGGCCTGATTCCCGCCCGGTAGAGCGCCTTGTAGATAATATGCTCCCAGTCGGAAACCTGCTCCGGATTGGTGACGGTCGGATATTCAGGGCCTAGCTCCTGCTCCGACTGCACGGCTGCACGGCGCTCTTGTTCCTGAAGCTCACCCACATAGTGGGCAAAATGCTCCATGTAGGACACGCCAGACTCGGCACAGGCCTTTCGATCGCCCACCACCATCAGCTGAGCACGCGCCCGGGTGATGGCCACATTAAAGAGATTGCCGTTATTGGAAAGGAAACCTAGAGCGCCGCGGGAAATCCCCTTTGAGATTACTGGGGAGAAAACCATCAGATCCCGCTCGTCCCCCTGGAATTTATGCACCGTGTCCACCAGCAGCCCCTGCCGAATCAGCCGCTCGTAGAGCGAGTCATCCTGGCTGAGCTGCTGCCGAATCAGGTTAGCCTGGGCCCGGAAAGGCGTCACCACGCCGAGAGACCCCTGATAACCTCGATTGACCACCAGATCTTTCAGGGCCTCTACCACTGCGGCACTCTCGGCGGCGTTTATTGCGCCCCCGGTGCCCGGTCGTTTCACCTCGCCAGCCACATTCCGCCAGGATATTCCCGGCGCTGACGGATCGGGACGGGCCAGATGCTCATAAGGCGTGGCCACCCGCAGGCGCCCTTCATAGAACTCACGGTTGGAGAACTCGATGATGTCGGCATGGGACCGATGGTGATCCCGCAAGGCGATCACCCCGGCCCCGGAGCTCAGACCAGCAGCCAGATCAAAGAGGGAATTGTAGGAATAGGCCCAATGGGGGTACGAACCCACCAGATTGAATTTATCCAGCAACTGCTGATCCTGACCTCGCACCAGCCCACTAATATGGGCCAGCTGCTTGGGGTCACCAATCACAGCCGCGCGCTTTGCCCGGTAAAGCAGCGGCAGGGCCGAGGCGATATCACACTGGCTGGCCTCGTCAAACACCACCAGATCAAAATATCCCGGCTCAAAGGGTATCCGCCCTTTCGCGGACAGCGATGTCACCGCCCAACAGGACAGTAAGTGACTGATTTTGGGGAACAGACTGCTGTACTCGCGATAGACCTGCTTTGGCAGCATGCCGTCACCGGCCTGATCAATCACCATCTTCAGCGTGCTGTTGTATTTATTCAGCTTCTGGCGATCTGCCTGGCTCAGCCTGTCCGGTTGAAGCCTGAGCCAGTTTTCCCAAAGGGTCTGGGCGTTTTCACTGAGCGCATGCTCCAGTCGCGCCACTTCGGCACTGATCTGTTCCAGGGATTTCGCCGACTGCAGGGCCTGCAGACCATCGAAGTATTCCCGAACCTTGCAAGCCTGAACGACTCGGCCGGCAACGTCTTTATAGAATTCGCGCCAGGCCGGCATTGCAATATCGTCGGGGCTATTTTTTGGGGATTGCACCCCCAGCTGGTCCAGCAGTTCTGCCTGTGCTTCCGCCTCGTTAGCCAGTGCTTCGAACCTGGCCTTGCGCGTCATAAACCAGAACAGCTTTACCAGCCAGATCTGCCGTTCCCGGTCCGCCCGCTCAATCCGGTCGGTGATGATATCCACACTCGCGCGGGCAGCGTCTGCATCCAGCGTCTGCATGCCGGCAAAAACCTCATGCGGAATATCCCCACGAATGTCCTCCACCGCCTGCTCCAGCTGGCCCACTCGATTACGCCGCTCCACCAGTGTGTCGGCTTCCTGCTGGGTCTGCTCCAGTCGGGCCATCAGGTCTTCATGGCGCTCCAGCGCTTCCCGGTAATACAGCCGGTCCTCCTCGGTGGCGGTGGCGGCAAGCAGCGCCATCAGGTATTCCGCCAGGCGCCCCTGATACTGATTCGAGCCCAGACGGAGCAGGACAGGCCTGGGCCCCAGGTTATTCACCCGCTGCTCGACCACATCAACGGCCTTGTTGTTCTTGGAGGCGAACAGGACGCGCTGGCCACGCCAGGCGGCATTGACCAGCAAATTGGTGACGACCTGGGATTTGCCGGTGCCCGGCGGGCCGGTAATGATCGTCAAGGGTCGGCTCAGAGCGCTGCGCACGGCCTGGCGCTGCTCGAGATTCATGGGAAGCACTTCCAACGGCGGCGTTTCTTCAGCGGTGTGCTCCGGCACCTTGCCCGCCAACCAGTGACCCAACGCCGTCCCGTCCGGTGCGCCCGGCTTGAGCCTCGCCAACTGGGTCAGCTCAGTCTCCAGCCCCTGAGTGAACTTCGACCGCTCCGCGGTCACCAGCACGGCTCGATTGAAGATCCCTTCTTCTTCGATTTCCGCCAGAGAGAGCGACGTGGAAAGCGCTTCCGTATCAATAGCTTCCCGCCAGGGCCATTCCGGTCGTATGGCTTCCAGTCTGGTTACCAGCTCATCGAGCTCCGGCGGAGATTCAATATCCGTCAGGCCGAGCTCATCCTCCAGCTGGACCAGCTCCTCCATCACCTCCGACCCCTGGGCATTGGTAAACTGCCGGAACGCCTTCTGGTTGATGACCGGAAAGCCCAGCTCCAGCGAGGGGCGCATCTGCTCATCCAGCTGAACTGGGAAGAGAAGCAGGGGCTCGACCATGTAGCCCTGCCAACTGCTGCGTTTGGACTTAAGCAAGGACAATGCCGTGGGATACCCGAAATACAGCGCCAACCGGGATTTGTCCTTTCGCAGCTTCCCGAGCATGCGCCGCGCCGATTCTGTCTCCCAGATATTGAACGCCCCACCGGGCAGCGTTTCCAGCTCGCTATAATCAGGATTGCCATATTTGTCCCAAGCGAAGGTGGAGATCCCCAGATCATCCTGACCAATACAGGACAGGTAGTAGCGGGCCAGGCGGGCCAGATCAGTATTTTCAAAGCCCGGCTTCAGCGGCGCTTCCGGCGCCGCATCGTCCACCAGGCGCCAGCGATACTTGTTGTCTTGCTGGACCCGCCCCTTCAGCGCGCCATAAAGGCGGCTGTTAATCTGTTTTTTGTCCGCCTCGAACCGAGCCGCCAGCTCACGAGCTGACATTCCTGGACTCTCCGAAAGCGCGGAAACAATTTTATTGTCGAGCTCTGTGGACATTATTTACTCTCAAAAACCTTGCGGAGTAATTCTAATCAAGAAAAGCGCTCCATCCTCACGTTTAGGAGATCGTTAGCAAACGCCCGAATAAGAAGAGCTTCAAGATTACCCGTCATCCCGGTGGATACCTCATAAACCGAAAAATATCTCGCCATTTCCGAGAGCGTCACATTGTATTCTTGTACTCGTCTCATCTTTTCATACTGGGGCGAGAAATTGTGGTTACGTTTTGGATGATAAACACGATAGACATTTTGCGCGTCTCGAGAACGGTTATACGCAGAATTTATCTCGGCCCATACTGACTGCTTTACGGCTTTTCCGACATATAAAGCACGGCCTCGAGAGTCGTAGAAGACGTATATACCCCTCACCTCTTTTAGCTCTTCAATTAGACCCTCAAAATAATCGGTCGCGCTTTTCTCCCCACCTAAAACCTGCCACTTTTCGGAGCGAGGAGCTTCGGCTCTGTCAATATCCACAAACTCACAGATGGGCTTGATGGCTTCTGAATTTGCACTTTTTATCGAAGCCTTTCGTATTTTCTTGAAAAGACCGTTTAATTTATCCGCATTCAAACCTTTTCTTCGCCAATTATGTGCCGTTTGCGGTGTTATACCAATCTCTTTTAGGGAATGCTTTAACGGAGCATCGACAGACAGAGTATTGAAAAGATTAACTGCCATCTCGATATTTCTTCTCTCTCCTGCAGCCTTCTCAAGACCTTGCATCATATTAAATATTTTCCCGTTTGTTATTTTATTTTTTTGCCAATTCCCTACCGTCGCAACGCTAACCCCAAAATACTTTGCGAGTTGCGTGTCTGTTTTTAGATTTAGCCTTCTCTTCAAGTAATCAATAAATTCCTTTCCGTCCATGTGCCCCCTCAAAGCTGCCTTTTCAACGTTCTTTCCATGTAAATGAGATCCGATTCCCAATCCTTTATCGCTGTACTCATGTCTTTCAGCCCATGACGCTTTCTGGCGTTATTGAGAAAGGTCTTGATGGAATCGTGCATTTTTTTGTAGCGCTGACGACTGGCCGGCCTCCCCCATTCAGCCGCGTAAGCCCGCTCCGGCACATCTAACAGGTCATCGTACAGCAGTATGGTATTGAGTATCCTTTGGCGGATATTGGCGGGGCGGCCCCGGGCACGACCGACTCGGTAGCCGCTAAGCGAAAGGATACCCTCTTTCCGCCAGCCAGCCGCGTCCAGCTCCATAGTGGCCTTGGCGCGCTCGGCTCGGGTGTCGATACGCGGCAGCTCTGGCTTTCCGGGTTTTGAATTTGGTCTGGGCTTGGCGGGTGCGTTCTCCGCCGTCGCCCGGGGCCTGGGCTCACGAAGAGCCTCGAACTTATCTTCCCTGAGCATGCCCAGAAAATCTGCCACCGGAATCATCCCGTCATCCAGGGCGATGCTGGTATTGATCCGGGAGACCTTGAAGTAGCTCTCGTTGTCGTTTCGAGGCGTTTCGCCGCGCAGGTACATCCCCATTTCGGGGTGTGTCACCAGTGCGCGAAGGTGGACGCGGCGCCTGCGACCCAAGGACGTGCCATCGGCCTTGGTGTAGCCGAACATGACTTCCGGGCCGTTTCCTGACCAGAGGGTTCGGAGGCGCTTCTTCCAGGTGTCTATATCCTCTTGAGCTTCATCTGGCGTCTTGGGAGGAACCTCTTTTCTTTTGCGCAATTCTTCAAGCTGCGCTTGCGTTCGCCGCTCTTTTTCCCTGATCTTTTCCGAGATAAACCAGAACAACCACAACCAGAATAGCAACCCCAGAATCCGGGAGAGCCCCATCCAAAACCCGTAGCTATCGTCCATGGCCAGCCTCAGTGCTTTTTAATGCGTCAAATATCTGCCTTCAACAATCTCTTGTCCGCAGGAGAACCCGAAAGACGCGGCATAAGCCAGGGCTCTTCCCTGCATTCCTCTGGTGGTGGCGAAGTGGTTGTTACAATGTACTGGAACAAAGGAGTATCCGATGTTTCTTCAAGCGCAATAAGCTTATGAAAAATCCTTGAATATATGCTAAGCCCCATATCCGCCTCACGCGGACTATCATGGATCAAGAAAGCTGGAAGCGCGATTTTACCTTCCATGGCAACAGACAAGGCCATGATATCGAACGCAATTATTTTTAATGAATCAATAGCAGCGGTACTTCGGTCTCCATCATACTCAACTTTCAACTGCAGACCACTTCCATCCAAAGACAGACTTCCTGTTGCACCTTCTTCAAGCAGACAATTGATGGTCGCACCAAAAAGAGCGGAAAGTCGACGAAAGACAAGTTCCTTCTCAGAACGAAGGCGCCTCATCTCTGCTTTATCTTTATCTACACGCTTGCTCAAACTATCCAATTCATTATTATCCTTAACATGATCTAAGAATAACTTCTCCAGCTCATCAGATTCATCTTTCGCCCTCCGCGCCTTGTACCAGGCCTCTCGTCTTTTATCTGCTTCCCTCTCGGCTACTTTCAGTCTTCGGGATATGCGATCAACTTCGCCGGCCGCCTTCTCAATCGACTTTTCCAATGCCGAAATTTCGTCCTTCAACTGAAGAACAATGTCTTCGCTTTCCTTTACCTCATTCCTGATTCTTTCGTCTCTAGCCTCAATCGCCGCAAAATCGGGAAACTTGTCCGAGAGCCCACAGCCCTCCGCCTTGATGCGACTAATAGGAACCTCACAGGTTCGGCAGATAGGCGATCCCACTCTTATTTTCTCAATGGAAAGCTCAGAAAGCGTTGCATTACTCTTCCGCAGCGACTCTTCTCGCTCTTCCTTTCTGGCAGATGCCCCAGAATGTTGCGATTTCAGTACAGAAAGCTCTTCCGTTGCCTTTTCGTATTGTTCCCTGAGGACAAACAAGTCATCTCCCTGCTGAGGGCCGGCTGACTTAGCTAGCTGCTCCACCGCTTCGGAGCGTAGCGCCTGTATAGCGAGCGGCAAATCACCCACCGCTGTTCTGTCTATCCCCAGCAAATCACATAGGCGGCCAAAATTACGATCAATAGACCATTTCTGCTTTGATAGCGTGCTCTCCAGCTTTTCCTTTTGCTTGTCTCTGCCTTCCATCTCCCCCTGCATAGCCAACTCTGCATTTGTGATGGCACCGAGAAGGATTCGCACTATGTCCAACCTTTGGCGCTTTGACATATTTCGAGCAGGCGAGCCGGATGCTGTTGCCGCGGACCTCCAGTCAAGCACATGGTCAAACCGGCATTCCTGGTCCCTCGACATCCAGGCCAGCGCCATCAACCAAGCTGAACCCTGTTTCAGGGTGGAGAGTAAGCTAACAGCCTCATCACCAAGCAAGGCATTTTCGAGATAGCGAAGAAACCTGGGGATTGCGTCAGAATCGTGCTCCAGCTTATCCGCCACCGCCATCACATCACTCTCTTCCGCCACGCAATCGGTGCGAATAGGGCCAAGCGACCTGATTACGCTCCAGCTACTCCCGTTCACGCGCAACTCCACTCCCACGAGACCATTGTGAAACCGTTGCGCTATACGGCTTTGCTGTTCTTCGGGTGCGTAAGAAGGCTCACCCAGGCAATAGCGGATGAGTCTGCAGAAAAGGGATTTACCACTGCCATGCCCGGAACCGGATTTCTCCGAACCCGCTTCCAGTGGATCAGGCGACCACAGAATATTCAGGCCGGGTCGAAGCTGGATATCACGTATGACCGCACCCGCCTCCCGCCATATCACCAACCGCTTAACCCAGAATCGGGGTTCCGCTTGCCCGTCTGGGAGATCAAGCTCAGGGACATCCTGCCCGATCATATCAAGCTGCGACGCCACTCCAGACCTCCCTGATCTCATCCTGTAGCTCATCGCCTAGTTCTGCACCCCGGTTCTCGACAAGCGCTTTAACAATGCCAGCGCGACCCAGCGCCCATTCAACGAACAACTCAGGGGGAACCGATTCCCCCAAGCGCCACGTATCTTGGTCCTCAATCAACCAGCCGCGAGCCACCATTTCCCGGAACGCATTGCCCCAGGCGTAATCAGGTCGGGGTAATGCGCTTAGACCATGTTGGTTAATTTGCTTAGCCTCTTCGCCAACAGCGTGAAGCCATTGATCCTGGTCGTACGAGAGCTGCGCCGTTACCAACCTTGGCTTCTCAACCAATACTGCGGCGAGTTGAGCTTGGCTCGCCGAAACTCTCTTGTTCCACGTCTGCAACACTGCCGCTAATACCTGCATCGCCCGGATTTCGGGATTTTCGATGGGCGGTGAAGCCCACCCACCTGCTGCAACTTCGCGGAGCGGTCCGGGCACAATGGGCTTTTCAGGCTCTGCGGCAAAACGCTGACGCGCCAATTGGTCATAGGCCTCAAGCACCAGCCGCCGCGTTCGGTATTCGCCGAACTCCTTGATTTCTTTGTTCTTCAGGCCACGAAAGGTTTCGGAGGGGTAGTCCTCGCCCATCACGTCCGCGGGATCAAGGATGTACCGAAGTTCATCGCGGGTCAGACCATAAAGGTGGGCGTAATAGGCATCCAGATCACTCATTATTTTTGCACGACGATCTCTGTCATATGGGTATGGACTTCCGTTAAAGCCAAGGTATATCGCAAATGCTTTAACATCATCATTCCAATATATAAGCTCCAAAACTCTTTCCCTAATATACTGATCATCTTCTTTGCAATATCTCGATAATTCAATTATAGGCAGCTGACCAGTTATATAGTCGGACATGTGTGTTCCACCAATTTTTTGCCTAGCAATATAATCAAAAACAATAGAGTTCATGTTGGCCAGCAAAAAATGCTCACTTCCTGCCGCAGAAAGACACGGAAATCCTACCCTCATGGTAAAGTCAGTTGCTTCGCGTGGAATAATCGTAGCGATGAATGTCCTTTCATCATCTGATCGACATATATCCCGCCAACAGAAAAGCCAATCGAAACGCCAATTATACTTGTTTAGCTTTTCCTCTAACTCCTTCTTTGGATAAAAGTTCCTTGATCCAACGCGGTTACTGATTTTCTTATCGCCTTTTAGCTTTTCTATACCCCCATTTACGTATGTGGCAAACTTATTATCGTATTGACGAATCATTTTCGATTCATACATTCGCACAACGTCACATGAATCTTCAGAGACACATTTCTTTTTTATTTCAGACAGCCCAATATTAAAAATTCTCTTTATGTTAAAAGTTTCCTTCCCTTCATCGTTAAGAATCGGATTATTTCTGTATAGTTTAACCGTTAAATCCGCATCATACTGAGCCCTAAAAACAGGAAGAGTCTTTGTTAAAGGGTTTAATCTCTGTATATCTAGCGGAGATATAGTTATTATTTTTTCTTTCCGTCTAATATCCGAAACATCTGTGCAGAACTGAACCAACTGCATTTTTTCTGAGAAGTCAGCCATTGTCATCAAGCAAAACTTGTACCTGCTATCAACTGAAGGAAAAAGTTTTCCCTTATTGCTAAAATCGTAAAACGATTTTATTTTCCTATTCTCTACCAAGTATGAAAAAAACCTCTTTGTCGAGCTGGCAGTTGCAATCCCACTCTCAACAATAATCCCACTATGGCCTTTTTCATTTTTTAAATTTTCTGACAACTCAGAAAAAAGACCATAAAGGTTCGGCCTCCCATAAGAAGTAAGAGGGTACTGACCCGACTCTTTCACATACAAATACTCCCTTTCAACTTTTTTCTTTTCCTCCCAATATCTTTCAAAATTATTTTTATCGTCAACCTCAAGACCGCCAATAAAATCCTCTCTTTCAGAACTCGTAAAGTTAATCGTGGACGGATATCTGCCAGCAAAAAATTCGTCAAACTTGAACTGCATAACGTCCCATGGAGGATTCCCAAGAACAACATCGAACCCTCTTTTTTCCGAACGAAACACATTCGGAAACTCAACCAACCAATTAAAAAACCTAAACTTTTCCGACAATAACTCTACGCCCTCCATTACTTTACTATTTTCGTACCCATCTAGATACGCATTCAAATGAGAGTTTGTCGGCACGATCTTTTCATTACTCTTTGTCTTATCTATAAAAAATGGAGACAACCACAAATTGCACATTTTCTGAAGAAAAATATGACCATCTTCGCTTTTTATCTCTTCCCATTTCTTTTTCTTAAAGGATATCTCTTCGATGCTTTCCTCAGGCATATCCTCCAATCCAATAAAATCTTCTGCGTGGATTTTTAGCCCTATCGACAACTTGTTTTTGAAGAGCTTATTCTGTTCTTTTAGGTTTTTAACTGCTTCTTTGTCGTCGAAATCTAGCCTTTTAAAGGCACCATCCGGAATACCATCCTCCAGCACGGCGGGATCAAAAACGCCCACCAGCGCATTACCGCAGCGGATATGGGCATCCAGAAAGCCTAGCGGCTTGCCCGGCTCCAGCGCCTCAATCCACAGTGCCGTTTTGCACAGCTCCACCGCCAGCGGGTTCAGGTCCACGCCATAGATACAGTGCTGTACTACCTCGCGCAGGGCATGGCGAAAATTCTGCTCGGTGTACTGGTCGCCGGCGGCATCCAGCTCCGCCAGCCGGGCCGCCAGCTTGCGGGCAGCGGCCAGCAAAAAGTGGCCGGAGCCACAGGCCGGATCGCAGACCTTGATGGAGAGCAGGGCCTCGCGAGGGTTGTTGGCATTTTCCTCCAGCCGCTGTTCCATGACCGGCACCAGGGCGGACTTGATCAGCTCCTGCACCAGGCTGTCCGGGGTGTAGTAGGAGCCGCTGGTTTTGCGGGCGTGGCCCTGGTTGGCGGCTTCGCTGTCGTCGCCGACGAAACCGAAATGCCAGGGACTCACCGCCGGATTGATGCGAGGCATCAGCTCCAGCAGGGATTCGTAGACGGAGCCCAGCTCCTCGGTGTCCATGTCCCGGTAGTTGATACGGGTGGGGCCGGTCCTTTTCTGCACCCAGCTGATGGCGCGCACGGCGGCCAGCAACCGCTTGTTGCTCAATACAGCACGGTCCAGATTCGGACACTGGTCCGCGGCGAAGAGACCGCCAAGGGCCGGCAGGCCTAGGGCCGTTTCACCTTGCTGCAATGCGCCGAAGGTGGCGGTCAGCCCCTGCCAGAGATCACCATGCTGGTCGTAAAAACGACGCTTGCGGGCCCGGTCGCGAAGCAGGGCCAAGCTATAGCCGCCGGCATAGAGTCCCCGCGTGCCCTTGTCCGCCTCGGGAAGATGCAGGATGTTGCGATCCTCGGCGGTGAGCAGAAACAGGAACCGGTACACCAGGCGCAGCAGCTCCTGAAAGAAAACCTGGTCGGTGAGCTCGCCGTTACTGAGCGCCTCGCGCAGAAACTGGTTGTCCGGATGACCAATAAAGCCGTTTCCCAGTTCACGCAGGGCCTGTTCCACGCCATAGCGCAGCTCTTTCAGGGCGCGCTCACCCTGCTCGGCGGCCTGCTCGCGCCACTGCTCTAGCCAGCAGCGTTCCACCGATTGTTCCTGCGGTGCGAAACGGCTGGCATGGAGCAACACCCAGAGGGCGACGAAGTCAGCGTAGAGCTCGCCTTCAAACAGCCGAGTGAGATCCACCTCCACAAAGGCCGGGCGGGTCATGGACGGGTTGTCGCGCAGGATTCGCAGGTAACGGCCGTTGCAAATCACACCCCAGAGGGCGTCGTCGGAGGCGTTGAGGTATTGCTGCATCAGGCCCTGCGGGGAGCGGCGGCGCCCTTCTTCACCGAACGCGGGATCGCTTTTGTCCAGCTCGAAATCCGGGCCGGTGAGCAGCAGCGGCACATGGGGAGCGTCTGCACCGCCAAAGGCCAGATGGGAGATAGGAAACTCGCGCTCACCGATGCGAATGGGCCGGGTGGCGCTCAGGTCAAAGCCAAAGACTGTGGTGAGCATGGGCACCAGGAAGCGCTGTACGGTTTCGCGGCTACGGGGCAGGTCCTCGCGCTGCATCAGCTCCTGGAAACTTTCCCAGTCCGAGCGGGCCATGCGCCAGAAGCGGCCGATTTCGTCGCGCAGCTTGAGGGTGCGGTGCAGGCCGTAGTCGGTGCTGGCCTGGCCCTTGAGTTTCTGCCCGCGCAGGTCATTGAGAAACTCGCCGGGAAAAAGCCCGCCTTCCACTCGAAGACTGTCGAATTCATTGTCCTGGGTGCGACACATGGATGACTTCCTGTTCCTTGATTACAACGACGGGTTTGGCAGCAGCACATAGGCGCCGATGATGTCCACCGGCAGCTGGGGGATGACCTCGTCATTACCCCGGGCGCGGGCAGCCTTGCGCACGCGGCGGTGGTCCTCCAGCAGGTCCCGGGCACGCTGGTGGGCGATTTCTTCCAGCGCCGGCTGCCATCCCTGCAGCTGGTCGAGCACATCCGCCACCTGCCGCTGGCGCATTTCCGGGGTCATGTTGCGGCTGGGCGTGGTACTCATGAGGCTCAGGGTGTCTGCCGGGGCGAGCAGGCGCGGCGCTTCGCGCCCGGTGATGGCGACGGCTACGGCCTCTTCCGCGATCAGCTCGCGGGTGGTGTCGTTGCGGCGAATGCGCAGCTGGCTGCGCAAGCGCAGCAGCAATACGGTGGTGCGGATATCCACGGCCGAGCAGAACCAGGCGGCGACACGGCAGGCGCCGCCGTCCTTGCTGCTGTCGAGCCCCTGTTCGGTGATCTGGTCCGCCAGCGCGGCGACCAGAGGGTGAGTGCGGTGGATGTATTCCGCGTTATTTCTCGGCGGGTAGTCGAAATCAATGTGGCGCAGGTGCTCCACGCCGGCAAAGGCAACGCGGTCGCGCACCGCCTCCGGCAGGTGCTGGAAGGGCAGCTTGTAGATGTCCTTCTTCAGCGCCGGTGTGGCCTCCAGCTCGCGACAGGCGCAGAGAACGAAGCGTTGCACATCGGAGGCGTCGCCAAGCACATCGCGGGTGCGCTCGAATTCCGGGAGCACTTCTTCCGGTTTCAGGGCGCGCTGGGCAAAGCGGGTGCGGTTGGCTGTTTCACGTTCGCGGGCGCTTTCCCATTGTTCGTCCAGGTCCGCCTCCAGTTGCTCCTGGTCGGCATGCTGAAGATCCAGGCCCATCTGACGCAGGCCGGAGCCGCCGTCCTTGGTGAGCAGCACGGTCTGCATGATCGCCTCGGTGACCTTGTTCTCATCCTCGGGCATGGGCACGGAGATACCGAGCGCCTTCCGGATCTTTTCCGCCTTGCGCAGGATTACCTGGAGGACGGTGCCGTCCACCGGATTGTCTTGGCCGTAGATCATCAGGGCGCGGACTCTGGACGCGCGCTGGCCGAACCGGTCCACGCGGCCCTCGCGTTGCTCGTGGCGGGTAGGGTTCCAGGACAGGTCGTAGTGAATGGCGGCGTCGAAGAATTCCTGCAGGTTGATGCCCTCGGAGAGGCAGTCGGTGGCCACCATGAGGCCTGGCTTGTCGCTATCACGCAGGGCGTGGACCTTTTCTTCCCGCTCGGCGGGGTTCAGCTCGCCGGTGACGCAGAGCACTTCGTGCTTCTTGAAAAGGCCCCCCAGGGCCTCGGCCACATAATGGGCGGTGGCGATATAGCGGCAGAAGATCACTGGGCGGAAACCTTCTTTGGTGAGCTTCTTGAGCTGGGTGATCAGGTGCTGGAGTTTCGGGTCGTTCTCGTTGGTGAGCCGGTCCACCTGCTTGAGCAGGCTTTGCAGGTGAGCCTCGTTTTCCTGAAGCACGGCACCGGGCTCAACATCGTCCGCCGAGAGACCGGCGTCCGGGGCACCGTCGAGCACTGCAGTTTCGCCGGCGGCTTCCAGTTCTTCCAGCTGTTCTTCCTCCGACAGTTCCGCAGCGTTGCCGGCTTCACCCACGGCACGCTGTAGCCGAGTTTGCAGGGCGCGCCGTGCCGCCGCCGGCGAGGAGGAGATGCAACGCAGCAGGGCCAGTGCGGCCCACCAGTTGAGGCGCTGGTGCAGAGTGCTTTCGCCTTCCGCCTCGGCCACCAATTCTCGAGCGTAGCGCAGCACGCTATTGAACAGCTTGCCCCAGTCGCCGGTGAGCTGGTAGCTGCTTTCGGCCACTTCCCGGTCCGGGAAGCGGGTGTTGTCCTGCCAGTCCTTGAGATCAATGCGGCGGCGCTGAACGAGATGATCGCCCAGGCGCTTGTAGAGCGGATGGTCTGCGCTGTCAATCTCCTTGAGCTGTTGGAAGTCGCGATCCAGCAGGCCGAGGAGATTGAAATAAGCTTCCTCGTTGCCGCTGTGGGGCGTGGCGGTGAGCATAACCAGATGCCGGCCCGGGTTGTCGGCCAGATCCCGCAACAGGGTGTAGCGCTGCTGCCGGCCGCGATCGCCACTGCGTGTGCAGGTGTGGGCTTCGTCCACGATGACGAATTCCGGGCAGGAGTGCTGGAATTCATCGCGGCGGCGATCGGACTTGATGTAGTCCAGGCTGACCACGGTGAAGGGGTACTCGGTGAACACCGAGGTGTGCGGCTCCAGGTGCCGTTCCAGCCTCGCCACGGTGCCGGTGGTGACCAACTCGGCGTTGATGTTGAACTTGCGTTGCAATTCCTCCTGCCATTGCTCGCACAGGTGCGGCGGACAGAGCACGGCCATGCGCTGGATCTCGCCCCGGTCCAGCAGCTCGCGGGCAATCAGGCCGGCCTCAATGGTCTTGCCGATACCCACGTCGTCGGCGATCAGCAGGCGGATGACTTCATGCTTGAGCGCCATCAGCAGGGGCACCAACTGATAGGCGCGCGGCTCCACATTGATGCGACCCAGGGCGCGGAAAGGGCCGGCGCCGGCGCGCAGTTTCAGTAGTAGGGCATCGCGCATCAACAGGGCGCCGGTCTGGGTACCCTGCCCGGCCTTGGCCGGGTCCGGCCAGGGGAAGCTGGCGGGCTCCACGGGCTCCTTCTCCAGTGGTGCATAGAGCACGGTGACGTCCTCGTCTGCACCGCCGAGGCTGCGCAGGTGCAATTGCTGCCCCTCGGTTTCCGGGAGTACCACCCACTCTCGACCGCGGGCGCGAACAATGGAACCGGGCTGAAAATCGGGCTGGGCACTCATTCGGGCAAGTCTCCAAAGATATCCGGGTAGCGCCGCACGACAGCGGGCCAGCTGTTGGTATCACGGGTGAAGCGGATCACGGTAAGGCCGTGATCGGTTAGCTCGCGGGTCAGGTTCTCGTCAAAGGCACGCTGACCGGGCTGCTCGTGATGAGGGCCATCAATGTAGATCAACGCCAGCTGTTCACGATAGATGAAGTCCGGCCGGGTCTTGTGTTGCTCCAGGTAATACTGGGCCTCATCCGGCTTGCGTAAGCGGTTCTCTTCAATGAAATCCAGCCACTGTTGCTCCAGGCTGCTGGCCGATTCACGGCGCAGCACCTCCATGCGTTCTTCGCCGGAGCCAGTGGCGTGTCCAACATCCAGCTCGGCGTTGACCAGCCGTGACAACAGGGCCTGGACGTTATCCAGCTGACGATCAATCAATTCGTGGTCCGGCTGGTTGTAATAGCTGAGCAGGCAGCGGTAGCAGCCCTGGTCGCAAGACTCGTCCTCGTTTTTCAGGGTCTCGATCCGCCAGCTACCGTCTTCGCTGCTGAAGTGCATGATCCCCAGGGCGGAACGGGCGATGCGCTGGATGGCTTTCGGGTCCGTAGCCAGCCGTGTAAGCACGCCGGCCCCCCCCTCGGCGGATTCGTAGAACAGGATGGTGCTGCGATCCTCGCGAGTGGGTAGAGGCTCAGCCATCAGTTCGCTTTCCTCCAGTTCAAACTCAGCCTCAATGCCTCGCTTGAGGGCGTACTGAAGGGTGGCCATCTCGTGGTCCTCCAGCATGGCCGTCGGGTGGATCAGCAGGATGTTGCGGCGATCCTCGACATAGGGGGAGATACGCTGTGACTGCGGATCATCCACGTCGGCGGACTCGTTCTCTTCCTGCCCGGCTTGCTCGTCCCGAGTCCAGTAGCCGGTAACGGGATTGATATTGTAGCCGTAGATTTCCTTTTCCTTACGCCGCCGCCAGCCCAGATTCATGCGCCAGACGGTGGCTGCCGGTGCGTACTGGAGCTTGAGCACCGGATCGCCTTCGTGACTCAGCTGGCTGCGCACGGCCTTGGCCTCGCCACCGTCCTGCTGGAACTGGAAGGTGGTGCGGACCTCGTAGCCCTGCCGCAGACGCTCTTCCTCGTCACAGGTAATACGGGTGGCACGCTGGGTACTGACGTTTTCGATCCGGAACAGATTGTTGATAACCTTGCCATCGGCTAAGGGGGTACCACAGGAAACACACAGATCACTGTTGCGCTGTGGGCCGAAATGGCCATAGCCACAATCCGGGCAAAGCAGTGCCTCGGTGGTGGAAACACGCCCCTCGCCGGCTTCCTGATTCTGCACGCCAAGGATGACGCGTTTGACCCGGTACTGGCTGCCTTCGTGGTAGATCAGGCTGAGCGGGCCAAACTCGGAGATGGCCAGGAAACGGGGCCGGGAGAGCATGCTGTCGCGACCGACATTGCCTCGCCTGCCAGGAATAAATGCTGCCAGGGGAAGACGCGGGAAATTATAACCGGGCAAAAAGCCCTGGCTGGCTAAGTATCGGTAGGTTTCGAAGTCGCTATGACCGTGGGTTTCCTGCTGCAGAAGCAGGTTATGCTGAATCATGGCTTCGCGATGCCGGCGCTCGGCCACCTTTCGCTCACGTTCCGGGGCGGCTGGATTCATCATCACTTTGTTAGCATCATCAATCTGCCGCCGCGTCGCAGCATAAAGATCGCGCCAGCGCTGCAACGCGCGATCAAAACGCCGCAAAATGCCATTCATCTTTCGATCCAGCCACTGGCGGCTGGCCTGGGAAACGGTAACAGCCTTCTCCAGCCAGACACCTTGGGCTGCCTTCAGCTCGTCGTTGAGCATGGCAAGGAGTCGCTCACCACGCTCTGCTGCAGCGCGATTGGCCTCCGGCTTGCCCAGTTCCAGTTCGTATTCCTCAAGCAGCGGCATATCATCCGGCTGCTCCATATCCAGCATGGCGTTGATGGTCTTGGGCAACGCCTTGTGGGTCTCGGCCAGCCAGGTGGCGTAGAGGTGGCTTTCCACTAGTTCCTCATTGGCGAGATCCAGCGTCGGCGGGCTGACCTCGCCGTGCACCATTCGCCGCGGGTCCTTGAAGAAGTACTGGTCATGCGGGCTCAGGGCGGCACAGTAGGTGATAATCAAGGCCGGTTGACCTGAACGACCGGCCCGGCCCGCGCGCTGGGCGTAATTGGCCGGCGTGGGCGGCACGTTGCGCAGGTACACCGTGTTCAACGAAGCGATGTCCACGCCCAACTCCATGGTCGGGGAACAGAACAGGGCGCGAAGCTCACCCGCGCGGAAGCGGCGCTCGCGGTCTTCCCGATCTTCGGCATCCACCTGGGCTGTATGCTCGCGGGCTTCCAGTTCAAACAGATCTCGCTGGCGATTAGCCAGCATGGCGGACACGGCTTTGTAGAGATCAATAAAGTACGGGTTGCGGGTTGGCTGCTCGTTGAGGAACTCCGTTCCCGGCTCTCCCTCACCCGGCAACCAGACCAGCGCTTCGCCCAGGACCTGATACCCGGTGACGCCTTTCTCGACTTCCGCGCTTTCGATCAGACCATAGGCCTCGACCACGTCCAGCAGGGACTTCAGAAATTTCGGGTATTCCTTCTCCCCCAGCGGGTCATATTCACCGTCCCAGCGCGAGGGTTGCTTTATGGTCTGGCCAAAGCGAGAACGAAGGCTGAGAGATATGGTGTTACGATTGCGGCTGGCCTTGCCAATAACTGCGTAACTCGCCTCCTCCAACTCTTCGTCTTCGGTGAGCCCCCAGGGCTCTTTCAGGTACTGGCGGCTCTTGTTCTTCCACTGTTCATGGTTGAACCGGTCAAGGTAGCGGGACTTGATGCATAGGCCGCGGCGCAGGGTGTCCAGCAACAATCGAACGGCGACCTTGCGGGTTTCCGGGCTGGCCTCAGCCAGTCGCGGGTCAGCGCTTTTCCAGCGCGCGTCATCCTGGCAGAGGTGATCGAGATCCTCATAATCAATGCGGACCAGATCCAGCTGCTCGAGATTCGGGTTGTTGAATCGCCAGCCACGGCGCAGGTCGAAATAGAGGCGATAGCCCAGAACATTGCGCATTGTCTCTTCGGCATCGCGTTTGATACGCGGGGCGACGTCACCCGGGTTCTGAAGAAACTCCTCACGCACTTTCGGGTCATCGGAGTTGAAGCCCAAAGCCTCGAAGACGCGCTGAGTAATGATGCTGTCGGAGAGTGTTTCAGTCGCGCCTTTTACGCTCGCCAAAAGAGCAGAACGCAGCAGCAATATCTGCATGAAATCATTGAAGTGTCCGGCCTGCAGGGAGGCATCCTGGCGGTTATCAATAAAGCCGAGGAGTTTGCGGGCATCATCCGCCAGATCAGTGTCGGAACCAAGCATGTAACGAAGCGCGGCGATGCTGATGATGGTAGTCGCCGAGCTTCGACCTTCGCCGGACAAGCCGGACAGGCGCGTCCAGTCACGGCCACGGGCATTGTAGGTTTTACAGTGAAGGCAAAACCGGAAGCTGCCGGGAATGTACCAGGCGCGTACGCCGGAGATGTCTTGCTGGCCATCCGGGCTAAGATACACTTCCTGGGGCGCAAACTTGCGGTAATGAGACTTGAGCTTCGGGTCCTGGGCTTTCGGGTCTAACCAGTTTTCCGGGTATTGCTCGATATCCTCGCTATCGAATATCCGGCGATCCGGATCTACCAGGACAAAGCCATGACGAACATCATCATCTTCATGGCTGGTTTCCTTGATGTTGCGCGGGGCAAGCTCTCGCTGTCCATCCTGCAACTGGTCCCAGACCGGGAAGTACTCCTGCCCACAGCTGCGGCAGAAATGCGTCGAATAGTATTTGCGTTGCCGCTCGTTGGGGACTGTCAGTTGCCCGGACAGATCCAACGACCGCTTGCCGGGCGCCTCCAGAGTGGCGAAGAGGTCCGCCGCGCCGGAAAGAAACTGGTGCAGACGAAAAGCAAACAGCGCACGACCTTCATTGTCCCGGGTTTGGAATGCCTCTAGGAGAAATTCGGCCAGGTAGCCGTGGCAATCGGACTCTTCCTGACCGGAGTCGTTATGCAACTTCCGGGAGGCCTCTTCGATAGTGAGCGGTTTTGCGCGCACCCACTCACCTTCCAGCTTTGTCAGCCCGAGGTTGAGCTCAATCCAGCATGAGATTGGATGCTCGCGCAGGGCCTTGAAATCCAGATTGCGCGGAACGCCCTTTTTGATGGCTTCGGCGAGGGTGGCAGCATCCGGCGCCTGCTTTTGCGGCGTAATGCGCTGGAGGCTTTCGGTGATGACGTTGTCCGGCTGAACCGGCGCACCGAATATCTTGGTCGCCACTTCCGAGACCACCTGGCGGCGCTCGGCCTGCCCGCCCTGGGTGGACATGGTGGCGGACGTGCCAATGCAGAGCAGATCCGGGTTGAGGCGCTCGCGGACCCGGCGAACCAGCATCGCGACATCCGCGCCTTGCCGGCCACGGTAAGTGTGCAACTCATCCAGCACCAGAAACTTCAACCCCCGGGCGGCCTGGATAACGGCTCGATCCAGCTCGTTCTGCCGCGTCATCAGCAGTTCGAGCATCATGAAGTTGGTCAGGATGATATCGGGCGGGTTCTTGCGGACGCGTTCGCGCTCGTCCTGATCTTCCTGACCCGTATAACGGGCATAAGTCACCGGTCGGCCGGCGGAATCTGTGCCATAGGAACTAAGAAACTTCTCCAGCTCGTCCCTCTGACTGTTGGCCAAGGCATTCATAGGGTAGATGACGACCGCCTTGATGCCCCCAGCGTCACCCTGCTCTTTTTGTCGTAGAATCGCGTCAAATATAGGAATGAAGTAACTCAGTGACTTACCCGAGCCCGTGCCGGTTGTCAGAACATAGCTCTCATCCTTGCGACAGCAATCAATGGCTTGCTGCTGGTGTTTGTAGAGCTGGGCCGGAGTGCCGCGCCCTCCGTCCTCCTTCCCGAAACGGAATATCGTCGCGCATTCAGCGTGAAGAACGCCTCGCTCCGCCAGCTCCTCGACGTTCTCGCCGGGCACGTAGGACGGGTTCACCTGGATCAGGGGCGACGGCCAATAGCGACCGGAGTCGTAGGCCTGATCGAGGAACTTACGAATGTCGTCAGCGCGCGGGTCGGTAAAACTCCGCGCGAACTGCTGATAGTCCTCAATGACCCGATCCCGGAACTTGAATGCATCCATTCTTTGCTATCTTCCTGGCCAATAAATAACCACCGACCTGCCGTCAGCCGGAATACGTCGGAAGGATTCTACTCATTCTGGTTTTGGGGCTGCACCAGAGGTGTAATAAATGTCCCGTGCAGCCCGCCCCCCCTAACGCATGATACGAACTTCGTAGGCTGACGTCAGCAGCTGTTGTCCGCCAGAGATTCGGCCTCCTTAGCCACCAGCCGTCTCACCTCCTGCAGAACCCGCGCACACGCCCCTGTATTTTTGTCGATTCCCGAGATAGCCGACGAGGCCATCTCGCAGGCGTCCAGCAGGGCAGTCGTATGGCATCAGGGATGCCTCTGGTATTGACTGCCCGCTCCACGTCGCCGATACCGCTGCGGGCCTCGCCGGCAGAACCCTCGGACAGGCTTGCCAGAACTAGGATAATCCGTTCCTGGACATGGTTGAGGGCGACGCTCAGTCAGACGGCTTCGTTGTCCGGGACGGGCGCCGGGTCGATGCGGGCACGGCTACTGGTCCTGGGGCGCACCTTGAGCTCGATTCTTCTAGCCTGCCCGGGAAACCTGCATGTGGAAATCCAATGCGCCTCCTTGAGCAATCCGGACCCGGAATATCGGGTCATCCAGCCTCACACCGTAGTGCACAACGGTATGCGCTGGCTCGTCCGGGCTTGATGCGAAAAAATAGTGGCTATGGAAAGATAACTAATATGGCAATCTCAGCTTTGATTAAGGGGTGAAACGATATTCCCTTCGAAAATAAACATTAATGAATGCCCAAGATCAACAACCAACGCTAACCAAGATTTTTTCAGACACATATCACCTCCACGAAGCCAGGAAGGAATGACCTTCCTGACCCATCGCATGGAGGTTTCATGATCATTCAATGTCCCAGCTGCCAATCTATTCGGATAGCGGAACTCCACAACGGACGCAGGGTGTGCGGCTCCGTCGGCACAGCTGCAGGTGCCGCTAGTGGGGTAGCTGCAGCCACCAGTGGCGCCCGGGTTGGCATGACACTGGGCTATATCGCAGGCCCGGGAGGATCACTGCTCGGCGGCATCGCCGGAGCCGTGATTGGCGGTTTGATAGGGGGAGTAACTGGCGGTGAGGCTGGTGCAGCCCTCGGTGACAAGCTCGACCAGACCTTCCTCGACAACCTGAAGTGCCTGGATTGCGGCCACGCCTTTCGAATCGACACCGATTAACCCGTATTTCGCGCCCCCTTTCACTGCATGCCAGAGCCCGCCTTGTGCGGGCTTTTTTATGCCGTTTTGGAGTTTTTATGAATATCCCCACTTTCGTAAAGAACGAGCAGGGCCTGTACCACGTGCAGGGCTGTGTTAAGCCTGAGGAGATTGTCAGTACGGCGGCCACCATTCTGCTGGATGAGTTGACCGGTCGGGAGGCGCTCACTGCGCCCACCGATGTTGCCCAGTTCCTGCAGATGGCTTTGGCCCAAGAGAAGAACGAGGTCTTCGCCGCTATCTTTCTCAACAACAAGCACAAGGTGCTCAGTTTCGAGCCCTTGTTCAACGGCACCATTGATGGCGCGGCGGTGTATCCCCGTGTAGTGGTACAGCAGGCGCTGGCCTGCAATGCCGCTGCCGTAATCTTTGCCCACAACCACCCCTCCGGGTGCTGTGAGCCCTCCCAGGCTGATCGCACCATCACCACCCGGCTGAAGGACGCTCTGGCACTGATCGATGTGCGGGTACTGGATCACTTCGTCGTGTCCCGCTCCGAGTGGGTCAGCCTAGCCCAGCGCGGCTGGCTCTGAGCCGCCCCTCTTCGGCTTTTGCTCTACCCCTGACCCACCCCCTCTTCTCATTCGTTAATCCGCCCGTTTCGGGCTCATCGTTATTCTTGGAGATTTACCATGGCACATCTTGTCGAAAGCATGGCCTATGCAGGCCGTACCCCCTGGCATGGGTTGGGCAACCAGCTCGCCAGCCAACAACCCCTCAATGTCTGGATGCAGGAAGCCGGCATGGACTGGGAGATCCGTGAGACCCCTGTTCGCTTCATTAGCAGTGAGGCCGGCGCCCTCGGGCAAATCTCATCCTTCCCGGATCAGAAAGTCCTGTTTCGCTCCGACAATCAGGCGCCTCTGTCCGTAGTGAGTAACCGCTTCAAGGTGGTTCAGCCCCGGCAGATCCTGGAGTTTTATCGAGATCTCACCGAGCGCTCTGGTTTTGAGCTGGAAACCGCTGGCGTCCTTAAAGGGGGCCGCAAACTGTGGGCTTTGGCCCGCACCGGGCAAACGGGTTCCTTGGCAGGCAATGACCAGACCAACGGCTATGTGCTGCTGGCTACTGCCTGTGACGGCACATTGGCTACCACCGCTCAGTTCACCAGCATCCGGGTGGTGTGCAACAACACCCTGGCGGTAGCCCTGAATGGTGCCGGCCAGGCGGTGAAGGTCCGCCACAACACCACCTTTGATGCCCAGGCCGTCAAGAAACAGCTGGGGATCTCCGTCTCCGCCTGGGATGACTTCATGTACCGGTTGAAAACTCTCAGCGAGCGGCGCATCACCCGCAAGACCGCCGAGAAAGTCATGCGCTCGGTCTTCACCGATGTGAACTACTCCTCTGGTGACATGCTGGTGAAACCCAACGAACAGGCCATGAAGAAGGCCCTGGCGTTGTATGACGGGGCCGGTCGCGGTGCGGAGTTGCCGTCTGCCAAGAACACAGCCTACGGCCTGCTCAATGCCGTGACCGAGTTCGTGGACCACGAACGCCGCGCCCGCAGCACCGACAACCGGCTGGATTCTGCCTGGTTCGGCAAGGGTGCCCAGATCAAGCAGCGGGCCCTGAGCCAGACTCTGG